>Ga0137392_10001866_pt1 | contig 12367 bp, 9 predicted proteins | sample 15con2h34AmetaG_FD_101394 | JGI IMG/M metagenome (GOLD analysis project Ga0137392, IMG submission 101394) | Vadose zone soil microbial communities from Angelo Coast Range Reserve, California, USA - 15con2h3.4A metaG | ecosystem: Environmental > Terrestrial > Soil > Vadose zone > Saprolite... | reverse complement strand
TTCCGATCGAGAAGCGGATCCCGTTCCTCCCACGGCGGGCAGTGTGCGATTGCCCTGCGGGGAAGGAGCGACGTACGCGGTCAGCGAGGCCTGCACATAAGTCCAGGCATGAAACCAGCCGAAGGGGTAGCGCGTGCGCAGCTCGAACTGGTCGAGGCGGACGACTCCGCGCCGAGGCACCGGGATGTCGACCCGGACGGATTCGTTCGACCGCGCCGGTACGCTGCGCATTCCGGCGGCGGTCATGCAGCGGATTTCGACATCGCGGCGATCGACGTTCGCCTCGTTCCGCAGCATGAACTCGAAGCTCGCCTCGCGGCCGGCGAACGCATCCGCCTCCGTGGTCACATCCACCTGCAGGCCGAGTAAATTGCGATTGCAGTGATGCATGGTGACGAGCGCGACGCTCACCATCAGAAAGGCGAAGGCCAATCCTAAGTTGCTGTTGTAGTTGAGCCCGGCAATCAGCATGGCCGTGAGCATGAGCGCCAGCATGATGCCGAAGCGCGTCGGCAGAATATAGACTCGGCGCCGGTTGATCGTGATCGGCAGGGAATCGCGGCCGTGCCGGCGCGCGGTCCAGGCGCGTAATCGATCGATGGCTGCCTGCCGCAGAGTACGCAAAGTCGCAGGCTCCTAGGGGATGGGAACGGCCTCGAGCAGCCGAGTCACCGTGGTCGGGCCGCTGTCGCGCTGCCGCACACGATGTTCGACCACGGCGGCAAACACCGCCTGCACATGCTCCGGAATCACGGCGTCGCGGCCGGCGATCAACGCCCAGGCGCGCGCCGCGCGCAGAAGGCCGATGGCCGCCCGCGGCGACAGGCCGGCGTTCAACCCCGGCGAATGCCGGGTGTGGGCCACCAGCGCCTGAACGTAGTCGAGAAGCGCCGGCGCCACGTGAATGTCGAGAACGCGCTGTTGCAGCCGCCGCAGGGTATCCACGGTCGCGACGGTGGACAGCGCGTTCACCAGATCGCGCCGATCCACGCCGCTCAAGAGTTCGCGCTCCGCGGCGGCCGCGGGATAGCCCAAATGCACACGCATCAGAAATCGATCCAATTGCGACTCGGGCAGGGGAAAGGTGCCGACCTGGTCCTGCGGATTCTGCGTGGCGATCACGAAGAATGGTTCCGGCAGCGCCATCGACTGGCCGTCGAGAGTCACCTGATGTTCTTCCATGGCCTCGAGCAGCGCGCTCTGGGCTTTCGGCGAGGCTCGATTGATTTCATCGGCCAGCACCAGCTGGGCAAAAATCGGTCCGCGCTGAAATCTGAACCCGCCGGTTTCGCGGTCATAGATGGACACGCCGAGCACGTCGGCGGGCAGCAGGTCGCTGGTAAATTGCACGCGCTGAAAAGACAATCCCAGGCTCTTCGCGATCGCGTGCGCGAGCGTGGTCTTGCCCACTCCCGGAATGTCTTCGATCAACAAGTGACCGCGCGCCAGCAGACACGTCAGGCACAGGCGAATCTGGGTGTCCTTGCCCAATATGACTCGATTGATTTGGGCAAGAACTGCGTCGATCTCGGGTTGCGCCGCGTTCATTGGTCCTTGAGCGCCGTTACTCTTGCGATCTGGGCCGCCAGTAACCGAAGTTCCGTGCGCAGCTCGGAAAGCCGCTGCTGATCCTTGGCCACGACCTCCGCAGGCGCATTCTTGGCGAACTCGGCGTTGCTCAGCTTGCTCTCCATTTTCTTCAGATCGGCGTCGGCCTTGTGCTGCTGCTTCGACAGCCGCGCGAGCTCGGCGGCGGGGTCGATCAGGCCCGCCATGGGCACCAATATTTCCAGCGTACCCACGAATGCAACGGCAGAAATCGGCGCAGCTTGAGCCGGTCCCAGCGTGCGCGGCACGTCGACGCCGGCGAGGCGCATCAAATAGGGCAGGTTGCGGTCGAGATACTCGGTATCCCTGGAAGAGGCATTTTGCAGCAGCACGTCGAGCTTGCGGCTGGGCGCTATGTCCAATTCACCGCGGATTTGACGCACGCCCTCGATGAAGGCGATCACCCAGCGCATTTCCGGTTCCGCACTGGAGTCTGTCTCGACGTCGGTGGCGCTCGGGAAGGCGCACAGCATGATGGTGTCGCCGGCCGCCCCCGCGCTCCCGCGCACGCGCTGCCAGATTTCTTCGGTGATGAAGGGTGCGAGCGGATGCAGCGCACGCAGCAGCACTTCGAGGCTGTTGATCAGGGTGAAGCGCGTGCCGCGCTTCGCCGCGGGGCTTGCGGTTTCCGACTGCAGCACGGCCTTCGAGAGTTCCAGATACCAATCGCAGAATTCATGCCAGGTAAATTCGTACAGCGCGTTGGCCACGTTATCGAGGCGGTAGTCGGCGAATCCCGCTTCCACGCGCGCGAGCATGCCCCCGAGCCGCGCCCGAATCCATCGATCGGCCAGGCTGAATTCCGCGCCTTCGGCGCTTGACTCCTGATTCTCGACGTTCATCAGCACATAGCGCGCCGCGTTCCACAGCTTGTTGCAGAAATTGCGGTACTCTTCGACCCGGGCCATGTCGAAACGCAAATCGCGGCTTTGCGTGGCCAGCCGCGCCAGGCACAGGCGCAATGCATCCGTGCCGAATGCCGGGATGCCCTGCGGAAATTGCTTGCGGGTCGCCTTCTCGATGGCCGGCTTCATCTGCGGCTGCATGAGACCGCTGGTGCGCTTGGCGAGCAGGTCAGCCAATGAGATTCCGTCGACGATGTCGAGCGGATCGATGACGTTGCCCTTGGACTTGGACATTTTCTGGCCGTCATGATCGCGGATAAGTCCGTGGATGTAGACTTCGCGAAACGGCACTTTTCCCGTGAATTTCAAGCCCATCATGATCATGCGGGCGACCCAGAAGAAAATGATGTCGAAACCCGTGACCAGTACCGAGGTCGGGTAGTAGGTGTCGAGCTCACGCGTTTTCTCGGGCCAGCCTTGGGTGGAAAAGGGCCACAGCGCCGAGGAGAACCAGGTATCCAGCACATCATCGTCCTGCCGCAGCGGCACCGACGGATCTATGCCGTGGGCGGCGCGGGCCTCGGCCTCGTTGCGGGCGACATACCAGCGGCCGTCGGGGTCGTACCAGGCCGGAATGCGGTGCCCCCACCACAGCTGCCGGCTGATGCACCAATCCTTGATCTTGTGCATCCACTCGTAATACACCGCCGACCAATGGTCGGGTACGAAGCGGATGTGCCCTTCTTCCACCGCGCGGATGGCGGGCTCCGCCAGCGGCTTGATGTCGACGAACCACTGGTCGGTGAGCAAGGGCTCGAGGACGGCGTTGCTGCGGTCGCCGCGCGGCACGGTCAATCGGTGCTGCTCGACCCGCTCGACGAGCCCGAGCTCTCCTAAATCGGCGAGGATGCGCGTCCGCGCGACGGCGCGGTCGAGGCCGCGATAGGCTTCGGGCACTTCGTCGTTGAGCGACGCGTCCAGGTTCATGATGTTGATGAGAGGCAGGCCATGCCTAGCCCCAACTTCATAGTCGTTGAAGTCGTGCGCCGGCGTGATCTTGACGCAGCCGCTGCCGAATTTCGGGTCGACATACGTGTCGCCGATGACGGGTATCTCGCGCTGCGTGAGCGGCAGCCGCACGCGGCGGCCGATCAAATGCCGATATCGTTCATCGTCGGGATGCACCGCCACGGCGGCGTCGCCCAACATGGTTTCCGGCCGCGTGGTCGCGACCACGAGGAATCCGTCGCCGTCGTCGAGCGGGTAGCGCAAATGCCATAGGCTGCCGACCTCTTCGTCGGCGACCACTTCCAAATCGGAAAGCGCGGTTTTCAGCACCGGATCCCAGTTCACCAGGCGCTTGCCGCGATAGATCAATCCTTCCTGGTAGAGCCGCACGAAGACTTCGGTCACCGCCCGCGACAGCCCGGCGTCCATGGTGAATCGATCGCGCTGCCAGTCGACCGAAGCGCCGAGGCGGCGCATTTGATTGGCGATCTGCCCCCCGGACTCGGCTTTCCATTGCCAGACCTTGTCGATGAACGCGTCTCTCCCCAGATCGAGACGGCTCAGGCCCACGGCATTCAATTGCCGCTCCACCACCATTTGCGTGGCGATGCCCGCGTGGTCGGTACCGGGCTGCCACAGGGTATCGAAGCCTTGCATGCGCCGATGACGGATGAGCGCATCCATGATCGTGTCTTGAAATGCGTGCCCCATGTGCAAGGTACCGGTCACGTTGGGCGGAGGAATGACGATCGAATAGCCCGGTCCCCGGCCGCTCGGAGCGAAATACCCCGACGCTTCCCAGCGCGCGTAAATTCGCGGTTCGATGTCGGCGGGCGAGAAGGCTTTATCCATGGTTTTGCGGATCTTCCTGTGCCGCGGCGTGCTCGCGCAGAATGCGATCCACCAGTTCCGGGAGCTGAGCGCGCAGGCGGTCGAGCACGCGCTCGAACAAGGTGGCTTCGATATCCTTGACCGCTTGGTGCAGCAGCGAGTCGGCGAGCTCCAAGGTCTCGCTCAGGATTGCGGCATGCACCGCCTTGGCTTCGAGTGACAACGACGGTGCACTCTCTTTCACCGCCTCGGTGAGAATGGGAATGTCGCGCGGATCATGTGGTTCGGTTGGCATGGGAGGTTCAGACTTCCGCTGTCTCGTCCAGTTGATGCGTTTCCAGGGTAATCTTGAGATCGCGGTACGTCTTGAAACGTTCGCGGCCGAGACGGCGGCGATCCTCGTCGGCGTCGATGACCTCGGCAATACGCGGGTAGCGTTCCCAATGGGCCGGCAGGCGGGCGGTCAGATTCACCAGCAAGTCGGCGGCCGGCAGGGCCACCGGCAGGGCGGCGAGGTGCACCTTGGTGGCGGGATCCACCGAATGCTCATCGATGCAGACCTTGTGCGGAATGAACGAGCGCTCGTTGAATGTCCACAGCAAGTCGTCGAGGGCCTGCGCATCGGCCGGCGTGTCGTTGACGATGACGACGCTCAAATCCTTGAGATAGGCTTTTTCGGTCAGGCGGCAGACGAACGCCCAGCGCTGTTTGGCGGCGGCGCTTTTCAGTACGTAAAAATCTACGCGCTCGGTCATTTCGCCTGAACGCGATTGATCAGAAAGTCGACGAGCAGGGGCACCGGCCGGCCGGTGCTGCCTTTTTGGGCGCCGCTGAGCCAGGCGGTGCCCGCGACGTCAAGATGCGCCCATTGCAGATCCTTCGCGAATTTCCAGAGGAATGAAGCCGCGGTGCAGGCGCCTCCCTCGCGTCCGCCGACATTGGCGATATCGGCGAAATTGCTTTTCAGCTGATCGACGTATTCCTCGCCGATCGGCAGCCGCCAGGCGCGGTCGTCGGCGCGGACGCCCGCGGATTCCAATTCATCCGCCAACGCGTCGTCATTGCTCATCAAGCCGCTGAAGTGGTTGCCGAGCGCGACGATGCAGGCTCCGGTCAGCGTCGCCACGTCGACCACCGCGGCCGGCTTGAAACGGCGGCTGTAGGTGATGGCGTCGCAGAGGATCAGCCGCCCTTCGGCATCGGTATTCAGAACCTCGACGGTTTGGCCGGACATGGTCGTGACGATGTCGGCAGGCTTTACGGCGCCGCCGCTCGGCATGTTTTCGCACGTGGCGACGATCACCACGACATTGATCGGCAATTGGAGTTCGGCGACCGCGCGCATTGCACCCAGGACGGCGGCCCCGCCGCTCATGTCGAACTTCATTTCATCCATGGCGGGCGGGTCCTTCAAGGAAATTCCCCCCGAATCGAAGGTGATGCCTTTGCCGACCAGGCAAACCGGCGCCGCGCCCTTCTTGGCGCCGTGATATTCACAGACGATCAGCCGGGGAGGCTGATCCGATCCTTGCGTCACCGCGAGAAACGCGCCCATCTTGAGCGCTTTGATGCCCTTTTCGTCCAATATCTTGGTCTTGATGCTGGGGAATTCCTTGGCCAAGCCTTGCGCGCGAGTGGCCATGTACCTGGGAGTGCATAGATTGGGCGGCAGATTGGCCAGATCTCGCGACAGCGCGAGCCCGCTGCCGACCGCCGCCCCTATGCGCAGTCCCTCCGCGGCCGCTTTCGCGCCGCGCGCGTCGGCCACCGCCACACTGACGCTGGACAAGCGCGGGGCCTTGGGTTTGGCGCTCGTTTTCAGGTCCGGAATTTTGTACAATTGCGCGCAGAAGACCTCCGCAACGGTGCGTGCGCGATACTGCACATCGAGACTCCCGATCACCTCCAGCGCGAGGTACACGACCGCATCGCTTGATCCCGTCTTGGCGAGCGCTTGAACGGCGGACTGCAGAGCCTTGCGGTATTGCTTGCGGCCGAAGGCTGCGCGCGATCCGAGACCGATCAGCAGCACGCGCGCGGCCACCGTCCCTGCCGGCGTCGGAAGCAGCATCACATCGCCGAGCTTTCCGGAGAAATCGCCGTTTCCATGCAGTTTGCCGAGCAGCCCGTCCAATTGCTTATCGATCTGGGCGGCCGCAATGCCGAGATCGCCTTCTTCATACACGCCCACGACGGCGCAACCCGCCTCATTGCGCGCTTTTGCATCGATAATTGCCTTGAATTCCATGTCCCAAACTCCGTTTTTGTCTGTCCGTGCCTAGGAGCCTGTCGGACTTAGGGCCATCTGCTGCGACGGCGGGACGCCGGTCCATATTGGCGCGACTGCTCGTTACATAGTGCCCACTATGCGCCTCGCATTCGCGCCAATCTGGCCTCGGCCTCCCACCGTCTCGCGACGATGGCCCTAAGTCCGACAGGCTCCTCGGGGTTGAGTAAATAGTTTACTAGATTATTGGGAAGGCTCTAAGCTCGATGCCATGAAATGGACCATGCAGAGGTATGTGCTGCGCGAAGTCGTGCAGACCTGGCTCGCCGTGACTGGCGTGTTGGTGGCAATCCTGGTATCGAACCAGTTGTCCAGGGTGCTCGGCCAGGCGGCGGACTACCAGTACGGCCGCCGTGTGGTGTTCGATTTGATCGCACTCGGCGCCATTATGAATTTGTCGGTCATCGTGCCGGTGGGACTGTTGCTGGCCGTCGTGCTGACATTGGGCCGCATGTACCACGACAGCGAAATGGCCGCGCTGCAGGCATGCGGTTTTGGCCCGGCGCGACTGCTCGTGCCCTTGTCTTTCTTCGCCGCCGTGATTGCCCTAGGGCTCGGCTGGCTGGTGTTCGTTCAGGTGCCTCAGGCCGACAGCGAGGCGCAGTTGCTGCGTCAATCGGCGATCAAGGAGGCGCAATTCGGCCAGCTGGATGCCGGCCGATTCAAATCGTTCAGCGGCGGCGATGCGGTGTTTTACGCCGAGCGGGTCGACGCAGAGGGCGTATTGCACAATGTGTTCGTGCAGCGCGAGTCGGCGGGTCGGATCGAGTTGGCTCTCGCCGATACGGCCACCTATTCCAAAGCGGCGGCGAACGGTGTGCACCTCGTGACTCTGTTCAATGGCCGCCGCTATGAAGGCGTCCCGGGGCACGATGACTTTCGGGTCATTGAATTTCGCGAGCACGGCATTCCCATTTCCGCGCCCGCGGACGCGGTGGGGACCAAGGATCCGGACACCAAGCCCACCCGCGAATTGATCGGCTCGAGCGATCCGTCCGACATAGCGCAATTGCAATTCAGGGCATCCACGCCAATTATGGCGCTTGTGCTCACCCTGGTCGCCGTGCCCTTGAGCCACCTGCGTCCGCGCCAGGGCCGATACGCCAGAGTCGGATTCGCCATCGTGGTGTATTTCGTGTATTCGAATCTGCTGTCCGCCGCCAAGGTGTGGCTGGAGAAGGGCGATCTGTCGCCGGCGATCGGAGTGTGGTGGGTTCACCTGGCGGCGCTCGCGCTCGGCCTCTACTTGGTCGTGCGTGAAGCGAGGACGGCATGAATATTCTCGATCGCTACTTGTTTCGCACCGTCCTCGTCTACACGGCCATGGCGATGGCCGTGCTCTTGACCCTGGGCGCGCTGTTCGTGTTCATCAGTCAGCAAGGCGATATCGGCGTCGGCAGCTACAGCGCCGGCGACGCGTTTCTCTTCACCCTGCTCAATGTTCCGCAGCAGGCGTTCGAACTGCTGCCGATCGGCGCAATGATCGGGGCGCTGATGGGTCTCGGCAACCTTGCATCGGGCAGCGAGCTGGTGGTGACGCGCGCTTCCGGTGTATCGGTCTGGCGTATCGCCTGGCCGGTGGGCCTCGCCGGGCTGACGCTTGCCCTCATGATGTACGGGATAGGCGAGTATGCGGCGCCGCCGCTGGCGCAGTTCGCGAAGCGCGAAAAGACCACGGACAAGCTGGCGGACGTGAGCTTTGCAGGGTCGAGCAGCGCATGGGTGAAGGACGGGAACCTCATTCTGCGGGTGCAAACCGGCGAGGTCGACCGGGCATTCGGCGGCGTATCGCTGTTCCAGCTGGATGGTCCCACCCGGTTGCGGTCGATCCAGCGAGCCGAGCGGATTTCGGTCGCGACTCCCGGTCGTTGGAGCTTGCACAATGTGGCGACAACCCATTTCGGCGACGACCGAATCGACAGCGACCTCACCAGCGGAATCATGATGCAATCGAAAGTCAATCCGGCGTTCTTGGGATTGGCCGCCACCGATCCGCAACTACTCACACTGCGGGGCCTGGCTTCGTATATCGATCATCTGCGCCGCAACAGCCTGGATACCGCGTCATATGAGATCGGCTACTGGTCGCGGATCGCCCGACTTTTCGCCGTGATCGTCGTGACGCTCCTGGCTCTGCCCTTCGTATTCGGCCCGCTGCGCACCACCGGAGCCGGCACGCGCACCGTGATCGGCGTCATGCTGGGCGTCATATTTTTCCTCATTACCGGAACCATCGAGAAAGGCGGCCAGATCTTCGGCCTGAATCCCGCTCTCGTGGGCTGGCTGCCGACGGCCGCCATCGGCTTGTGTACCTTGATTGCAATATCGAGAACGCGCTAGCGTCTCGACGAGAACGCTAGGAGCCTGTCTGTCAGACAGGCTCCTACTGCAAATGGACGACTCGCGTTTTCGATAATCGATCATGAAGCGCCAAATGCTCGGGATCGACATACAGCCATAGCACACCGAGCGCCGCCGGCGCCCAGGCGAGCACGCCGAAGACGCAGCGCAGAGCCGCGTCTTTCAGCGCCAGCGGCCTGCCCGCCGGAGTGACCGCGCGCAGATGCCAGGCGCGCATCCCCAAGGTTTGGCCGCTGCGAGTCCAGTTGAGCAAGTAGTAGCCCGCGATCACGCCGACGAGGCCCGCTCGGTAGAGATACACCCAAGCACCCGCGGTTTCGCGCTGCAACGCTTGGGCATGGTTCAAGAAGACGGCGCCGGATGTAAATATCACGAGGAGAGCCGCCAGCAGCACACCGTCGTACACCAGCGCGGCGATCCGTCGACCGAATCCGACGCTGGTGCCGCCAGGAGCCTGAGACAGGCTCCTAGTCACGGTGTCGGGGTGGACGACTGCTTCTTGGACGCCGCCGGGTGCTTGGCGGAGTCGCCGGCGGCGGTGGTAGCGGATGTCTTCTTCGCAGCGGGCGTCTCTCTCGGTACCAGCAATTGTTCCAGAGGCCGGAAAATGGCATCGAATCGATATCCCGCAACGTCGAATGCGCGGCCTGCGGTCTTCGCATCGAGAGCCGCGTCCTTGCTCGCCTTCACCAGAATCCAGTGCTTGTCGCCAACCACCGCGCCGCTCAAGGTAATCACATTGCCGTCGGACAGAGTGACGGTCGCGACCGTCGCCTTGCTGAAATCGACATCGCCCGCCGGGGTTACATCGTCGGCGGTCAATCCGCTGAACGCGGTGGGCGAGGGCGCGAGCTGCACGGAGTCGGCCGCCTTTCGCCCCGGCGGCACGCCGTCGAGCGTGAAATTATCGTCGCTCTTGGAAGCGGCTGGGCCGGCGCCCGCGGCCGCAGAATTGGCGGGGGCCGCGGCGCCGGAATTGGTGGAGCTCGCAGCGGTGGGACTGGTGGAACCCGCGGTGCCGCTGGAACCGGCGGCGCGCGCGGTGCCGGAATTGGTGGAGGCCGCGGCCATGCGGTGCACGGTGTAAGCAGGCCCCGCCGCCGGCTTGACCTCGATGCGCTGGATGCCGCCGACCGCGACGTCCAAGAGCCGCGAGTCGATCCAAAGGCGGGGCTCCGATTCGAATGAAATGCCGGGTTCGACGCTGTAGCTCGCGTTGCCGCCGCTGCGGCGCGCGAAGTTGCCCGCGCCGACGGGCTTGCCGATGATCACGGCATGTTTGCCGTCCCGCGCGGTGACGCTGATTTCCGCGCCGGTGGCGGCCGGCGACGACGGATCTTCGACGCCGATGACCGCGAAGTTGGCCGGATTGGACGTCTTTTCTTCGACAATCTTCGCGTCGCTCAAGGCCAGCAGCAGCTTGCGCAGCTTCGCCACATCGGCCGGATAGTCGCCGCGTTCGGCCACGGTCCAGCGGCCGTCCTTTTCGTGCACCGTCACCGTGGGCGCAGCGCTCCCCCGGCGCACGCTGAGGGCAGTGACCGTATTCAACTCGCCCGCGAGGGTTGGTATCAGTGCCGCGCCGTGCGTATCCCGCTGCAGATTGCGTTGGGCACTCAGGTACAGCGCGCCGGAGATTGCGAGCGCCGCAGCGACCATGAGGGCGATGAATCGCTGCCGGCTCATGTCGCTCTCGATACCGCTGCTGCCGCCGCGCTGCCCGCGCCCGTGGCCGCCGTTCTGCGCCGTCGGCGCAGCACCAGAATGATGACGCCGGCCACGGCCACACAGAGCGGCGCAATGCCGATGTTGATGACCTTGAGCCAGGAATTCAGGCGGTTGATATCGACATCCAGCCCGCGCTGAGTCTCGCGCAGCTCCTTGCGCACGCGCGCCTTCTCGGCGACGAATCGCTTCAGCTCCGCCTCTTGTTCCGGCGACAGCATGAGCGATGACTGATCGTTGCGTTTGCCTTGCAATTCGGTCAACTTGGTTTCCGTCTGCTGCAGCTCCGCCTGAAGCTCCAGCGCCTTGCCGCGCAAGCGGTCGTCCGCCTGGCGCCTGAGCGCTTCCACGCGCTCGAAGGGCCGCGAGAACGTCGCGCGGCCGCGGACGCTGATCAGCGCGCTGGTGCCGCTCAGGTTGTCGAGAATGTTGGCCACCAAATCGCCGTTGTTGGCAAACGCCTGCGAGACGCGCTGACCGAACACTTCGCGCGTCTGCACCCACAGGTAGTCCATCAGTAAATCCGTATCGGCGATGATCACGATATTGGCGGAAGGAGACTTCGCCAGATGGGCGGCCGGCGGACCGGCGGCGGCTTTCTGATCCGGCGGCGCTCCCTGGGGAAACGCGGATTCCACGGGTCCGGTGACGCGCGCGGCGAGAGCGTAGCGAATACCTGTGGGTTTGAATCCGTCGCGCAAGGTGGCGGGATCGTTAAGCGCATTGAAGCGCTGCGCCGGGATGGGCGCTGCGCTGGTCGAGCTTTGCAGCAGAGGCTCGAATGTGGTCTTGGCGCCGGGCCGCGCGGCGAGCCAGCCGGCCGTGGAGAGATTGATCTTGTCGAGCGACGCCGACACCACGTCTTTTTGAGTCATATCGTCATGGCCGAGGCCGAGGATGCCGATGTGCCGTACCGGCGGCGACTGCATGCTGGTGCGCACTTCGAGCCCGCGCTGTAAGTCGCCGATGACTTTGGTCGCGTCGTAGTCGACGCCCCAGGCCGCGAGCAGCGGCGCGAGGTCCGAGGAGTGACTGGCCATCATCCCGGCAAGGGGATTCGACGGATCCTGACCGCTGGTGTCCGCGCCCGCATTCGGATCGACCAACAGCAGCATTCTGCCGCCGCGCATCACGAATTGATCGATGGCGTACAAAGTCTTCTGCGGCAGCCCCTTCGGATGGACCAGCATCAACACATCGACGTCTTTGTCGATGTGATCGACGTCGGCCGTCAAGGTACGAACCGTGAACAGCTCCTGGAGCTGGGTGAAAATCGGCCAGGGTTCGCCCATTTGACCCGTCATCGGGTTGAATCGTCCCTGTAGTCCGATCGAGCTCATGAGGCCGATCACCGGCTTCTTCGGCGTGCCCAGCTCGTTGATGAGCTTCACCACGTCATACTCCAGGAACCCCTCACGGTCCGCCTGGAAGCTCGGTATCACCGAACGGCCGTCGGTGGAATTGGTGCCCGCCAATCCAAAATAGAGAGCATCGCCGCTGCCGGCCTGGAGCGATTGCAGTCCGTATTCGGCGGCGCGGTCCTCGTCGTCCGAGAACGGCTGCGGATCGACCAGCACCAAACGGATCTTGCCGCCGGCACGGGCCGCCAGTTCTTCGAGGAGCTCGCGCACCCGGGTGGCGTACGGCATGATCAGCGGTGCCTGCTTGGCGGCGGCTTCGCGCGAGAAATAAAAATACAGAT
>Ga0137392_10001859_pt1 | contig 12397 bp, 15 predicted proteins | sample 15con2h34AmetaG_FD_101394 | JGI IMG/M metagenome (GOLD analysis project Ga0137392, IMG submission 101394) | Vadose zone soil microbial communities from Angelo Coast Range Reserve, California, USA - 15con2h3.4A metaG | ecosystem: Environmental > Terrestrial > Soil > Vadose zone > Saprolite... | reverse complement strand
CGATGAGCGCGACCTGGTCGCGTCCGATAATCAGGAGGGCGATGATGACGCCGGCAGCAAGTCCGATCCGCCATGACGTGTGGTCCAGCGTGCGGGCCAATAGCCACAAGGCGATCGGCACGTAGGAGAGGCTGATGATCTCGCCCGTGTGCTGCAGGCGCGATGACGCCGAACCGCCGAACGCGAAAATCAACGCTGCGACCGCAGCGCCGACGGCATGCCAGCCGCGGTCGCGGAAGAACAGCATGAGCCCGAGGCCGCCGGCAAACAGATACGCGAAGGTGACAAAATCGACTGCGCGAAAGCTTGGCGTCGGGTCGAACGCCGCAAGGGCGAAATGCAGCGGCGAGAAGATCAGCGATTGCGGATCGGCGATCTGCGGCCAGCCGGCAAACAGATTTGGGGTCCAGAACGGCTGTTCGCCGCGGGCGAGTGAGGACGCGAGGAATTGCAGTTCGGGCTGGAACTGGGCCTTGGCATCCCACGGGATCGTGACCGCGCCCGAGAGCCACGGCCATGACAGGATCGCAAACGCTGCGATGTAGAAAACCACCGACAATGCGAAGGTGCGCGTGCGCAATCCTGATGACGCAAGCGGCATTCGATCAGCTCAGTCGGGTGGAAACGGCGCAATGAAGCGAGCTTGAGCGAGCACGCGGGAGGGAACGTCGGTCGCGGCTAGCCCAGCGATAAGGCCCGTCGCACTTTTCGCCGGAAATAGTTCAAGCTTTACCCTGAGAAGCGCCACGACGAAAATCCTGCCGCCGGAATGTTTCATCGGAGCCTCTATTGGTCGAGCCGCCCGTCAATGTCCTGGCGGCCATGAAACACGTACAAAATCTCTACATCCTCATCCTCGATAGTATAGATGATCACGTACTGCCCCACAGGAAAGCTGCGCAGGCCGGGGCGTAGATCGTCGCGGGGACGGCCCATGCGAGGGAACTGGCTGAGCAAGTAGAAACGCTCGGTGATCGCATCAATGACACTATCAGCCGCAACAGCATTGCCGCTTTCTTTGAAGATGTAATTCCAAATGCCGCTGAGCTCGGCGCGCGCCTGCGGTGCGAGGCGATGCGCCATGTTACTTGCTGGAGTGGTGCTCGTCGGTAAACTGCGCCCGACCGTGCCGTTTGACGTCCTCGGCCAATGCGCGCATGGATTCCTGGGTGATTTCGATGCTTTTGCCCCTGCGAATCGAGGCTCTTGCGATATCGATCGCAGCCAGAATCTCCGTGCGGCGACGTTCTCGATCGACCCAGAGCGTCATTGCTGCCCGTACGGCATCTTCCGGGCGCTCAAACCGGCCGCTCTCGATGGCCTGTCGGACAAAATCTTGCTGCTCGGGAGTGAGGTCGATCTGCATGCTGCATACGTAACGCGTTGAAGCTGCCTGATCAAGCAGGGGCCTTATCGCTGGCCTTTGCCTTGGTAGCTCATCAGCGAGACGATCCACGTCTGCTTTATCACCGCTATGCTTCGTTCCGTCATGGCGCCACCGTCTGATCCAGTGTCTTGCATGCGCGAGGGTGAGGTGTTAGATATTCATCCAAATGGGTGAATATAGTGCTCTCGACCACACGCTGATCGCATTGGCCGATCCTACGCGCCGGGCGATCCTGGCGCGGCTGGCCGCAGGCGAGGCGCGAGTCACCGACATCGCTGCGCCCTTTCCGATTTCACTGAACTCCGTTTCCAAGCACATCCGCATTCTGGAACGGGCCGAGCTGGTCCGACGCCGCAAGCGGGGTCGTGAGCATCTGCTTGCACTCAATCCCAAACCACTGGACGCCGCGGCGAAGTGGATCGAGGAGCAGCGCGCGCTCTGGGCATGGCGCCTTGGCGAGCTTGACAAGGTCTTAACAGAGGAGAAGCCATGATCACAGAGACCACATCCCGGGTAGTGGTCACGCACCGCTACGCGGCTTCGCCCGAGCGAGTCTTCGACGCTTTTCTGGACGTGCAGACCGCGCGCCGCTTTCTGTTCGCCACGGCAACAGGAGAAATGATCACGGCGGAGATCGAGCCGCGTGTCGGCGGCGGCTTCACATTCACCGAGCGGCGCCCGGACATGGGTGACGTCCGCCATGTCGGCGAATATCTTGAGATCGATCGGCCGCGGCGGCTCGTCTTCACCTTCGGCGTGCCCCAGTTCGATGCGCGAATGACCATCGTCACCATCGAGATCCGGCCTGAGGGTAGTGGATGTGAGTTGACCTTGACCAACGATGGCGTGCCGCCAGACTACGCCAAGCGCAACCATGAGGGCTGGAGCCGCATCCTCGCGGGCCTGCTGCCGGCTTACGACGGCGTGCACGGCGCCGGGTGGCGTTAGCGCGGCGGGCTGAAACGATCTCCGCGGCCTGTAGGGGCGACCCAAGGGGCGACCATTGTGGTCGTCCTGTTACCAGGGACGCGATGGACAGTTAAGTAACGTCGATCGCGCCCCGCCGCGAAGCGCGCGGGCGACCACAGGGGTCGCCCCTACAAGACCCGCCCTCGCCGCACGACGTCACGCGCTCTGGCTCTGCCTCTCAGCCGCGAGACCATCCAACGTCTGCTTCATGACCGCCATGCCCTGTTCCATCATGGCGCCGACGGCGCCTGCGGCGGCGTCCGGGAGAAGATCGGCGATCCAAACGACTTTGGTCAGTCCTTTCGCCTCGGAGAAGACCTGCGCTGATGCGTTATGGTGCGTCATCGATCCGCCAACTACCGACCACACGACGCGGCGTGCATCATCATCGACCGTGACGATCAACTCGCGCACCACCATGCCGTTGCCGAACGTCACGACACGGGCACCGGGCTCGAGACGCGTGTCGGTCACGAATCCGGGCACCAACCGGGTGTGGAGAGCGCCAATGTCGCGCAGTGCGTCCCAGACGTCGTCCGGCCGGGCTTTAGTGAGGATTTCCTTGCGTATCGATGCCATTTTGCGCTCCGCGTTTCGGTGGACAGGAACCGCCAGCTCCAAGTGGTCAGGCGGCCTTGTCGCAATAGGCCTCGATCCGATAGCCGTCGGGATCGACAACGAAGGCCGCATAGTAGTTCGCGCCATAGTCGGCGCGCAGCCCCGGTTTGCCGTTGTCGCGGCCGCCATGGCGGATCGCGGCCTGGTGAAAGGCATCGACGCTTTTCCGCGTCGGGGCCGTGAAGCAGAAATGCAGCCCGGATTGCGGATCGGACGGAACCGGACTTGGGCTGGCACTGATCCAGAATGCGACCTGTTCCTTGCCGTAGCCGAGCGAGCCCTCAGACGAACTCAGACAAGAGTAGCCGATCGGCTTGAGCGCAGCGTCGTAGAATGCCTTGGCTTTCGCAATGTCGCGAACGCCGATGGATACGTGATTGATCATGTTGCCCTCCTTCGCTGTTGTCCCCATATGCGGTGCGGTCCGGTTCCCGGGCTTGGGTAAAATTGCTAACTTCGCGCCATGCGACGAAACGACAGCACTTCCGCCGCCAGCGCTCTGGTCGCCCGTCCTCTGCGTCAAGGGCAGGGGTGGAGCGTTGGCGAGTACCTCTGCACCGCAGGTCCGGATGATCGCCCCTTCGAGGAGCGACGCGAGGAGTTCTCGATCGCCGCCGTGATCGAGGGGACGTTCACCTACCGGGCAGATACCGGCACGGCAGTGATGCACCCCGGCGCCTTCCTGTTCGGCAACTCCGCCACATGCTACGAGTGCGGCCACGATCACAGCACCGGCGATCGCTGCGTTGCGTTCCATTTCTCGCCTGCGTATTTTGCGGAAGTAGCCGCGAGCATTGCCGGCTCGCGCCGATTCAGGTTCCCTGCTCCCATGTTGCCGGTCACGCCCAAGCTGCTGCCTTGGCTTGTGCGGATCGAGGCGCGGACGGCGCTTGCGGAGCGCCTCGAGATGGACGAATCCGCACCCCGCTTCATGGAAGCGGTGATCGGCGCAGTATCCGGTACGACGCCGCTGCCGGTTCGTGCGTCCGCACGCGATGCGCGACGCGTCGGCGATGCCCTGCGCTACATCGAGCGACACGCCGCAGATGCCCTTGATCTCGACACCCTCGCCGGCGTGGCGATCATGAGCAAGTATCACTTCCTTCGCACGTTCCGGCACATTGTCGGCATGACGCCGTACCAGTTCGTTCTCAGCGTGAGGATGCGTAGGGCGGCTGTGCGGTTGGCGACCTCATCCGCGCCGGTGTCGGCAATCGCGTTTGAGACCGGCTTCGGCGACCTCTCGACCTTCAACGGCCGGTTCCGGGACGTATTCGGCATGAGTCCGATGGTCTACAGAAACCGCGAGCGCGCAGCGTAACGCGGGCGGCGCGCTGTCGGAACCTTAAGCCTTCACGCGTCCGATCGACTGTTGTTATCGGCTGCTGGTATAGTCTGGGGCCATCCAATCCGTCCGCCGCGGCTTGCGCCTATAAAACGTGAGGGAGCTGCATGTATCGTTCGCGTGTGTTCCTATTGACCATCGTCGCCCTGACGGTCTTCGCCTCCGGCAGCATATCCGGCTCCGCCGCCACGCGATGCGATCGCTTGCTGGACCGGCTCAACGCCAGATTAGCCGACGCAACCTGCTTTGAGAGCGCAGATCTCACGACCGCCAATCCGGCTACCACGCTGCCCAATAACTCCCTGCCCGGATTGCCACCGTTCGCATTCACGCCGCAGACTGATCGCGACGTGATCGCGCCCCCGGCCGGTTTTCGCACGCCCATCACCAAGGCGGTGCCGGGCATCCAGATTCAAGCCCGCATCGCGAATGATCCTCTGGGCGAAGCGCGAATCTTGATCCGCCTTCCGGATGACTGGAACGGCAAAATGGTGGTGGCCGGCGCATCGGGCACGCGCAGCGAATTCAACGGAGATTTCGCCTGGAGCGATTATGTGGTGCAAAAAGGCTACGCCTACGTTTCGCAGAACAAGGGCATCTACAATCTGACCTTGTCGACCGCAGTCGATCCATTGGGGTGCCGGCTCAACCCCGCGTCGGGAGTTTTCGTCCATTTCTACGACAACGACCCCGCGGCGGTGTTCACGCGGTGGAACGAGGTCATGCTGGCGGCCACCGAGATCGGCCGCTCAACGCTCGAATTTCGCTACGGCCGGCGTCCCGCACGCACCTATGCGGTCGGCACTTCGAACGGCGGTTACCAGGTACGCCGCGCCGTTGAGACGGCGCCGGAGCTGTTCGACGGCGGCGTCGATTGGGAAGGCACTTTCGTCGATCCTGTCGCCCCGAATATTCTGAGCACCCTGCCGCCTGCGATCCTCAACTATCCGGACTATGTCGCCTCCGGATTCGATTCCAATAGCACGGCCGCAAAGAATATCCGCGGAGCCGGCTATCCACCCGATCTGACCGTCACCTCCGGCAGCGCTACCACGTCCCTGTGGGGGCTTTATTGGACCCAATTCTGGGAAGTCACTCAGTGCCAGTGGCAGAAGCGCCTCGACCCCGCCTATAGCACCTACGTTTCCGGCACCGGCACCTACGTCTATGTCGACCGCCTGTCGGCATCCGAGGTTGGTGCCAATGTTGCGGCATTCGCCACCACCGGACGGATCAAGCGACCGCTCATCACGGTGGCCGGTACCATGGATGGCCTCCTGCCGATCGACGTCCATGCCCGCGCCTATGCCCGCAAGGTCGCATTGCATCGTGAGGGCGAGGCGTCGGATCGTCCCGCGGACGAACGCGCGCCGGACTATCGGCTCTATGAAGTGCAGAACGGCAACCACATCGAAACCTTCGCAACCACGTTCCCGCAGCTACAGTTCATCGAGCCCCATGCGCAAAAGGCCTTCGATTTGCTGGTCGCCAAGGTCGAACTCGCAGCCGCGCTGCCGCCGAGCCAATGCGTTCCGGTCGGAGGCCAGATCGCCACAATGCCGGCGCAGCCGGGGCATTGCGCGAGTTTGCTCGCGCCGTGAAGGCGGGCCCGCACCGCCTTGCGGGCGGCGGAAGCGCGGGCTAGACCGTGCCGATGCAACCGATCGCCCTTTATCCAGGCTCGTTCGATCCGGTGACCAACGGCCACGTTGACGTGGTGCGCCATGCGGCGCGGCTCGCCGGCCGGCTGGTAATCGCGATCGGGGTCCATCCCGGCAAGGCGCCGCTGTTTTCGGCCGACGATCGCATCGCGATGCTGGAGGAGACCTGCGGCGCCGTGGTCCGCGAGGCGGGTTGCGAATTCGCCTGCATCACCTTCGACGACCTAGCGGTTTCGGTCGCGCGGAGGGTCGGCGCCACCATCATGGTCCGCGGCTTGCGCGACGGCACCGACCTCAATTACGAGATGCAGCTCGCCGGGATGAACGCCGCCATGGCGCCGGAGGTGCAGACGGTGTTCCTGCCGGCGTCCCCGCCGGTGCGTCCTATCAGCGCCACTTTGGTGCGCCAGATTGCCGGCATGGGCGGCGATGTATCGGCTTTTGTGCCGGCCGCTGTGGCGGACCGGCTCAAGTTTAGATTTCAGATGAACACCCGAACCTAAGAGGAATCTCTCATGTTACGCTTGATCGCCGTCTGTTCCTTGCTCGCGAGCTTTGCCCTGTCCCCGCTCGCGCCCGCCGCCGCCCAGGGGCTGCCGGCCGGCGCCGATCCGCAGAACACCCTGGTAATCGACTCCACCCAGGGCCGCATCGTGGTCAAGCTGCGCAACGACATCGCACCGCAGCATGCCGCCCGTCTCAAGCAGCTCGCCCGTGACAAGTTCTATGACAATGTGCCGTTCCACCGGGTGATCGCGGGGTTCATGGCGCAGACCGGCGATGGCCAGAACGGCAACGGTACCGGCGGTTCGAAATACCCTGACCTGAAGGCGGAGTTCTCCCAAGTGCCGTTCAAACGCGGCATTGTCGGCATGGCCCGCAAAGGCAACAGCAATGACTCCGCCAATTGCCAGTTTTTCATCATGTACGCCGATGGTTCCTTTCTCAACGGCCAGTACACGGTGATCGGCGAGGTGTTGTCGGGCATGGACGTGGTTGACAAGATCAAGAAGGGCGAACCAGTCGCGGATCCCGATCGCATGACCACTGTCCGCGTCGCGGCGGACGTCAAATGAACCGCAGGCTACGAGCTGGAAAACAGCCACCTAAGGGGCGGCCTTCACCTCCCCCAACCGAAGTCGGGCCTGCCCGACTTCGGTCACTCGATACAGTGGCCGAACCCTCGCTACAGCGAGGTTCGGCTGGGGGGAGGTCGGCCCGCGTCAGCGGGCCGGGAGGGGGTGACAGCGCTTCCGCATACACTGCGCCGCTGTCATCTGCGGCGTCGCTGTCACCCCACCCCGGACTGCCTTCGGCAGCAAAAGGACGTCCTTTGCCCTCCCCCTTCAGGGGAGGGTGGCCGAATGCAGCTCTTCTCGCATTTATAAGCGCTGCCGCGCTTGCGATCGTATCGACAGTGTCGCCCGAAAGGGCGCAGGCGGCATGCAGCGTGCTGAGCCATCATCCGTGCACGCCGTATTTCGGCAGCGTGTTTCGCGGCCATCCTTTCACGCCCTATTCCTGCGGTGTCTTCAGCCGCCCGGGCTGCACGCCCGAGCTTTTGTTTCCGCTCAATCAGGTTCCGGTGCTGCGGGTGCAGGGCCATGCCGGTCCGCCGGAGCCGCTTGACCGCGATCGCCCGGTCGACCGGATCAATGAGCTCGGTCCGCTGCTGTCCAAATGCCTCGAACTACCGCCCGACGACGAAGCGCAGGTCGGGATGCAGCTTAGTCTCAAGCTTGCCTTCAAGCGCGACGGTGAGCTTCTGGCCGATCCGCGTTTCACCTACACCACCCACGATATCCCGGAAAAGGTGAAAGCTGCCTATCAAGCCGCTGCCCTCGATATGCTTAAGCACTGCACCCCGTTGCCGATCACCGACAAATTCGGCGGCGCCATCGCGGGGCGGCCGTTCGTGGTCGCCATCGAGGAAACCCGCGATCTTAAGGCTGGCGACCGTCCTGGCGATAGCGCGGCGCCCGCTTCTCCGGGCGAACCGAAGCCGTGATGATGGCTATCAATCACCAAGGAGCTCGGCGATGCCATTGCGGGAGACCCCTTCGTGATCCGATCGTAGAAACCCGCAAGGAAAAGAAAGCCGAATCCCCCCATGACCCAAAATCCTGAAGCCGATCTCGACAACACGCTTCTTCTGGAAACCTCCAAGGGGCCGGTCACGATCGTGATGCGGCCCGACCTCGCGCCCGGCCACATCGACCGCATCAAGGAACTGGTGCGCGACGGCTTCTATGACGGCCTCAAGTTTCACCGCGTCATCGACGGGTTCATGGCGCAGACCGGATGTCCGCACGGCTCCGGCACCGGCGGCTCGGGCCAAAAGCTCAAGGCCGAGTTCTCCAAGGAAAAACACGTGCGCGGCACCGTCTCGATGGCGCGGGCGCAGAGTCCGGATTCCGGCGACAGCCAGTTCTTCATCTGCTTCGAGGACTCCAAGTGGCTCGACGGCCAATACACGGTCTGGGGCAAGGTGACGGCCGGCATTGAAAACGTGGACCGGATCAAGCGCGGCGAGCCGGTGTCCGATCCGGACAGCATCATCACGGCGCGGATGGCGGGGGATGCGTAGGATGGGTTGAGCTCTTGCGAAACCCATCATGGGGCTGTCCGCGCGGCGCAGTGGAGGATGGGTTTCGCTGCGCTCAACCCATCCTACATGACATTTCGTGCGCACCGACCTCTTCGACTTCGACCTACCGCCGGATCGCATCGCGTTGCGGCCGGCGAGCCCGCGCGACTCCGCGCGGCTCCTGGTGGTGCGGCCGGGACACAACCCTCTGCTCGAAGACCGCATCGTTCGCGATCTTCCCGATCTTCTCCAGCCGGGCGACCAGCTTGTCGTCAACGACACCAAGGTCATCCCGGCGCAGCTTTCCGGCCGGCGCATCGGCGGGGCAAGCGAGCCGCGGATCGAGGCAACGCTGATCAAGCGGCTTGACGGCTCGCGCTGGCAGGCGCTGGTCAAGCCCGCCCGCAAGCTCAAGCCGGGCGACATCGTGCGGTTCGGAGAGGAGGGGCAAGGCGACAGCAGCGTCTGCTTCCTCGGGCAGCTCGACGCCGTCGTGGAGGCGAAGGGCGAGGCCGGTGAGGTGATATTCGCGTTCGCGTTTCACGGGCCGGTGCTGGACCAAGCCATCGCGGAGCGTGGCGGGATGCCGCTGCCGCCCTATATCGCGTCGCGGCGGACGCCTGACGCCCGCGACCGCAGCGATTACCAAACCATGTTCGCCCGGGAGGAGGGCGCCGTGGCGGCGCCGACCGCCGGGCTGCATTTCACCGAACGCCTGGCGGGCGAGCTCGCCGCGTGCGGCATCTCCTTTCACACCGTGACGCTGCATGTGGGCGCCGGCACGTTTCTGCCGGTCAAGGTGGACGATGTGGCGGGGCACAAGATGCATGCCGAATGGGGGCAGGTGACGCAGGACGTGGCCGAGGCGCTCAACGCGGTGCGCCTGGGAGGGCGCATCGTCGCCGTCGGCAGCACCTCGCTGCGATTGCTCGAAAACGCGGCACGAGATGACGGCGTCATTGAGCCGTTTTCGGGCGACACCTCGCTCTTTATCACGCCGGGCTACCGTTTCCGCGCCGTTGACGTGCTGCTGACCAATTTCCACCTGCCGCGCTCGACGCTGTTCATGCTGGTGGCGGCATTTTCCGGGCTCGACACGATGAAACGCGCCTATGCGCATGCGGTCGAAAAGGGCTATCGCTTCTATTCCTATGGCGACGCCTGCCTGCTGTTCCGGAACGCCGAATGACCGCTTTTACGTTTCGCATCGATGCCGTCGACGGCGCCGCCCGCGTGGGCGCGATCACCACGCCCCACGGCATCGTGCGCACGCCGGCCTTTATGCCGATCGGCACTCAGGGCGCGATAAAAGGCGTGCACTGGCGCGATGTGAAGGCATCGGGCGCCGACATCGTCCTCGGCAACACCTATCACCTGATGCTGCGGCCGGGCGCCGAGCGCATCGCGGAACTCGGTGGGCTGCATAAATTCATCAACTGGCCGCACCCGATCTTGACCGATTCCGGGGGCTTCCAGGTGATGTCGCTTGCGGAACTGCGCAAGATCGGCGACGACGGCGTGACTTTCCGCTCCCATCTCGATGGCGCGATCGTGGCGTTGACGCCGGAGCGGGCGATCGAAATTCAGGATTTGCTCGGTTCCGACATCGCGATGCAGCTCGACGAGTGCATTCGGCTGCCCCAGGAACGCAGCGAGCTGGAGCGTGCGATGCGGCTTTCGCTCGCCTGGGCGGAACGCTGCAAGCGCGCATTCGAAATCGCTCCGTCCGGACGCGCGCTGTTCGGCATCGTGCAAGGCGGCGACGATCGCAAATTGCGCGCCGCCAGCGCCCGCGCGGTGGTCGATATCGGCTTTACAGGCCACGCGATCGGCGGGCTCGCGGTCGGCGAGCCGCAGGACGTGATGCTGGATATTATCGAGACGGTGGCGCCGCTGCTGCCCGCCGACCGCCCGCGTTATCTCATGGGCGTCGGCACGCCGGACGACCTTCTCGAAGCGGTCGGCCGCGGCATGGATATGTTCGACTGCGTGCTCCCCACCCGCAATGGCCGCCACGGCCTGGTCTACACGAGGTTCGGCCCCATCAACCTGCGCAACGCCCGCCACGCCGCCGACCCCCGCCCGCTCGATCCCGAAAGCCGCTGCCCAGCCGCGCGGGACTATGCGCGGGCTTATCTGCATCACTTGGTGAAGGCGAACGAAATGTTGGGCGCGATGCTGCTGAGCGAGGTCAATCTATACTATTACCAGGACCTGATGGCAGGCATCCGCGCCGCGATCGCGGCAGGGACGGTCGCGGAATTTTGCGCGGTGACGCGGGAAGGGTGGGCGAGGGGGGATATGGCGGCTCACTCCAGCGTCTCGCGATAGCACCATACCGCGATGGCGACCACCGCCACCATGAACACCGCGATCGGCCACAGCTCGGGGAGGATGTCGGGCGTGCCGTTGCCCTTGATGAGCACGCCGCGCACGATCCGCATGGCATGGGTGGTGGGGAAGACTTCGCCGATCCATTGCGCCCACGCCGGCATGCCGCGGAACGGGAACATGAAGCCCGACAGCATGAAGGACGGCAACAGCATGAATTGGGCCATCTGGACGGCCTGCATCTGGTTCGCCGACACCGTCGAGAAAGTGATGCCCAGCGCCAGATTGCCGGCGATGAAGAGGCCGAGCGCCATCAGCAGCGTGATCAGCGAGCCGCGCAGCGGCAATTGGAAGAAAACCGCCGAGGCAACGAGGATCAGCACGACCTGGATGTAGCCGATGAACACATACGGCACCATTTTGGCGACCATGACCTCGATCGGCCGCACCGGCATCGCCAGCAGGTTCTCCATGGTGCCGCGCTCGCGCTCCTTGGTGATCGACAGCGTGGTCATGAACAGGGTCGACATCATCAGCACGATGCAGATGAGCCCGGGCACGATGTTGAGCACGGTCAACTGCTCGGGATTGTAGCGGGCGTGGACTACGAACTGGAACGCGGGCGCCGTTGGCGTCGCCCGCATGACGGGCGGCAGGTCGCGGTCGAGCGCGGCCGTGACCGTCGCCAGCGCCGCGGTCGCATTGCCGATGGCGCTGGGGTCGGTGGCGTCGGCGTCGATCAGCACTGAAGGCCGGTCGCCGCGGTCGACGGCGCGGTCGAAGTTCGGCGGGAAGGCGATAACGAACGTCACGTCGCCCTGCGCCAGCGCCCGCTCGGCCTCGGCTTCGCTCGCCAGCATGCGGATGTCGTAGTAGCCGCTGTTGCGCAGCGCCGCGATGATGGTGCGCTCGTATTTCGAGTGCTCGACCGACAACAAGCCCGTCGGCAGGTGCTGCGGATTGGTGTTGATCGCATAGCCGAACAGGAACAGCTGCATGATCGGCACCGCGATGATGAACCGCAAGGTGAGCGCGTCGCGCGTGACCTGGATCCATTCCTTGCGCAGCAGGGCGTAAAGCCGTTTGAAGGAAAGTGGTCGCCTATCAGGAGCGACATCAAACATAGTCATATCAGCACCTTACCATAAACGGCGATGCCTGGGGTCCCTCGGGTGTCCCGAACCTGCCGTTGGCGAGCGGAGCGCTATTTCACCCTCATGTTCGAAACGGTCAACAGGAACATCGCGATGCCCGATGCCGCAATCGGCGCTGCGGTCATCCTCGCTGTACCCGATGAACTTGACGTGGGTCGATCGATCCGTTGGGAATCGTGACCACAAAGTCCTGTCTGGGCGGGCTTTGGCGCCGCATGGTGAGCTAAGCAGAGATTCTCTGTTCGCCCAACAGATCGCGATTTCGTTCTGTGTTCAAGTCGGCGACGGCCCTGTGGATAGCGGCGTCGAGGGTGTCCACATCGGTAAACGTCTTGTGGGCGAGAT
>Ga0137392_10001858_pt1 | contig 12399 bp, 10 predicted proteins | sample 15con2h34AmetaG_FD_101394 | JGI IMG/M metagenome (GOLD analysis project Ga0137392, IMG submission 101394) | Vadose zone soil microbial communities from Angelo Coast Range Reserve, California, USA - 15con2h3.4A metaG | ecosystem: Environmental > Terrestrial > Soil > Vadose zone > Saprolite... | reverse complement strand
TCTTGTTACCCGATACGACGCCCGTCCCGGTCGTGGGCGTGTACGCCGCCGCCGCGTACGACTCGGCGCGCGCACGCGAGCGCGCACTGCAAGACTCACTCAAGCGTGCCGCCGACACGTCGCATCACGCGCCGCCCGTGGACACGACCAAGCGCGCGCCGCCGCCGACTGGGCGGCCGGGCGGTCGGGCGGTCGGCCCCGGCGGTCCGAACGCGCCGGCACCCGCCGACACGTCGCTCGCGCGCCGGTTGCTCAAGCAGCGGCCTGTGCCCAGCGACAAGATCGTGGTGCGACTGGGCACGCCGCTCAAACCGGGCAGCAAGTATCTCGCGCGCGTCCGTGGCGTCCGCAATCTCAACGGCGCCAAAGCCGACGGCCACGCGGTGCTCGCGGTGCCGGTGCCGAAACCCGCGCCGAAGGACACCACCAAGACGCCACGCGATACGACGCGCGTGCGCAAAGACACGATCCCGTGAGCGATCCGCGCCGGCGGCTGCCCGCCGTGGACGTCCTGCTCGCCCTCGCGGACGTGGCGCCCTTGCTCGCGACGCAGCCGCGCAGCGTCGTGGTGCGCGCCGCCCGCGACACGCTCGACGCCGCGCGCGCCCACGGCGGCGAGGCGCCGGCCGCCGGTTGGGGTAGCGCCATCGGGGAGCGCGTGCGCGCGCTGGCCGAGCCGCGCCTCGGACCCGTGATCAACCTCACGGGCGTCGTGCTGCACACCAACCTCGGCCGCGCACCGCTCGCCCCTGCCGCCGTGCGCGCCATGACCGCCGTCGCCGCCGGCTATTCCAATCTCGAGTACGATTTGGGCAAAGGCGCGCGCGGCTCGCGCCAGGCGCTGTGCCGCGATCTGTTGACGGAGTTGACCGGCGCCGAGAGCGCGCTGGTCGTGAACAACGCCGCGGGCGCGTTGCTGCTGGCGCTGGGCGCGCTGGCGCGCGGCGCCGAGGTGGCCGTGTCGCGCGGCGAGCTGGTCGAAGTGGGCGGCGGCTTCCGCATCCCCGAGATCATGGCGCGCTCCGGCGCCCGCTTGATGGAGATCGGGTCCACCAACCGCACCCATAAGAAGGATTACGAGCAGGCGGTCGCGGCCGGCGCGCGGCTCCTCCTCAAGGTGCACCGCTCGAATTTTCAGGTGACCGGCTTCACGGCAGAGCTGGTCCCGGCCGACGTCGCGGATCTCGCGCGCGCGCGCGGCTTGGCGAGTGTGTTCGATCTCGGCTCGGGCCTGCTGCTCGATCTCACACCGTGGGGCCTGGCCGGCGAGCCCACCGTGCCGCAGGCCGTAACAGCGGGATTCGACCTCGTGGTCTTCTCGGGCGACAAACTGCTGGGCGGGCCGCAGGCCGGCATTCTGGTGGGCCGCCGCGCGGCGATCGAAGCTTGCCAGAGCGATCCCGTCGCCCGCGCGGTGCGCGCCGACAAGCTCACCCTCGCGGCGCTGGAAGCGACGTTGGGACTCTATCGCGATCCGGCCGCCGCGCGCGCCGAGGTTCCGGTGCTGCGCATGCTCACAGAAGACACCGCCGCGGTGCAGCGTCGCGGGGAGGCGTTGCAGCACGGCGTGGCAGGCAAGGCGACGGCGAACTTGGTGGACGGGTTCTCCGAAGTCGGCGGCGGTTCATTCCCGGGCGCCAAACTCAAGACCGTCCTGGTGGAGCTGTCCCTCCCCGGCGTGTCGCCCGACGCCTTGCTCGAGCGGCTGCGCGGCGGCGCGCCGCCCGTGATCGCCCGTATCGAGCGCGACCGCGTAGTGCTCGACCCGCGGACACTGCTGCCGGAGCAAGTAGACGCTGCGGCCGCCGCAATTCGCGCGAGCCTCGATGGCTAGAGCCGTCTTCCTGGACCGCGACGGCACGATCGTCGAGGATCCGGGATTCCTGCACGAGCCGGGGAAAGTCCGCCTGCTGCCGGGGGCCGGGGAGGCGATTCACCAGCTGAACCAGGCCGGCTTCCTCGTCGTTACGGTCAGCAATCAGTCGGGTATCGCACGCGGGCGCTACACGGTCGTCGATTACGAAGCGGTGCAGCGCCGGTTGGCCGAGCTGCTCGCGTCGCATCAAGCCCGACTGGACGCCTCGTATTTCTGCCCCCACCACCCCGACGTCACCGGCCCCTGCGACTGCCGCAAGCCGGGCGTGAAGCTGTTCCAGGACGCCCGCACCGCGCTGGCGATCGACTTCGCGCGCTCCTGGTGGGTGGGCGACCGCCTGTCGGACGTGGAGCCGGCGCGCGCACTGGGCGGCCGGGCGATTCTCGTGGAGACCGGTGACGGCCGTCACCACGCGGCGGCCGCCCGCGCGGCAGGCTTCGCCACGGCGCCAGACCTCGCGGCGGCGGCTTCCCTGATTGTGCGCGGCGGCTGAGTCGGCGAGATTGGTGCGTCACCGGACACCCGCCTGAACAGGAGCAACCCCCGTGGTCGTCGCTCGCTCGCTGACCGTCCTCGCGTTGTTCCCGCTCGCCGCCCTCGCCCAAAAGCCCGTGCCCGTGCGGCTCGACATCCCCTCCGTCAAGAAGGCCGTCGTCACCATCCACGCGCTCGACGCGAGCGGCGAGGCGGTGGCCAGCGGGACCGGCTTCTTCGTCACCGGCGGGTCCGTCGTGACCGCGGCGCACGTGCTGCAGGGGGCGGCGGCGTGCTCGGTGGAGCTGTCCGACGGCCAGACCATGCGCTGCTCGGTGGCGGCATCGGACACGGCCAAGGATGTCGTGATGCTGCTGGTGGGGGGCCAGCCGCCGGCGACGCTGCGCTTCGGCACGAGCGACGACGCCAAGGACGGCGACGAAATCACCGTGGTCTCGAATCCGCTAGGCGAGCTGCCGGGCACGGTCTCCAAGGGCATCGTGTCGGCGTCGCGCGTCGTCGGCGGGACCAAGCTGATCCAGATCTCGGCGGCCATTTCGCACGGCTCGAGCGGGGCGCCGGTGCTCGACAGCCACGGCCAAGTCATCGGCATCGTGCGCAGCACCATCACGGAAGGCCAGTCCTTGAACTTCGCGACGGCGACCGACGCGGTACGCTACATGCTGAACAGCCCGTCTGCCGTGGCTGAAGCGCAGGGCTTCTTCGCGGCGCGCCCGGCTGCGCCCGCCGCAGCGGCGCCGAGAGCCGCGCCCGTGACCGGTGGCCCGGGACGCCGCACGATCCAGGTCGGTCAGACCGTGAACAGCACGCTCTCGAGCAGCGACGAGATCTACTCGGACTCGACGTACTATCAGCGGTGGTCCTTCACCACGCAACCGAATACAGCGATCACGATCGACTTGGCGTCGGATGACTTCGATCCGGTCCTGCTGTTGACTGGCCTCGACTCGACGGTGGTCGATGTGCGCCATCGCGGCCCGGGCTGCGCAGCCCGCATCGCGCTGGTCTTCCCCGGCGCCGGCCCGTATTCGGTGGTGGCCAACACGAGCGTCACGCCGGTGCGGCAGACGGGCCGGTATGTGTTGTCGCTCACGCAGGGCCTCAAGCCGCTGCTGCCGGACGACCCCTGCACGCCGGCGGGATCATCCGCGCCCGCAGCGTCGGCGAACGGGAACTCGATGCACCAGATCCAGGTGGGACAGTCCGTCAACGGGAGCCTTACGACGGCCGACAACCTGTACCGCGACACGACGTACTACCAGTACTGGCAATTCACGACGACGGCCGGCACGCCGCTCACTGTCGACCTGTCGTCGGACGACTTCGATCCGTACCTGATCGTGCGTGGGTTCCACGCCGCCGATGGGCGGGACTCCTCGAGCGTGGATGATGACGGCGGACCGGGATGCGCGGCGCGTGTCGCCACGATCTTTCCGACCACCGGTACGTACACGATCCTCGTGAACACGACCAGCACGCAAAAAAACAGGACGGGGAGTTTCACGCTGTCGATCACCCGCGGCCTCAAGCCGCTCATCCCCGGTGACTGCTCCAGCAGCGGGGCGACAGCAGGCGGTGGCAGCCGCGCCCAGACCGAGGGCACGATTACGGTCGGACAGTCCGTGCAAGGCCAGCTGACGTCGAGCGACTACCTGCGGCCGGCCGATACGACCTACGCGCAATGGTGGCTGCTCCAGGGGCACGCCGGCCAACAGGTGACCATCGACCTCGAGGCAGATAGTTTCGACGCGTACGTGTTCCTGTACGGGCCCGGACTCACGGACGGAGTTCAAGACGACGATGGGGGCGGCAACTGCAACGCGCGGCTCACCGTCATGCTGCCGCAAGACGGGGAGTACCGCATCCTCATCAATACGCGCGGCAAGTACGAAACGGGCCCCTATACGCTCAGCGTGACGGCGGGCGCCAAGCCCAAGTCACTGCAGCGCTGCAGCCGGCGGTGACCGCGGTCCGCGTCGCCGTCCTGGTCTCGGGCGGCGGCACGAACCTGCAGTCTCTGCTGGACGCGACGGCCACCCCGGGCGCACCCGCCAGGGTGGCCGTCGCCATTTCGAACCGCGCCGACGCCGGCGCCCTCGAGCGGGCCCGGCGCGCGGGCGTTGCCACCGCCGTCCTTGCCGACCACACCAATGCCGCCGAAGTGTTGCGCGCCGTCAACGACGCCGACCTCGTCGTCCTCGCAGGTTACCTCAAACTGGTCCCCGCCGAGGTCGTGGCGCGCTTCCGCTGCCGGATGATTAACATTCACCCCGCCCTGCTGCCGGCATTCGGCGGGCCCGGCTTCTACGGCCGGCGCGTGCACGAAGCCGTGCTCGCGAGCGGAGCGACGGTGTCGGGCGCCACGATCCACTACGTGGACGACCACTACGACCGCGGCGCGATCATCGCCCAGTGGCCCGTGCCCGTACATGCGGGCGACACTCCCGACACGCTCGCGGCGCGCGTCCTCGAGGTCGAGCATCACCTGCTCCCGGCCGTCGTGCTGGCGCTGGCGCGGCTCGGCGTGCCGGAGGAGCCGGTGCGGCTGGTGGCGGCGGGAGAGGGATTCGCGATGGCACAGCAACCGAACGTGGAGATCAAGACAGATGCGACGGAGTGAGACCAAAGCGGTCGGGCGGACAGGTGGTCGGGCGCTCGGAGCGCTGGTGTTGGTGCTCGTGACCGCCGGACCGGCCGACCGTCTGAGCGCCCAAGACGTCTCCTCCCTCACCGAACGCCTCTCGGCCCTCACCGCCGTCACCGGCTCGGAGCGCGCGCTCACCGATTCCCTGCTCGCCTGGCTGCCCGGTTCTGCCCGGGACCGCTTCGGCAACGTGACGCTAGCGCTGGGCAAGGGCGAGCCCAAGCGGCTCGCGAGTTGCGCGGTCGACGAGGTCGGCTACATCGTCGGCAACATCACCGACGACGGATACGTCCGTTTGCGTCGCGTGCCCGGCGTGCTCCCGCAGCCGCTCTTCGACCAGCAGATGCTCGAGGGCCAGCGCGTCACCGTGATGGGCGATGCGGGACCAGTCCCGGGCGTCGTGGCTGTGCGCTCGACACACCTCACGCGTTTCCGCGGCGCGGCCACCGCCGCCGAGCCGCCGTTCAGCGTGGACGACGCCTGGCTCGACGTGGGCGCGACTTCGCGCGCCGACGTGGCCCGCCTCGGCATCCACGTACTGTCGCCGGTGGCGCGGCTCAAGCGGCCGTTGCGCTACGGCGACGGCCTGCTCGCGGCACCCTTCGCCGGATCGCGCGCCAGCTGTGCCGCGCTGCTGGCAGCGGCGCTCGGCCAGCCGTCCCCGCACGGAACCGTGGTGGTGGCGTTCACGATCCAGGGCAGCTACGCGCAGACCGGACTCAAGGCCGTGCGCGCCCTGCAGGGACCATTCGCCGAGGAGCTCGCGCCCAACGTGCCGTCGCAGTTCCGCTTCACGCCGGTCGAGACCGTCTCGCTCGCGGCCGCGGATTCGGTCCGCAAGGCGATCGTGCGTTGGATCGGTGGACGATGAAGGCCCCGTCGCTGGTTCTCGTCGCGCTCACAACGGCGGCCAGCGTGTCCGCGCAAGACACGTCCCGCGTCGCCGAGGCCCAATCCGTCCTCGCCCCGCTCATCGAGAGCTACGGCGTCTCCGGCATGGAAACGCCAGTGCGCGCCACGGTCCAGAAACTCCTGCCTGCGTGGGCCAAGACCGAGACCGACACGGCCGGCAATCTCTGGGTGCGCGTGGGACAGGGCGATCCCGTGATCGTGTTCGTCGCGCACCTGGACGAGATCGGCTATCGCGTGGACTCGATCTTGGACGACGGCTCGCTGCGCCTCCTGAACCAGGGTGGTTTCTTCCAGTCGCTATTTGAGGCGGAGCCGGCGCTCGTGCACACGCCCAAAGGCGATGTGCCGGCCGTGTTCCTGCCACGCGACACCGGGACCACGCGCCACAATCCCCCGCCGGTGCGCGCCAGCGTCGGCACCACGTCGCGCCAGGGCACGTTGGCGCTGGGCGTGACCGTCGGCAGCACCCTCACGATGCCGAAGCAGTTCACGCGCCTCGCGGGCACGCGCGCCACCGGCCGCGCCATGGACGACCGCGTCGGCGACGCCGCGCAGATTCTGGCGCTGCGCCATCTCGACCGCGGCAAGCTCAAGCACCAGGTGATTTTCCTCTTCAGCACGCGCGAGGAAATCGGTCTCGATGGCGCTCGCGCCGCGGCCAACGCGCTCGGCACCACCCCCCGCCGCGTGCACGCCATCGACACGTTCGTCTCCGCCGACTCACCGCTCGAGCTGCAGACCTTCGCGACGGCGAAGCTCGGCGACGGCCCCGTAGCACGCTCGCTCGACAATTCGTCGGTCACGCCTGCCGCGTATGTGGACTCGCTCGTGCAAGTGGCCCGCGCGCGCGGCGTGCCGCTGCAGGTCGGCACCACCAACGGCGGCAACGACGGCTCGACCTTCACGCCGTTCGGCGTCGTGGACGTGGCGATGGGCTGGCCGCTGCGGTACTCGCATTCGCCCGCCGAGGTGGTGGATCTGCGGGACGTCGCCGCCCTGGCCGATCTGGTCCAGGCGATCGCCGAGATCTGGTGAGGGCGCTCCTCTCCGTTTCCGACAAGCGCGGCCTCGTCGAGTTCGCACGCGGCCTGGCGGCACTCGGCTGGGAGCTCGTGTCGACGGGCGGGACCGCCGAGACGCTCCGCCAGGCGGGGCTCGCGGTCGTTCCGGTCGAGCAGATCACGGGCTTCCCGGAGATGATGGACGGCCGCGTGAAGACGCTCCACCCCAAGGTGCACGGCGGGCTGCTCGCCAAACGCAGCGACCCCGGCCACCTGCGCGCGATGCGCGAGCACGGCATCACGCCGATCGATTTGGTCGCCGTCAATCTCTATCCGTTCCGCGAAACCGTCGCTCGGCCGGATGTCACCGACGAGCAGGCGATCGAGCGTATCGACATCGGCGGCCCGTCGATGCTGCGCAGCGCCGCGAAGAATCACACCGACGTGATCGTGATCGTGGACCCCGATGACTACGCGCCCGTGCTCGCCGAGCTGCAGGGCGGCAGCGTGGTGGCGCCCGAGCGGCGGCGCGCGCTCGCGCTCAAGGTCTTCGCGCACACCGCGGCGTACGATGCGGCCATCACCGCCTACCTGAGCCGCTCGAGCGAGACGCTGCCCGAGCGGGTGGCCTTGGTGCTGGAGCGCCGCCAGGCGCTGCGCTACGGCGAGAACCCGCACCAGCGCGCGGCGCTCTACGCCACCGACGAGCCCCACGGCGTGCGCGACCTGGAGCAGCTGCACGGCAAAGAGCTGTCCTTCAATAATCTCATCGACGTGGACGCGGCGGTGCTCGCAGTCTCGCCGTGGCCCGAGCGGCCCGCCTGCGTCATCATCAAGCACACGACGCCCTGCGGCATCGCGCTGGGCCGCTCCGCGGCGGAGGCGTACGCCCGGGCGCTGGCGACCGACAAGACATCGGCATTCGGCTCGGTGATCGCGTTCAACGGCATTGTGGACCGGGCCGCCGCCGAGGCGATAAAGGACCTGTTCGTGGAGGTGGTGGTGGCGCCGGCGTTCGCGGATGACGCGCTGGCGGTTCTGCGGGTCAAGAAGAACCTGCGGGTCGTGCGGCTGCCCCGCCCCGACGGCACGCCGGCGCTCGATTTCAAGCGCATTCGCGGGGGATTTCTGGCCCAGGACCGTTTCCGCTACGACGCGGTGGACGAAACCGGCTGGAAGGTGGCCACCAAACGGCGGCCCACTAGTGTAGAATGGAGCGATCTGCGATTCGCCTGGGCGGCCGTCGGCATCGTCAAATCGAACGCGATTCTGCTGGCGCAGGACGAAGCGGCGATCGGGATCGGCGCGGGCCAGATGAGCCGGGTGGATGCGGCGTTTCTGGCGGTCCATAAGGCGCGCCAGCAGGGCCACGATCCGAAGGGCGCGGCGCTCGCGAGCGACGCGTTCTTCCCCTTCCGCGACGGGGTGGACGAGGCGGCGGCCGCGGGCATCGCGGCCCTCATCCAGCCGGGTGGCTCGGTGCGCGACGCGGAAGTTATCGCGGCGGCCGACGAGCACGGGCTGGCCATGGTGTTCACAGGTACACGCAAGTTCCGACACTAACCAGAAGACTGATGACCAACGACCGTTCCGCCATTCTCGCCGAGCGCCCGCCCTATCTCATGGCGGCGTTCGTCGCCCTCGGCACGCTGGCGCTGTACGTCGCGACGCTCGCGCCCACGACCCAGTTCTGGGACACGTCGGAGTTCGTCACGGCGGCCTACGACCTGGGCATCCCGCATCCACCCGGCAACCCGTTGTTCTCGTTGATGGCGCACGTCTGGGCGATGATCCCGTTCTACGCCTCCTACGCGGCGCGCATCAACCTGTTCGTCGCGCTGGCCAGCGCCGTGGCGGCGGGGTTCTTCTTCCTCGTGAGCGAGCGGTGGATGCGGGCGTTCGTGCCGGCCCTCTGGCCGCGGCGAATCGCTGCCCTGGCGGGCTCGATTTGCGGCGCCACGGCGTTCACCGTGTGGAACCAGTCAATCGTGAACGAGCACGTCTACACGCTGGCGGTCTGCTCGATCGCGCTGACGCTCTGGCTCATCGTGCGCTGGGACGACCAGCCCGCGGGTGAATCGCACGATCACCACTTGCTGTTCATCCTCTACCTGCTCGCGCTCACCGCCACGAACCACATGCTGGGTGTGCTGGCCGGGTCGGTCGTGATGATGTACCTGTTCCCGCCGCTGCGGACCGAGCGGCCGGCGAGCGAACCCGAGCGGCGTCTCGAGTGGTCGCAGTTCTTCTCGGTCAGCGCGGTCTTCCTGATGGTCGTGGGACTGGGGCTCGAGGGCTGGACGCCGCTCATCGTCTTCAGTCTGTGTTACGTGGCCGCGTTGGGCTACGCCGTGTATGCGGGGAACGGGCGCTTCGCCGTGGTTGCCCTCTCTGTGGCACTCGTCGGCGTATCGGTGTACGCGTTCCTGCCGATCCGGGCCGTGCATTACCCCGGCATCAACGAGGGCGAGCCGACCACGTGGCAGGCGTTCTGGGACGTGATCCACCGCGTGCAATACGGCAAGCCGCCGATCACGTTCCGCCAGGCGACGCTGCCGGCGCAAGTCGGCATGTGGTTCCAGTACTTCTCCTGGCAGTGGGGCCACGACTGGAGCCAGGAAGTGCGACGCGGACTGGCCGCGATCTTCTTCTTCCTCGCCACGCTCGGCGCGATACGGCACTGGCGCGCCGACAAGCGCTCCGCCGCGGCGATGACGACGCTGGTGTTCACGCTGACGCTGGCCCTGATCTTCTACTTGAACTTCAAGTACGGCTTCTCGCAGTACCCCGACCGCCAGCTGGCGCGTGAGGTGCGCGAGCGCGATTACTTCTACATCGCGTCGTTCGCCGTGTGGGGCATCTGGGTCGGCATGGGGATCGCCACCCTGATGGAGTGGCTGCAGGAAGGGCTGGCCGAACGCGTGCCCGACGCGGCGCGCCGCTGGGCCGCCGCCACGCCGCTCGCGGCGGTGTGCCTGATTCCATTGGTGGGCAACCGCGTCACGGCGTCCCGTGCCGGAGAGACGCTGGCGCGCGACTTCGCATTTGACATCCTGCAGTCGGTGGAGCCCTACGGCGTCCTGGTCACCGCGGGCGACAACGACACGTTCCCGCTGTGGTACGCGCAGGAAGTGGAGGGCGTGCGCCAAGACGTGACCGTCCTCAACCTGTCGCTCGCCAACACGCCGTGGTACTTGAAGCAGCTGCAGCGCCGCCCGCTCGCGACGTTCGACCCGGCCAAGGCGCCGTCGATCTACAGGGGGCGCGACTGGCCCAAGCCGACCGATCCCCTGTTCCACTGGACGCCCGCTGAGATGGATGGTCTGCAGCTCGCCTATCCACTCGACAAACCGCAAGGCGCCAACCTCGGCAAGATCCAGGTGAGGCTCGATCCGCAGCTGATCGGCCGGCCATGGCTCGAACAGGCGGACGTCGCCGTCCTCAAGGCCATTCAGGACCATCTGGGAACGCGACCCATTTGCTTCTCGCGCACGGTAGGCGGCTACGCCGACCAGTTCAACCTGACCGGCTACCTCGAGGGCCAGGGATTCGTGCGCAAGCTGAACGACAAGCCGCTCGTGCCCAACGACTCGATTCAGCTCGTGCCGCAGCTCGGCTTCGTGAACGTGAACCGCACCGCGGCGCTGCTGTTCCAGGTGTACCACGCGCACACCGCCGCCCGCCAGCGCTCCCAGGGCTGGATCGACCGGCCGTCCGAAGGGATCCTGACCTTGTACGGCTTAACATTCGAGTACACGGCGCCGCTGCTCCAGAAGACCAGCCCGGCCCTCGCGGCGCGGGCGCTGGCGATTCAGGACTCGATCTTCCGCAACACGTCCCAGAACATCGGGGGCCCGCCGGAGCTACGCTGATCCGGGCGGCGCGTGTCGCTTCGACCGCCGTCGTGTAGGGACGGCGTGTCGCTTCCACGACGGTGCCGGTTGGGCACGACTGACCCCGGAGCCATGCCCCGGGGTCTCGTTCTTGCAACAGCACGTGCTGATGCTCCTCGCGCTGTTCGCCTACGCGTTCATCTCGAACGTGGCGCTGGCCGTGGTGCCGCACGAGCCCATGGTCGTGTGGTACGGAGCGCGAGCCGGCATCTGGGTGACGGCGCTGGTGGCGACGGCGGGAACGGTCCTCGCTGCGTTGGTGGACCACCGCCTGTTTCTGCCGCTGATCCAGCGCCTCGCCGCTCGCCGTCGGGCGGCTGACCCCGAGGCGGCACCCCGGGGCATCTTCAAGGCGTTCGCGCGCGCCCCGTTCGCGATCATCGCGCTCTCGGGCCTCACCCCGCTGCCATTCTTCCCGTTCAAGGCCATGGCGTTCACGCACGGCTACCCGCTCGGCCGCTACGTCGCGGCGGTCGCCGCGGGTCGCCTGCCGCGCTACGCCCTGCTCGCCTGGCTCGGGCTCGTGATCCACATCCCCGCCTGGCTGCTGGCGCTCGTGTTCGTCCTGCTGCTCATCCCTTCCCTGAGGATGCTCGCATGGCCACGTCCCAACGCGAACTGACGTTCCTGCTGGCCGAGCCTGAGAAACGCTTGCTGCGCGCGGTCGCGCTGCGCGTGCCGCGGCGCTGGCGGCCCAATCATCTCACCGTGCTCGGCGTGCTGGGCGCCACCGGCGCCGGCATCGCCTACGCGCTCGCCGGACGGCACCCCGGGTGGCTGTGGGTTGCGAGCGCGATGCTCATCGTCAACTGGTTCGGGGACTCATTGGACGGCACGCTGGCGCGGGCGCGCGGCGCCGAGCGCCCGCGCTACGGCTACTACCTCGACCACATCGTGGACGCGTATTCGACTGCGGTGATCGGGCTGGGCATCGGGCTGTCACCGTTCGTGCACTTCGGGCTGGCGCTGGGTCTGGTGGTGCTGTACCTCGTGCTGTCGATCAACGTGTACCTCGAGTCGCACGTGTTCGGCAAGTTCAAGATCTCCTACGGCAAGCTCGGGCCGACGGAAGTGCGGTTGATCCTCGTGCTCTCCAACGCGGCCCTGTGGTTCGCCGTGAACGTGCCGGGGCGGCTGCCGATCATCGTGGTCGCCGATCGCATCGTGGGCGCGCTGACGCTGGGGATGTTGTTGCTGCTGGTGGGACGCTTCGCGCGGAATCTGTACGTGCTGGCGCGCATGGAGCCGCAGCGCTTCGAACGCTAGACCAGGCGCCTCGCGCGCTGAAAGATTCGCAGCCACATGCTGCGGGTCAGCCGCCCCGTGTTCGTGTTCTGGCGGCTGGGATGGTAGGACGAGATCAGGATCGTGCCGTCCGGGAGTGTCGTTTCGACGCCGTGGCCGAACGGCAGCCGGCCCCAACCCGCGGCCTTGAGCCACGCGTCGTGCGCGATGCGGCCCAGAGTCACTACCACCCGTACGCGCGTGAGCAGCGTGATCTCGATCTCGAGGTACGGCCGGCACCGGTCCAGCTCGGCAGTGGTGGGTTTGTTGCCGGGTGGGGCGCAGCGCGCCGCC
>Ga0137392_10001844_pt1 | contig 12435 bp, 10 predicted proteins | sample 15con2h34AmetaG_FD_101394 | JGI IMG/M metagenome (GOLD analysis project Ga0137392, IMG submission 101394) | Vadose zone soil microbial communities from Angelo Coast Range Reserve, California, USA - 15con2h3.4A metaG | ecosystem: Environmental > Terrestrial > Soil > Vadose zone > Saprolite... | reverse complement strand
GCGAATGATTCGAAATAATGCGCATGCCCCAATCGGTTTGCTGATCGAAATCCGCCAGTTGCCTGATCATGGCTGCCGCATCGGCCTCGCCGAGCAGGCCAAACCACATCGGCACCGTCACCAGCACGCTCGGCTCGTCCACTTGTTTGCTGTTCTTGTCCAGCGCAAACGCAAATCTTTTCTTATCCGCGATCCAGAAGCTTTCCTTCACCAGCGCCCGCTGTTTTTCAAAATCCTTTTCCAGCGCCTTGCTCATTTCCTCATGGCCCGTTACTTGCGCCAGATTCGAAAGCGCGCGCAAAGCCTCCGCCCCCAGCCCGCTCTGGTAGAACTCCGTCTTCACCGGCAGCAGCGGGCCGCCTTCCACCCATCCATGCCCCACGCCAAAATTCTGCGGCAAGCCCCGCTCGTCGTAAGTCGATTTCAAAAACGCATAAGCCTTCTGCAATCGTTCCCATTGTTCTTTGGCAAACGCCGCGTCGCCGCTCTCCACGACGTAGTCATTCACGGCGATGATGTAGAGAGGAGTGGCGTCAGCGGAAGCGTAGGGATACGGATAGCCTTTGAACCAATCCACGAAAGTGGCGCCCTGCGAAATTTCGTGCGGGATCTTGCCGTCCTCGCGCTGGAACTTGCTGATGAACTCCAGCGCCGTGCGTGAATTGGCAAAATCCCCTTCGGCATTCAGAGCCAGCGAAGTCCAGAACGAATCGCGCCCGAAAAACCACGCAAATCCCGGCCGCTGCGTCTCGCCCGAGCCGCGGTACCCCGCCACCAGTCCGGTGCCTAGAAATGGATTCGTCACCATTCCCTGCAACATGCTCACCCGCGACCAATCGTAGGCCTGCTGAATCCGCGCATCCGGCAAATCCAGCGCGACTGTCTGCGCCAGATAATTTCGATAATATTCCGCCGATTGCTTCAGCAGATCCGCGTAGTCCGCCGTCAGATGGCGATACGTTTTCTCCGCCGCCGCTCGCCCCTCCATCGACCCGGCAACGACAATCAACTTTCTTTCTTTGCCTTTCGCCGTCGGCCCCAGCCGGAACGAACTCTCCTGCGATTCCAAATAGTTCGTCTGGAATTCGGCGCTAGGCTCCGCCGCCGTCAGCGAACCAACCAGCGCCGAGAATTTTTTCTGTTCTTCGCCAAAATAAAACGCATGCTGGGCCCCCGCCCAGTCCAGATACGTCGCTCCCAGCGCCGCCGGCCATTCCAATTGAAAATCCCGGTGAAAAGCGGCCTCGATTTCCAAAGGCTGCTCCGTTTCCACGTCCAGCAGGATGACGGCTCCTTGCTCATGCACCGGAACAAAAAAAGTTTCCCGCACTGTGAACGTATCTCCGGCGTAGAGAATGGTGCTCGACTCCGGACGCACCGTGATCGTTCTCGCCAGCGCCTCCGCGGGCAGCACGCGCCCTTCGGTGTGAAATTTCAGATGAAATTCCCGCAGGATTTTCAGCGGGTATACCCACGCTTCCATACGGCCGGATTCATTCCCGAGCAATCCCGCGCGCATTCCCGTCACCGGCAGGAATTCCCACGACCGAACCGCTCGCGAAAGCTCCAGCAAAGGCGCGGACTCCTGTGCCCTCGCGGCATCGGCCACGGCCAGCAGTAAGAACACCGTCGTCGCCGGGAAAAAGCCCGCCCACAAGATGGGCCACAACAAAAATGTAATTTGCTTGCTCGTCATGGTAGGAGTTTCTCGCCGCCCGCAAGAATCGCGCAATTTCGCTGCCCCGTCGGCTTGCCGAGCCGCTCGGCCCTTACTATAAAGGATGGCGGCGGATTTTAGTATGATTCAAAGCCGGGATGGTACCCTTCGATTTGTCTTCCTCACGCCGAGCCTTTCTTAAATCGTTGAGCCGTTCCGCGCTTGTCTTGCCATTCGAGAAAATTCTGGCACTGGTGCGTCCAGGCCGGCCGGGCCCCGCATTCCCCGCCGCGCGCGCAGCTTTCGAATCGCCTGCCGCGCCTTCGAACGATCTCGGCGTCAGCTTCCTGAACGTCGCTCGCGAGTCCGGCCTCAACGCCAAAACCATCTTCGGCGGCGAACACAAAAACAAATATCTCCTCGAAACCACCGGCTGCGGCGTGGCCTTCTACGATTATGATAACGACGGTTGGCTGGATATTTTTCTGGTGAACGGTACCCGCCTCGAAGGTTTTCCTCCCGGCCAGGAACCCACCAATCATCTCTTCAAAAATAATCGCGACGGCACTTTCACCGACGTCACCGCCAAAGCCGGTCTGCTCCATTCCGGGTGGGGACAAGGCGTCTGCGTCGGCGACTACGACAACGACGGCTTCGACGATCTCTTCGTCACCTACTTCGGCAAGAATGTTCTCTCCCACAACAACGGCGACGGCACCTTCACCGACGTCAGCGAAAAAGCCGGCGTCGCCGGCACCGGCAAACGCTGGAACACCGGCTGCGCCTTCGTCGATTACGACCGCGACGGCCGCCTCGATCTCTTCGTCGCCAACTACATCGATCTCGACTTGAAAACCGCCCCCGTCCCCGAATCCGGCCCCTGTCTCTACAAAGGCGTCATGGTCGCTTGCGGCCCCCCCGGACTAAACGGCGGAAAAAATATTTTGTATCGCAACAACGGCGACGGCACTTTCACCGACGTCAGCGAAAAATCCGGCATCCTCAGGGCCAACGGCACCTACGGCCTCGGCGTCCTCACCGCCGATCTCGACAACGACGGCTGGCCCGACATCTACGTCGCCAACGATTCCACCGCCAGCGCCCTCTACCAAAATAAAAAGAACGGCACCTTCGCCGACATCGCCCTCGAAGCCGGCTGTGCCCTCAGCGCCGACGGCAAGCCCCAGGCCGGCATGGGCATCTCTGCCGCCGATTACGATCTCGATGGCAATCTCGATCTCGTCAAAACCAATTTCGCCGGCGACACTCCTTCGCTCTACCGCAATCTCGGTGGCGCCAATTTCGAAGATGCCACCTACCAGGCCGGCCTCGGCAAATACACCCAGTATCTCGGCTGGGGCTGCGGCTTTTTCGATTTCGACAACGACGGCTGGCCCGACATTCTCATTTGCAACGGCCACGTCTACCCGGAAGTCGAGCAGCTCAAGACCGAAGCCGGCTACCCGCAGCGCAAGCTGCTCTACAAAAATCTCCGCAACGGCCGCTTCGCCGACGTTTCGAACAACGCCGGCCCCGGCATCTCCATGCCCGTGGCCGCGCGCGGCTGCGCCTTCGGCGATTTCGACAACGACGGCGACCTCGACGTCGTCGTCAACACCGTCAACGATTTTCCCCAGCTCCTCCGCTGCGATTCCCGCACCGCCAACAACTGGATCAAGATCAAGACCATCGGCACGAAATCCAATCGCAGCGGCATCGGCGCGCGCATCAAGTGCGTCACGCATCTTCCCGGCGAAAAAAGTCTGCATCCGCAAATCGACGAAGTCCGCAGCGGCGGCGGCTATTTTTCCCAGAACGATTTGCGCGTCCACTTCGGCATCGGCAAAGCGGAAAACGTCGAGCTCCTAGAAATCCGCTGGCCCAGCGGCCTCGTCGAAACGCTGAAAGACATCAAGCCCAACCAGGTCATCTTCGTCAAAGAAGGCGAAGGCATCATTCGCACTATCTCCTTCGATCAGCCCAAACCCAAGAAGCCGTAGCGGCGGGCTTCAGCCCGGCGCCTTTTCTCCTTTCTTCTCCGCGTCCTCTGCGACCTCCGTGCTCTCTGCGTTAAATCTTTTCTCTTGCTTCCGCCGCGCCGCCCCTAAAAAAAACGGCAACCCATGACCATGCATGAGCCGCCGTTTCTTAACGAATCTCTGAAAACAAAATCTAATTCTTGTTAGCCACCTGCGGAGGCGCATCCTGCCGCGGCGTCATCGACACCACGATATATTCGCGCTCCTTATCATCCGCTTCCGCCACTTTCAGGATCATTTTGTCCTTATGAATCCGGAATTGCGCCGTCTCCCCAATCGGCAGCAGCGCCGGGTGCTTGTCATCTTTCGGCCGTATCCGGTAGATCAGCTTGTCAGTCTGTAGTACATATTCCTGGCAAAGCGTTTCTTGCGTCTTCTTGCTTTGCCCGTCAGTCCCGAGCAGTTCGCCCGTCAAGGACTTCGATCCTTTTTCCTGCATCCCGCACGCGGTCGAATCCATCCGCAGCAAAGTCCCTTTTTGATAGTCGGCATGCTCTTTGGCTGCGCACACGCCTACAAACAGCACGCACGCCGCAAGCGCAGAAATCTTCGTGGACATATGGATAAATCCCCCTCTCTTCCTGCAAAGTAAAAAAGCCCGCATTGGCAGGCAATAGAACTACCGTCCTCTTGTGCTCAATCTCTAAAGCCTGCCGCCGCTCTCCTGCCTCTTTGGGCAACTGCCCACTTTGTTCCAAACCGCCAATAGGCAGCCCTCCCTCGCGCTACTAAAATGGAGAGAGTATCCCGCGCCATCGCGAAGGAAGATCGGCCATGAATCCCGGCGACGCCCAACTCTGTGCCCAGTCCGAGCTGCAACCCGGCGAAAGCCTCTATTGGACCGGCGTTGCCGATCCCGCCCGTGCCGCCGTGGCCGCGCTTCCTGCCGCACTGTTCGGCATTCCGTTCGCTGGCTTCGCCGCCTTCTGGATCAACGCCGCCTACCACGGCACTAACTCCATGCACAAATCCGGCAACTCCTTCACCGGCGCGTTCAGCTTTTTCCCCTTGTTTGGAGTGCCCTTCTTTCTCGTCGGCCTGGGCATCATCCTGGCCCCGCTTTGGGCTTATCTGAACGGGCGAAGCACCGTCTACGCCGTCACCAATCAGCGCGTCATGGTCATCAGCGGAGGCAGCACCCGCTCGGTGAAGTCCTGCACTCCCGCCGACATCGTTTCCGTCGATTACCGCGAGCGACCCGATGGCAGCGGCGACATCGCCATTCGTACCACTGCCCAGACCCGCTCGAACAATTCCGTCTCCCAAATGAGCGTGAGCCTCTGCGGCATCCCAAACGTCAAGGAAGTCGCCCGCCAGGTCATGAATCTCCACACCCAACGCCCCGCCGCCTGAATTTTCCCAACCGATCTCTCTATCGGCCCACCGCGCTTGGCGCGCTAGTGTGAGCGACTATACCGACGGACATGCGTTAGAGTAGACAACGCGCGGAGGGACACTTGGGCTCACTTCACGAAGCGTGGCTGGACCAAATCGCAAGCGTCCTGGAGACCCTGAATCAGGGCGTCATTCTCAACGACAGCTCCAAGCGAGTTGTCTATGCAAACTCGATGTTCCTGGACATGATTCGGATGGATGCCCGGCAGCTTCTGGGGCGTTCCGTCACGGACTTGTTTCCAGCGGAAGATGTCCCGCGATTGCTGGAGTTAATCAGACAAAGAGAACAGCAAGGCCGCGCGCGCTACGAATTTTATATTCCGCAAGCCGGCGGGGGACATCTGCCGGTGGTCGTCACATCCCGCCAGATACAAGACCCGGAGGGGAGAACATTCGCGGTAGTCACCGCCACGGACATCAGCGAGCAAAAACGCGCTGAAGCGGAACTGCGCGATGCCAATAAGTCGCTCCTGGCGCGCCAGCGCCAGATGGAGGCAGAGCTTCAGCTTGCCGAACGAGTCCAGCAGAGTCTTGCGCCTAGAAGCCTGACTTGGGGAGGAGCCTGTGTCGAGACTCACTATCAACCAGTATGGTCGGTGGGCGGAGATTATGGGCTGGTGGTTCCAAACGAAGACCATCTGGACGTGCTGGTTTGCGATGTTTCGGGACACGGGATCAGTTCCGCGCTGGTGGCGAATCGCATCTACTCTGAAACGCTGGCGCAGATTGAACGCTCCGCGGAACTCGGAGCCATGTTGCGGTCCCTAAATCATTTTGTAGTCGAGAATCTTGCCACCTCAAGTTTCTTTTTTACCCTTGCGGCTGTCCGGCTGGACCGCACCTGCCGTTCGCTGCAATTCGCGGGAGCGGGGCATCCTCCGGCGATGATCGTTCGACGGGGGGAATCGCCAAGGCTGCTCGAATCTAGGAGCGGCATCCTGGGGTTGTTCGAAAATGTCGTGGACACTGAGTCGACCATCGAAGCAGCCGTCGAACGGGGAGATCGTGTGCTGATCTATACAGATGGACTTACAGAGAATTTCAACCTCAAACAGGAAATGTTGGGCGTCGAGGGTCTCTCGGAAATCGTCCGCGATGCTTCCAGCCTGTCTTTGCCAGAGATGAAACAACAAATCCTCGATCGCGTCGAGGCGTGGCGGAGCGGGCCTGCCACCGATGATGTGTCGGTGGTCTTGGTCGAAATTTCATAGACCGAGTCCCGACAGGGTCGGGATCTTCGACTGGGGCAGGCCGGAAGCAGCGCGACGCTCTGAAAAAGCCTTGCTGCAAACAGGCATTTAGATTAAAAGATGGCTATTCCAGGGTACGCCAACCCGTGAGGTTCGGATAGGTTTGTCATGCGATCCTCCCGTATCTTACTTCTATGTTTGGCGGTAACGTCCGCGGGGCATCTCGCGCGGGGGCAAGAGCCTTCCAGCCCAAAGCAAGAGCCACCGGCGCAACCCACGGCAGGACAGACGCCTGAAGCTCCACCGGCGACACTCGTTCTTCCGGAAGGGACTCCTTTAAAGCTGAAGCTGTTGCACACGCTTAACTCCAAGACAGTCGTCACGGATGACCCGCTGAATTTCGCGTTGGCCGAGGATGTAACGGTCAAGGGCAAAATCATTGTCAAGGCGGGCGCGGTGGCCATCGGCCGAGTGCGGCAAGCCCAAGCGGCGCGCACCATGGGGCGGGGCGCACAGATGTCGCTGGACATGCAGTACCTGAAAGTCGGGCGAGTACGTGTTCCCTTGCGCGGATCGCAGGCGCAGAGCGGGGCCGACAAGAAAGCGGACACCGTCGCGCTGGTGGTCCTATTCGGACTCAGCGGATTGATCAAGCACGGTTCCGAAATCGAGGTGAAAGAGGGTTGCCTCTTCACCGCTTACGTCGATAAAGACACGGAGTTGCCGCTACAGCCCGAACCCGCGACTCAATCTCCATAAGTTACAAGGAGAAGGTATGAGAAGTGTCAGCTCGCCCATCAAAACGGCAACCCTGCTGTTGGTCTTTTTTCTCGCCGCCCTTTCGGTTGCGCAAGAGCCGAGCGCGCCTCCGCAAAGCGCGGCACCTGCTCAGGCAACTATGCCGGCCGAGCAACAGAAAGTGTTTGTATTCGTGCAGCGCACCGATCGCCACGCGAAGTTCAGTAAACCCGAGGTGTTCCACACGGTCTGGAGAGATCTAATGGAATACCTCAAGACGAAGAACGTGGCCATTGCCGTGGATGAATTCGGCGGGCGCAATTACGCCGAGGGCGCAACTCCGCTGGATACCATCTTCACGATCGCGCACGATTCCAAGGCCAACAGCGTGATGTATGTGGTGGTTGACCGGCCGATGACAAAATGGCTCAAAATCACGGTCCAAACGTTCGACATGAACCGCAAAGAGCTGTGGAAGGAAGAAGTGTCGAGCGCCGGAGGAATGACCGGCGCCCACGGGCTCGAGGTGTGCACCAAGAAAATTCGTGAGCAGCTCGATAAACGCGTCGGCCGGGACGGATTGCCCATCCTCGCGGCCTCCAAGGAACCGGTAGCGGAAAAGCAATAGGGGTGAAGGATGAAGCTCAAATTCCTGACCGTCGTTTTATGCGCCGTTTTTTCGACGTATGTTTTGGCCCAGTCGCAGGACGCGCCAAAAACGCCTAAAAAGGTGCTTCTGGCTGAGGGTACCGAACTCACGCTGCGCATGGCGCAAGACATTAGTTCACGCGCGGCCCGGCCGGGAGAACCCATTGAGCTGACGCTGGCCGAAGATTTGAAGGTAGGCGATGCGACCGTTGCAAAGACCGGCGCGCGGGCTCTAGGTGAGGTGGTTCAAGGGAAACGTCCGGATGCCTGGGGTGAAGCGGGGGAGGTCAGCTTGCGCGTGCACTTTCTGCGGGTTGGCGACCAGAAGGTGGAGATTCGGGGGGCGATCGGCTCCGCGGGGACTCGTTACGTCGTCATCCGCGGGAGCCAGGCCATCATCAAAGCAGGAACACCAGTCAAGGCCTTCGTAGCGGCGGACGTAGACGTGGCGCCCTTGCCAAAAGCGGCCGAGCCGAGCAAATAGCGCCTTTTCTCTTCCTGTTTTTCTCTTCTCCGTGACCTCCGCGCTCTCCGTGCCCTCTGTGTTAAGCCTTTTCTCTGGCTTGAGTAGCGGCGGACGGACTATATCCTTTTCCCACCTTTTCGTCCCCTAGCCTCTTTGTTTTTATGGATTTGCCCCGCCTCCCGCATTGCGGTTCCCTCTTTTTCTGGTTTCTGCCTTGTAGTTTCTAGTTTTCCTCCTTGCCCTAACTCCTGCCCGCCAACCACTTAAAAATTTTAAAAAATCCCTTGACTTTGTTCTAATCCATGCTACACTTGATGCTGTAGATAACTGCGTTTGGAGTGCGGGAGCTTGCTCCCGCTTTTCTTTTTTCTACGCCGTTTTCCGGTCACAACCCGTTTTGCTCAGCTAAAAACATCTCTTTCAGAATCACACATTTACGAAATGCAAATTTCGTAAGTCTTTTCTTTTGATATCCATACAAATTGCCCGGGGGTACCCCCAGGAAGGAACATCATGAACCCATCCCAGAAAGACCCCAGCGTCACCGTTCTCCCGGAATCGGTCGGCATTCCCCTGAACGATTCCACCCGTTGTCTCTATCGCTACGCCAACGGCAAGCGTTGCCGCCTCACTGGCTCGCAACCTCATTTCAGCCTTTGTCCTCACCATTTCAGTCTGACCAAACCCGCCGCTTCCCTGGAGTTATATAACGATGCGGAAGACCTCACCGCCGACCTCCTCCCCCACCTCTCTGAGCTCTCTCCCGCTATTGATCTCCGCCAATTTCTCGCCCGCCTCCTCACTCTGGTCACCAGAGGCCGCGTCTCGCCTCGACGCGCCTCCGTTCTCGCTTACATCACCAATCAACTCCTCCACTCCCACCCCCGCCGTCATCCCTGAAGATTCTCCTCCGCCCGGAATGAGACCGCGGGTTCCTACACGCATTGCTCCGTTTCCGCAGCCAGAGTATCCTCTCTTTTCTCACGGAGGACTCGGATGCGCATCGGTGCGGCAGGGAAGTGGTTCATCACTGGAATCATCGTCGCAACTATTTTTTGCGGTGCCTTTTGTGCTGCGGCGAACGCGCAGCAATGGGATCAGAAATTCTTTTCCGAGATGCGCTGGCGCTGCATCGGCCCCTTCCGCGGAGGGCGCACCGTGGCTATCTCCGGCGTGCCGCACCAGCCGAATGTTTTCTACATGGCGGCGGTCAACGGCGGCGTCTGGAAGACCGCTGATTTTGGGAACACCTGGAGTCCCATTTTCGACGACCAGCCCACCGGCTCCGTCGGCGCGCTCGCCCTTGCTCCTTCCGATCCGAACATCATTTACGTAGGCAGTGGCGAAGGATTGCAGCGCCCCGATCTCGCGACTGGCGACGGCATTTACAAATCCACCGACGCGGGGAAAACCTGGACGCACTTGCAAAACCTGCGCGACGCCCAGCAAATCACCGCGATCCTCGTCGACCCGAAAGACCCCAACCGCGTTTTCGTTGCCGCCCAGGGACATCCTTACGGCCCCAATGCCGAGCGCGGCGTTTTTCGCTCCATCGACGGCGGCCATTCCTTCCAGAAAGTTCTCTACAAGGATGAGAACACCGGCGCTGCCGACCTCGCTTTCGATCCCACGAATGCGCAGACCATTTACGCGGTGCTGTGGGCCGCGCGCGTTGCGCCATGGGAAATTCGCAGCGGCGAATCGTTCATCAGCCCGGGCAGCGGCGTTTTCAAATCCACCGATGGAGGAAACAACTGGCGGTCGCTCACCAAAGGCCTCCCCACGGCGGACGATGGACTGGGGCGCATCGGCATTGCTGTTTCGCGCAACAAACCGAATCTCATCTATGCCACGGTGGAGGCAAAGAAAAATGCCGGCGTGTACCGTTCCGACGACGCGGGAGAAACGTGGAAGCAGGTAAATAGCGACCGCCGCATCGGCGGCCGCGGCCCCGGCGCGATGGGCATTGCCGTCGCGCCGGACAATCCGGACGTGATTTACGTCGCGAACACCACGACTTGGAAATCGACGGACGGCGGAAAAACTTTTGTGGGATTCAAAGGCGCGCCCGGCGGCGACGATTACCAGCGCATTTGGATCAGCACGGAAAATCCGCAGATTATCGCCCTCAGTTCCGACCAGGGCGCGGTGATCAGCGTGAACGGCGGCGCGACGTGGAGCAGTTGGTACAACCAGCCGACGGCGCAGTTTTATCACGTCACCACCGATAATCGTTTCCCGTATTGGGTTTACGGCGCGCAGCAGGAAAGCGGCTCGGTCGCGACGCTGAGCCGCAGCGATTATGGCGAAATCACGTTTCGCGATTGGCATCTCATCGGTATTTTCGAGTACGGATACATCGCCGTCGATCCGCTCGACCCGAACATTTTGTATGGCGACTGGCTCACGCGCACGAAGCAGGACATCGGCGAATACGCGAAAATTACGCCGGAAGCGATTCGCCGCGGCGAATATCGCTACGCGCGAACGTTGCCGGTCGTTTTTTCGCCGCTCGAACCGCACACCCTTTATTTCGCGGCCAACAAACTTTTCAAAACGATCGATGCGGGAAACAGTTGGCAGGTTATCAGTCCGGATCTGACGCGCGAAACGTATGAAATGCCCGCGAACCTCGGCGTTTTCGCCGCGAGCGATCCGGAAAAGGGAAAGCACCGCGGCGTTATTTACGCCGTCGCTCCTTCCTTCAAGGAAGCGAACACGATTTGGGCCGGCACCGACGATGGATTGATTTACATTACGCGCGACGGCGGAAAATCCTGGCAGAACGTCACGCCACCACAGTTGAAACCGTGGAGCAAGGTTTCGATTATCGAGGCTTCGCACTTCGATGCGGGGACGGCTTACGCGGCGATCAATTCGTTCCGGCTCGACGATTTGCGCGCGCATATTTATCGCACTCGCGACTATGGGAAAACGTGGGCGGAAATCACGCATGGTATTCCGGATGGCGGCGCCAGCAACGTCGTGCGCGAAGATCCCTTTCGAAAAAGTTTGTTGTTCGCGGGCACGGAAGGCGCGGTCTACGTTTCCTTCAATGATGGAGACGATTGGCAGCCGCTGCAGTTGAATTTGCCGCACACGTCGATGCGCGATCTCGTGATTCATGGCGATGATCTGATTGTCGCCACGCACGGCCGCTCGTTCTGGATTCTCGATGACGTGACACCGCTGCGGCAGATGAGCGAGTGGGAAGAAAGAATGGGCAATCCCGGGCCGGCGCCGGCGATACTCTACGCGCCGCAGGAGGCGATTCGTTTCCGCTGGAACCGCAATCCGGACACGCCGTTGCCGCCAGAATTTCCCGCTGGAAAAAATCCACCTGACGGCGCAATCATTGATTACTACCTCGCTTCCGGGGCGAACGGCCCGGTGACGCTCGAAATTTTTGACGCGCAAAATCGACTGGTGCGGAAGTATGCGAGCACGGACAAGCCGCTGGATATGGCGAAAATCGCCGCCGAGAATCCGATTCCCATGTACTGGGTGCGGCAAGAGCTGGAGCTTTCGGGGGCCGCGGGAATGCACCGATTTGTGTGGGACTTGCATCACGCGCCGCCGAATTCTCTCGCGCACGAATATCCGATTTCAGCGATTGTTCACGACACGCCAAGGTACCCGCTGGGAGCGTTCGCTCTCCCGGGCGAGTACGTTGTGAAACTGACGGCCGACGGAAAAGCATACACGCAGCCGTTGACGGTGAAAATGGATCCGCGCATCAAGACCCCGCTGGCGGACCTGCAAAAGCAATTCGCGATGGAGTGGGGAAGCATGGCCGGCATGAATACCACCTACCAGGTCCTTTCGTACGTGCAATCGTTGCGGGCACAACTAAAGGACCGCGCGCAGAAGGCGGGGAACTCGGGGGTGAGCGAGAAGATTGCGGCGCTGGACAAGACGTTGGCGGAGATGGAAGGCGCATCGCAGCCGAGTTTCTTCGGTTTGCCGCCGGGCGGGAAGCAGCCGGAAAATTTGTCTACCCTAAATCAGCACTTCGGCGGCATCCTGGCAGGGGCGGACAGCGCCGACGCGGCGCCCACCACGCAGGCCACTGCCGTCTATAAGGAACTCGAAGAAGCTCTTGCAAAGCTCGTCGCCCGTTGGACGGGAATCCGGGAGCACGATATTCCGGTGCTAAACGTCGAACTCAAGAGAGCCGGGCTCGCTGAAGTCGATTCCAATAAAGCACCGGATGTGGCGCCTTCCTCCGATGCGGATGGAAACGACGAACCCTAGCCACAACCACAACAGGATAAAGACGGCTAACGTGGGATGGCAAATAGG
>Ga0137392_10001828_pt1 | contig 12460 bp, 7 predicted proteins | sample 15con2h34AmetaG_FD_101394 | JGI IMG/M metagenome (GOLD analysis project Ga0137392, IMG submission 101394) | Vadose zone soil microbial communities from Angelo Coast Range Reserve, California, USA - 15con2h3.4A metaG | ecosystem: Environmental > Terrestrial > Soil > Vadose zone > Saprolite... | reverse complement strand
ACGTCGCCGACCTTGATATCGCCGTAGTTCGCGATTGAGATGCCGCATTCCATGCCGTTGGTAACCTGAGAAGCGTCGTCCTTGAAACGGCGCAACGATGCGCCCTTGCCGGTGAAAACGACCGTGTTGTCGCGCAGCAAGCGGACCTGGGAGTCGCGTTTGATGAGGCCGTCGCTTACTCGGCAGCCTGCAATCATGCCAACCTTCGGGATACGGAAGGTTTCGAGCACCTCGGCGCGTCCTTGATAGGTTTCTTTGATCGTTGGTTCGAGCAGGCCGGTCATGGCGCGCTTGATCTCGTCCTGTAGTTCGTAAATGATCGAGTGCAGGCGGATGTCGACTTTGTCCTGCTCGGCCAGTTCCTGCGCCTTGCGCTCGGGGCGCACGTTGAAGCCGATGATGATGGCATTTGACGCCGACGCCAGCAGCACGTCGCCTTCGGTGATCGCACCAACACCGGCACGCAGAACTTTCAAGCGTACTTTGTCGTTCGAAAGCTTCGCGAGGAGATCGCTGAGAACCTCGATCGACCCCCCGACATCGCCCTTGAGGATGATGTTCAATTCCTTCATGCCCAAAGTCTTCAACTGCTCGGACAGGCCTTCGAGCGAAACGCGGGAACTCTTGGCCAGCGTGGCTTCGCGCGCCTTCTGTTCACGGTAGTCGGAGATGTCGCGCGCCTTCTCGCGATCTGTGACTACCACGAATTGATCGCCTGCCTGGGGCAGCCCTTCAAGCCCGAGGATCTCAACGGGCGTCGAGGGCGGCGCTTCCTGGAGTTGTTGTCCGCGGTCGTCGAACATGGCGCGGACTTTCCCATACACGTTGCCGACGACAAAGTTGTCGCCGGTACGCAGAGTGCCGTTCTGCACGAGGATGGTGCCGACCGGACCGCGTCCGCGATCGAGCTTGGCCTCGAGCACAACGCCGCTCGCCGCCCGCCCGGGGACCGCTTTCAGTTCCTGCAGGTCCGCGGTCAGGCAGATCATTTCCATCAGCAGGTTGAGATTGGTCTTCTTCTTCGCCGACACATCGACGAAGACGGTCTTCCCTCCCCACTCTTCGGGCAGCAGGCCACGATCGCCGAGTTGCTTCTTGACCCGGTCGGGCAACGCTTCCGGCTTATCGATCTTGTTGACGGCGACGATGATTGGAACTTCGGCAGCGTGCGCGTGGTCGATGGCTTCGAGCGTCTGCGGCATTACTCCGTCGTCGGCTGCTACCACGAGCACCACAATGTCGGTAGCTTTTGCGCCGCGGGCGCGCATGCGTGTAAAGGCCTCATGGCCCGGCGTATCGAGGAAGACAATCTCGTGGCCGTATGCCGGGGATGCAGTGTCCAGAATGCGAACCTTGTAGGCGCCAATGTGTTGGGTGATGCCCCCGGCTTCACCTTCGGCGACGTTAGTGGATCGAATCGAATCGAGCAGCGTGGTCTTACCGTGATCGACGTGGCCCATGATCGTGACCACTGGCGGACGGGGAACGGCGTCGGCGCCTTCTTCGCTCCCTTGGACGGTCTCGGCCATATCCTTCGACGCTTGTTCTTCGAAGGTGATGACCTCGGTGTCGGCGCCGAAAAAGCGCGCCATCTCGGTGGCCAGTTCGGCGTCGAGCGTCTGGTTGATGGTCGCGAAGACGCCCTTAGCCAGCAGTCTCGCAATCAAATCCTTGGCGCGAATGCCGAGCTTCTCGGCCAGATCTTTCACCGAAATCCCTTCGGGGATGGTGATATTCCGCGTGATCGGTAGCGGCTCGTTCGAAATCGTCACTCGCGGTGGCGGAGTGTAGCCCTTCATCGGGCCTTCTTTTATGCCGCGCGGAATGTAGCGCTGGCCGGGACGCCGCGACGGTCCACCGGGACGAGCTCCGGGACGCGTCGGTCCGGGGGGCGCCATCGCGCCTCCTCCGGGGCCCACTCCCAGCGGACGGGTGCCCGTGGGCGACTGCCGCGTGGGATGCATGGGTCGGCGTTCGCCAGGACGTAGAGCCGGACGGGCTCCCGGCGCGGACTGAGTTGGCCGGGGTCGCTGGAAGATCGGCTTGCCGGGTTCCGGTCGTCCTGGAGCCGGACGTGATGCAGCTCCGGCTGACGATATTGGAGCCTTGTACACCGGACGGGGTCCGGTCTGCGGCATGATGACCCGCGGAGGCGCGCTCGCAGCAGCGGGCGGTTTGGAGGCGGCGGCCTGCAACTGCGCGGACTGAGTCGGTGGCGCTGCCGCGGCGGAAGCAGTCGGGCCCGGAGCAACGGGAGATGCAGACCGCGGCGGAATTGCAACTGCCGATGGAGTTGAGATCGCACTTGGCGGTGGAGAGGAAGGCGGCTTCGGAGTGACCACAGGGGCAGGTGGCCGCGCTGCCGCCACTGAAGCCGGTGTAACAAACTTTGGCGCCCGAGTCTCTGCGGCCGGCTTGGCCGATATGGGCGGTTTAGCCTGAGACGGCGCTGAAAGTGCCTCGGGCTTGGCCGTCGGGGACGCTGCAGCCGCCGGTTTGGCTACCGAACGAGCCGGGGCCTGGGTGGCTGCTTCTGTCTTTTGTTGGATCGCCCGCAGGACGTCTCCTGGGCGGGAGATGTTCGACAAGTCGATCTTGGTTTTGATCTCGTCTTCGATGCGAGCGGCGCGGGAAGTCTTCGAGGATGCAGCGGCTTCTTCCGCATGAGTGCGGAAATATTTGCGGACCAGCACCGCTTCGTGCTCTTCGATGGAGCTGGAGTGCGTCTTCTTCTCGGTTACTCCGACCTCGGTGAGCGCGTCAAGAATCGCCTTGCTCTTGACTTCCAGCTCCCGCGCCAGATCGTTGATTCGAATCTTGCTCATCCACCCTCTCGCCTTCTGGTTTCCGCTAAGCTCTCATATCGACCTCAGGGAGTGAATCATGTCGCACACGTGCGCCGATACATACGAATCGGCGTGACGTTTACGCGCCGCTTCAGTTCTTCTCTTCTTCCGTGGCCTTCTCGATCGCGGGCTCGGTCTCATTCCCGCTTTGCGCTGTCTCAGCGGACTCGCCTTCCGAAGTCTCGCTGGCGGCCTCGATTTCTGCGGTGTCATCGTCAGCCGAAGTCTCGGCGGATTCGACGGACTCCGCTTCGGTGGACAGCTCCGCCGGTCCCGAGGGGCCTTCCACCGTTGCTTCCTCGCTGGCAGACGCCTCAATCCCTTCGGATTCCGCGGCCCCTACCACCTCGCCGCCTTCCAGGCTCGAGAAATAATTATTGACCGCGATGCTGATTTTTTCCACCGTCTTGGGGCCAATGCCTTCGATGGCTTCCAGTTGCTCAGGCGTCATGTCGGCCAGTGATTCGACCGTAGTCACCCCGGCAGCTTTCAACTTTTCGACTAGACCTTCGCCCAATCCCGGAACGTTCTCGAGCGGCGTCACACTCTGTGGGAGCATCGCCGACATCTGCTGCTCAACTTCCTGTCGTTTTTCTTCCTCGCTCTTGATGTCGATCTTCCAGCCCAGCAGTTTCGCCGCCAGCCGGACGTTCTGGCCTTTTTTGCCGATGGCGAGCGAGAGTTGAGTGTCGTCCACCACGACTTCCAGGTGCTTTTCAGCGGAATCGACGACAGTGACGCGGCTGACTTTGGCCGGCTGGAGCGCCTTTTCGGCGAAGGTGACCGCATCCTCGTGATACTCGATGATGTCGATCTTTTCGCCGCGCAGTTCGCGGATGATCGACTGTACGCGCATGCCTTTCATTCCAACGCAAGCGCCGACCGCGTCCACGTCCTTGTCTTTGGACATGACGGCGATCTTGGTGCGCTCACCGGCCTCGCGAGCGATGGCGCGGATCACAACCGTGCCGTCATAAATTTCGGGAACTTCGGTCTGGAACAGATGCTGTACCAGCTCCGGCGCGGCGCGCGAAACCACAACGCCCGGTCCCTTGGAAGCCTTTTCGACGCGCACGATCACCGCGCGCACCCGCTCGCCCACGGCGAACGACTCCAGGCGCGATTGCTCCTTGCGTCCCATGCGCGCTTCGGCCTTGCCGATATCGAGAATCACATCCGGACCCTCGATGCGCTTCACGGTCGCATTCACCACTTCGTTCACATGGCCGATGTACTCGTTGTAAACGGTGTCGCGCTCAGCCTCGCGTACTTTTTGGAAGATGACTTGCTTGGCCAGTTGCGCTGCAATGCGTCCGAGAATTCCCTCGGTGACCTTGGGAATGAGCAACTCGCCGCCCGCTTCCGCGTTGGGATCGAGCTTGCGAGCCTGGTCGACCGTTACCTGCAAGTTGGGATCCTCGATCTGCTCGGGATTCTCGACGATCGCCTTGACCGCGTAGGCGTTGATCTTGCCGCTCTCCTTGTCGAGCACCGCGCGCAGATTTTCCTGCGACTTGTAGTACTTGCGAGTCGCGACGACGATGGCGTCCTCGACCGCGCTAACCACGATCTGCGGGTCGATCCCCTTCTCGCGGCTGACCCCTTCGATAATGTTGTAAAGCTCGCTTGCCATAAATTCAGGTCTCAGGTCTCAGGTGTCAGGTCTCAGGCTCCAGTTCTCAGAATTTGGTGCTCCTGAGACCTGCGACCTGACACCTGAGACCTTTTAAATCTCAGGTACCAGATTGGCCTTCTCAACGTTGGCCAGTTCAATTTCCACTTTCGGGGCCTGTCCGTCTTTCGGACGCATCTTGCGGCGGGCCGCGCTCATATCGAGCACCAACTTGTCGTTCTCGAAGCTCTCCAGGTTGCCTTCAAAGTGCCGGTTGTTATTCACCGGCTGACGCGTCATCAACTTTACGCGATGCCCGCGGAAGCGCTCGAAATCGGCCGCCCTAGTCAACTTGCGATCGAGTCCCGGAGAAGAAACCTCCAGCAGATACGACCCACCCGGCATCACATCCTCAACATCGAGGATGGTCCCGAACTCGCGGCTGAAATTTGAGCAGTCCTCGTGCGTCACACCGTCCGGATGATCCTGAGACGGAACCGCTCCCGGACGGTCAATAAAGACTCGCAACATGCGATGCTTGCCCGCCCCGTGGAATTCGATGTCCGCTATTTCCAGTCCACTCGAACCCGCCACGCGGTCCGCAATGCTCCGCACCTGCTGCTCATCAAAAGCCATCTTTTCAGTAACTTACGCCAGAATCGCCGCGCCAATCGTGCCCCAAACTAAAAAGTGGGCTTGCGCCCACTGGTGTGCTTCGACAATTCCTAAGAACTACGACACAACAGTATTCATTGCCAACTATACGCCTGCGAGTGCGAAAAGACAAACTGGGGGAGGGCCATGAAAAAAGGGTTTGGAGGCTCACTCGATCGAGCCTCGCCGCGCACCGGGGCCTTCGGCACGTGTTGCGTTCGCCATCCACCCGCCTCCGTCTCAACGGGTCTTCCCTGAGTGGCCGGCGAGGCGCGCACCCCGGGCCGACACTGGTTACGCTGGTTTCTCTCGTAACCTTGCGAAGAGATTGCCCTTAGCCGAGACTTTTTAGATGCAGTTTTCGCGCAGTCATCTCGGCATTGCGCTCGGCGCGGGAGGCCTGCTGGTCCTGGTGTTCCTGGGCTATCTCTGGTGGCTCAGCAACCAACCCCCGGTGCTGGCGCGATCGGAAGAGCGCGATCCCCTGACTCGCATGCCGCTGAGCATCACCATGAATCCGTTTCGCGATCGCACGATCGAACGGACCGCCGGCAATTTCATTCGCGAGATGCGCGATGGAAACTGCCGCCAGGTTCTGGCAAAGTGGGAGAAGAAAAAGGACTATCGCAAGAAGCGCGCGGACTTCATCTGCGATTCCGAGTCCGAACATCCGCTGATTTCGTGGAATCTCATCGAGTGGGAAGACGCGCCACCATTGGTCATCCTTCACTACAAAGGCGAACGCTACTCCAGTCCCAGCCATGATGCCACCTACAAAGACCTGTTTTCGGTGACGGAAGAAAGTAAGGATGGACAGTGGGTAGTCACGAAGTACGATGCGTTTTACTGAGTTCTCAGTTCCCGGTTCTCAGTTTTCAGAAAATATTGATTCGGAATACCCCTCTGCCTACTCGGGGCGCCTGCCATGGGATGGATCGGACGATGTCGCTGTGTTCAGATCGACATGTAGCTGATTCCTTGCGCCTGAACCCGGCGGATAGCAGTCCCCATTCGAGCTGTAACCCATACACGATACCGCGACGTCCTTGCGTCGGGGAGACTGCGCAAACTGCCAAACTTCAGCAAACGTGATTCCGCTGAGGCTCGGCAATGGCGGATGACGAGTAGTTACACAACCCGGTGCCGGCGGACATGCATCGTTCGTAACCCAGTAGGTGATGTTTCGACCTCCCGCACTTTGGCGTATGTCTTCGGCGGTGATAATACTGTTGCCTGTTTCTTCTTTGGCGGCAATTCCGGAACAATACACGCCTGCGCGGAATCCTGACTTGCTCACGCCATCGACCCAAGCATAGAGGTAGGCCTTCTGTTCGGGCAGCATGCGGCCTCCCTGCTCCTGATCGAGAAAGATAATAGCGGCATGGGGAAAGCCTTCGCGTTGGGCGGCCGAAGCGGCCAACTGCGCGTCGGCATGACCGAGTCTTTTCGCGTTGTCGATCGTTTTCAATTCCGAATAAAGGCGGCCGTTGAAAAGGACGAGGAAGCCAAATCCCGCGGCTTGAACCATACTGCGCTTTCCCACCCAGGTATTTGCATTTGCGCCGGGAGGGATATTCAGCCAGTAACCAGTGTAATTAAAAGTTTTGCGGAGTTCGGTGAGACTGTCATCGCCAGGATAGTCATTGCGATCGAACCCGAGGAATGCGGCTTGTGTGCTTGACGTGCCGGCTACCTGGGACATGGCTGATACTACGCCGATTAGGAAGAGGAAGAACCGAGCCACCGGTAGGAGTGCGCCAAGATTACCCGCCAATGTGGACCATGGTCCGTGATGCAGGCACAAACCCCGGTTCGCCAATGTGGTGCCGCTCTTCTTTCTTCTGCACAACTCCCACAATAAAGTCAGCAAGTTTCTCGTCCGACGCACCCCGGCGCATCAGTTCATGCAGATCGTGATCCCAGACTGAAAACAAGCAGGTGCGAATTTTGCCGTCCGACGTGATACGGATACGGCTGCAATGGCCGCAGAAGGGGTGCGAGACAGGAGCGATGATCCCGATTTCGCCGACGCCGTCTTCGAAGACGTAGCGGCGCGCGGTTTCGCTGTACTGATGTGGAATTTCTACCAGCGGTTTGTACTCCGACATGGAGGCGATGATTTCATCGAGCCTGACCACGATTTCCGGTGTCCAGACACGATCTTCTTCGAGCGGCATGAACTCAATAAAGCGCACGACCACGCCCTCTTCGCGCGCGAACATGCCGAAGGGGATGATCTGGTCTTCGTTGAATCCGCGCAGTAGCACACAATTGATTTTCACCGGATCGAGTCCGGCGCGGCGGGAGGCGCGGACGCCGGCGAGCACGCTGTCGAATCCGCTGGGCACGCGGGTGATGCGAGCGAAGCGATCGGGATCGACGGCGTCCATGCTGACGGTAACGCGGTTCAGGCCCGCTTCTTTCAGCGGCTGGGCGATCTCGGCGAGCAGGTGGCCGTTCGTGGTCATCGCGATGTCGAGTTTTTCGCCCGCAAGCGTGCGCAGATTGGACAGTTCCCGCACGAACTCCACGACGCCTTTGCGCAGCAGCGGCTCTCCTCCGGTCAGCCGGACCTTGGTAATCCCGAGGCCGACCAGAATGCGCGTCATCCGCAGATAATCTTCAAAGGGCAGCTCGGCATAGGTCGCGCCATTCGTTCCGGTCCGGCAATAGACACAGCGGTAGTTGCAGCGGTCCGTGATCGAGATACGGAGGTCGTGAATCGAGCGGCCGAATTTGTCAGAAAGAAGCATTTAGCAGTCAGCAATTGGCACTTAGCTTGAGGCGGGTCGGTTAAATACCCAAGCGCCAAATGCTAAGTGCTGAAAGCCTTCCGGAAAAGAAGCACGGGCAGGAATGACCCTGGCGAGCGTTTCCTTTCCAAACACGGGAGGCGCAGGCGTTTCCACCTGCACCCTCGGGCTTCGCCCAATTTTCTGGCGAAACCCTCGCCCCCAGCGCCAGGTATTCCCGAGGCGGGTGGGGGTCGGAAACTCAACACGATTATAGATGCCAGGGGGCGGCGCCGAGGCGACAAATTTCGTGGTCGCTCGACTGCTAGACTGGCCGCATGAAAGCACTGGTTATCACTCGTTTCGGCGGTCCGGAGGTTTTGGAATTGCAACAAGTCCCGGACCCGCATCCCGGACCGGAACAAACTCTCGTGCAAGTCCAGGCGGGAGGCCTGAATTTTGCCGACTTGCTAACGGCGCGCGGCGGATACCCGGGAACTCCGAAACCGCCGCTGGTCGCAGGGCGGGAGTTTGCGGGTATCGAAATCGCCAGCGGTCGGCGGGTCATGGGATACACGCAGTGGTCGGCCTTCGCAGAGAAAACGGCTGGATATCGTTCCTTATTGTGGCCGGTTCCCGAGAAATGGACGGCGGAGGAGGGGGCTGCGTTTCCCGTGACCTTCTTCACCGCCTACTTTGCCTACTGGAAAGCTGGCTTGATAGACAAGCCGGCGGGGACGCGCATTTTGATTCATGCGGTCGCGGGCGGAGTCGGTACTGCCGCCGTCCAGATCGGGAAGATCCTGGGCGTTGAAACGTACGGCACTTCTTCGTCGGACGAGAAGCTCGCCCGAGCCCGCGAACTCGGCCTGCAGCACGGCATCAACTACAAACAGAAGGATTATCAGGACGCAATCAAAGAACTGACAAACGGTGAAGGTCTCGACGCAGTATTTGAAATGCTCGGTGGCGAGCATGTCGCGAAGAGTGTGAAGTGCCTGCGCGAATTTGGACGCGTGATCGTGTACGGCGCGGCCACCGGACAGCCTCCCGTTCTTGACACTCGGCTGTTGCACGCGAAGGGTGCGAGCGTCCACGGTTTGTGGTTGAGTTATCTAAGCCAAAATCGATCGTTGATGGATGCGGGGTGGCGGCAACTGTCGCAATGGCTCAATGAAGGCAAGCTGCATCCTGTAATCGGGAAGGTGTTCCCACTCGAAGAAGCGCGGGCAGCATACACGCTGATGCAGGAAGGCAAGAACTACGGAAAGATAGTCCTAAAGATCGCCTAAAAAGAAAACAATGGTAGAGACGCGGCGCAGACGCAGACGCGCAATGCAAGGCACGTTTTATCCGGGGCCTCTCGCTGTCGTGGGTGCTACTTCACAAAACAAATCCCGCCTGTTACGAACGCGTAAAGTCCGCAAAGTTGCTAACGCGGTCCGTCGCGGCTCGTCCAAAACTCAAGTCTCAAGGAAAACGGAACTTCCCGAACCAGGGATTCGTATCCTGAAGCGAGCTTACAGGGGTGAGTGGAGGAAGACCCTCGACTTACTCAAACGAAATTAAGCAGGGTGACGGGACTGGCTCACACTTGGTTTGGCGGCCCAGGTGAGCCGAGTCCAGGCAAAGAGCACGAGTTCGCGGCCCGCGTCTTTTTGCGTCACCCTGACACGCGCATTGTAGGACTTTCTCAGAAAAACACAAGTCCTACGTCAGGAAAACTACAACCAGCCGCCCTTGGGACCGGCCAGAGCCGGACAGAAGGGATCAATGTTATGAAGTGGAACCATGTGGCAAAGAGTGTGGTACTGGCGTTGGCCGTACTGGTGGCAACGAGCGTATTCGCAAGCAATAACAAGGGCTCTCTGCATCTGAGCCAGCCGGCCCAGGTCAACGGACAAGCAGTTCCGGCGGGAGAATACCAGTTGCGCTGGGAAGGCACGGGGTCGAACGTGGAAGTGAGCTTCATGCAGGGGAAGAAAGTCGTGACCAAGGCCCCGGCGAAAGTGGTCGAACTGAAGAGCGCATTTGGCAACGACGCCACGGTCATCGACCGCACCTCGAGCACGCCTTCGATCACAGAAGTGCGCTTTGCCGGCAAGAAGTATGCCCTCGAGATCGGCGGAGCCGAGAAGGCTGCGATGGGCGAGAGCACCAGGTAGAGATCATTTCCTGAACGAGCGAGGCAGACAGGGGAGGCGCGGGTTTTCTCCCCTGTCCTTTTTAGTTGGAGGCCAGGACGTCGTAGTTATAGTTCACCAGCGCCCGCTTGGGAGCTGCCTTTACCCCTCGCAGCGGTACCTTCTGGTCAAGCGAGGAATTTCCAATCAGAGTCGCGCGGCCCAAGCTGACGGTCCGGCCGTCGGCCAGTTCCAAATAGATGGGGACCAGCATGCGGAACTTGTCGTCCACGCCGGACTGCGTCAGCTTGAAAGCGAATACCACATCACCGTTTGCGTCTTTATCGAAGGTTGTGTCCATCTTGTAGCTGGGCAGCGCGGTTCCGTGGACGTACTCGTTGAAGAACCAGTCCATGCGATGGTTACCTTCGAGATCCATTTCTTTTGTCATGTGCTTCTCCACCATCGCCTTGAAGTCCTCGGTGGTGGCAGCCTTGCCGGAGTAAGTTTTCACGAAGTCCTGCATCGTGGTTTTGAAATTCTGGTCGCCAGCCTGGCGATCCCACATCATCATGCGGACCATGTGCAGGATGTATGCGCCTTTTGGATAAATGAGATCGCGGGTGACGTTAAAGCCGCCTCTGCTGTTGTTGAGCCGGTAGCCCATCGTGAGCGGACCCACATCAATAGCACGAAACCCTTCCCGGTTGCGCTGAGTCAATAACTCGCGTTCATCGTTCCAGAATTCAGTGAACTTCTTGGGATTTTTCTCGACCAGTTGAATAAAGAGCGACGCCGACATGTCGGCGAAGCCCTCGCTCATCCACTGGTCGCGATAGGAGTTGAATCCGACCATGTGTCCCCACCATTGATGAGCGACTTCGTGGGGCCCGACTATCTTCCAGTAACCGCGGTCGCCGAAATCGAGGCCGAGCGAGTGCCGCACCGTGGTGTCGAAGAAGGAGCAGATCGGCAACCACACCAGAGTCGGCCAGGACTGGCCAAAGTCGCAAGCCGTTTGCTGCGACATCGCCAGGCGCTTGTAAGGGAGCGGGCCAAAGTATTCGGAATACAGCTGGACCGAAACCTGTCCCTCCGCCAGCGCGTGCTTGATCATGCCCGTGGTGTTCATGTTTCCTAAAGCGACTGGCGCTCCCATGTGGGAGCCCTGCGTGGGGAGATCTTCGTCAACTGCATGTTGCAGGCTCCGCACCCAGTCAGGAGGCTCTTCATTGGCATAGGATTGCACCAGGTACTCGGGGTTGGTCAGCTTCGCCTCCTCTACTTTGAACCGGCCGAAGTTAAAGCCGGCTACTGTCTGCGGCACCTCGCTCTTCCACACAGTCACGTCTTGGCCGCCATCGTTAGTGTCGCTCACCAGGCTGCCGGTGGCGGTAATTTTCATGCCTTTGGGAATGCGGAAAGTCATATCGTAAGACGTGTACTCGCCCAACGAAGAGCTGGCATTGTTGGGATACCAATTATGACGGGCGATGGGAAAGTAGTTGCCATTCCCTTCGTTAGAGACGGCTTCTTTCCCACTGTAGGCGATTGTAATAGTGGATTTTTCTCCCGCGGCCAGAGCCTTGGGCAAAATCACCGAGAAATCGGCGTCGTCATTCTTGTCTTCCTGAATAAATGAGAGCGATTGGCCGCCTTCGGCGGTCACGCTATCCACCCGCAGCCGGCGGTAAAGGTCGAAGGGCACGACGCGCAGTCCGTTCACGCGCGAGACGAAAGTGGTGGTGGCCTTGCCAATCAGGTTGGCGTTCTTCTCGATGGTCGTTTGGAGCTGCTGGTGTTCGATATGAACCACGCCATTGGTCTGAGAACCGAGGGCCGTGCCCTGCTTGTACTCGTCCGCATAGTGAAATGCCGCCCACACCCCCAGCTTGTTCTCGTCATAGGTAGCAAATTCAACTTCTTCCGGGTCCACCGGCATGACCAGCGGCGGCGCACCGTGAGGATCGATCGCAAAGATTTCTTTGCCGCTGTATTTCTTGCCGTGAATGAACGCCAGGAAAAAGCCTCCGGGCTCGGTGCTTAAAACGTCCTGCAACAGGCGCGCTTCCAGGTTCCACTTCAGAATCTGGTTGTGACGCATCGTACTTTGGCTGTCATGGAGCAGGCCGGCATCACAGGCCGCTGAGCCGGCGCCTCCTGCTTTCTTGATCTCGTCGTAAGTCGAGTCAGTAAAACGGAAGACGGCCTGGCTGAAGTTCTCGCTGAATTCGCTTTCTCTGGTCAACATCTTGAGACTGGCCATCTCGGAGGGCAGACGCGGATCGAGAACGAGATTGCCGTCTCCGACGAATACTGCTCCCGTTACTTTGCCGCCTACGGGCGCGACGAAACAGATCGTCCCGGAGCGTAGATGGAAGGTTGCCGCATCGCGATGGAGCGTCAGGTTGCTTACGCCGATGGTTTCACTGCCGAGCGTGAGGTTGCGCAATTGCTGGTAAGCGGGGTCGGAGTTGCGGGCGGCGGGGTTGT
>Ga0137392_10001822_pt1 | contig 12476 bp, 10 predicted proteins | sample 15con2h34AmetaG_FD_101394 | JGI IMG/M metagenome (GOLD analysis project Ga0137392, IMG submission 101394) | Vadose zone soil microbial communities from Angelo Coast Range Reserve, California, USA - 15con2h3.4A metaG | ecosystem: Environmental > Terrestrial > Soil > Vadose zone > Saprolite... | reverse complement strand
GAAACCGCGTTCGCGCTGTATTCAGTCTCCTGGTGTTTGCTCACTCCGCGCAATTTGAGTGAAGAGCCGTTCAGGGTGAAGTCATTTGAAGTGAGTTGGTAGTAGCGGAATCCGGTGTGCTCATCGACCGAATCGGTGACCACCCCGTCGACCGCCACGTTCGCATGGACACTGTACAGATAGGGATCAAGGGGGCTCCACAGTCGCGGATTCGTGATTCTCCCGACCTGGGTTACCGCGACGGTCGCGCCGGGGGGCACCAGAGCGTCCTGGTACCGGGACAAGACAACGCTTCCGTCGGCATCGGCGAGGACGTTCGCCACCGTGAACGTCCGGACGACGCTGTCGTCATTCGTAACCAGGGTCCGGAACGATACATCGGCGGCGTCGGCGCCGACGTTCGACGGAGTGATGTAGATGCCGCTCGAAGCGTAATCGGTCGTCGCGATGTGATACGGGCTCGTGGTGATGTACCAGGCTTTGCGGTAGATGCCCCCGTAGCCCTTGAACAAACGCGGAGTGCCGTCGGGCAGGCAATCGCCGCAAGCGCCGTTGCTGACCTTGACGGCGAGGACGTTGTCACCGCCAAAGTTGATCGCGCTGGTTGCGTCGAAGATGAATCGCGTATATCCACCCCGATGCTGCCCAAGTCGCTGGCCATTGACATAGACATCCGCGACTTGAAACACGCCTTCGAAATAGACGTAGACGCTTCTGCCGGCGGAGGTATCGGGAATCGGGAAGTGGGTCCGGTACCATGAATTGGTGAACAGCGTCACCGCCTCGACGGTGTCCCAGGTGTGGGGCACCGCGACTGACGTCCACGAGCTGTCGTCGTAGTCCACCGCTTCCGCGCCGGTCAGGGTGTTGCTCGAAATGAATTTCCAGGCACCGTCGAGTTGTGTCTTTTCCCGGTCGGCGGCTTCGGGGAGACAGGCTGTGTCGGCGCGGGATGGCGCAAAGAGCGCGGTGAACAGCAGGGTAAGAACTGGAATCGTGAACGGCGGCCGCTGGCCCATCGTATCCTCCCGAGCGATCGTACCCAATTGCCGCGCGGCAGCGTGTCGAATGAGGCGGTTGTCGTCAACTCCTCCGCCACGAGACAGGTCAAATCCGCTGAATTGCGCTTCACCCCCCTCCCCGCTTAGGGTGCTCCGAGCTCTCGCGTACCACAGCTGAGGGAGGGGTCTCCATGAGGACACAAAGTCATCTCCGGGCTCGGTCGAGAGGTCTTTCGTACTGTCTCGCAACCCTGCTCGCTTCGATTGCCGGAAGCGCACTCTGCGCGTCCGCGATACGCAACGCGGCGGGCGAATTCATCGCCACCGATCTCTCCCTGGAGAAGGTCCGACAGCCGGCGGATCGGGGCCCGGTTCAGGTCTCGGGGGCGAGCGGCTCGGGACCGGGCAGTGACTGGAACACCGGCGTCGGCGGGCGCAACGATCGATCCGGGCGTTCATCCCAAACCGGGCCGGACGCGTCGACGGTCATCTGGGAGGGGAGCGAGTACAACGCTCCGATCGGAGTCCCCGAATCGCCTGCCACGGAGGGGAGCCTGCTCGTCTCTACGCGCGTGACCGCCAGCGGGGAGAGTCAGAGCCGCGGCGTGATCGTGGCCCAGGATCTTTCGACCGGAGAGGAACTGTGGGCGACCCAGCTTCCAATTTCAGCTCCCGACAATTGGTGGAGCCATTCCATGGGCGTGCGCGATGGTCAGGTCTACGCGAGCCGAAGCCTTGGCATTTCGAGGCCGGACTATCTGTATGCCCTCAACACATCGGATGGTTCGGTGGTCTGGCAGTCGGAAGAGTTGATCGACGCGGACATCGTGGAGACGCCGCCCTTTGCCGAAAATGGCGACATCATCATCGGAACGTGGCGGTCTCTATTCCGGGTGAACCGGGTGGATGGAACCACCGTTTGGAGCAGCCCCCGCACCTGCCCGTCGCAGCCTGGAGGATGCAACGCCACGGTTTCGGGAAATCGAATCTACATCTGGGATGCCAGAATCCTGGAAGGCGGCGACCTTGGGCTCGTGGTCGTGGCTTTTGACATCGACACCGGCGCGGAGCTGTACCAGAGCCCGGCACTGTCGCGCGGTTTCATCACCATCCAGCAAATTGCCTTGTTTGCCGATTCTACTGGTGGAGTTTATGCCCCTTCGGCTCGGGTTGCCGCAGACGACGCACTGATTGCTTTGCAGGACACCGGCGAAGCTCTCGTCGAGCGCTGGAGAGCGCCGATCGACTGGGTGCCTTGGGCTTCCTTTGGAGTGGGTCCAGATCGATCGGTCTACAGCTATTCGCCGGCCCACGAAGTCGTCAGGCTCGACCCCGAGACCGGGGACGTGCTGAACACGTCCATGCCGATACAGTTCACGAACCGCTTGTTGCCTCGACTGGCGGTGGACGCCCTCGGAAAGCTGTTCCTCACCGCCCACTATGGACAGGGATGGGTGTACTCCTTTGATCCGGATCTCACCTTGCGCTGGCAAGAAACGATGCCCGGGGCGGAAGGACCGGCGTTGGGGGCAGACGGAACGTTGACGGTCACCGGCACCGGGACCGCTCTGCGCGCCTATCAGTGAATCGCGATCGTCGCCCTCGTCGCTTCCCAGTCGACGTGCATCGTGCAGGCGCCGCCGGCCTGGTCGAAGGCGATGGTGAAATTCTCGACCGGCGCCGGGAGCTTCGAAGTCGTCATCTCCACCCGCGCGAGATCGTCCGCTTCGCCGGGATAGGGAACTCCCCACTCGCCGGTCTTCTTGCTGATGATCAGCGTCCACTTGTTCGCATTGGGAATGGCAAACATCGTGTAGCTTCCAGCCGGAATGGTCTTGCCCCCCAACGAGAGCTGCGCGTCGGTGACCAGTGTGGTGGCTTCATTCGCACCCAGGCGCCAGACCTCTCCCATTGGCACCAGGTCGCCGAAAACCTTGCGCCCCTTCATCCGCGGGCTCGAGTAATCCACGGTAACTCTTTTGCCCTCGGCCAGCTTGCAGGTGGCCTTCGCCGGTGGGCTGGGGCGCTGGCTCTTGTCCTTTGGCGCGGCCAGCGCGGAGCTTGCGAGAGCGGCGACACTGAGGAAAACGGCGAGACTTGGTGCACGCTTCTGCATGGGATCTCCTTAGGGTCAAAAGGGGAGAACATCCTTCGAAGTTACTTTTCGCGGCCATCACCAACCGGTAGCAACCCTCGAAATTCCAATGTTATCGGTCGGCCCGCACTCAGGATCCCGTCACCAACCACAGACCGGCGGTGATGACGACAAGGCCAAGGCCATCCATCAAGCCCAACGGTTCGTTGAGAAAGAGCGCGCTTAGCAACAACCCGAACACAGGCGTGAGAAAGAAGTACGCGCTGACCCTGCTCGCCTCGCCGTGCTGGAGGATCCAGAACCAGAGCATCGAGGCACCCACGCTCAAGATCAACACCAGGAAGGCGAGGCTGATAATCAACGGACCGGTCCACTGGATGTGGGGAACGCCCTCTCGTAACAAGGCGGCCGGGACCATTGCGACGCCGGCGCAGGCGAGCTGGGCGCCGTTCAGGACCACCGGGTGGGGGCGGTCGCGCATCCGCTTGTAGAGGATGTTCGAGGCCACGAAAGAGAGTACGCCTGCGAATGCGAGCAACACATCCTGCGGTCGAGCGGTTCCCGAACCTGCCCGTGAGTACATCGCCATGAGCACGCCGCCAAATCCGAGCAGAAGGCCCAGGAGCTTGCGTCCAGTGAGCGGCTCGCGCAGGACGAAGGGCGCCACCAGCGCCACGACGAGAGGGTTCGTGCTGGCGATGATCGAACCCATTCCCGCCGACAGACGAGCCAGAGCAACGTAAGTAAGACCGAGGTAGAGGGCATTGCCCCCGATCCCGAGCCCGAACATCCGCAGCCAGGTCCCCGCGTCGCCGGGAATCGCCAATCGCGCCACCTTCGCGCCGGCGAGGAGCAGCCCACCGGCGATCATGAAGCGCAAGGAAAGGATGGAGATAGGGGGTGCGCCCCGCGCGAGGATCCGGCTCGGAACGAACGCCGAGGCCCAAAGAAAGACATAAAGAATCGCCGCCGCCACGCCCGTGGCGGATGACCTGGGCTGCTGCCAGCTCGTTTCCAGCTTGCTCATCGCGGTGTCGGGTCCGAACGACTTGCGACAATCCACCCGCGCGCCCTCTTGATTTCGCGCCATTCGGCGCCCGGCGACCAGGCCTCCGTCTTCACCAGGGCCACCTGGGCGCTCGGGCGATCGACAGCAGTGAGCTGTAGACCTGGCCAGGGAACGACGTCTTTCTCGAAGGCCAGCGCTGACAGCATGTCCCATTCATCGACCTTGGAGATGACCAGCACCTCTTCGCCCGGAACAAGCCGGGAAAGCTCCCGGGAAAAATCGGTTGCCACCACACAAGGGGGATTCATCAGCAGCCGCCCCAGTCCAAGCCCTACTGACCCGACGCAAACCAGGAGAACAACGCCAAGACCCAGAACCGCGCGCTGAACGCGCTCGGAGTTGGAGAGATAGCGGGAAACAAGCGGACCAATGCCTTGAGCGGCGAGGATCGAGAGAAATGGATAGACCAGCAGCGTGTGATGCCAGAGCTTTCGCTGTGGAATCGAAAGCCCCACGATCACCACTGCGGTCGCAATGACGAGGAGTCGGCAAGCGCGCGTTTCACCCTGTAAGCGCCGCGCGAGCCCGCGGGGCCATTGAAGCGCAACGATGAGCGCGGGAATCAGGAGCGGAAACCACGGCCAAAAGCGACCCGCGATCGCTCGCACCGCGTAGAGCGGATGAGAATCGCCATCGCGACGAACACCCGTCAAGGAGCCGAGGACCTGATCGACGGCGTAGCCCCGCCACCAATCGGGGTGAGAGTACAAGAATGCAGCCACGGGCGCGGTGGCCAGGAGAAGGGCAGCGCCCCCGATGAAAAAGGTTCGCCAGGAGCGATCAACGACCGCTCGCGCGACGACTGCCCCCGCAAGCGGCAGCGCGCCGAACGGGCCTTTGACGGCGATCGCGGCACCAGCGAGAGCACTGGCGAGCAACCAATCGCGATGGCGCAGCGGCTCCGTCAACACCGGGACAGCGGCGCCGACGGCGAGCAGGATCAGGAGGGGATCCAGCGTTGGGTAGCTCGTTTGGAAGAAGAATGCCTCCGTCGTGCCCAAGACAAGCATCGCGATGCATCCGGCCCATCCACCGCCCAACCGGCGCGAGATGATTCCGGTGAAGAGCACGATTCCGAGAGACAACACGGCGAAAAGGGGAACGACGGCCCAACTTCCCACCCAGCGGATCGTCGCGGCGATGACCCAGAAGCCGAACGGGAGATGCTCGTAGAATCGAGAGTGCACGGTGGGAAGGTAACGAAGCGATGTCCATCGATCATCTTGAACCATGTGCCTTGCAATCACCTGGTACAGCTGAGCGTCGCCAACGTCGGTGTGTTGAAACCAGGTGGCCCCCATCAGGACGACGAAGATGGAAAGGACCAGCCCGGTCGCGGCGAACGGCGGGGAGTCGATCGTGCTCCGCACATTGCCCGGGTCAGCAAGTTTTGGAACGCGCATCGGCAACGCTCCGCTGTGATCGAGCAGCTGCAGGTGATCTCCTTATCGGATCGTTCCGGCGCGGGTCACCCGGCTCAGCGCGGTCAGGCCGAGCGCGGCAAACAGGACGTTGTGCAGCTGGCCGGCCACCACCAGAGGCAGCTTTCCCTGGAGGCCGAAATTCTCGAACATCTTCGAGAGCACGTAGTAGGCAACGTAACCCACGATGGTCAGCAAATAGCCGCGTGCGCGAGACTGCCCGCGACTTAGCGCCAGCGCCGTACCGATCAGCGCGAACGAAAGCGGCGTCAACGCCTGGCCCAGACGCCGGTGGTAGGCCATCAGAAATGGACGCGGGTCCGAACCCTCTGCCCGGGTGGCGGCGGCCGCTTGCAAAAGCTCGCTCGGGGTAAGCTCGTCGCTGGGCGAACGAAAGCGATTCTTGCGATAGAGCGAGTCGCCAACGCCGACGATGAACTCTCCCTGCCCAAAATGAATGATCGTGTAATCCGATGTGGAGCGGTTCGCGCGATGAACGTCGCCGTCCACCAGCCTGAGCTTCAGGGCCTCGCCCGGTGCCGACGGGTTGACGCCGGCCTCGGGCGCGAGCATCAGCACCGGTGAGGTGGGATCGTTGTCGTCGTACATCATCACGTTGGTCCAACGCCGTTCCTCAGGATCCACCGCCTGCGCATAGACGGTCAGGTGGCTCAGGTCTTCGTAGAAGACCCCGGGCTTGACGTCGCCCACGACGTTTTTCTTGATGATGTCGTTGACCACGCCCTTCACTGCGGTGAGTCCCCAGGGCTCGGCAGAGAAGGAGAAGAGCAGGAGCAACCCGCCGAGCACCGCGCCAACGGCAAGCGGAAGAATGACAATGTGCCAAGGGCCAATTCCGACCGACTGTAAGGCGATCAGCTCCCGATCTTCGGCGAGGCGGCCAAAGCCCAGCAGGATGGCCATCAAAAAGGCGATCGGCAGCGCCATCACCAGCAAGTGCGGCGATAGATAAAGCACGATCCGACCCATGTCCCTCGCGGTGACGGCGGTACCGAGAAGGACATCCGCCCCGCGGAGAAACTGCATCACAAACAGGAGCAGGAAGAGAAACCCGATACCGACCGCGAGCGGACCGGCGAGCTCTCTTAGCAAATAGCGGATCAGCACTCTCAAGGCAGGCCCGCCATCTTCTTACAGCACCCCGGCCTGCGCCGTCACTTCTTCATTCCGCCGATCGCGAACAGCGCCGCCCCCACGACCAGCGAAGAAAGCCCGCCGAGGAGCTGCTGCCAGGTGGCTCCGCTCATGATCGCGATGGATATCAGTAGCCCGAGGAACGGCACGACCGGTCCGAACGGGACGACAAAGGTGGCCGGCCTGACGACCGCGCTGAAACGCGCGCGCCTCAACATCAGGGTCGAGCCGCACGCCGCGGCATAGGGGACCAGGCGCGCCACGGCGCTTGCCGCGGCGAGCTTTTCGAAGGTTCCAGAGAGCGCCAATGCCAGCGCCACCGCCGAGGTCGCCAGCACGCAGTTCGCGGGGGTCCTGAATCGCGGATGAATTCGGGCGAACCAGCTCGGCAAGTCGCGATTCTCCGCGAGCGCGAACAACATCCGCGACCCAGAGAGGACTGCCCCGGCATTGTGCCCGGTCATCGAGAGGACCGACCCGACGCCGATCATCAAAGCGCCACCGCTGCCCATGAATGCATACGCGGAATCGGCGATCGGCGTCCTGGAGCGCGCGATGTCCGGAAGGGAGCCCTGAGCGACAGTCTGCGCCAGGGCCATCACCACCGTCACGCCCAGGATCGTCGTCACCAATGCGAACGGCACGTGCCGCCTGGGTTCCGTCGCCTCTCCCGCGGCGACGGGGACCACGTCATACCCTCCGAAGACGTACATCAAAAGCAGCGCGCCCGCTCCGGCCTGGCCCAGGGAGAGCGAGGCCGAAGGCACGACCCTTGAATAATTCACGTGAAACAGCCCGATCGCGATGAAGATCCCCAGAGGCACCAGCTTTCCGATCGTCAAGAAGTTCACCAGAAACGAGCTCTGCCGAATTCCACGCACATTGATCCAGGTCAGGGCCAGGATCAGAGAGGTGATCAGAAGCAACCGGGCCGCACCGCTGTTGAAGCTGTGCCAATAGAATCCCACCGCCAGGGCGAGACCATTCACGACCGACGCCTGGCTTGCGACCCGGGTGAACCACTGCATCCAGCCGACCTCGAAGCCGGCGAATCTGCCGAATGCGGCTCGCGCGTAGAGCGAGGGACCGCCCGTCGATTCGAAGCGGCTGCTGACCTCCGCAAAGCAGAGCGCGACCAGCAGGGAGGCCATCCCCGCGAGGACGAATCCCACCACACTCCAATCACCAAGCTGCGCCGCAACCGGCGCCGGCATCAGAAAGATCGCGCCGCCAATCACCTGATTAATGCCGATGGCCGTCAGGTCCCAGCGACCGAGCGCGCGCCGCAATGAGACACGGTCGGCCGGAAAGGTGGGAGAAGACGGCATGCCCGGCTTGTATCATTTAGTTGAAGCATATCTGGGAGGACGCTACCGTCGTCGCCATGATCCGGCTCGCGACGAAGGCTGACGCTGAGGCGATCGCCCAAATCTACCATCCGATCGTCGCCGGCACCGCGATCTCGTTTGAGGTCGACCCGCCAAGTCCCCTCGAGATCGAGCGGCGGATCCGGGAAACGCTCGCCTTCGCTCCCTGGCTGGTCGATGCATCGGAGGAAGGTGCGGTGCGCGGATACGCCTACGCCTCCAGGCATCGCGAACGGGCGGCATACCGCTGGTCGGTGGACGTAACGGTCTACGTGCATCCCGATCACCGTCGCCGAGGCATTGGACGCGCTGTCTATGCCGCGCTCTTGAGCCTGTTGAAGCTGCAGGGGTTCCACGCGGCGCACGCCGGTATCACGCTCCCCAACCCTTCCAGCGTTGCGCTCCATGAGTCGCTCGGCTTCAGGCCGCTGGGCGTTTATCCGGCTGTCGGTTACAAGCTCGGCGCCTGGCGGGACGTCGGGTGGTGGCAGCTCGAGTTGCGCGAGCGGATCGGCGAGCCAGGTCCGCTGCGCAGCATGGCCGAAGCACTGCGGGACCCTGCTTGGGACTCCGCCCTGGCGTCCAAGGACAAAGCCCGGGAATGAAACCAAACTGGAGCGAACTGAGTACAGCCTTTGTCTGGAGCGCCACATGATTCCGTATTTCGAGCTTCCCTCATTGCAGTTGCCATTCGGCCTGGCCATCCACCCGTTTGGCGTTTTCGTCGGCCTGGGCTTGATGGCTGGCGCGGCCCTGGCGGCGCGAGCCGCGCGGCGCTACGGACCCGGTGACGATCGGCCGCTCAGGGAGGTAGTTACCTGGGCCCTGGGGGGTGGCGTCGTTGGCGCGCACTTAATGCACCTGCTCGCGTACCACCCGGAGCAGTTGCGCAACGAAGGGGCGATCGCCCTGCTCAAGGTCTGGGACGGCCTCTCTTCGATGGGCGGCGTCCTCGGGGGGCTCCTGGCGATCGCGTTGTTCTTTCGCGCGCGCCACATCCGACTGTGGCCGTACCTCGATGCGCTCGCGCTCGGCACCGCCCCGGGATGGGCGATCGCCCGGATTGGATGCTCCGTGGCCCACGATCATCCGGGTGTTCTGACGAGGTTCCCTCTCGCCGTTGCATTCCCGGGCGGGCCGCGACACGACCTGGGGCTGTACGATTTCCTCGTGCTATCGGTCCTGTCCGCCCTTCTCTATCTTCTCGCCCGGCGCCGGCCACCGGAGGGGTCGTTGATGGGCGTTCTCGCCATCGGCTATTCCATTCCGCGATTTTTCCTCGACTTCCTGCGCGCCTCCGATCTTCCCTTCGTCGATGGACGAATCCTGGGCCTCACCGCGGCGCAATACGTGGCGCCAATCCTCATCGCGGTCGGCGTGGCACTGTTGGTGCGGGCACGCCAGACCCAAGGAGTTGGTCCAGTTAATTTCGCGGCGCCGGCGCCCTGACCAGCGTCCCGCAAGCAGCCAAAATCCCGGAAAAGCCGAGTCGGAGCGGAGCCCCTTTAGACGCCCGCTGCGCAAGTGCATCGAATCGGAAAAATCCGCAGACCAGGGTCCCGGAGCACCCAGCACCGCCAGTTGGTCGTTGCAGGGCAGTCGACAATAAATTTGGTTCGCAGGCGCGCTAGAGTGGTTTTATGTGCGGCACTAACGACTACAATTATGCTCGTGGCGGGTTTCATCGCCACGAGCTCGGCCTCGCAACCTTCGACGCATTCGTGGTTCTCACCTCGTTCTCGCTCCCGCCTAGCCCATGAGACTCTCAGATCTCCTGCTCGCCATCGCCGCAGTACCAGCGCTGTGCGCCGGGAGTTATCTTTTGTGGCTGACGTTGCTGTCCCGACGCTCGGCCCCGCCTGCACCGGGAGCAGTGCGACACCGTTTCGAGATCGTCATCCCTGCTCACAACGAGGAGTCGGGGATCGCCCAAACGATTCGAAGCGTGCTCGCCATCGATTATCCGCAAGACATGTTCGCGGTGACGGTGATCGTGGACAACTGCACGGATCGGACCGCCGAGGTTGCTCAGGCCGCCGGCGCGCGGGTCCTCGTTCGTGAAGATCAGGCGCAGCGCGGAAAGGGCTACGCTCTCGCTTACGCCTTCGCGCGGATTCTAGGCGAGGGGCGGGCCGATGCGCTGGTGGTCATCGACGCAGACACGGTGGTCTCGCCCAACTTGCTTCGAGCTTTTTCCGCTCGGCTCGAGACCGGCGCCCAGGCGGTGCAGGCCGACTACGCGGTGCTCAATCCGTCCGATTCCTGGCGCACCCGGTTGATGGCCATCTCCTTCGCGTCCGTCCATGTGCTCAGATCTTTGGCGCGCGAGAGGCGGAAGGTTTCCTGCGGGCTTCGCGGAAACGGCATGTGCTTCACCGCCGAGTTGCTCAAGCAAGTGCCGCACGACGCGTTCTCACGGGTCGAAGACCTCGAGTACGGCATCCAGTTGGGCAAGGCTGGGCATCGCGTGCACTACGCGGCGGAGGGCCATGCCTATGGGGCGATGGTCGCGAGCGCGCTGGCGGCACAATCTCAGCGGCGCCGCTGGGAGGAAGGCCGATGGAAGTTGGCTCAGCGAGACGGACTCAACCTGCTCGCCCGCGCATGGACAAAACGAAGCCCAGTGCTCCTGGATCTCGCTCTCGACCTGCTCGTTCCCCCGCTCTCCTTCATCATCGTGCTCGACGTGGCAGGCCTTGTTGTCTCCGCTGCCTTGGCGGTGGCAACAGGCGGTATTGGACTGTCGCTGATCGCCTGGGGGATTTCGGGCTTGTTCGCGGCGGTGTACGTGTTCCGTGGGTGGACGCTTTCCGGCACCGGGGCGCAGGGGCTTGTCTACCTTCTTTGCTCGCCTTTTTACGTGGCCTGGCGGATGACCCTTTTGTTGAAAAAATCCAAGGACCCCAGGGACGAATGGATACGAACCGCGCGCCAAGGCGAGGATCTGTGGGAACGCCCCGGCCGGAGAGGCAGTCCGCCGATGTAAAGGGGGCTGTGATGGGCATTCGAGTTCTTGCCCGTCGAATTGCTCCGTGGCTCTCCTGGGCCTACCTCGCCTCGCTCCTGGGAATCTTCACCTGGCTGTGGTTCACCGGCGAACGGTCATGGTTCGGTCTGGTTCTTCTGTATTTGCCGCGCGCTGCTCTCGCCCTCCCGCTCCTGGTAACGGTCCCCTTGATCCTGGTCTCGGGCTCCTTCTATTTGATTGTCACACAGCTTCTATGTCTGTGGCTGGTCCTCTTTCCGCTGATGGGACTGAAACTGCCTCCCAGTCCGCCGCCGGGCGGTCAGATGCCCTACTTCCGGATTCTCAGCTACAACGTCTGGTACGCGAATCGGGGAGTGGACGCGATCCGGGCCGAGGTAGAACGGGCGCAGCCCCAGATCGTCCTATTTCAAGCAGCCAATGCCCGCGCCTACGCAATACTGGAGGGCGAACCTTTCATCCATTGGCATACGCTTCGGCTTGCGCGATTGGCAATTGCCAGTCGGTTTCCGATCACAGAGCATGAGGTCTACGAAGATGTCTCGGATGTCTCGGGTACTCCTTTTGCCCGATTCACTCTGGAGACCTCGCTCGGAGCGATCGACTTGTACAGCGTGCACATGGTCTCTCCGCGCGGCGCACTCAGTCACTTCCGATTATTCCACCAATGGTTTCCCTCGGATTCCGATCGCCGTGATGCCTCGCTCAACACGCAGCTTCGCGAGAAGCAAGTCCATCGCCTCGCCGACGCCGCTCGCAAGTCCAAGCATCCGGTTTTGATCGCGGGGGACCTGAACCTGCCGGTCTTGAGTCGACTGGAGCGGGATTACCTTGGCGAGTTTCACGACGCCTTCGATGCAGCGGGCAGCGGCTTTGGCTACACCTTTCCCTCGATTGCGCCCATCGGTCCCTGGATGCGCATCGATCGCATTCTCGCGGGCCCGGAGCTTCGCTTTCTGTGTTTCTTCGTCGGCGGTGGAGAGGGTTCCGATCATTCTCCAGTCGTCGCCGATGTGGCGACCGCGACCATCGCACCGTAACGCGCTAGGCGTCTGCGAACGGATTGCGATAGAGTCCGAGGCGCTGCCGCGCCAGATGGTAGAGCACCGGCGGCTGATGCACGAGATAGCGGTGCCATCGCTGCCTCGGTTCCTTGACCAGCCGATACAGCCACTCCAGGCCGGCGTCGGTGACCCAGGGCGCTGGTCTCTCCAGCGTGCGCGCCTCGTAGTCGATGGTGCCGCCCAGGGGAAGGAAGGTGCGCACGTGGGGCAGGCGGTCGCGATATTTCACCAGGAACTTCTCCTGCCTTCCGGCACCCAGTCCCACCAAGAGCACACTCGCGCGCGACTCGTTGATCCGGGAGATCATCCGATCGATTT
>Ga0137392_10001815_pt1 | contig 12495 bp, 9 predicted proteins | sample 15con2h34AmetaG_FD_101394 | JGI IMG/M metagenome (GOLD analysis project Ga0137392, IMG submission 101394) | Vadose zone soil microbial communities from Angelo Coast Range Reserve, California, USA - 15con2h3.4A metaG | ecosystem: Environmental > Terrestrial > Soil > Vadose zone > Saprolite... | reverse complement strand
TTTCGGCCGTATCGTCGAACTCGCCAAGCGGCGAGCTTGGCCGAAAATCGAGATCGACCAGGATCACGCGTCGCCCGAGGACCGCGACGTAGGCAGCGAGGCTCCGGGCCAGCGTCGTTTTCCCCTCCCCAGGAACGCTGGAGCTGATCAGAACCACCCTAGAGGTGCGAGCGGACCCCACCAGCCCCAACGACGCAACCGCCGACCGTATCGCCTCGGCGTACGCGGAAAATGGCTCCGTCAGGAGATGCTGGTAAGGGCGAATTGCGTGCTTGCGCGGAAGCAGCGGCACAAGGCCAATACAGGAAATACCGAGCGCATCGCTGGTTTCTTGCTCGCTGCGCAATCCTCGATCCAGCTGTTCAAGAATGACCGCCAGCCAACTTCCGCCGATTGCAAAAACGATAAACGCGGGAAAGATGAAGAGGATTGGATTGTGAGAGCTCGGCCGGTTCGGCACCCCCGCGAGCGACTGCATTCCTACGCCGGGCGCGACAGTCTCCTGCCGGTCTTGCATCTCTTTTCGACGCCGCATAAGGCTGTCATAGAGCTGCGCACTGGTCCCCGCATGACGCACGAGCTCACGCAGTTGCCCATCGGCCTCTCGTTCCTCGCTACCGGCGTTCTGCTCGGAGCCGTGTCTTTGTTGGATCGCCTTCTGCACGGCAGCCTTGGCTCTTTCCATCTCGTACTTGGTCTCGGCAATTCGTTCATCTAGCCGCGCCATTTCACGACTTGCGTATGCTTGCTTTTGCTCGGTCAGGCGGTCGACGTAGAGCTGGACGATGCGGTTAGCGAACGCTGCCGCCTTCTCGGGGCTCGTCGACGTGAAGCCGACGGTAATGACGCGAGAACGGCGCTCCTGGATGGTTCTGGTGTTGCGTTCGAACTCTTCGAGGGACGGCACGGCCGTGCTTCCGCTCCTGCGAAGCGCTCCAAGCCAGACACTCAGGCGGCGCTTGAGCTCGTTCAGGCCCGTCGTTTCCGTCGCCGTCGAGCCCATTGGCCGGTCCAAAACGGCCGATTGCGGTGCGCCACTACTGGCACCGAGCGTTGGCTCAGGGTCGGCTTTGTTGGGCGCTGCTGGCCGGAACTCCGGGTCCTGCGACAGACTTTCGATGACACGCTGGAGGTGATCGCGAGAGCTGAGCAGCGTCACGTGAGTGTCAATGCTCTCGTCCAACGCCGACACCCCTGGCGCGCGCTCGGCGGAGCTGCCGGCCGGAGCCTCGATCACGAGCTGGGCCATTGCGGTATATTTGGGTGGGATCAGCAGCCCGACGACAGTAGCCAGCACCGTACCGATTCCCGCGATCGTGAGGATCAGTGGGCTGCGGCGACGCAGGATGGCGACTACTTGATTGAAGTGAGGCTCGCCAGCGGGCTGCGGCTTGCCGGCCGGTTGCGCCCCCGGCGCGTCGTGCTCGGCTGTCGGAGCTTTATCGAGATGAGCCCTGCCATCAGCCGCATAGTCGTCTAAACGCACCCGCAACATCGCTCAACCTCACCTGGCTATCAGTATTTCGTGGCGGATTGGAACGATCAAAAGTCCGTTGTCACTCCGCCCGCACTAATTCACGTCCGCCATCATGCTTTCGATCGCCGCGAACCGGTCGGGATCAGCCGCTTGCATTTGGGCAAGAATGCTGGCGACGCCCCGCATGGCCTCAACTCCTAACCCGAATCGTCGGAGCTCTGCGGGGATCGGCAGCAGCGACCAAGCAGAGTGAGATTGCAAACCAGAAGATCGGATGGCGCACGATCAGGTGGAAGATGCTGAACATGGCAAGCCCGCAGAGCAACGTCGTCAGCGCGTCCAGCTCGGCCCGCTGCGTCACGACGAGAGCAGTTGCCACCAGCCACCCCAAACTCAAGACTGCAATCAGCCCGCCTTGGACAAAGAGATCCAGAAATGTGTTGTGCGCTTCGAAATTCGGGACGAATCCGAACTCCGGATGCTCTACATGCTTTGGGTCATTCGTCGAATCCCGCCTGCCGGCCACGATAGAGGGCGGGATTTCAAGATGCGGGCCAGGCCCTAGGCCCAGCATCCCGGACTCGACGCCTCGGCGCATCGCCTCATTCCAGATATGGATGCGCAGACGAGTGACCTCCTCGGTGTCGCGGCCGCCACCCCCCTTGGTCATTCCTTTGATGAAATCCTCGAACTCGGTGGCGGCGGAGGCTCCGAGCGGGACAGCATAGGCCATGACCAGCGGCAGGGCGAGAACAAGGATCCACGCGGACGCGGAACGCAAGGGCATCTTCCGATCCCGCGACATCAGCCATCTCCGGAGCTTGAGCGCGATGAAGATCGGGCCGGCGGCAATAAGGACAAGCAAGAATGCATCGCTCATTGTGAGCCGACCCACGATGATCGCGACGATCATGCAGGTCACAGCGGCGATCCTTTCACCGAGTCGGCGTGCCGCATCGGCAAGATGTAGCGAGAGGAGACTGAGCACCGCGCAAAAGAGAGCGAGCTGGTTCGCGTTGTCGCTCAAGCCGCGAAACCGCTCCCATTCCCAGGTGTCGAAATCTCCCAGGTCGACCAACCCCCAACCGGCCGCGACCTGAAGTGCTAGCCATGCGGCGCCAAGCGTCGCCAGCAGCCGGGCGACGCGGTGCAGGCGAGAGCCGGCCACACTCAGGCAGCTGACGGCGGCTAGTAAGGGATAGGCCATGACATCATGCATGAACAAACCCGAATCGTGACTGTCCCCGATGGCAAATGCCGCCATCGTGCCGACGCACTGAGCAACCGCGAACACCAGCCAGAAGATCAGCAACCTTGACAAAGGCGGCGTCAGCGCTGGACCTAATCGACCCACCTCGCGGAAGAGCGTCAGCAAAACCCAGACGGCCAGGCAAATTTCGCCTGGTCCAACGGGGGCGCCTTCTGGCCTCAACTGCGATGCCGTCGACAGCAACAAGCCGAGGGTGAGCAGCACGTCCAGCACCACGTCACGCCTCCGTAGACGAGTACGAACTGCAATCCGACGCCATCACATCCCGGCACGGCATGAACTACTCTCCCGTTTTTGCTCCTAATCGCCGAACTGCGTGGCGTCCTGGGCATAAGGTTCACGCTCGCGCGCGTCCTTGAGCACCTGCGAGCGGCTCCGAATGGCGCGCCTCGCCAGATCCTCATACACCGCCGCGTAGCGCGCGACGGTGATCTCGAGGTTGAACTCCGTTTTCACCAAATGCGCGGCGCGGACGCCCATCGCCGCCGCGGCCTCCCGATCGCGAAGCAGGTCGAGAATTCTCTCGGCCATGAGTCGGGGATCACGCGGCGGGACGAGAAAGCCATTCCAGCCGTCGCGAATTACATCGGTGCAGCCCGGCATCCTCGTCGTCACGATCGGGCGGCCGGCTACTGCAGCCTCGAGCAGCGCACGCGGCACCCCCTCGAAATATTCGGTCGGAAACGCGAACACGTCGGCGAGGCCAAGCAGCGCCGGCACATCGGATCGCGAACCGACGGCCAGCACGTAAGGGGCATGGCGCTCGATCTCGGCTTGTGTCACTGCGAACGGCCCCTCGCTCTCGCGCGGTCCCACCAGCAGAAAGCGCACGCCAGGTCGATGCTGGTGGACCAGCGCTGCCGCTTCGAGCAGCGTAGGGATCCCTTTCTGCCTGGTCATGCGCGTCACCGTGACGACGACCTCGGACGCGCCCAGACCGAGCGCCTCGCGAAGCTCGGCGGGCGATGGTCCCGTCGCTCCGGCCCGCTCGAACCTCTCGATATCGATGCCGGAGCCGGGTATCACCACATTGCCTCCTTTGCCGACCATCCGGTGGCGCATGAAGAAGGCCTGATCGTCGCGGTTCTGGAACACGGTCACCGCCGTCCAGCGGTCCGCTAACCGCTGGAGTGCGCGATAGACCGGGCGTAGCCCCAAAGCCATCGGTGAAGACGATGAATAGAGCCATCCCAGTCCGTTGATGGTGCTGACGACCTTCACATCACGGAAGCCTCTCGCTGCGAAGGGAACCAGCAAATTCAGCTTTGTGTCGAAGCACTGAACAAGGGCCGGCCTCACATCGGCGATTAGCTTCGAGATCGCTTTCAACGCTGCCCAATCGGACAGCGGGTCGACGAACCTGGCGAAATGGAAGGGATGATAGTCGAGGCCGGCCCGCTCGAACGGGATTGGATTGCCGGTCCCCGCAGTGCTTATCCGAAAGCCTTTGTCACGCAGCGCAAGCAAAAACGGGATACGAAAAGAATGGTCCTCTCCTCCAATGCAGAGCAGGTGCGATCTCACGTGAGTATCCTCATTGCTGCCCGTCCGGATCAATCTGCATCAGAAGCGTACTCGCGCAAGTTATCAGCTCGGTGAGCACTGCAACTGCGGCGAGTCACGTCCGGCGCTCAACCCGTCGATCAGATCGCAAAGCGGAATCCATTCGAATGCGTCAACAAGCGCGGCGAAGCGCCCTTCACATCGTTGAAGGTTGACGCGTTGGCGAAACCGATTTGTGGCCTTGACCCCGGTCACGCGGGGCTGCCCTGCATCGATCTCCCACGGGTGGATGTAAAAGATGTAAGGCATCCCCGACCCCAGGATCCTGCGCACACCCCAGAGCCACAACAGATAGGGAACGAGCCGGAAGTAGCCGCCCCCGCCCCAAGGGATTCCGCGCTTGCCGAGCTGGATGCACGAAATACAAACTTCATAGAAACCATCGCAGAGCAAAACCACCGGCCTGCCCGCATCCATCCCGTCCAACCGGCCATAGCGATCATGCGCGACGGTCGGCACGACGGAAGAATCGTAATCAAAACCCACATCCTGCAGGATCGGGATTGCCCATTCGGTGATGGAGAAACAAGGAGCGCGGTAGCCGCGGACCGGCTTGCCAGTCAAGTCTTCGAGGTATTGCTTTGAGCGCTGTACGTCTGACCGGAACTCGCTGGGCCGGAGCGAGTAGACAAACTCGTGAGCATACCCGTGAGATGCGACCTCGTGGCCCGCTGCGGCGATCGCGCGCACAAGCTGCGGACACTTCTCGGCCACCCAGCCAAGCACGAAGAAGGTTGCGCGGGCATTGCCGGCGTCGAGAATTTCCAACATTCGCATGGTGTTGCGCTCAACCCGCAGCTCGCATTGGTCCCATGCCTCGCGTGCGATCACACCACTCAGGTTGGCGGAATGGAACCAGTCCTCGACGTCGATTGATAGCGCGGCCTTGCCGGAACCCGTACGCTCTGTGATCATGCTCACCTTCGCGCCCTCCTTTGCAACAGCCGGTGGGCCGCTCTTGCGCAACTCGCGCGGGCCTTGAGATTTTGGAATGACTCGATCGAGAGAATCATCGGCTCGGCTTGGGCTCGGCTTGCTTCATGGGTCCGCGAAAAAGAGCGATGTCTCGGTGCGCGGGTGAGAAGCAGTACCACAGCAAGCCAAGAAACGTGCGTGTATGACGGAGTATACCTAGGAGGGGGTATGCAGCCTGCGCGCTTGCCGACTTCGTTCGTGGCGCGGCTTCTTTTGATGCCGATTCCGGCGGATCGCGCGCCGGGCACATTGTCTGCGCGGTGTACCGATTCCTGGTGGTAACCCGGCTTGGTCATGCATGAAGAATGCAAGCGAGAGTAAGCTTGGTTGGCTCAGCGCCGGCGCGGAGGAAATCGAACCGCGAGGGTTGTGGCGACGCCAGCTGCCACCGGGACCGCCCATACCAAAGGGTCCGAACGATTCGGATGACAACACCAAATGAAGCACTTCGAAGTCGTCGAATTGGCGGATGCGGGGCGCGAGGCAGAGTGGCAGACCTACGTAAAGAGCGCGCCACACGCTTCCCTGTATCACGCGCTTGAATGGCGGGACGTCTTGCTGCGCGCTTTCGGTCATCGAAGCTGGTATTTGATGGCGCAGGACGATGGGAAGACGCGAGGGGTCCTGCCGTTGGTCGAGATGAAAAGCGCACTGTTCGGGCACTTCTTCGTATCGCTGCCGTTTCTCGACTATGGCGGCATTCTGGCCGACACGCCGGAGCACGAGGCGGCGCTGGCAACCGCCGCCGCGGACCTGGCCGCGAAGAGAGGAGCGCATCACATCGAGCTGCGGCAATCGTTCGCGGCGGCGAGATGTGCGGAGGCGGGATGGAAGTTGCGGCAGCACAAAGCCGCGCTCGTCATCCCGCTGAGCGTCGATCCCGACACACACTGGTCCGGTTTGAGTTCTCGCCTGCGCGGCAAGGTACGAAAGGCCGAAAAATCCGGAGCCACGTTTTCGGTGGGAACGGCCGAAGAGCTCAACGACTTCTATCGCGTGTTCGGCCTGAATATGCGGGATCTGGGTACGCCTGTTTATAGCCCGGCATTCTTTCAGAATGTCCTCCGGTTCGCCAAGGATGCGGCGGTACTGCTCGTGCGCCATGAAGGGCGGCCGGCGGCAGCAGCGATCGCACTGCGCCGCGGTGAACGGGTGGAGCTGCCCTGGATCTGTTCCGATTACTCACAGTCGTCCTTTAGTGCGAACGAATATCTGTACTGGAATGCCATTCAGTGGGCCTGCAGGTCGGGCGCCCGTGAACTGGACCTGGGCCGGTGTTCGATCGATGGAGGGACGTTTCGGTTCAAGATGCAATGGAACCCCAAGGTACGCCCGCTATTCTGGTATTACTGGCTGGCGTCCGGAATCGAGCTGCCAGAATTGAGCGCCAACAATCCGAAATATGCGCTCGCGGTCCGTTGCTGGAAAAAGATGCCGCTGGCACTCGCCAACCGGGTGGGACCGTGGATCGTCCGGAATATTCCGTAGCGATGACGACCTCCTCTTGTGTGGCTCTCGTCGGCCGCCGCGACCTTCATTCCCTGGACGATGACTCAGGCCACGACGGGCGAGAGATGTAGTCCGCGACCGGTCCACCGGACTCGCCCCAGTTGCTGGACCAGATCACTTGCGAAGCATCAGGCGATGGCGAGGCGTGGGTCTCGCTGTAGTAGTCGCTCTTGGCATTGCGAGTCATGGCGATACGCCGGATCTCGCCACTCCCGTCGATCCGGAGCGCGACAATCTCTTGGTAGAATGGCGCATAGCCGGGGCTCCCGACCACCTTGGAATAGCTCCCTTCGTAACTCACGAAGGCCCAGCCCGGCCGGTTGATATTGCGCGTTGAGACGTGAGTACCGTAGCCGGCGGGCGCCAGATCAGTGACCCTACCATCCTCAAGCCGGCGCTTGATGACGTGCCATTTGTCAGGATCGGTCTTGCTGATGCCCACATAGACATCGCTGCCGTCCTCATCGATCGTCATGTCGCCATGGCCAGGCCGGTGATGCTCAGTCCAGTGCTGGACCTGCACGCCGTCCACGGTGAAGATATACGTGACCTCCGTTCCATCATCCATCCTGTGGAAGCAGTATATGTACCGTCCAGAGGGCGAGATACCGCAGTAGGCGTTGGCACCCGGGAGATTGCCGAGATTGATGTCCGGATACTTCCTCCTTGCTGAAAGATCATAGGCGAAGGCCACGAGCGCGCCGGCGCCGTTCGTTGCAACCACCACCAGTCGATTGCCGTCACGAGATGGATTTCCCTTGTACGGCCCGAACTGGAGGTTCGCGTAGTCGGCGGGGGCGTAGACGATCGTGTTGGCGTTTTTCCGCGGCGCCCAGGTATAGATCGCGCGGCGGGATATGCAGATCATGAGCGCAGGATCGGTCGGGTGCCACTTGCAGTCATCGTCCATGGAGCGATGAAAGGTCGGCTCGTACGTTCTGCCATCCAGAAAGCAGATGCCATTACAGCCGTTGTTGATCGCCAACAGGCTCTGATCAGCGTTCCATGCTTGCGTGCTTGAATACCGGTGCCGACAATAGGCTGGGTTGCAGGAAATACCCGCAGCAAGCAGCCGCCCGGGTTCCGTGACACGGGTGAAGCCCGTCCCGAGCAGCGGGTCCGTCACCGCCTGAAGATAGTCGGGGCGAGGCATCGGCGGCGCGACAACGATCGGAGTTGTCGCCAGTTCGTCAAATGCCAGCGCGGCAAAGCCCGATGCCGCCAGCAGTGATACCGCGCAAAGCACTCTCATCGCCTTCGACGCAAGTGCCTCGCCCAGGTGAGGCCGTAAGTACCCCGGTTGCAAGGCGCCAGGAAGAACGGGACGCGAGGATCGTGGCCCTCGCCTCCCGTGCAGGGCAGGAGTCGGGCTCAAGGCCAGGATCCCTCCTACTCGTTGCCGAACCAGAGAAGTCGCTAGCGCGCGACCGGGCATCGTTATCACAGCGCGCACGCGACCGCTCATGCATGAAGGGGTATACCGCGCGGGATAGCCTGGATGGCGGGTTCATACCTGCACGACGATGTTGCGCAGCCGAACTATCGTCCGGCCGGAGAGGGATGACATACATCTGCATCTGCCAGCGATCAGATGGTGTCACGCCCGACCCGGTTGTCGTCCCGCGGCACCGACATGGGTCGTACGGCGGCGACCAACTTCATTCAACGTTATCAGCCCGGCCCTCAAAAGGAGGTCTACCTATTTTTGGGCATCATCAATAGCGACGTGCGCCCCTGCAACGATTGCTGATCATAACCCGGTTTAGTCGAGCAGCGTGAATGCTTGCAACGGTAAGCTTGGTCCATCAGGCGCCATAAGCTTGGTCCATCAGGTGCCAAGGTAATGCACACCGAGGCGCCATCCAGACGATGTTTGTATCTCTGCGCACGAGCGCGTCTGCGTATCCTAAGCGAACGGCAATGATCCGACGCCGGGAGAAACATATAATGGCTATGCTAACGCCGACTCCATTCATGATGAGGCCGACTTGAGCATTTCGCCTTGTATCGTAACTTCTCTGGGTTGCGTTGCAGGTGGTAATGCGCCTTAGCCGTGCGCGCCAATCGCGAGCCGGGCTAACATCAAAGGTCTGTCGATCGCCGTCTTGAATCAGATTGAATCAGAGAAGTGCGCTTGAGGTGCGAACATTTGCCGCTTTTAGCAATATGGGAGGATCAGATCAAATGAAAGCTGTTATCCAATGCGGTGGAAAGGGCATGCGTTTGCGCCCACACACATCCATTTTACCGAAACCACTTATGCCGATCGGGTCGCGACCTGTGCTGGAGCTTTTGCTCAAATGGCTCAGACGAAACGGGATTAAAGACGTTTTCATCACGACTGGATACCTGGGTCACCTCATTCGCAGCGTTTGCGGCGACGGTAGTCAGTGGAACATGCGGATCACGTACACGCAGGAGGTCGAACCGCTTGGAACGATGGGTCCGTTGTCACTCCTGCACGAACACCTCGACGCGCCGTTCTTGGTTCTTAACGGCGACGTACTTACCGATCTCAGCCTCAACCAGTTCGTGAACTGTCATCGACGGCATCACGGGACCCTCACTATCGCCACCGCCACCCGACCCACCAAGATGGACTTTGGAGTGATCGACGAGACTGACGGACGTGTGACCGAATTTCGCGAGAAGCCTGAACTGTCGCATCTCGTCAGCATGGGTATCTACTGCATGGATCCCTCAGTACTCGAACGCATCCCGTCGGGCGTTCCATTCGGCTTCGACGATTTGATGTACCAGATGCTGGAGGACGACACACCTGTGAACGTGTTCAAGCACAACGGCATGTGGCTCGACATAGGCCGGGTGGATGACTTCGTCAAAGCTCAGGATGTCGCTTGGGACGAGCAGTCGCCCGCATTCACGCCCACCATCGCTGCTTGAAGCAATGCCGCATGTCGCGGTGATTGCTTTGGCCAATTCAACATTTCGCTGAGGTCGGGATTGGAGACTAACACATGCTATTGGTATCAGAGCCAATTTTGGGGGCGGAGGAGAAAGAAGCTCTAGCCGCAGTAATCGAGAGCGGCTGGGTTACGATGGGAGACCGGGTCCAGGAATTTGAGCAGGCATTCGCCCGCCTGCACGAGGCCGAGGATTCGATCGCCGTCAGCTCCTGCACCTCAGCCCTCCACCTAATCCTGCACGGACTTGGCATTGGACCAGGCGATGAAGTTCTTGTTCCATCGCTGACGTTCGTCGCCACTGCCAACAGCGTGCTCTATGTGGGAGCACGGCCGGTCTTCGTCGATATCGAGTCGCCGGAAGTTCCTTTGATGTCGTTGGATGAGGCTGAAGCCAAGTGCACCGCGAGAACCAAAGCCGTCATTATTGTACATTTTGGCGGCTATCTGGCGCATCGTGACGCCTGGCAGTCCTTTGCTCGCCGCAAGGGCTTGCTCTTGATCGAGGACGCTGCGCACGCGCCGGGGCTGCCAGCCGCCGGGACCTTCGGCGAGGCGGCAGCATTCAGCTTTTATGGCAACAAGAACATGACGACTGCTGAGGGAGGCGCAATCATTGCACGCAGCCGCTCATTGAGGGAAACCATCAGGCGAGCACGGTCTCATGGCATGACGAGCGGCACGCGGCAGCGCCTCGACAGTCGCAGTGCGGATTACGATGTGACGATGCTTGGATTCAACTACCGTATGGACGAGCTGCGGGCTGCCCTTGGCCTCGTACAGCTAAAAAGATTGCCGGAATGGAATGACACTAGGCGACGTCTGTCGCTGCGGTATCGCCAGCTCATTGCGGAGCGTTGCCCATCGGTAATGGTGCCATTCACGAATCCATGGCCATCGGCGCATCATCTGATGCCGGTTGCGCTTCCGACCTCAATCAGGCGGCAGACCGTCGTCGATCGGCTGCGCAAGCTAGGTATTCAAACCACCGTTCATTATCCCCCTGCACATCGCCTGACGTTTTACAACGACCTCTACCCGGATTCTCATTTGCCGCGAACCGAGGAATTTGCCCGACGGGAGCTCACGCTACCTCTCCATCCCCGGATGACCCCGGCCACCGTCGAACTCGTCGTGAATTCTCTTGCAGCCGCGCTGGGTGCGGAGCTCCCGGTGGAGGCAATCGCATGACCATGCGCGACGCAGCGGACCAGCTCTCCGGGCCATCGCTCGGGATGCACGTCGGCTTGCAGCGTGCCCTCGATATTCTGGGTGCAGGTGTGGCGGTATCCGTTCTTGCGCCCGTGATGCCGATTGTGACGCTTGCAATATGGATCGAAAGCGGAAGACCCATCCTGTTCTCGCAGCTTCGTCTTGGGCAGAATGGACGGCCGTTCCGGATGTACAAATTTCGCAAATTCGGACCGGATTGCGGCGGCGACGGATGTCCGCTGACCGTCGAAGGAGACGGCCGTCTAACAATGATCGGCCGCGTCCTCGCCGTAAGCAAGCTGGACGAGTTGCCGCAACTCTGGAACGTTTTGCGTGGTGACATGTCGCTCGTGGGACCAAGGCCCGAGTCGCTTGCTTTCTCCGACTGCTACCGCAACGGGTTCGAGAAGATTCACGAGCACAAGCCCGGTATTTTTGGGCCGTGTCAGGTCATGTTTCGACATGAAAGCAAGCTCTACCCCGCCGGTGTCCCTGTGGTGGAGTTCTATCGGCAAGTTCTGTTCCCGGCCAAAGCGGAAATCGACCTCGCCTATTTCTCGCGCCGAACACTTGTTTCCGATCTTGGCTGGATTCTTCGAGGAGCCTGGGCGATCGCGGCAGGGTCGCGGACCGAAACGGCTCTTGGAGGTAAGGCAAACGAAATCAGAAAATGAGGCGGGCGAACGATGGCTATGAGCTACCTTGGTGCCAAGATCCTCGTAACAGGAGCGGACGGTTTCATTGGCTCGCACCTGACAGAAGCTCTTGTTTCGGCGGGAGCCGAAGTTACCGCTCTTGCCCAATACAATTCCTTCGATAGCCATGGTTGGCTGGACGATCTGCCGGAGTCGATCCGAGGGAAAGTCAATCTCGTCCGTGGCGACGTCCGCGATGCGGCTTTCATCGGTCGCCTCGTGCACGGCCACGAAATCGTTTTTCATCTCGCGGCACTGATCGCGATTCCCTATTCGTACGTCGCGCCGCAATCTTATGTGGAAACGAACGTGCTCGGCACCTTGAACGTTCTCGAAGCGGCGCGGCAACACGGTACCGAGCGGATAGTGCAGACATCGACGAGCGAAGTGTACGGCACCGCACTGACAATGCCGATCGATGAATCCCATCCGCTTCAGGGACAATCGCCGTACTCAGCTTCCAAAATAGCCGCGGATATGATGGCGGAGGCATTCGCCAGGTCGTTCGGCGTACCAGTCGTAATCCTCAGGCCATTCAATACGTTCGGGCCACGACAAAGTGAAAGAGCGATCATCGGCACCATTATCCGACAGGCGCTCGATCCTTCATGCCCCGCGATCATGGTTGGCGACGCGACGACCGTGCGCGATCTGACGTTCGTTACCGATACTGCTGCAGCGTTCCTGGCTGCCGGACTCGCCGAAAGCATAGAATTCGGCCAGGCATATAATGCTGGCAGTCAGCGGGCGATCATGGTCGGCGATCTGATCGACCTCATCATCGACCTGACATCCAGCCGCAAGCCTGTGCTTCAGGAGGACAAGCGCCTGCGACCACCGAATTCGGAAGTACGAGCGCTGCTCGCCGAT
>Ga0137392_10001814_pt1 | contig 12496 bp, 10 predicted proteins | sample 15con2h34AmetaG_FD_101394 | JGI IMG/M metagenome (GOLD analysis project Ga0137392, IMG submission 101394) | Vadose zone soil microbial communities from Angelo Coast Range Reserve, California, USA - 15con2h3.4A metaG | ecosystem: Environmental > Terrestrial > Soil > Vadose zone > Saprolite... | reverse complement strand
TGAAGACGACCTCCGCGATGGCCTCAGCGTAGGGGCGGGTCTGAGCGCGCGGCGTCTCGTCGATCAGAGGATTGGCGCCGATCGCCTTGACGAGCGAAAGGAGAAAGCGCCGCTCGATTCCTAAGCCCACGGCGACCATCGCACGCGGCCGGAACACGCTCGCGTCGAAGGATGCGGAGAAGGTGGCCTGATGGAAGCTGTCGAGGTGCAGGTCGGAGCGCTGGAGCGACAATAGGTCCCCGCGCACCGTCAGCGCGGGGCGAAGGGACTCGGTCCACACCGGCGGGGAGAGCCACCGGCCCTGCGCGAACACGCGGGTCAACACCGGTCGCGACGAGTCCGAGTCGAGATGCTGGCGGAGCGCGCCCGCCACCCTGGCGCGAACCTCCCAGCGGTCGTCCGGCACGTAGAAGTCCTGCTCGCGGTACTGTCCGCCGCCTCCGAGGCCTTCGGGCGAGCCGATCGAGACCTCGGGCGAGAAGCCCCGCGACCACGGGCTGGTCGCGATGAGGATGTGCAACTCGTACCGCAGGCCCGGCCGGATGCCCGGGAGTTCGGGCTCGTCGATCTGCGGCCCGTGATTCTCCTGCACCTCGGCCGGCACCAGCTCGTAAGAGTAGTGGCGCAGCCGGTAGCGCTCCGCCAGGAGGCGCAGCTGTCGCTCCAGCGTCGGCCGGTTGAACACGCCGGCCGGCATGGAGAGCTCCAGCTTGAACCGGAACGTCTCCATGATGCCTTCGCCGAAGACGATGATCTTGTCGAGCTTGCCCTCGTCGATGTCGACGGCGATGTGCTCGCCCTCCACCTTGGCGCGCACCGTCGCCAGATCGTAGCCGGCGCGGCGCAGGAAGCCGCGAAGCTTCGCCGCCACCGCAAGCGCTTCGGTGGGAGTGGCTCGGGCGCCCTCCGGCAGATCGAGAACGCTCCGGTAGACCAGCTCGTCGAAGAGCACGTTGCCGTGGAGCTCCACCAGCGGCCGTTCGGTGACCCCGGCGGCGGCAGACCCGGCGCAGAAGAAGAGCAGCAGCGCCGTCCGCGTCTTCATGCGCCATCCCGGGTCGGGGCCTCGCGGTGTTCGCGAACGTTCGCAGGCGCACGACGTACGGAAACCTTTACGATGGCCGTGCCTGAGAACAAGAAGGAGGGAACGGAACGAGGAAGCAGTCTCAGTGCTTCCTTAGTTTTCGGAGCGCATCCCGCCGTTCCCTCCCTGAGCGTCACGACGGCCCTTCTGTTGCAATTGAGAGGCCGCGGCGATGCTCAGTTCATCCAAAATCGGAGCGGTCCTCCTCGCCGTCAGCGCTCTCGCCGGGCCCGGCGCGGCTCGCGCGTACACCATCGAGACGCACTTCACCGCGAAGTGCCACGAGAAGCTCACCGCGCAGGCGTTGCGGACCGCACGCATGGAGCTGCAGATGGCCGCGACCCCTCGGGCCACCGAGGACGAGCAGGCCCTCATCGACGATCTGCAATTCGCTCCCGACGACGACATGAAGGACCTGGCCGGCGCGACGCTACTGATCGGCGTGCGCGACAACGATCTCAAGGGAAGCAGTCAAGACGACCTCACCATCCTCTCGGCGATCCACGGGAACCCCGACAACCAGCGCGAGCATTGCCTGCGCGCTCCGGACCAGAATGAACCGGGCGGCTCGGCAGCTGCCGTCGCCGATTGCCGGACATTCATTCGCGGGCGGATCCTGGAGGCGCTCGACGGGCTCGACGCGACGGGCAGGCCCGATTTCGCGAAGCGCACTTCCTTGGGCTTGCACCTGTCGCTGCGCGGCCATGTCGACGCTTTGTTGCCCACCTATTACGTGCGCACCGGCCAGGCGATGCACGCGATCCAGGACAGCTTCACGCACACCTACCGGACTCCCGACGGCATGAAGATCACGGTCGTCCTGAATTGGGTCGATTCGGTGAACGGGTCGCTGGTCGAGTCGGTCGACGGGCCCGCGCACGCAACGAAGCTCGACGTTTGCGATGATCCCGACGATCTGCGGAAGACCAGGCGCATGCTCGCGACCGACGCCTCGACCGCGCTCCTGATCGCGACGCTGGAACCCCGGAAGACACGCGACGAAAGGATGGCGGCGGTGGACCAGATCCTCGACACGTATCTCGGCTACTCGCCCGGCTGCACCTTCGACAACGGCTGGTGCCAGGCGGTCGAAGGCCAGTACAAGGACTCGAAGAACCTGTTCGGCTGCACCAGCTCCGGAGCCGAGCAGCCTCCTGGCGCGATGGCCGCGTGGAGCTCGATCGCGCTGTTGGCCCTGATGCGCCGCAGGCGTCGGCGGAGGCCGGGCGCCTTCGTCGCGGGCGGGCTCATCATCGCGGCTGCATTCACGTTCGCTGCGGGCAGCGCGCGTGCCCAGTCGGACGCGAGCAAGCCGTCCACTCCACCGCTGGAGCCGACCGCCACGAGCACGACGACCACCACGCCTGCGAAGGCCGCCACTGGGACGACGACCGCCACGCCCGCGACCATCACCACGACCACGACGACCACGACGTCCGCGGAGCCCAACACGCATGCCCCGCCGGCGCCGACGATCGTGGCGGTGGAAGAGCCCGGGCCCCGGGATCCGTCGCAGATGGCCTGGGGCGCCTACCTGGGATCGTCCGGCTCCATCGACAAGACGGCGCTCGCGGTCCAGCTCGGCGCGCGCCTCAGGGTGAGCAAGAACTGGACGTTCGGCCTGGATGCGGAATGGAATCCGTGGATCACCCTCAACGGCTATCGATTCGGCAGCGGCGTGTTCAACCTGTACGGGACGGCCATCCTCCGGTTCCCGCTGGCCTACCAGAATTTCAACCTGCGGGCGACGGCGAACTTCGGCGCCTCGTACCTGCTCATGAACCTCTACGGCGCGCCCTCGGGGAGCCTCGGACTCTACGCCGGGTTGAGCCCTGCCGGTCTGGAGTGGAAGCTTTCCCGGACGTTCATTCTCATCCTCAACCCGCTGAGCATCGCCTTGCCGGTCCCGCAAATGCGGGGCGTACCGCTGACCTATCCGCAATATCGCTTCAACGTCGGACTCGAAATCCTGCGGGGTTGAGCGATCACGGCCAGGACCGCGAACGCTTCGCGAACGCTCGCGGACGCCCCGCCGAGCACTGCGCGGTTCCCGAGTCCCCAGACACATCCGAAGGTTGCGACGATCGCGCGAACGGCACGGCGGCTGCGTACAGATTCTCTGGGAACTGGTCGCTTGTACGTGCTCGCGGGCAGAAGCAGGCGCTCGGAATCGAGGTCACATGTCACCCAGGGATTCATACGAAGCGAAGGCGCAATCGGAGTTCGCCGAAGTTCAATCGCAGCTTTCGGCGCTGGCGGCGCGCGCGCAAGAGGCCGTCGCGGCGGGCCGCGCAGAGGGCGAGCGGCTTCTCAGGGCTGCTCAGTCCAAGCACGACGAGGCGCTTCACCGCTTCGAGCTCCTGAAGCGCGCCGGCGAGGACAGCTGGGATTCGGTCAAGACCACCTTCGAGACCGCCTGGACCGAGCTCCGTCACGCGCTCGGGCCGCAGGGCTGAGGCCACCATGCTGTGGACGATCGCGATGATCTTGATCGTGCTCTGGCTCTTCGGCCTCGTCAGCTCGTACACGATGGGCGGCTTCATCCACGTCCTCGTGGCGGTCGCGGTCATCGTGATCCTCGTCCGGGTGATCCAGGGCCGGCGACCGATCTGAGCCGAGAAAGAGGTGCCCCGTGTCTCCGTTCCTCGCAGCCCTTGTCGGTGGCGTCCTCGGAGGGATCGCCAGCGGCCTGGTCATCAGCCTGTCGCTTGCGTTGTTCGGCCGCCGCGTCGCCGAGGGTTTGCTCAATCAACAGGTCTCTTATCTGGAAACTCGGTTCAAGGAGAGCGTCCTCGACGTGGTGCTCGGCCGGATCGCTTCGTTCCTCGACCAGGGCGAGCGTATCGGCCAGATCGTGAAGCGAGTGGCGGAGATCCTGCAGCTCCTGCTTCGTCGCGGCGCCGTGGAAGGCCCGGCGGCGCTCGACGCCGCGGGGCTCGCCCAGCGCCAGGCGACATTGGGCGCAGCGCTGGCCGCCCTGGGCCGAACCGAGGAGGCGCGTCCCGTCTTCGAGGAGGCGCTGCGGCTCGACAAGGGCCAGGCCATCGCGCTGCAGGGCCTGCGCGATCTCGAGGCATTCGCACCGAAGCCCGTGCCTGTGCCCGCGAACGCAGCGTGAGCTCGGCCAAAGGAGCAATCATGAAGAGGTTCATCCTCGCGGTTGGAATCGCTCTTGCCGCTCCTGTTTTTGCCGCGGGACAGAGCGACACGGCGAAGGACGCCGACGACAAGATGAAGGACGCCGTGGACACCACCAAGGACAAGCTCGGCACGGACAGCGGCACGGAGAAGGCCGGGCGTCACGTCGACCGCGCCGTCCGCACCGTCAAGCACAAGGCACGGCACGTGAAGAAGGCCGTGAAGGAAGAGATCCACGAAGCGACGAAGTGACCGCCGCAGTGCGAGCGCGCGCTGGCTTGACAGCGCTACGAACGTTCTGCGAACGTTCGCGAACGTGCCATCGCGAGGGTCGCCAGCAGGGGCCAGGCGCCTCCCCGCCCGTGGCACGTCGCATGCGTATACGCCGACCGCAGGCGCGCCGACTTGGGGGTCAAGCCTCCCGCTCGATTCGTGCGCCCGCAGAAAGCACGCCATGAAAAACACGAAAGCTCGTCCGGCCGTCGCGCAATTCGTCGGGTTGGTCCTGCTGGCGATTCCGGTGACGGCGCGGGCGGTCGATGTCGGCGCCAAAGTGGAGCCGGGGTTCGCGGTGCCGCTGTCCGCCCCGCAGTCGGACCGCTTCAACCTCGGCGGCACGGGCGCGCTCAAGGGCTTCGTCGGCCTCGGGCCCTACGTCGATGTTGCGGGTACCGTCATGTTCCTCGGGTTGCCGACACCGTCGGGCTCGCTCTCGCCCGATTGGGGCAAGGCCTGGGCCGGCGGCGGCGGGGTGGTGCTGAGGCTTCCCCGCGAGTCGGAGGAAATGCGCCTCAAGCGCCCGCACGATCGGGAGGTGCTCTTCGGAGCCAAGCCGTGGGTCGACGGCGACGCGCTCTACGTCCGCACCGGCCCGCTCGACCGTTTCGGCTTCGCCGCCGGCGCAGGCGTCTCCTTCCCTCTCGGCGAGGCGCGCTCGTTCTGGCTGGGGCCGTTCGTGCGCTACCTCCAGATCGTCGGGCACAGCATCGGCGGCTCGGATAACCGCGACGCGAAGATCTTGATCATCGGCCTCAGCCTTGAGACCGGAACCAGCCTCTCGCGCTCCTCTCCCGCCGTCGCGTGCGCGATCCCCGCCGAGTGCCCCGCCATCGCGAAGCTGCCCGACCGCGACAACGACGGTGTGCCCGACATGTTCGACCGCTGCCCCGACGTGCCCGGACCGATCGAGAACCAGGGCTGCCCGTACTACGAGAAGGTCGTCGTCAAGGAGGAAAAGCTCGTGCTGAAGCAGAAGATCCAGTTCCTCTGGGACTCGGCCGTGATCGAGCCGCCCTCGTACCCGGCGCTCGACGAGGCGGCGAAGGCGCTGCAGGACAACAGGAGCTTCCGCGTGCAGATCGAGGGGCACGCCTCCGAAGAGGGGCCGTATGAGTACAACCAGGTGCTCTCGGAACAGCGGGCAGAGGCGGTGCGCAACTACCTGGTGAAGCAGGGCGTGGCCAAGGACCGGCTCACGGCCAAGGGCTTCAGCTCGTCGCAGCCAGCCGAGTCCAACGTGAAATTATCCGGCCGCGAGGCCGACCGGCGGGTGGAGTTCGTCGTCGAGTTCATCATCCTGAACAAAGGGAGCGTCCGATGAGCGGCCTGCAAAAGCGACTCTTCTTCCTGTTGGTGTCGTCGCTGGCCGCGTGCGGCCAGCAAGTGGTGGAGTTCGGCCCCACCGATGGTGGCTCCGTCGATGGTGGGGTCGATGGTGGCGTCGGCACAGCGCCTCGGGTCCTCGCCACGAATCCCCTCGACAACGCGAAGGGCACGTGCCCGAACCCCACGAATATCACGGCGACCTTCGACGACTCGATGGACCCCCTGACGATCGTAGGGGCGAACTTCACCCTGACGAGCCCGCCCGTCCCGCCGTCGACGACGCCGGTACCGGTGAACGGCTCTGTCACGTATGACGCCGCCAACCACGCAGCCATATTCACGCCTGCCGCAAACCTGGCGCTGAATACGCTGTTCACGGCGACCATCACGACTGGCGTGAAGAGCCACACCGGTCTCGCCCTGGCCGCGAACAAGGTGTGGACCTTCACCACGGCAGCGGCGGCGTGTCAGCTCCCCGTCAACCTCAGGTCGCTGTCCACCTTCGTGGCGGTGGCTGGAGCCGGACTCACCAACTCCAATTCTGCCGGCGTGACCGTGCTGGGTGGAGATGTCGGGCTGAGCCCGACGGCAACCTGCGTGAGCGACGGATCGCCCTGCAACCCTGCGGCCGGCGCTCCCAAGATCACGGGCACGCTCTACGCCGCCGATCCCGCAGGCGTCGCGGCCGCTGCGAAGGCGGACCTGGTCCTGGCATACAACGATGCCACCGGCCGGCCACCGGGCACCGTCGAAGCTGACCTGTCCGGCATGGTGCTGGCGCCCGGCGTCTACACTTCCGGATCGACGATGATGATCGCCACGAACGGGACCCTGGTCCTCGATGGCCAGGGAGACTCCAATGCAGTCTGGATCTTCCAGATCGGGTCCGCGCTGACGGTCGGCACCGGAGCCAAGGTCTTTCTGGTCAATGGCGCGAAGGCGGCCAACGTGTTCTGGGCCATCGGCTCCTCGTCCACCCTGAACGGCGGCGTGAACTTCAAAGGAACCATCCTGGCGCAGTCGTCGAACTCGGTAGGCACGGGTTCGGCCGTGGAGGGCAGGTTGCTCTGCACCACGGGCCAGATCACGCTGCTCTCGGATACGATCACGCTGCCCACCCCCTGATGGAGGCAAACCCCAGCCTGGAGCACGCGAATGAGCGCCTCGATTGCCCTCGCTACGGCGCTGCTCCTGGCCGCACCCGTCGATCGCGGCGAACCGACGCCGCCGGCGCCTGATCTCTCGCTGCGGGAGCCCTCCTCGCCGCAGCAGGTCTACCGGCTGAATCTCGCGGTGGACATTCCCGTCACCGTCGGCGGCGGCGTCGCCGCCCTCGCGCGGGTGTTCCTGAAAGACAAGCTGGCGCGAATCAGCTGTCCCTGCGATTCCGCCGGGCTCAACTTCATCGATCGCGGCACGGTGTCGAACAGCAGCAGCCATGCCGCCAACCTCGCGAGCGATGTGACGACGGCCATGGCCATCGCGGCGCCGCTGGTTCTCGATCTTCTCGACGTTGGCCTGAGCCAAGCCTTCGGAGAGGACCTCATGATCTTCGCCGAGACGCTGGCCGTGAACACCACCATCCAACAGGTGGCGAACTTCGCGGTGGCGCGGCCGAGGCCACGGACCTACGCCAACGATCCGGCATATCTCACCTCTTCCGAGGGCTATCTGTCCTTCTACAGCGGCCATGTCGCGACGGTGTTTGCGGCGCTCTCGGCTGCCTCGTTCACGTTGCGGCTGCGATATGGCGAGCAGGTCTGGCCCTGGGTCGTCACGGGCGCCGTCGGCAGCAGCGTTGCCGTCGAGCGGGTCCTCGCCGGCTCGCATTTCCCTACCGACGTCGCGGCCGGGGCGCTGGCTGGCGTGGCGTTCGGAATCGCAGTGCCGTGGCTGCACGCGCGCTCCCGCGAGCAGCGGCTCAGCATCCTGCCCGCGGAGGCCGGGCGTGGCCTCGCGCTCGCCGGCGCATTCTGAGGACGCCATGCGCAAGCGAACGTTCCCGAACGGGATGCGACGCCTGCTCATCGGAGCCGCGGCGGTTCCGCTGGCGGTCATCGCGGCCACGCAGGTGGCGCTCTCGACGCCGCTCTTCCTCCGGCTCATCGACGCCGCCTTCGCCGGCGAGGTGTCGTTCGGCTACGACTCGGCATGGTCCTGGTGGCCGGGCCACGTGCACGTGCGCGGGCTGCGCGTGCAGGGCGAGGACTCCAACGTGCAGTGGCTTTTGCGCATCGAAAAGACCGATGCGACGATTGCCGTGGGCGAGCTGCTCCACCGCACCTTCCACGCCACGCGCTCGCGGTCGAGCGGCGTGTCCGTCGTCGCGCGCCTGAAGATGCCCCGGGGGGATGCCACGCCGGAGCGCCTCTTCGGGCTGGCGCAGATCGCGGGCTTCGACCCTTTGCCGCTGAAGACGGAGGGCCCCGACGAGCTGGACACCGAGGAGCGCTACCGGCTGTGGACGATCCACCTCGACGACACGGTGGCGGAAGTGCGCGAGATGTGGACCGAGCGCTTCCACCTCACCGGCAGCGCGCTGGTGACGGGCGGGTTCTTCCTCAAGCCGGTCCGCCGCGCGCAGGTGGAAGGCCAGCTCCAGGCGAGCTCGCTCGAGCTGCGCGTGGGCGACGATCTCGTCGCGAAGGATCTGCGCGGCCATCTCGCGGTCTCGCTGCATCCCTTCGATCCGCGCGAGGTGCAGGGTCTCGACGTGCTCGGCCAGGTGAGCCTGCGGGCGCGGTTCGACGGGCAGCTGGCCGGCCTCGAGTTCCTGCAACGGATGCTGCCTCTCGGGATCCGCGTCCAGGCCGCGCCGGGACCGCTGGTCGTCGATCTGCAGGTCGATCGCGGCAAGGTGTCTCCGGGCAGCGCGCTCGACTTGCGCTCGCCGCGGATGAGCCTGCAGTTCTGGCGGCTGCGCGCGGAGGGCGAGGCCGCGCTCGAGCTGCGCACCGCGGACGCACAGGCGACCGTGGCGCTGGAGCTGCTGTCGTTTTCGCTCGCGCCGCTCGGGGGCTTCCCGATGCCGATGCGCGCGCAGCGGGCGCGGGTCGAGGTCACGGGCGACCGGCTCGACCTCACGCGCGCTCTCTCCTGGCGCAGCTTCGTCGCCGACCTGGAAGGCGGCGCGGTTCCCGATCTGCAGCTCTTCGAGCCGCTCCTGCCGCGGGGCAGCGGCGTGCGCATCGAGAGCGGCCAGGCGTCGCTGAGCGGGCACATGGAGGGCACGCCGCACGCCTCGCACGGCCACATCGATTTCGCCGCACACGAGGCGACGGTGAGCGCGGCCGGGGAGCGGCTGCGCGCAAGCCTGCACGGCCAGGCGCGGCTGCACGCGAACGGGCTGGGCAGCCTCGATCTGTCGGGCAGCAAGGTGTCACTCGATCACGTCAACCTGCTCCATGCCTCGAACGCGCCCGACTGGTGGGGCCGCTTCAAGATCCCCGCGGCGCTGCTCGACCCCGAGGCGCAGACGCTCGTCCTGCGGATGACGGGGGACTGCCGCGATGCGCGCCCGCTCGCCGGTCTCTTCTCGGCGCGCGGCGTGCCTGACTTCGTCTCGAACATCTTTTCCATGGAAGGCCTCCACGTCAGCGGGGCCGTGCGCGTCGCGCCGGATGAATTCGCGCTGCTCGATCTGCGCGCGGCGGGAAACGGTGCCCAGATCCGCGCCAACTACCGCTCGCGCGGCAAGGCGAAGCGCGGCGCGGCGCTTTTCAGCGCGCACGGCCTCTCGGCGGGCATCGATCTCGACCACGGAAACTCCAGCCTCGTCGTGCTTGACGTGGACTCGTGGTACGCGCGCCGCCTCCGCGACAAAGATCTCCTCGCACGATCCGACCCGCGGCGATGACCCTCGATGCCGAGTCCCTACCGCTAGGCCATGCGAAAGCGCGCCGGTTCGATGCTCTGCGCCCAGAGCAGCCGGTACAGCTTTGGCCGCGTGACTCCGAGGTGGCGGGCTGCCGAGGCCACCTTGCCATGGAAGCGCTCCATGAGCCGCATCAGGTCCGCCTTGTCGAGGATCGCCGGCTCGCTCTTCTCGGGGACGGTCGCCATGCTGCGACTCGTCGAGAGCGCGAGGCGCACCTCGGACCCGAGGGAGAGCGGTTCATCGCCCGGCGCCGAGACGACCGCGACCGAGAGTACGGTGAGCAGCCCGCGCACGTTCAGGGGCCAGTCGTGCACCAGCAGCGCCTCGGCGAGGTCGGGCGTCAGCTTGCGGCCGAGGCCATCGCAGCGCGCGAGCAAGTGGCTGGTGAGCGCGGGGATGTCCTCGCGCCGCTCGCGCAGTGGCGGCAAGCGGATGGTCCACTGCGCCAGCCGCGCATAGAGGTCGGAGCGGAAGCGCCCTGCCTGCACCAGGTCGATCAGCTCGCGATTGCTGGTCGCGATCACGCGAACATCGGTGGTGACGTCGCGAGTGCTCCCCACCGGGCGCACCTCGTGGGTCTCGAGCACGCGCAAGAGGTTCGCCTGCAGGGCCAGCGGGATCTCGGCCACCTCGTCGAGCAGGAGCGTCCCAGCGCGCGCGGCGCGGAAGAGGCCCTGCTGCTCGGACACCGCGCCGGTGAAGGCGCCGCGCACGTGGCCGAACAGATCGCTCGCGAGCAGGCCCTCGTTGAAAGTGCCGCAGTTGACGGCGACGAACGGGCCCGTGCGCCCGCTGCGTTGGTGCACGAGGCGCGCGACCACTTCCTTCCCGGAACCCGTCTCGCCGGTGACCACCACGATGTGCTTGCGGGTGGCGACCGCGTCGACGCTGCGGCGGACGGCGATCATGGTGGCGCTGGTGCCGACCAACTCCGGCTCGGCGATGACGCTGCTCGGAGAGGCAGGCGCGTAGACGAGCAGCGTGTCGCCGAGGCGGAGGACGTCGCCCGGCTCGAGCGCGCGCTCGCCGACGAGAAGCTGACCGTTGAGGCGCGTTCCGATCTCGCTGCCCAGGTCGCGGATGAGAACGCGGCCATCTTTGGTGCGTACCTCGGCGTGGCGGGCCGCCATGCGAAAGTCGTCGAAGGCATCGTCGAAGACCACCGCGTCGCGGCCGAGGAGAAGCCCGCCCCGCGGAATCCGGCACCGCTGTGTTCCGCCGTTTCCGTGCCCGAAGAAAGTCAGTACGAGCGTCGGCTCGATCGCAGTGCCGTCCATCGGCACGCCCGCGTGCGTGGTGGGTGCGTCGCCCATTGTCAGCTCCCAGCGTCCGGAGTGGTCGACTGCTCTTCCGGTCGACGGCGGCGGGCGTGTACTCGACGTATACATCCGGCGCGCCGCGACTGCAAGTCAAACGTTCGTCGAACGGTCGCGAACGAGTCCGGTGTCTCCACCAGCAAGATCGCGGCGCTGCCTCGATGAACGGCGAACGTTCGGCGAGCGTCCGAAGACGCTCCCGGTGGATCCGAAGTCCCGCCCGATCGGACGTCTGCACCAATCTGCGGCATGGCACGGCCCATGCGTACGCACCCGGTAGCAGGCGTGCGGTCGCCCTCCAGCCTGGAGGTCGATCTCGATTCCGACTCGGCTCGCTCTGCGGAAAGCACACCATGTCGCGAGCACGAGATTTTCCCTCCCGCCCGGGCGGGACGTCTCCACCGGGCGCGTGAACCATGAGGCCCGGCAGATGGGTGCGCCTGCCGGGCCCCGTGCTCCGCGAAGCACCCCGTACAGCAGAAGGAGGGCGTCGGGAGCGCCTGGCGCGAGTGCAGGTCTGCAGCTGAGTCACGTCGGAAATCGAGTCAACCCTAACCTGGAAATCGAATCAACCCTAACCTGGAGCACCCAAATGGCCCCACGCAACGCACGGCTCGCTCTCTTCGTCCCGCTCGCCGCATCTCTTCTCGCGTGCGCACCCTCGTCCGCCGCGTCCCTGACCTCGCGCGAGGAGGCCCTCATGAGCGGCGTAGCATCGTCGGCGCGCTCGATCAGTGCGGCGCCCTCGGTCGGCACGGCGGGAAACTTCGCGGTTCTGGCTGGCACGGCGGTGACCTGCACCAACGGCACTGTGACCGGAAACGTGGGCGTGTCCCCCGGGACTGCCATCACGCAGACGAGTTGTCCGGTGACAGGGACCATCAACGCCGGCAACACGGTTGCGGTGCAGGCCAACAAAGACTTCTTCATCGCGTACGACAAGTTCAAGGCGCTGGCGTGCGACCGCACCTTGACGACCCTCGGTAACCAGACGCTCTCACCCGGTGTCTATTGTTTCGACGCGGCGGCGACCGCGACGGGCTCCGCCACCGCCCCCGCCTTGTTGACGCTCGACGGGCCCGCGAACGGGATCTGGATCTTCAAGATCGGGACCCTTGGGACCGGCGCCCTGACGGGCACCAGCTTCTCGGTGGTCACGCCAAGCGGTGCCCCGCCGCCCTGCAACAACGTGTTCTGGTGGGTCGCCGAAGCCGCGACGATGACGGATTCGACATTTGTGGGAACGATTCTCGCGGGTGCGGCCATCAGCCTGACCCGTGGAACCTTCAGCGGCGACGCCTTCGCGAAAGCCGCCGTGACCATCACGGGCACCGCCGTCACTGCTTGCGCGATCGGCAGCGCTTCTCCGGCTTGCAAGGACAAGGACAGGGACAGGGACAAGGATAAGTGCAAGTGCGAGTGCAAGGACAAGGACAAGAAACACGGACACGATGACTGCGACGACGACGACGACGA
>Ga0137392_10001799_pt1 | contig 12534 bp, 9 predicted proteins | sample 15con2h34AmetaG_FD_101394 | JGI IMG/M metagenome (GOLD analysis project Ga0137392, IMG submission 101394) | Vadose zone soil microbial communities from Angelo Coast Range Reserve, California, USA - 15con2h3.4A metaG | ecosystem: Environmental > Terrestrial > Soil > Vadose zone > Saprolite... | reverse complement strand
ACCATCGGCTACGCGTCACACGCGATGGTTGACGCCTACAAGCGCTGCCGGGATTATCTCGATGCAGCGATCGAACTTGTACGCCCCGGTCGCACCACTGCGGAGATCGCCGCGGTATGGCCCAAAGCAGAGGAGTTCGGTTTTCCCAACGAAGAGGCTTGCTTCGCGCTGCAATACGGCCACGGTGTTGGCCTCGCCATCTGGGAAAAACCGGTGATCAGCCGACTCGTCTCCTTCGACCATCCCCACGAAATCAAACCGGGGATGGTGTTCGCGCTGGAGACGTTCTGGCCTTCGACCGACGGGTGGAGTGCGGCGCGCATCGAGGAAGAAATTGTCGTCACCCAAACCGGGCATGAAGTCATCACGCGTTTCCCAGCCGAAGAGCTGCTAGTGGCGGGCGCGCACTACTTCACTGTTAACGGGCCTCTGCCGACCACGCGTGAGCACGAACCCGCACCCAGCCCGCGTGTCGTCGACATGATTGAAGCCAGTTCCAAGACCGAGCGAGTCGGAGTGGCAGACTGAGGCCCGCTTACTCCTCGCAAACCGCCTATGGCAATCAGCGTCGTGATGCCCGCTTTGGAAATCGCTCAGGAAACCGGCACGCTCTTAGCTTGGCGGAAGAAGGAGGGCGAGCAAGTAGCTAAAGGCGAAACACTACTTGAAATCGAGACCGATAAAGCGGTGATGGAAATCGAAGCTCCCGGAGACGGTGTTCTGGTTGGAGTGAAAGTACAAGCAGGCGCCGTGGTCCCGGTAGGCAAAACCATCGCTTGGATCATTGCTCCGGGAGAAGCCCTTCCCCTAGAAGCGGTGCGGCCTAACATTACTACTCCGACGGCCACTGTCCCACCACGGGCGGCAGTGGATCTGCGCAACGCGATCCATCGGCATGATGCGTCGCTCGCAAAGATTTCTCCTAAAGCTCGCCGTCTCGCCAAAGAACGCGGTGTGGATATCGGCAAGCTGCGAGGATCGGGCCCTTCCGGAGAGATTGTCGCTGCCGATATTCTCCTGGAGGCAGCTCATAGCACCTCAGCTCCCACGGATGTCGAACCGTTAACTTCCATCGGACGGCTGATGGCCGAACGAACCACCCAAAGTTGGACGACCGTGCCGCATTTCTTTCTCGTTCGAGAAATCGATGCCAGCGCGATTGTGGCGGCGCGCGAGCAGCTGGGACCTGTGATTCAAACAACAAATGGCGTAAAACTCAATCACACCGACTTGTTGATTGTGCTCGTAGCGCGTGTACTCGCGAAGCATCCGCGGCTTAACGCTAGTTGGAGCGATGGCAGCATACGTCTCAATCCGGAAATAAATATTGGTGTTGCTATGGCGGTCAACGGGGCCACAGTTGCAGCCGTGATCCATAAGGCTGACCGCACCAAGCTTGGCGAAATTGCTGTACAGCGCCGAGATTTGACTGAGCGAGCCAGAACAGGCCGTCTCCGCCCTTCAGACATTGCGGGCGCGACTTTCACTGTCAGCAATCTTGGGATGTATAACGTTGACGCTTTCAGCGCCATCATCAGTCCGCCCCAGGCAGCGATTCTCGCCGTGGGGCGCATTGTCGATCGCGTTGTGCCAGTCGACCGCCAGCCCGCGATCCGTCCGATAATGACCTTAACTCTCTCCTGTGATCACCGTGTCACTGATGGTGCCACGGCCGCGACCTTCTTGAACAAGGTCGCCGAGGCGTTTGGCGAGCCGGAAAAGTGGCTGAGCTAACCGCTCTACGTCCTTCATAGTCACTGCCGAACAGCCGCATGCCATCGCGGTATGTTGCCGCTATTGCATGGTTCTTTCGTTCGACCAAAATTTTACTGGAACAAGTGAGCAAGAGCCAGACGAACGGTAAATTGCCGTGCCGGCGCTGCCCCAACAAGTTTGGCGAAGTTCGCTGGTGGGAAAAACGACTACGGGCAGAATTGAGGCTGTTCGACAAGTTGAGATTGAGACTTTGAATCTGGAAGGGTATCACCCAGTCGCACAATTCAAATCCTTTCTCCGCTACCGTTGTTTCGGCCTAATTAAAATGGATGCTATTATTCCCGCCAGATAAGAAGCAACAGCATGTTCTTGCGTCTTTTTTCGCAGTGGAAACAACTTTGAGCCAGGCAACTACTCGTCGCAGAAAGGTATTGATCCAATCGTGATCACCATAGTCTCGGGCCTCCCCCGCTCGGGGACGTCCCTGATGATGCAGATGCTGGCTGCCGGCGGGATGATCGTCCTCACCGACTTCGAACGCAAGCCGGATGCCGACAACCCACGAGGCTATTCCGAGTGGGAGCCCGCGAAGCTTTTATCCAAGCAGCCGAATCGCATTGACGATGCTGAAGGCAAGGTTGTTAAGGTCATCTCGCAGCTTCTCCTCGCGGTCCCCAAAGGCCGCGACTATAAAGTCATCTTTATGGAGCGGCCCCTTCCGGAAGTGCTCGCCTCGCAAGATGAGATGCTCAGACGTCGAGGCAAATCCGATTCCTTAAGCCACGAGGTGATGACCAAAGCATTTGAAAAACACTTAAGAGAAATCGACGCGTGGCTTAAAAAGAGAACGGACATCTCCATTTGCCGTGTGCCATACAAACGGTTGCTGCACGATCCTGTTGGCAGTACGGAAACGATCCAGCGCTTTTTGACGATCGATTTAAATGTAGAAGCTATGGTTCGACAGGTGGATTTTTCGCTATACCGCAACCGATGTTCATAAATGTTGGGAAGCGACCATACTCGTCTATGCTCCCGTCAAGCTGACTCCCTGCGGAAGCCAACCTTTTTGCGGTTAAGCTGCCAATCCGCGTTGCAGTGGGTTAAAGACTCGCGACAAATTTCTGTTTTCTCAACTGGCTTGCCGCAGCGGGCCGGCGGAATGACTTTCCACTGCAACGCTGGTGTGAGGAGATATGCGGCGCGCGAGCTTCAATCCGGTATAGAGTTTCAGCATCGAGGCGTGTGCCCAAGGCGCTGGACGCTCCTCCACCAGCGCAAAACGCTTGCACAAAGCCGGTATCACTTTCTTGCGTCTGTCGCCGAAATCCTTTTTTGCACTCTCTCGCGTGAGCAATCTCAGCCCAGCGTCCAGGATTGGAGAATCATTTGGCGTGACGACGAGAAAAAAACCTCGGTCGCTAAGCACGCGCTCGATTTCGCTACAGGCGGTCTCCAGGTCGTCTACAAATTCAAAAACGCTAACTCCGACGATGCAGTCGAAATAACGGTCGGGAAAAGGAAGAGACGTAACAGGCGCATTATAGAGCTCGGCATGGATATTAGCTTTTTCCAACTTCTCGGATACGACGTTAGCGTGGCAATGAACATCGACTCCGTACAGTTCTTTGGTATGCAGCGCGAGTTCAGGCATTAAGACGCCGCTGCCATAGCCTACTTCCAGCAGTCGGTGAAATCTCGCTTCACCAAGCATGTGGCGGGCCAAGTGAAAGCGGGTGCGCGAAACCAATCCCAAAAAAGGACGGAAATTCCAGTCAGCGTGGTCGACCGGTCCAGTCTTGATCAACAGTTCGTGTGGGAGCAACTTCATGCGAAGGGCGCGCCTCGCTGCTCCTATGAGAGTAGCGCATCTAAGAGGGTTGTCCAAGCATAATGATTATTTAAGAGACATTTGTTCTAACCACGACCTACCTTCTTGAGAATTACCTGTTGAAACGGGGAGCCACTCGACTCAAATTCAAGTCCGACAGGTGTTTTGCATGCCTTTCCATCGGTACGATCCTAAAATGCTCCTGGAAAAGATCGAGGACCCGGTTCACAAACCGGACCTTTACGGGGCTCCTGAGCTGCATCGCCGGGAAAAAGCTTAACGCCGTAGTGTCATCACAGCCGAGAAAGTCAAGTGGGTGCAAAAGCAGAGACGGCTGGGTTCCCGTCCGGCGGCATACCTCGAGCGCAGTTCTGAAATAGGCGAGAGCAAGCGCAGAGGAGAAATCAGACAGATAGAGCAAGTAACTCACGTGAATCGGCAACTTTAGACCGGGCATGGTCGTAACCGGTATCTCTATCAATTCCCCCGCCGCCGTCCGCCAACAATATGCTTTCGTGGACCGCAACCCATCGGAGAAAGACCCAAATAGATTCTTTCGCTCCTTCAGATCGTCCTCTGACAGACGGCTCTTCATGAAGTAATAAGCGCGTGCGAGAGGGCCGAGATAAGTTGGAAACGTAGAGGCGTCATATAGATAACCGCGATGGGTGAGGAGTTCAATCAAATCGCTGGAAAGGCTAAACCCAGGGCCACGAAACCCGATGGGCTTGCGGCCCGTGGCTTGTTCGATCGAGGCTTCTGCCTTCGCAATTTCTATCACTAGTTGTTCCTGCGAGTACAGATGCAGCCATGGCTCGTGATGGAACGAGTGATTGCCAATCTCATGTCCGGCCTCGGCGATGGACCGAAGAACCGCGTGGTTACGCTCCTGATCGGCGTCGAGACCGACGATGAAAAAAGTAATGGTCAGGTTCCTCTCTTTTAGCAACCTGAGGACACGGGGTACAACAATATCCAAATATGATGGAAGCGATTCCCAATCCGCGTCACCGTGCGTCTTCATGTACGACCACTGATTGTCGAGGTCGAGAGAAAGGCTGGCAAGAGGCCTAGACTCGTGCATGTTCAGTCCTTTCGCCATTGGCCGCCATGGAGAGCAGTTCCGCAACACTGCGTTCGGCCAACTGAACCGTCTCGTTCACATTCAATGTTCCATTGATGATATGCGCCGAGTTTATGATATGAACCCCGGGGATCGAGGTGGACATGGAGGGCAATTCACGCGAGTAGTTCAAAGTTGGAATGGCGAATACATAGCGGACCCGGCTGATCTGGAAACTCAAGACGTCAGACGGCTCGAAACTAGGGTACATTCTGGCCAACGCCGCAAGGAAAGTCTGCTTGATGTTCTCGTCCGGCTCGTTGAACAGAGGATCGTCAGGAGCGACGTATTTAGGAAGATAAACTAGCGCGCTGCCACCAAATTGTTTGCGGTCCACCAGCGCCGACATTTCAATCACGGCGGTGAAGGGCACCCAAGTGTCAGTAATGTTCGTAACATAGTAGCCGGCGAGTGGTTTCTTCAACAGCACGGAAGCGCAGACGATGCCTTGATATTGGATTCCCCGAAGCCGTATTTTTTCCTCTTCGGTAAGTTGTGGGCAAGCGTCAGCAGCAACCGGGCCAGGGGTTGTGAGTACAACTTGATCGAACCTGGCTTGCTGACCCTTGTCAAGAGTTACGTGAACTCCGTCCTTGGAAGATTCCACACGCTGCACGCGATGGTTTAATTGAATCGCAACTCCAGACTGTACCAGCCTTCTACCTAAGGCATCGAGAATGCGAGCGTAACCGCCGGGCACATAACCAAACATTTCCTTCTTCATGCCAGAACGGCGCGCGGCGTACATCCTGGCTATGATTGCCCAAATGAACGCAGCAGAGGCTTTCTTGTAATTGTCACTCAACTTCGCGCGCAGCAATGGCAGCCATATTCTTTCCATGGTCCGCTTGCCAGACCAGTGGCTCAGCCAGTCTTCTACTTTAATCTGCTCCAAACGCTGCCAGTTCTTGATGCGTGACGCGTAAAAGATGGTAAGTCCGAGGCGAAGCTTGTCCCACAGTCTGAGAGGAGGAAAGCACAGGAACTCGACGGTGTTGGACATGGAGTACAGCGTTCCGCCGGTATAGAAGCCGGTCTTGGTTTCCACCCACTGGATTTCCCCTTCCAAATCAAGTTCTGAAAGCAGAGCCCGCAGGTAGGCGTCGGACAGTAGGGTGACGTGGTAGTGGCGGTCCCAGACAATATCGCCAAGCTTCCAGGCGCTTGCCAGCCCGCCGAGTTGAGCAGCGCCCTCCAAGAGTGTAACCCGATGGCCGCGTTGTGCCAGGCGAAGCGCCAGCGTCATTCCCAGCATGCCACCACCGACGATGCCCCAGGATTGTGAGTCCGGCACGACGTTTATCCTTCAGGTCAGCGAGGTGGATTCAGCTCGGAGATTGAGCCTCGGTTACAGGAATATGTTAACCCACAGGCGGCGCAGGTGAGCTTGTGTTCTGATCCCAATTCGAGGTTGGCAATGAGGCCCAGCACCTTGCCGCAGCGGCAGACGTAACCTACGGAGCGCGCCGGTTGCCCGATTGCCAGATGAAAGTCGGGAATACTCTTTGTCACCAGGCTTCCCATCCCGACCATTGCAAAGCGCCCGATAGAAAGGTCGTTTCCGATCGTACATTGCGCTCCGATGGTGGCCCCTGCGCAAACTCGCGTCGGCAGTGTTTCCTCATCGGGCTCAGAGGGCCGAAGCCTTTTTAAATCAGGAGTGGTCGCACGCGGGAAGCGGTCGTTGGTGAATACGGTGCCGGCACTGATCATGACACCATCTTCAACAGTAACGGCAGTACAGATGTAGACGAAGCTGTTGATCTTCACGCGATTACCGATTTTGACGTCATACGCGACGTACGACTTCTCACCAATAATGCATTCCTCACCAATCTGTGCTCCATGCCGGATGTGAACATTGTCCCAAACGGAAGTGCCGGGACCGATCTGTACGCCTTCTTCGATGATGGCTGTTGGATGGAGGCGGACTTTCGTGTAATGGGTTAGCGGCACGGAATTGCCTCCATCCCCGCCGGCTACGGCCGATTTCTGTTTTTCCATCATATAGTGCACTAAATCTACGCGGCCGGCTGGGAGGACTTGGGAGCAGCGGAGTTTGTTATTGAGGTCTTGGACGGCCCGGGAAAGGGAATGGGCACCCAGTGCGAATCGCGCAACGAGGCATAAGCCGCTTCGATGACTTGCACCGACGCCATAGCGTCTTCGAGCGATAGCAGCAGCGGCTCTTCTCCGCGCAATGCGCAGGCAAAGTTTTCGATCTGACTTCGGAAAGCTTGCACTTTATCGTACCCCTTGCCAAACACATGCCAGTCGCGGCTGCCCGAGAGCAAGAACCTTGAATCCTTCCAGCCGACAGAAATCGTACCTTCCGATCCATAAATCCGCAGATAGCTTTCGATTTCCTTATTAATGGACCAGGACAGATCAACGGTGCCAAGCACCCCACTGGTGCTTCGCACGAATACGTGAACTGTTTCTTCGACCGGCAGATCGCGGGCTCGTTTCCCCTCAACTACGTGAATTTCGGCCAATGGTCCGAGAAAAAAGCGAATGAGATCGACCGAGTGTGTTCCATTGTCGATGAGAACCCCTCCTCCACTGATGCTGGGGTCGGAGTTCCAGCGCTTGGTCATATCGACCCGCGACGTGAAGACATTTTCGATGAGCACGATGTCGCCAAGAACACCGGCAGTCACCAGGGCTTTTGCCAGGACCACATCCTGTACAAAACGGAACTTGGAGGCCATGGTCATCTTGACGCCGGTTGTGCGCGACGTCTCGATCATTCTTTGTGCGCTGGGAACATCAATACTGAGCGGCTTCTCACAGAGCACGGCAATGCCATGTTCCAAAAATTCTACGCAGAAATCCGAGTGCGTGTTCGGCGGAGTGCAAATGAGCACTGCATCAATCTCGCCCGTCTCGGCCATCTCCGAATGCGAAGTGAAACTCTTACATTTTAGCCGTTCTGCGAGAGCCGTTGCCGCCTCTGGACGTGCGTCTGCCACGGCAGTTACATGGGCAATCGAACATGACTCAAAGGCGAGCGCGTAAGATTGGGCGATTGCACCCGCGCCCACGATACCGAACCTGACTGGATTCTGGCTCATATACTCAGTTGCTCCACTGACTCCTGTATGGACTCTGCGATGTATTCCAGGTGCTCATCGGTGTAGCGTTCATTCCATGGAAGCACCAGCACATCGTGGAGTGCCTTGAAGGTCAGGGGGAAACGGTCCTTGCTATAGTCCAGAACTTCGGGTCGTGCCAAGGTGAACGGAAACTGGCTGCTACCAAAGGTGCGCCGCCTCTGGAAAATCTCGCACATGAATGCGGGCTTTTGAATATACCTCGGAGCAGACATGATACCGCGATCCTTCAACAACTTTGCCAGACCAATTGCGCCATCGCGAATGATGCCGTCATCTACGTTCAGGCAATATTTCCAGTAGGTGTGCACCGCACCGGGCTCAACGCGTGGTGTTTTCAGGCCGGGGATTCCAGCCAGCATGTTTGTAAGCTTGTTGGCGGCAGCGACGCGCCGGTCAACTACGGATTCCAGTTTCTCCAACTGTGCCAGAGCGACGGCGCCCTGGAGTTCGCTGATGCGGTAGTTGAGAGAAAGAAAATAATGGTCCGGCTTCGCATCTCCATAGCCCCAGGCTTTGTTGATGAACAAGAACATGCGCCGGGCCAGAGCATCATCATTGGTGACAACCAGGCCGCCCTCTCCCGTGGTCATATGCTTGCCCTGCTGCGTACTGAAACACCCAATCGCGCCGAAAGTTCCAACGTATTGGCCGTCCGAACGTGCCAGGAAGGCTTGGGAACAATCTTCGATCACGGGAATGTTGCGCGACCGCGCCAATTTCATAATCTCAGCCATTTCGCAGGCGCTACCAAAAAGATGTGTCACCACGATGGCCTTGGTGCGCTCGCTCAAACATGCTTCTATGCTGCTGGCAGTCACATTCAGTGTTTGCGGATCCACTTCGGCGAACACGGGAATTGCGCCTTGATACAAGATTGGCGTTAGCGCCCCCATATCGGTGATCGAAGTCGTAGTGATTTCATCTCCAGGATTCGGATCCAACGCTGCGACGGCTACATGGATGGCAGCTGTTCCCGAAGCGCAGGCATAGGCCTTTTTCACTCCGAGTGTCGCGGCGAAACGTTCTTCCAGCGTCCTTGTAAAGGAACCCTTGGTGCTGGTCAGCGTGCCAGAACGAATGACCTGTTCAAGAAGTTCCAATTCCTCGGCGCCAAGATCGCGTCCGCTGCTGTCCTGATCAGAAGGCAGCATCATGGTTTTTAATGGCATAGTCGTCATTATGTATCCCTGGATTTAATTTTGGTCTCGACGGTTGTTTGTTGCTGATCGATATTCGCGGATGGGGTCGCTGCCTGTAGCCCCAATGGGGCGTTGCGGTCGATAAGCTGGCGCATGTATCGCATCCTTAACAGGTTGCCCAAGTGACCGAAGATAGTACGGATTACTTTCATCTTGGAGCGGCCAAGAATCCGGACATGCAGTGTCGTAGGAAATTCCGCAATTCGTGCTCCTTGTAAGTCCAACAAGCAGAGGGTCTCGGTGACCCCAAGGTATCCTAATTCTTGAAGCTGCAAGTCCACTACTTTGCTGCGGCGGTATATCCGGAAACAGCTGGTGTAAGTGGCAAGCTTCTGGCGGAGCACCTTGCCATAGAGGTAAGACGCTGCCTTGGAGAGACGCAGTCTCCAGCCCGGCACATTCATGACTCTGCCCTTGGCGTGATAGGGCGACGCGGTTACGAGATCCACGTCATCGGCCAGCAATGGAATCATCTGCATTAACTCGTGCGGATCGTAACTACAGTCACAATCGATGGAACAGACAATCTCAGTATTAGCGTGCCGGATTCCCGTGAGAATCGCTGCTGCCACTCCTAGATTTCGAGGATGCTGCACCAATCGGCAGTTATCTCGATTGCGAAACAAGCGATTGAGCACATCCCAGGTGCCATCATCGCTGCCATCGTCCACAAAAATCAGCGACAATACGTAGTCACGCCCGAGAAGCTTGGCCACGCTTTCCAGGGTGTTTGCCAGATAAGGAAGCGCGGGCCGTTCATTAAAGCACGGCACAACAATTGTGACCGGAACCCTGGCGGTTTGGCTTCGAGATAGTTCCTCTGTCGGAGTCTGCACCACGATGGAATCTTGCGGCGGATGCGGGGCCGGCAATGCCGCGGCGCCAAGATCACAGTCAAGATAATCCGCAATCGTTCCAAACTTATATTTGCGCAGATATTCGGGCAACAGCCAGGCCATCTTGTTTAGCTTGCGGTATTGGCGCGTCCGGGCCATTAATGAGGCAGCACTGATCCGTGGTTGGTCGGGATCGAGCTCCCACACGTGGAAATACATCATGAAGGGCGAGTTGAAAGTCCGTTTCCAGTGCGCCACCGCGTGTCGCAACAAACTATGCGGAATTTGGCGGAAGTAGTTCCCACCGGAAATAGGCACCATATAGCCGAGGAAACTTAGGGTGGCATGCGGGAACTCCCACAGTTCGCGGCCATTATTTTCATGTTTGTAGGCGAAGCGGAACCGCGCATCAGCCGCATCGGAATAGAAACCCGGTATGACGCTGGAATCGTAGGCGTATCCTTCCTCGGCCAGCACATCGAGCATCCAAAGGTCGGAAGAGGAACGCAAACCTTGCGGAATGCGGTATCCGACCACCCGCTTTCCACATGCTATTTCCAGTGTGTCTCGGGAACGGCGAGCGTCATCGCGAAATTCTTCCCGAGTCATCTGCCGTACATTGCGGTGGTAGAAGCCGTAGTTTGCGATCTCGTGTCCCTGGTTGGCAACCTCCGCAATCAACTGAGGACAACGCTCAGCAATCCAGCCTAGAACAAAAAAGGTCGCTTTCACATCGTAGCGCTTGAGCAGTTCGAGGGTCTTGAGCGTATTGCTTTCAAAGCGAGGCTCAAAGCGGCCCCACTGGTGCGGGCTGATCAGTCCATGTAACGCACCTACATGAAAGTAATCCTCGAGGACCACTGTCAGCAGATCGTGCTTATAGCTGTTTTCGATCTGCGTCATCGAGCGATCCTCTCCGCCGTGCGGCAAATTTTCTGCTGAATGATTGCAGCGATGCGAGAAGCAGTCTTCCCATCTCCGAATGGGTTCGGAATTTGTTTGATCTTTTCCAGCCAGCCAACCTCGTCATAGGCACGATTAAGCATGGCAAGTAGATGGCCAGCCTTGTCTCCTGCAAGGAATGCAACTCCCGCATCGATGGCTTCGGGACGTTCCGTGTTGGTGCGCAGAACAAATACTGGCTTACCCAGAGATGGCGCTTCCTCCTGGATTCCACCGGAATCAGACAACACGATCCAAGCCTGTTTCAGAAGCTGAATGAAGTCTGAATAACCGAGCGGCTCGATCAGCAGAATCCGGCTGCTACCGTTAAGTTCTGCGCGTGCGGCTTCTACGACATTCGGATTGGGATGAACGGCGAAGATGAGCGATACGTCTTGGTGTGATTCCACGAACTTACGTATGTCACGAAGGTTCTGGCGCATGGCCCGCCCGAAACTCTCACGGCGGTGAGTTGTCAGAACGAGTAATTTCTGGCCCGCGGTCTGCTTCAACAGGTCTTGCACTCGCGGCGAAGGTTCCGTGTTCTCCAGAATGTAATTCAGAGAATCCACCACTGGGTTTCCGGTCACAAAAATATCCTCAGCCCGTACGCCTTCGCGCAACAGGCTGTCGCGGTTTCCACTGGTGGCTGCGAAATGATAGGTTGCGAGCCGGCTGATGAGTCTCCGGTTCATCTCCTCCGGGAAAGGATTCCGTGGATCACCGGATCGAAGTCCCGCCTCAACATGTGCCACCATGGTCTTGTGATGAAAACCGGTAAGCGCTCCGGCCAGAGCAGTAGTTGTATCTCCCTGGACGATCACCATCTCCGGCGTTTCCTTGCTCATGATGGGGTCAAGACCTGACAGCACACGGGCACACACTTCATTGGGTGTCTGACGGCGCTGCATAACCTGCAAGTTAAAATCGGATTTAACTTGAAACAGCTCTAGGAATGGCTCAACCAAGTCCGTGTGCTGACCAGACATCACAGTCATCAACTGGAGGTCACTATGACTTTGCTTCAACTCTCGAATGATCGGAGCTAGCTTAATGATTTCTGGTCGCGTCCCGAAGACACATAGGATCTTTGGTCGCATGGAGCGAGAGTCGGCGCAGGTCGCCATCCTGGCCGCATCTAGGCGAAACTGCGGTGAGTAGCTACCCGTAACAGAAAGTGGCGCTAGATGCCTATTCGACATCGATTCCTGCTCTGGGGGAGCGACAAGGAGAAGTGCACTTAATTCGCCAGCCGGGGAGGTTGTAACTTACTGAAAAGTAACTGTATCACAACCTTAGGCTAGCGAATTGTGCAAATAATTGCAGTTCCCGGGTGCGGCATCCCTGAGCCTTGGAAGGCTTCAAATGGGGACGGGTTGCATCCCCTAGACCTAGAGATTCAAGCAACAAGTTTACCCGTATGTATCTGCAGGAATTGGCCTTACGCCATTTCACCAACAAATATTTGAATCTCGATGCGAGTCGACCTTTGGTTTATCATCCAGCCACGCGAAACACTCAATGCGGGATCGCAGGCTGTGTGTTGTTTTTTCTGCGGATTCGGAGGGAAGTTCACGCTGCGGCAAAGCGTCCACCGTTCTTATGCAATTAAACTGGAAACCGATTTCAACATGACCGGGAAGCGGCGCAGGCTAACGGAGGTTGTTAGATTTTGTTTATGAAAAGGAACATTAGGAGGAACCCTAACGAACAGCCAATACCGGCACAGAATCGGTGGGCGTGGGCGCGACTCTAGGCTTGCGATCAACTT
>Ga0137392_10001798_pt1 | contig 12536 bp, 10 predicted proteins | sample 15con2h34AmetaG_FD_101394 | JGI IMG/M metagenome (GOLD analysis project Ga0137392, IMG submission 101394) | Vadose zone soil microbial communities from Angelo Coast Range Reserve, California, USA - 15con2h3.4A metaG | ecosystem: Environmental > Terrestrial > Soil > Vadose zone > Saprolite... | reverse complement strand
GCTGCGGAAACCGTAAACAGGGGAACCGTCTGCTACAGGTGACAGTCCGGCTTTTTTTGGAGGCTTCAAAGCGGAACACTACGGTAACTTGGCAGTATCCGAAGGGTCGTAGGAAAATTCGGAATCATCATGGGCCCCGCCGTAGGAAGTTCTGAGGCCGATAACTGTCCGGACTTCTATGAACTGTCAAAATGTAGTTATTGCTCTGACCACGAGAGACAATGATTACCAGGCGGAACAATCGGCATCTGCGGCCGAAGTCGCGTCCCGGCTTGGTGTGAAGATCAACGTCATCTACGCGGACAACAACGCAGTCGATCAATGCCAACAATTAGTGAAGGTCATCCAGGACAAGGCACAGCGTCCGGATGCGATTCTGGTTGAGCCGGTTGGAACCCCCATGTACCAGGTCGCGAAAGCGGCAGTGGCGGCGGGGATCGGCTGGGGAATTCTCAATCGCGAAGCCGACTACATTCCTGAACTTCGCCGGACCGCCCCGGTCCCGGTGTTTGCGGTGAGTCCCGACCAGGAAGAAGTGGGGCGGATACAGGGTAAACAACTGGCGGCCCTCGCATCCGAAGGCAACATTCTTTATATCGAAGGTCCTTCTGCCAGCAGCGCCGCGAATCTCCGCACCAAGGGAATGCTTTCTACCAAACCCAGCAAGGTTGAGATGAAGGTGCTCAAAGGGGATTGGTCCGAACGAAGCGCACATCAGGCGGTCACGTCATGGCTGTCGTTGAGCACGTCGAGTCAGCTTCAGATTCGGGCCGTTGTCTGTCAGAACGATGCCATGGCAATGGGCGCAAGGGAAGCTTTCGCCAGCCTGCCCGAAGCGGCACGCGAGCGATGGCTCAACACTCCATTTATGGGCTGCGACGGAGTTACGAAGACTGGCCAGGAATGGGTACGAAGCGGACAGTTGCGCGCCACGGTTGTCATTCCCCCTATGGCGGGCCTGGCTCTCGAAATGCTCGTCAACGCGGCCAGCACCCGTTCAATGCCGGCCGAGCGGACTCTATGCGCCCCCCGATCTTTTCCGGCCATAGCAGAGATCTGAGCTGCTGCTATTGGGGATGGCGGCATCTGTGGGCAGCACTAGTCCTCTCTGAAATCTCTCTTTGTTTTCTTACCACTGATACGGATCCTTCAAGTATCCCTCAACTGCAAAGTCCTCCCCGAATTGATGCAGTTCAAGCGCGTGCGCGAGAAGCATCCCATGACTGCCCGGAGCGCCTCCGCTGGCCGCAAACGGAACGGCTCCTTCGCCGAGAATCTTGGGCGCGTAGTAGAGAAACAGTTTGTCCACGACTCCGGAGGAAAGGGCGGTCCAATTCACGGTGGCGCCGCCCTCGATAAGAACGCTGGTAATCTCGTGCTGCCCGAGATGTCGCAAGACTGCGGTCAAATCCGGGCGTCCGTCGGGATGCGCCGGAGGAATCTGCTCGACCCGGATGCCCAACTTCTCCAGTTCCTGCTTCTTGTTCTCATCCGCTTGCGAGTAGAGAACCAGGACGTCGTTCTGGGCCGTTTTCACTACCCGTGACTCCAGCGGCAACCGCAGCCAGGAATCCAGCAGAACTCGCAACAGCGGCCGCCGCCGGGGAAGACCGCTGCGGTCGGTCAACAGAGGGTCGTCGGCGATTACTGTGCCCACGCCGGCCATGATGGCATCGTGCTGATGCCGCAGTTGGTGTACATGCCGGCGCGCGATCTCGCCGGTGATCCAACCACCGGTCGAGCCGCCCGCAGCTACGTCCGTCGGATGGCGCGACCCGGACGGAGCGGGCGCAATCTTGCCGTCCAGCGTCATCGCTGCTTTGAGAGTCACCAGGGGAGTTCCTGTTCGGATGTACTTGGCGAAGCCTTCGTTCAGCTTCTTCGCTTCTTTCTCAAACAGGCCCACGTCGACCGGGATCCCGGCGGCGCGCAGTTTGGCAATGCCTGCGCCGCTCACCTGCGGATTCGGATCTTTCATTGCGCAGACTACCCGGCGGATTCCGGCGGCGATGACGGCATCGGCGCAAGGCGGGGTTCGTCCTTGATGGGAGCAGGGTTCGAGGTTGATGTAGAGTGTGCCGCCGCGGGCTCGTTTACCAGCCTGCTCCAACGCGAGCACTTCGGCGTGCTTCACGCCGTCGTAGGTGTGCGTACCTTCGCCAGCTTTCTTCCCGGACGAATCCACCACCACCGCGCCTACGACAGGATTGGGAGAGGCCAGTCCGATGCCGGCGCGGGCGAAGTCGAACGCGCGGCGCATGTGATGAAGTTCGTTGTCCAAAGTTCGCTAGGTCCTCGGGTCCTCTTCGATTTCAGCGACGGCTGCGCCGCTGCGGCCCTGCGGTGGTCGGCGGAGCGGGGCCATGGAGTACGCATAGGGATCTTCGGGTTCAGGCTTCCGCCGGAAGAGCCTTCGCAATCGCTCCAGCAGCCCTTGCAGATAGGATTGCGACTTCGACTGTTTCTTCATGCTCTGATTCCTCCACATCTCGGTGGCAGGGCGACTGGGAGCGACTCCGCGGGCGGAAGCCCTCGATCAAGAGAAAAGGCTTAATGCAGCGCCGAAGTGTGTGCGTGAGAACTGTGTCGTCCCGCCGGGGCTTGAATCATTATTCCCCTTTTCCCAGCGCTGAAGCGCTGGGCTAATCTAGGTCGCCCCTCCGGGGCTGGATATTCGGACAGTTGGTTCCGCTGGATTGTCGGAAACAAGTTCTCATGATTGTCCGAAAAGGACTTCTCACGATTGTCCGAAAATGAGTTCTCACGCACACGCATAAGCGCTGCTCCACGCAAAGTCTGACTCATTCAGCAAGCTATGAACACCGACGGCTCTTCAAGCAAACAGCGAATCCACAAACTCTTTTGCGTCAAACGGCAGCAGGTCGCTGGTTTTCTCGCCCACGCCAACGAAGCGCACCGGTAGTCCTAACTCGCGCGAGATCGCCACAACCACACCCCCTTTGGCGGTTCCATCCAATTTGGTCAACACGATTCCTGTCACTCCGGCCGACTGGGTGAACTGGCGCGCCTGCTGCAAGCCGTTTTGGCCGGTGGTGGCGTCCATGACGAGAAGCGTTTCGTGCGGCGCGCCCGGCACGATGCGCTGTGCGGTGCGCTTCATCTTCTCAAGCTCCAGCATCAAATTCTGTTTGGTGTGCAGACGTCCGGCGGTGTCGACGATGACGTAGTCGGTCTTGCGTGCGGTGGCAGCCTGCAACGCGTCAAACAGCACGGCTGCGGGATCGCCGCCGGCTTTCGTCTTGATCACTTCGGCGCCGGTGCGCTGTCCCCAGATTTCGAGCTGCTCGATAGCGGCCGCCCGGAAGGTGTCCGCTGCACAGAGCAGCACGGTCTTGCCCTGCGAGCGGAAGACCTGCGACAACTTGCCAATCGTTGTCGTTTTGCCGGTGCCGTTCACGCCCACAACCAGGATCACTTCCGGCGTGCCGTCGACTTTCGTAAGGGGTAGCGCCGTGGTCGAGTTCAGGATCGCGAGCAGTTCTTCCTTGAGCAGCCGTTTCAGTTCGTTCAGGTCTTTGATCTGTTTGCGATCGGCTTTGTCGCGCAGCTTTTCGAGAACTTCGTGAGTGGTGGTGGTGCCGAGGTCGGCGCCGATGAGCGTGGCTTCCAGGTCGTCCAGCGTGGAGCGGTCGATTTCTTTGCCGATCGCGACCACGTCCTCGATGCGCTCAGCCAGGTTCTCGCGGGTACGCGAGACCGCTTCCTTCATGCGATCGAGAAAACTGGGCTTCTGTTCTTCGTCCAGGCTGCCGAAAAGGGTCTGAATCACAAGCCGATTATATAGGTGTGGACTGCTGCGAGCTGCGAGCCACGAGCTACGAGCAGACTGTTGGGGTTCGAGTTCGAAGCTCGTGGCTAGCAGCTTTAGGAGTGGCGAGTGTCGACCGTGAGCGGGTCTGCGACATGCGCGGGAGCGGCTACCGGCGCAGCCGCGCCCGCTGGCGTCACAGGCTTCGGGATGCGAATGTCTCCCCGCAGAAAGACGGCCAGCAAGGCGGTGACGGCCGTCGGATCCAGACGCTTGCCCGAGAGGTTCTCAATGATACGCACCGCTTCGAACGGATCATGCGCCTGCTGGTAGGGGCGGTTGGTGGTCAGCGCGTCAAAGGTGTCGGCGACTGCGATTACGCGCGGCAGAAGGGGAATCTCGTCCCCTTTCAGACCATAGGGATAGCCGCGTCCGTTGAGCGCTTCGTGATGCAGTTCGATGCCGGGCAGCATCTCGCGCAACTGGGTTACGGGACGCAGAATGTTGGCGCCCTTGGTGGTATGAGTCTTCATGATCTCAAACTCTTCCGGAGTCAGGGCGCCGGGCTTTTTCAAGATGCGGTCTTCGATGCCGATCTTGCCGACATCGTGCAACTGCGCCGAGATGCGGAGGATCTCCAGAAAGCCGGGATCCAGTCCCATTTCGGTGGCGATCATGAGCGAGTACTTGGTGACACGGTCGGAGTGGCCGCGCGTGTACGGATCCTTTTCGTCGACGGCGCCGGCCAGCATCTGAATCGAACCCATGAACAGGGCTTTGTTTTCTTCTGCGGCGCGCTTCAGGTCCTCGACGAACTGCTCCAGTTCCTCCGACATGGTGTTGAAGGTGGACGCCAGTTCGCCGATCTCGGTGCGAGTCTTTATATGGACGCGCTGGGTGAAGTCTCCTTTGGCGATCGCGCGGCTCGACTCCGCCAATACTTGCAGGGGGTGGGTAATGCGCCGCGCCGAAAAAATACTCAGGCCGATGCTGAGGAAGACGGCCAGCAAAGCCAGCAGGCGTCCGGTCCGTTGCATCTCGTAGATGCTACGATAGGCCTCATCGCGCGGCTTCTGTACCACAACCGCCCAATCGAGGGAGGAAACGGGACTGTAGGTGCCCAGCATTTCGGTTTTGTTCTTGCCATCGCGGACGGCAAATTCGCGGGTCGCTGCCAGCTGTGCCTTGGCGCCGTCATCCACAAAGCTGCGCACGATATCGGAACTGGTCATGTCCTGCCCGGTGGCAAATTCCGCAGAGGCAGCGGCCACCAGGCGTCCCTGGGCGTCTACGACGTAGGGTATGAGGCCGGCACGGTTCACTTCCTGCAAGCGCCGGATGAGGAATTGCAAGTCCACTACGCAGCCGATCATCCCCAAGAAGCGATCGCCGTACAGGATGGGCGTACTGACCAGCAACACCGTCCGGGCAGACTTTCCGCTGCCTACGACCAGCGGCTGACCACTGTACCCTCGTTTCTCATGAGCGGCGGTGTAGGCGCGTTCCAGTTCGCGCTGCAGGAAAGCGTCGGGCTCGATGCGGCCGGCCGAAATGCCTTTGGCATCGGCGTTCAACACCGTTGAATAGGCAATATCGTTCGAGGACGAAACGAAGTGTTCTAGCAATGCCCGCAGTTCCGGGGCCTCGATATTCTGGGAGCCGATGTCGTTCCCGGTCGTCACCTGAATTGACGAGGCGAGATTCGCCAGCATCATGCGCAACGTTTCCTGGTGCTGGGAGATGTCGTCCGCCAGCGATCGCGTGACCGTATTCTGCAACAACATCTCGTTGGTTTTGAGGCGCTCCCGATTCAGCATTTCAATCTGCGCCGAGTAGAAGTACATCGGGACGACACTGAGCGCCAGCAACACGCCAAGGATGACGTAGAGCAAAGGCACGCGCGTGGGTATGGGCAGCTTCAGTGGCAAAAGACAGTCCTGCGGCCCGAGCGCGGGGGCAGGCTCGTTCCGGCTTGTGTCTATTCTAAGATCGGTGAGGGGTGCAGACTTAGGTGCTGCTGGTACAACTGACCGTTACGGAAGTACTCAAGCCGCGGTCACCCCCGTCTTAAAACCCGGATCGCTGCCGCGGTGCCTAAAGGCGCTCACATAGCGGACCTTGCGGCATGCCTGAAGGCATGCCCTGATACGAATCTCACTTGATAATGGGCTGCTAGGCCGCGGGCCGGGTTCACTGTTGTGATTCCTCGCCCAGCCCGGGGGCGTTCCATCCCCTGAATCTGGTTAGGCGCGTGATACAAACTTGGCATGCCTGGAAAGTCCGCCCCGCCGCTGCAACCCACGATTACCGCGCACGCACCCTGTCGCGCCGACCTGGCCGGAGGCACGATTGACCTGTGGCCGTTGTATCTGTTTCATCCCGGCGCATGTACGCTGAACTTCGCCGTTGAAATCCTGACTACCTGCCGCGTCACGCCACTGAAGGGACGGCGCATCGAGCTCTGCTCCATCGATACCCACCGCGAGGAAGCTTTCACCAACCTCGACGAGTTGATCGCCAGCCGGAGCCATCGACATGTCCTGGCAGCCTATCTCGTGCGTTTCTTTGCGCCCGAGCGAGGGCTACGCGTTGAAACCGATTCACAGTCCCCGGCTGGAGCCGGAATCTCCGGATCGTCGGCGCTGATGATCGCGACCACGGCCGCTCTGGCCCGGTACACGGGGCGCGATTTGGATCCGGAAACCATGCGTGTGATCGCGCAAAATGTGGAGGCCCAGGTCATCCGCGTGCCCACCGGGTGCCAGGATTACTACCCCGCCCTCTATGGCGGGGTGAGCGCGATCCATCTGGATCCAGACGGAATTCGTCGCGCAGCGGTCCCGGTTGCGCCCGAGGAGATCGAACTGCGCTTTGTGCTGGCCTACACGGGTGCGCCTCGCCAGTCGGGTATCAACAACTGGGAAGTCTTCAAGGCGCATGTCAACGGCGATAAGCATGTGTTTCGCAACCTGGAAAAGATCGCAGCCATTGCACGCGATATGCACCAGGCTCTGCTGCGACACGACTGGGAAGACGTGGCGCGGTTGCTCCGCGAGGAGTGGAAGTTGCGCCGCACCAATGCTCCTGGTATCACGACCCCACTCATCGACAAGCTGATTGCAGTTGCCGGTAAGAACGGCGGTCGCGCGGCGAAAGTCTGCGGTGCGGGCGGTGGTGGCTGCGTCCTGATGATGGTGGAAGAGGGTGCGAAGGAAGCGGTGGCCCAGGCTGTCGCCCAGGCGGGTGGCCACATTTTGCCGCTCCGAGTGGCGCGCGATGGTTTGCGCGTGGAGACTCAGGCATAGTGGCGCGGGACTGAGCGAAACGAAAGGGGTTGGTGGAACCTGCTTTCGACTGTTGCTTTCGAGTAGCAGTGATCCGTGTAGATATCTCGGCGAACTAGCCTTACCGACGGTCCCTTGCTGCGAGACCGCTTGCGCTCTGTCAGGTATACTCCCAACCGGTCGTTGAAGGAACCGGAGGGATAAAGAGTGGGAAGACCAATTGCGCTGCGCTGGTGTTTGTACTTCCCGATTGCTCTGGTGGCGGTCGGCCAGCTTGGGCAAGCCGCTGGACAGACGCCGTCAAACCCGCTTACCGACGCGCAGGTCCGCGACAAGGCCAGCAATCTGCTGCGGCAGATGACCCTCGACGAGAAAATTGCCCAGCTATCGCAGTTGCCCGGTTTCCCCGTTCCCGAATTCAAAGAAAACGTCAGCAAGACACTGGAAGAGATTCTCAAGCAGGTCGGGGCGGGTTCCGTGCTTTGGGTATCGGATCCGTAAGAGATCAACCGCCTTCAGCACGTGGCGGTCGAACAATCGCGGCTGCATATCCCCGTTCTCTTCGGACTCGACGTCATACATGGCTACCATACGATCTTCCCGGCGCCCATCGCGATGGCGTCCTCTTGGGACACAAAGATGGTGGAAGATGCGCAAGCCGTGGCTGCAAGGGAGTCCAGAGCCGCGGGAATTCAGTGGACCTTTGCCCCCATGGTGGACATTGCGCGCGATGCACGCTGGGGACGGATGGTCGAAGGCGCAGGCGAAGACCCCTACCTTGGAGCCGCGATGGCACAAGCCCAGGTATTGGGATTTCAGGGCAAGCAACCAGGCGCGCCGGATCGCGTGTTGGCCTGCGTCAAGCATTTCGCTGGATATGGAGCGGCCGAGGGCGGACGCGACTACGATTCTTCCTATGTTCCAGAAGAGCAGCTATGGAATGTGTACCTGCCTCCGTTCAAGGCAGCCCTGGATGCGGGCGTTGGCAGCTTGATGAGCGCGTATATGGATCTCAACGATGTGCCGGCGAGCGGCAACGCGTGGCTGTTGCATGACGTCCTGCACGAATCGTGGAAGTTCCAGGGATTCGTGGTCAGCGACGCGTTCGCGGTCCGCAGTCTGGTAACGCATGGGTACGCTCGCGATTATCAGGACGCCGTCCACAAGGCTTTTGCTGCTGGATTAAACATGGATATGGCCAGCGGCACTTACCTGAAATACCTCCCCATGGAAGTACAGCAGGGGCGGATCACAACGCAGCAGATTGACAATGCCGTGCGGCCTATTCTCGAAACCAAGGTCCGCTTCGGATTGTTTGAACATCCTTACATTGACGAATCGCACATCGAACAGGCGCTGAACGATCCCACTCATCAGCAGCAGGCACGCCGGGCTGTGCAACGCTCTGTAGTTTTGCTTCGCAATGAAGGCGGATTGCTGCCTCTCGATAAGTCGGGGAAGACGATCCGTTCCATCGCGGTGATTGGGCCATTGGGTGACGCCGACACCGACCTGCTGACGATGTGGGGTTCGATGACAAAGCCGGGCCCAACCGTCAGCATTCTGCAGGGCATCCAGGAAAAGGTCGGCTCCGCGGTGCGCGTGGCGTACGCCCACGGGCCGAACCTCCGCCGCGACATTCTCTCACCCTTCGAGGATCTTCCCATCTCGGTCATGAAGGAGCAGCCGGCCCAGACCCCGGAAGAAATCCACCGGGCCGTGGAAGACGCCGTCGCTTTGGTCCGGAGGAGTGACTTGGCTGTGCTGGTGTTGGGTGAGATTGACTTGATGAGTGCCGAGTCCGCATCGCGAGCTTCGCTGAGACTCTCCAATAGCCAGGAAGAACTGATGGAGGCAGTGTTCGCCACCGGGAAGCCCATCGTTCTCGTCCTGATCAATGGCCGTCCGCTGGATATCTCGTGGGCCGCCGAGCATGTCCCCGCTATCCTTGAAGCGTGGTACCCAGGCAGCCAAGGTGGCAATGGCATTGCGGATCTGCTGTTTGGCGATGCGAATCCCTCAGGACACTTGCCGGTAAGCTGGCCCCGCAGCACCGGACAGGAGCCTCTTTACTACAGTCATAACCTAACTCAACTACCCGAGACCTCGCCTGATTTCAAGTCGCGCTACTGGGACGTTCGCAGCACTCCTCTCTATCCGTTCGGCCATGGCCTGAGCTATACGACCTTCGCATTCGACAATCTAAAAGTGACTCCAACCGCGCGAGCCGGGGCAACAATCGATGTCTCGGCCGACGTGACCAATACCGGCAAACGCACAGGCGATGCGGTGGTTCAGCTCTACATCCACCAGCGTGCGGGGAGCGCTTCACGGCCGGTGCGGCAATTGAAGGGCTTTGAACGGGTTACGCTGGAGCCGGGTGCGAAAGAGACGCTGCATCTCGTGCTGGGAAGAGATGAGCTGCAATTCTGGAGTCCCCCACTGAAGAGATGGGTCGTGGAGTCTGAACAATTTGACCTATGGGTAGGCGGAGACTCCACCGCCTCACTGCACGGGGAGTTCCGGCTGACCGAGTAGCGTGTTGGGATTGGGGGACAACAGGCTGCACAACCGAAGCAACCTTCTTCTTCTAAACCGGGTCTATAATGTCACCATTGGTTCGGGGTGCTCCGTGCCGTTCCGCCGTTTCCCGCTCTTGGTGATTGTTCTACTCGGCTCCGCCCTGGCCGTGGCCGACAACACTCCGCCTCCCCGCATGACCAAGCAGGCCCGGCAGGAAATTATCCGTGTGTTCAACGCCGAGCTCTGCTATGTCCGCACTAATTTCCCGATGGGAAAGACGGGGCTGAAACTCAGGAACGGAGTGCTCACACCCCACGGCGACGACCTGCAGCATCTGATGTCATTGTGGGGACCGGCTGCCAAACCGGGAGATCAGGCCCGCATTACAGACGTTGCGATCAAGGGCGATTTCATCCACTTCGAATTCAATGGCGGCCCGGTGCGGAAACAGAAGTGGTACCAGCGTATCCAGATTCAGGGTGCTGGAGGATCAGCACCCGTGGCGCCTTCGGACTCGAATGCCAACGCTCGCGGATCCTTCGTGGACGTCTACTTCGACAAGTACGTGCCCGAAATGACCGGGCCTGAACTGAAGCAAGTGCTCCGTCCAGTGTTTGATTTCGATGCCAAGTCGCCGCTCGAAGCTTACCTGGAGACGGTCCCACCGAAGATCAAAGAGGCGATCAAGAACCATCACGTGTTGGTCGGCATGAACCGCGAGATGGTGATGTACGCGAAAGGGCGTCCGCCGAAAAAATTGCGCGAGCACGCGGACGAAGTCGAGTACGAAGAGTGGATTTATGGAGAACCGCCGCAGGACGTGGATTTCGTCCGTTTCGTTGGAGAGGAAGTGGCGCGGGTTGAGACCATGAAAGTTGGGGGCCAGAAAGAGATTCGCACGGAGCGGGAAGTCGATCTGCCCACGACCGCTGTTGCCGCCGACAAACCGCAGGAGCGGCCTGTGAATGCGCCCACCCTTAGACGGCCCGGGGAAGACATGCCGGAAGGGCGGCCCGCGGGTGGGATTAACGGCACGCCACCCATCGCGCCACCGCAATCAACCGACCCAAGCGGCAATCCGGTTCCCAATTAACCGATTGAGGGAGCGATGGATTAGCGTCAGCACCCGCTCTCCCTCTAAACTATTACTGTGAAGACTGCCCTGGGCCAGATCAACCCCACCGTGGGGGACTTCTCTGGCAACGCTGCCAAGATCATCCAATTTGCCCAGCAAGCCCGCAGCGCCGGTGCCGGCCTGATTCTGTTTCCAGAACTCTCCGTGTGCGGATATCCGCCGCGCGACCTGGTTGAGCGAACGTCATTCGTCGCTCGCAACCGCGAGAGCATCGAGAAGATCGCTGGCGAAACGCAGGGGATTGCGGTGATCTGTGGCCTCGTTACACCGGCGAAGGCGGAGACCGGCAAGTCGGTGATGAACTCCGCGGCCCTGCTGCGCGACGGGCGCGTCGAATTCATCCAGTCTAAGATGTTGCTTCCCACCTATGACGTCTTCGACGAGATGCGCAATTTTGCTCCCGCCAAGAGCCAGCAACTGTTTAGCTTCTGCGGCAAGCAGATTGCTCTGACCATCTGCGAAGACGCGTGGAACGACAAGCACTTCTGGAATCGCCGCTTGTACGGGGTGGATCCAGTGGAAGAGCTGATCCGGATCGGCGGGAATCTGGTACTCAATATTTCGGCATCGCCGTTCTGGTTGGGGAAGCGCGAGCTGCGCCGCGACATGCTCGCAACCATTGCGAAGAATGACAATGTGCCGGTAGCGATGGTGAATCAGGTCGGTGGCAACGACAGCCTGGTTTTTGACGGATCGAGTTTGGTGATCGCGCCCGACGGCCGCGTGATCGCACAAGGCAAGTCGTTCGCCGAGGATCTGATTTACTTCGACTCCCAAAGCCTGACTGGCGAGATGCATGAACAGATCGCGGGCGAAGAAGCCAGCGCCTACGAGGCGCTGGTGCTCGGCACCCGCGATTACGTTCGCAAGTGCGGATTTCAGAGAGTGATCGTCGGCCTCAGCGGCGGCGTCGATTCCGCGCTCACCGCGGCCATCGCCGTAGATGCGCTAGGTCCCACGAACGTCATCGGCGTGGGCATGCCCGGACCGTATTCCTCCAAAGGCTCGATCGAGGACGCGCGCCAGCTGGCGAGGAATCTCGGCATTCGTTTTGAGTTGCTTTCCATCAACGAAATCTACGAAGCCTGTCGCAAGACACTTGCGCCGGTGTTCGCCGGCTTGCCGGAAGACGCCACCGAAGAAAATATCCAGTCGCGCAGCCGAGCCATGGTGCTGATGTCTTTATCGAACAAATTCGGCGCCCTGGTGCTTTCTACCGGTAACAAGAGCGAAGTGGCGGTCGGATACTGCACTCTCTACGGTGACATGGTGGGCGGTTTGGCGGTCATCTCCGACGTCCCCAAGACGCTGGTGTATCGGCTGAGTGCTTACGTGAATTCTCGGCGGCCGGTGATTCCCCAGTCTACGATCGACAAGGCTCCATCAGCGGAATTGCGTCCCGATCAAAAAGACTCCGACTCGTTGCCGCCCTACGACGTGCTCGACGTGATCCTCGAAGATTATGTGGAAGAGGCGCGCTCGGCGGAACAGATCGCTGTTGCCCACGATTTCGATCTGGAGCTGGTGAAGCGCGTCATCCACATGGTCGAACGCAGCGAGTACAAACGTCAGCAGGCCGCGCCGGGGATCAAGATCTCAACCAAGGCCTTCGGCTATGGGCGCAGGTTTCCGATCGCCGCCAAGCCAGAATTGTAGAGAGTCTGGTCGCGCCGAAAATGTTCCGGAATGCTATAAGATGGCTCGGTGAATGAAGGTCATCCATGCGATTTCTAGTATCTCTCCTCTGCATTCTTCTGTTGAGGGCAGGCGTGGCTTGGTGTGACGAAGGCCACCAGCACGACCTTACCGAGCAAGAGGTCGGGTC
>Ga0137392_10001797_pt1 | contig 12537 bp, 7 predicted proteins | sample 15con2h34AmetaG_FD_101394 | JGI IMG/M metagenome (GOLD analysis project Ga0137392, IMG submission 101394) | Vadose zone soil microbial communities from Angelo Coast Range Reserve, California, USA - 15con2h3.4A metaG | ecosystem: Environmental > Terrestrial > Soil > Vadose zone > Saprolite... | reverse complement strand
TGCTGCCGACCGACTATGAGCCCGCGTTGCCGGTCTTCGCCGGTCCGCACAGCTGCCTCGAAGCCGCCCGCCAGGGCGAGCCCGACATTGCCTGCCTGCGCGCTCCCGCGGAGGAGCTGCGTGCGATCGACGCCTGGGCCAAAGCCAATGCCGGCGAGCGGCGCATCGTGACGCTCACGCTTCGGCGTTACGGTTATATGCCGGCGCGCAACAGCAATCTTTCCGCCTGGACGTCATTTGCTCGAGAACTGGATCCAAGTCGATTCCTCCCCGTATTTATTCCGGATACCAACGACAGCATCGAAGGCATGCCGGCCGAGCTTCGGGAGTTCACGGTTTTTCCGGAGGCGGCGTGGAACGTTGCCCTGCGCATGGCGCTCTACGAGCGCGCCTACGTGAATCTCGGTGTGAACAACGGTCCCATGGGTCTCGCCTGGCTCAACGCGCGCGTGCGTTACGCCACGCTCAAGATCGGGACGGCCGATGTTCCGCAGACGACCCTCGAATTCATCCGTTCATTCGGGTTTGAACCCGGCAAATCGCTGCCGTTCGCGACGCCGCTGCAGGAATGGGTATGGGAGGACGATACGCCGGAGGTTATCGGCGAGGCGTTCAAACGGGTGAGCGAACGAATTGAAGTCACGTCCTCAACCGAGCCGCGATAGGCAGCATCGCGCCCGCGGTCTTCGCGATCGCCCTGCCGCGTCATGGCGCGGCGTGGTCGACGCGGACGTCGTTGCAAGCGCAATCGCCGCGCAGATGTGAATCGTCCCGTTCGCGCCGATGATCCTTGTACTGCAATTGCCGCCTGATCCTTGTGCTGCAATTCCCGCCGGCGCGCAGCGCGACGACGGGTCTCTGCCGGAACCCTGTTAACTAGCTCATTCGCGCCTTGCACGTGCTGGTAGCCCAAGCTAACCTTCGTTCCGGGGAACGATCGTGCACGTGCATCGAGGGTCAACACGGTCAAACCCCCGGGGCGGACTATAATGGCTCGACAGAATGTGCGGTTGGTGGCATTCGCCTGGGGCCGCCGTTATGTTGATAATCTCCTGGATTACGCCCTCTCGGCGGCCTTGGCGCCGGGAAATCTTCCAGCATTGGCAGCAGTTTTCGACTGCACCGCCGTCATCGTGACGGAAGAAAAGCTGTTCAATTACGTTCGGAAGCATCCGACGACAAAAAAGCTGGAACAGGTCTGCCCAATCGAATTGATTTCGCTCGACGATTTGGTTTCGGATCCGTGGCAATACGGCATGACGGTGGCATATGCATTATTCCGAGGGTTTTCCGACCTCGGCCCCGCCATGACCGACACCTACATCCTCTTCCTCAATGCCGATTTCATCTTGGCAGACGGCTGCTACCTTAAGTTGATCGATCGCATCCGCAGCGGCGACCGGATCCACCTCGCACCGAGCTATTGCACGGTCGAAGAGTATGTGAAGCCACGCTTGCGCCAGAGAAGGAACCAAAATGGAGGCATTCTGGCTATCCCGCCACGGGACATGGCTGCGCTCATATTAGGCCACCCGCACAACACGATCCGAGCCAAGACGGTCAATCAATCGATTTTTGAATTCGAGCATGCCGATCAATTCTATTGGAAGCTCGATGCCCACACGCTTATCGGCTATCAGATGCCGATCGCATTGATTGGCATGCGGCCCGAGCGCGAGCTCAGGGATTTGACGACGTTTTGGGACTGGGGAATAGTTTATGAATTTTGTCCGTCGAAGCACCTCAACGTGATCGGGGATTCCGACGACTTCCTCATGATGGAGCTCCGCTCCAAAAGCAACTTGATGGAATCGATATCGTTCGGGCGCAGCTCGCCGAAAAAAATCGCGCGGCGGCTGAAAGGCCACATGACGCAGTACCAACTTGACAACGCCCAGTTTGAGCTCCTGCTGCATTCCCGCGACCTTCCGTGCGACCTGACGAATGCTCGGCGCCGGCTGCGAGCGTATGTTGACGAGGTGCTTTGCCATCTGCCGTCCATTCCAAGTCATCGTCGTAAGCACCCGCAGTGGGTGTACCATCTACGAAACTTCCGCCGCCGGCTCGAACGGAAATCGATCCGGTCTCGCATGGCGCGACTAACGTCCGAGATTGAACGCGTGCAGGACGATCTGGCGCGCGAACGCGGTCTGATCGACGAGTACTTGTCGAGCGACGACCGAGAGCAGGCGTTGCAATATCTCGAGGAAGAATCTGAAAGTACGCTGAAAGTGCTGCATGAAGGATTGGCGCGGCTGGAAGGCGAGTTTCAACTGCAACCTTGGATCCGATCCGCCCCCCAAATTTATCGCCGAATCGCGGGTGCGTCTTATGTCTACCGGGCATCGCGTCGTCGCTTGCGAAAGTTCATCCGCCAGGCCGCGGATAATCGAACATTGCGAATCTTGGCGGTGTGCCCCACTCACAGTTTGCTCTTGGGAACCTTGGAGGGTATCGCAGGACTCCCCATGCACTTGACCTTCGAGTCAATCGCGGATGGCGCTTTGCGGATGCTGCCGCAAGCCCGCAGTTTTGACCTTTGTCTTGTCGAGCTTGCCGATTTGGAGGCGCTGCGTGCCAAGGAGTTGCTCGACGCCATTGCCGGGCAATTGAACGAGCCGGGAATCCTCCTTGTTTATTGGCACGATCAGGGCACCGTTTCGCTACGATCCGTTCACAATCAAATCGTGCAATTCACGCTCGATCGAGCATGTCACGCCAATGCCTACTACGCGGGCTCTTGGGGTTCTGTGTGCGCAGCGAGAGCTCTGCGTCGGGTGAGGAATACGCCGGCCTGGCGCCGCCTGATCCCGTTGGCTTGGCTGACTGCGCTTACTCTTTTCGCCGATTTACGCGAGCGCGCTCGAAAGAAGCAAATGACCACAATTCCTAGGTATTGTAGCAGCGCTACTTTTCTTGTTGAAATTCCGTCGCGGGACTCCGTCGCTCTAGCGGAGGTGCCGATCGTTCCCGGGTCGGAAAAGTCGGCAAAGACAAGGAAAACCGAGATTGCCACTCAGCACAGCGACATCGGAACGACCGGTATCACGCGCTTGCCCGATCAGCGAGCCCACGGCGCACGTTAGAGCGGCCGCTGCATTGTCGCTCTTGCCTCGAGGCGTTCGTAGATGGACCTCTATCACCACAGCAATCCGGTTTTCACCAAGTGGATCGTGGACAATAAACTTCTTGAAGAGAGATTTACAGTCATAGACGTCGGTTGCCAAGGCGGACCGCATCCCCGCTGGAAGATGCTTGGGGATTTCGTTGATTTTTACGGCTTCGATCCGATCGCCGAGGTGATCGACAGCCTCGAGGTCGAGTACCAGAGCCTGACCAACTATCATTTTTATTCGATGGCGCTCGGCAACGAGGATGGTCAGCGTGATTTTAACGTCCGATCGAATAGCTTCAGCAGTTCATTCTACGGCCCCAGTGAGCCCGCGCCGTTTGACGACGTTGAAGGGAGCTACATACGCCCCGGTGCGCGAGCCGTCGAGATACGAAAGCTGGATACGCTCAGTTCCGATGCTCGCATCCCCCTTGCCGACTATATCAAAATGGATTGTGAGGGATTTGAGAGTGAGGTGCTACTTGGCGGTCGCGATTACCTTGCAACATCTGCCCCGCTGTGTGTCACGACGGAAACGAACTTCGGTACGTCACCGACGCACCTCCACACACATTTCAGCACCCTCAACGATCTCCTCCTCCCTCACGGTTTGCACGTATTCGATCTCTCATATGTGCGCTGGCCGCATCCAAATTACACGGCGGCCCTTTCGGGTGCCGAGGATGCCGTACACCGTACCTTGCGCGTTGTCGGTCGTCCGACTACGTTCGATTTCGTGTTTTGTCGCGATCTGGTGGCCGAAAGGGATTGGCCGCAAAACTACATCAACACACCGTCGCCGTACCATTTCCCGAGTGTGGACAAGCTGATCAAGGCCATGATCAACTTCGAGCTTCACGGCTTGATGGACTGCGCGTTTGAAATCGGCGTGCAGTTTCGCGAGCAGCTAGAGGAGCGTATGGACGTATCGTGGGGACTGGACCTGTTATTGGCGCCCGCACCTAGTCCACGCCTTTGAGGGAAAGAACGCGTGTTGACGAGTGGGGCGCTGCATGAAATCCTGCGTCTCAGGTTCCTGCAGTCCGGTGGTCTCGGCCAAGAGGGCGGGCATTGAAAGAAGTCCGGCGCTCGGATTTCACCGGAGAGGACCGTGATCGCAACGTTGGGAGGAGCACATGGGACTTGGCCCCCCGGTCATCGAGCTGTATCGACAACTGAAGCTGCGAGGGGCGCTCGAAGGGGTAGCCGAGGTCATGGAGCTCGGCTCCCAGGACTTCTGGTGCCCCCAGAAGAATTTGATGATAGGCCTGTTGAAGGCGTTCGGCAGGACAGCGGATCCCGCTCTACTCGATACCAGCAACGCGAGTCAAAAGCCGGCGCGCTTGCTCTACGAGGCGCTCGGCCTGAGATACCATTGTGCGGACGTTGACGGCCGAGTCGGCTCGCTCGTCATGGACCTGAACTTCGACTCGATCCCGGACGAGCACAAAGGCAAGTACGACCTGATCACGAACCACGGGACCTCTGAGCACATTCTCAATCAATACAACGTATTCAAGACCATGCACGATTTTGCACGGACCGGAGCGATATTCGTTCACGCCGTACCGTTCACCGTGCATCTGGAGCACGGCTTTTTCAATTACCAGCCAAACTTCTTTGACGCACTAGCGCGCTACAATTCGTACGAAACGCTGGGCATCTGGGTCGGCCCGGATTGGCAGCTTGCGAGCTTCATTCCATGGGATCCGACGCTCCTCGATTTTCTCGCACTTTCGTCAAAGACCACCCACCTCCTCGTCGTCGCACAAAGGAAGATGTACGACCGGGAATTTTGCGTTCCGTTCCAGGAAATCTACGAGGACATGGTGCCGGACGACGTTCGCGGTCGCTATGCCATGGTGGTCGACGGCGAGGTGTTGGACGGCAAACGCGTGAAATACCTGACCAAGGACGCGATGCTTGCGAAGGAATATCAGACGCAGATCATGGGGCTGAACAACGTGATCGCCTCGTACGCGGGGCAAATCGACAAGCTCAAGCACGAGCTTGCGGCGACGAAGTATCAGCTCGACCAGTTGCGGTACGGAGGTACGCCCGCGGAGATCGGTCGCCCGACAAAACGGCGCGGGAGCGAACATCTCAAGCACGGGTATCCGCAGACGACGACGGACGTTACGCACGAGCTCCTTCGGAGGATGCGGTCCAGGCGGCGCGGCAGCAAGCCGTCCAGCGACGTCTGATGGACGGCAAGTGGCGCCGGCGACCAGCGCAAACCAAAGAACCGGATGACGAGGCCGCCAACTGAGGCGGCGTAACCAAACCGACTAGCGTTTTGCGCACACGATCGTGACACGCAATGTGGTCGAATTGGGATTATTGCCGCAGCGAGCGCCGTTCGCCAATGGGACCAGCGGATAAGCATTGAACGTCCCGCTGCAATAGGCGCTGACCATAATCTCGTCGGCCCCGCACGAGGCCGTCGAGGATTGCGGCGCCACGACCCTAAGTGTCGTACCGGGAGCCCCCGTCTCGCCTTTGTCGCCCTTGTCGCCCTTCTCTCCTGGCGGGCCTGCTGGTCCAGCCTCGCCTTTCTCCCCTTTGACTTCCTTGGAGCAGCCGGCCAGAGCGAGTACGGCAACCAACGCGACACTCATCGTAAACGCGCGCATATCAAGACCTCCACCCGTTATACTGCACCTTTATCTGCGACGAGCTGCTCCAGCACCATTTGGACAATCGCAGATTCAAATTAGGATAGAAGGTTCGAAATTAGGACACTACTGCAGGACGGGACAAGAACGTTCTTAGGGGCGGGGGCAGGTTGGTGCACCCTGTGTGGGCAGGGCATTTCTCGGCGCGGTGTCCGGCAGCAAATACGCGACAACCACCGATTCCGGCTTGACCGAGGGTCAGGAAACCGCCGGCGCCCTTAGCGGCGAAATGTCCTGATGCTCGACGCGAAACTCCACGGTGAGGCTGGTCCACGGAAATGGCCTTCCCGTGCCTGGATCCCGGACGTCGGCATCTATTGCGACGGCAGCGAGAATGGGCGCGGGACCAGAACTCGTACGCCAGAAGCTGCTCAAAACACGCCGGGCCCTTCGTGCCAGGCTCGTTTTTTTTGCATTAGGCACGTTCTCCAATATCCATATGAGCGCGCTTCGATACAGTCGCCCCAGGCCAAATACGCGCGCACAGATAAAGAAAAAACGCAACACACGAAAGATCACTGACGAACGAGCGTGGTAAAGTCTGATGGACTGAGGCGTGACGAAACCAAAATCGTCGGCACGCACATGCGGATCGGAATTGAATTCGAGAGCGGCGATCGTTCCTCCCGCGCTCATGATCGGCTTGACGGCGTCCGTAATTTTTTTAAGAACCTGGAAGCCCGCCGGCGTGAGGTCGCAGATACAGACATCGAACTTCAACTTCGGATCGAAAAATTTGCAGAAATTGGGAGACAATGCGCCTTCGACGGAGACGCTTGCATGAACGCCGGGCAGATAATCGGCGAGTCCGTGGATCAGGTTTGCCCTGCTTCCAATCGTGAGAAAATTGCGGCTGCCTCGAAAGCCGGCATCGGCCACAATCCGTCTCAAGTGACGCAAGGCGGCCCAGTATGGGTTTATGGCCATCCTGCGCTGGAAGAGCGGGAAACCGCGCCGAGCAGCTTCGGGCGTACGAGTTCTGGTCCCGCGCCCATTCTCGCTGCCGTCGCAATAGATGCCGACGTCCGGGATATCGGCTAACGCTTTTTCCCTTTGCAGATGCTGGTCATAGGCGCGCTCGAGCGCAGTTAGTTTCGGCTTGTACGTCAGGTCGAGCTCACGCACGCGGGTCCTGAAGTATCCGTCGAGCAGCGCGATCGCATCGCGCAGCGCCGCCTCCAATTGCATGATCTGCCCTTGATGCTCAATGAAATGTCTTGCATGGCGATCAAGGGTCGTGGAGAGAGCCGCGAGTCCATCGTAGTCGAGGATGTGGTCCTTCGATTTGGCCGGAATGGAAAGAGAGGCAAATAGATTTTGCGAGCTTGAGTTTCGGTTCTTGAGGTCGATCAGCCACTTATCGACGTCATGGCCCTGCATCTCGTCCTGACGGTCCAGCGCAGGCAGCCGTTCTTGAATGCGCTTCGTCACGCTGTCCACTGCCATTTGGGCGCTTCGTTCAAGCAGGGAACGTTCGTGAGCGTATCGCTTGCGTAAACCGTCGTATTGCCACCATGCCAGATCAACCTGAGAAAGCGACGGGCAGGGGTCTCGATCGGTCTGCATGCCGAGCCGCTTCGACAGATAATTGTGCCGGCCCTCCGTGAAGCCCACGAAATGATATTCCCACTGGGGGTGTCCAACATGCGACGGAAGAAAGCGGGGACAATATGAGAGAATTTCGCTCACATGGGAATGAAGCTTGGCTCGATCGTCCTCGATATTCGGCGGCAAGTCACTGGAATGAAGCGTAAGGGGGTGCTCGGCGAATTGCCGCTGATAGTCGGTAACCCACGAGACCATCGGTTCGGCGATCTCGAATGGTTGCATCTTGGCGGGAACCATGACGCTCGATGCAACGTTTTTTTCGCGCAGCTCGACCATCAAGAAGTCGTCCGAGTCGCCGATGACCGCCGTCTCCGAGCTTGGACAGTATTCCTTTATGAGTCCGTAGTCCCAATAGGTGTTTGGTTCTCCAATGCGGTGCTCCGGCCACATCCCGACCACGGCGACCGGCATCTGGCATCCAAGAAAAGTGCTGTCGTCGACTTTCCAGTAAAACTGATCCATGTAACGCGTTTGGATGCGCCCATCGTTCAGCGTCTTCGCACGGATCGTGTCGTGACGGTGGTCGATGGCGAGCGCTGCCATTGCCCGCGGCGAAAGCTGAAGCGACGACGTGGCAGGATCGATGAGCTCGCGAAGCTTTGGGGCGACTTCGTGCGCATTGACGCAGTAGCTGGGCGACGTGACGATTCGCGTGCCGCAGGCGAGCTGCGGAATCAGCCGCCGCCAACTGTTGTTGGCGAGAACAAAATCGGCGTTGAGAAACAGGAACCAAGTGTCGGTGACCGGCGCGTCGAGCGCCTCGCATCCCCGGTGCAACACGTAAGTCAAGGCCATTCCGTATTTGTCGGGCCGCGACACGAGGTCATCGATGCCGACAAGGTGGACCGGGCAAATCTCTCGAATTTTTTTCACCGCCGCGGCGGCATCAACCTCGGGAAAGAAGATTTCCTCGGTGAGAATGACGACTTCGCACGAGGTGACCGACGCGACGTAGGGCAGATTGCCGGAGGCAAGAACCGCCGGCAGGGTTATCGACAGCAGGGTGTCGACGTAGTGTTCTCCCCAGGCATAGGTCACGACGCGCACAGGGCATACGGCAGCGTCGGGATGGAGAACGTTCGGGTGGGGATTTCTTATTTTACGAACTTCGCTCTGCCGCGAGCGAGGCGGGAAATTGGGCGCAATGGTCATGAAAATTTTCCGATACGTCCTTTCGTTTCGCAACGTACACGAGTTTTCCGGTGGGACAAGCATCCGGCACCGGCCTTTGCACGGGATGCCGCGGATGATGGGGACAGCGGCGATTGGGCCTCGGGTTCCCGGAGGCGCCGAGCCCCGGGGCAGCGTCGGTCAGACACGCCGTGGTCATCGTCCAGGGATGCTGCAACTATTCAGATAATGGCTGTCAGAAGAATTGGTTCTGCGCAGGACAAATGGGCCTGATTGACGTCGTCGTCGTTACTTTCCCGCCGAACGCAGGCTTTGGCAGAACAAAACCAAAACGAGCCCCGCCGCCGAACCCACGCGCGCGGCACCGACCCAGGTCGCCGCCCCCTGTTCGTCCCTCGTCACCGCTGGCGTTGATAAATGGAGCAAATTTCGACGCCGAGAGCCCTTTGGGGGGGAGGCGGACGGATCCCCTTCGGACGAAGGGCTGCGACGGGACCGGCCCGCCCGCGGCCGCCCGCTCCCCGAGCGGCGACGCCCGCACAGCCCTGCGATGTCCCCTCGCTGGGACGGCGGCACGCCTCCGGGGACCATCTGTGGCCGTTCGGCAACGCCTGCGAATTAATGTTTTGTTGTGCATAGTCAAAGGGTTTGCCATCCCCAAGCCACTTTGTTGGAGGATCAAATAGAGGGTACAAGGGATCGGTGTGCCATCGGAGCGCAGTTGCGGGCGGGGGGCCCCGGCGCACCGAGGCGGGGACGCGTCAGTCGGATGGGGTCGATCGGCCGACATATCTTCCGCACCAGCTGGGGTGCGTACGCGACCATTTGCGTCGGCGTGACCGCGCTGACGTGGATCACGCAGGCGTTGCGCGACGTCGGGCGGATGACCAATCAGGGCCAGCGCGTCTTCGTCGGGATCATCGGCCCCATCGTTCCGCGGCTCGTCGAGATCCTCGCTCCGATCGCACGGAGGGTTGACGTCGCGCGCGTGCTCGACAAGCTGATGGCGCCCTTGGCCGCGGCAAGCCTGCTGCCGGGCATCGCGACCGGGCGTGATCGCGCTGCCTTTCCGGGAGCACGGATGATGGCGCAGCCCGCCAGCCATCCGTCACGCCGATGGCGCCGCAGCGCATGCGGCGCAGTGCGCGTTTTTGCGGTCGCGGTCATGCTCATCGCCGGCGCCGCTGGCTGGTCCCCGTCGTTCGCCCAGTATCTGGCCTTCCCGCCGCGGCCGGCGCCAACCAAGCCGCAGCCCGGCGTGGGGCAGGAGCAGATGCTCGTTCGCGCGACCGAGATCAACTACGACTACACCAACGAGCGGGTCTCGGCCGTCGGCAACGTGCAACTCTACTACGGCGACTCGACGCTCGAAGCCGACCGGGTGATTTACGATCAGAAGACCAAGCGCCTGCACGCGGAAGGCAACGTGGTTCTCACCCAGGCTGGCCAGATCACCCGCGGCGAAATCATGGATCTCAGCGACGACTTTCGCGACGGTTTCGTCGATTCGCTGCGGGCCGACGCGCCCGACCAGACCCGCATGGCCGCCACGCGAGCGGACCGGTCGGCCGGCAATTTCACCGTCTTCCACAACGGCGTTTACACCGCTTGCGAGGCGTGCCGCGACGATCCGAAAAAGCCGCCGAAATGGCAGGTGAAGGCGATGCGGATCGTCCACGATCAGGGCGAGAAAATGCTGTATTTCGAGGACGCCCGGCTGGAATTTCTCGGCGTCCCGATGGCCTACATCCCGTATTTCTCGGCGCCCGATCCGACCGTGAAGCGCAAGACCGGCGTGCTGATGCCGAACTACAGCACCAGCTCGGTCTACGGGCTCGGGGTGACGGTGCCGTACTACTGGGCAATCGCGCCCGATTACGACGCCACCTTCGCGCCGATGATCACGACCCGGCAGGGTCCGCTGCTGCAAGGCGAGTTCCGCCAGCGGCTCGTCAACGGCGCCTACACCATTCGTGCGACCGGCATTTTTCAGCTCGATAGAACGCCATTTCTAAACACGCCGGCTGACCGCAATTGGCGCGGCAGCCTGGAAAGCTCGGGACAGTTCAATCTCTCGGACAAATGGGTCTGGGGTTGGGATGGAACGCTACTCTCGGACAAGACCTACGTCTACGATTATGGTCTGCTCAGGAACGTCGTGCAGGCGGCCAATTTGCTCAAGGTGACGCCGGACAATGCGCTGTCCCAGCTCTACATCGCGGGCCGCGGCGATCGCAGCTTCTTCGAGGCGCGCTCGCTCTACTTCTACGTCTTCTCGACCGCCGACGAGCAGAAACAGATCCCGGTCGTGCTCCCGGTCGTCGACCATCAATACACGTTCAAGGATCCGATCGCGGGCGGCGAGCTCGGCCTGCACTCCAATTTGATCAGTCTCAGTCGCGACACCGCCAATTTCGATCCCATCACCCAGGCCGCCATCACCGGCAATTTTTGCGGCCCCTTGACGGCCGACCCGGCCATCAAGAACACGACCAATTGTCTCCTGCGCGGCGTCCCCGGCGACTACACGCGGCTGTCGAGCGAGGCGACCTGGAAGCGCACGGTCGTCGATTCCTGGGGCCAGATGTTCACGCCGTTCTTCAGCATGCGCGGCGACGCGGCCGCCCTGAACGTCTCCGCGCAGCCCGGCGTCGCCAACTACATCAACGTCGGGCAGACCGAGGTCGGGCGCGTGATGCCGACCGCCGGCCTCGAATACCGCTATCCGCTGATCAACGTGCATTCCTGGGGCACGCAAACGGTCGAGCCGATCGCCCAGCTCATCATGCGTCCCAGCGAGACCCGGGTCGGAGCGTTTCCAAACGAGGACGCGCAAAGCTTGATCTTCGACGACTCGAACCTCTTCAAGGTGAACAAGTTCTCGGGCTGGGACCGCGTCGAAGGCGGCGGCCGCGCCAATGTGGGGATTCAATACACCGCTCAGTTCAATCGCGCCGGCAATGTCAATCTCATGTTCGGACAGTCCTATCAATTGTTCGGACAGAACTCCTTTGCGCTCGGCGGCCTCACCAATACTGGCCTCAACAGCGGCCTCGACACGACGGCGTCCGACTACGTGGCGCGCGCGTCGTACCAGCCGAACTCGGCCCTCACCTTTACCTCGCGCTTCCGTTTCAGCGAGAACGATTTCACCCTGCAGCGTACCGAGCTCGAGACCACGGCCAGCTTCGGGCGTTGGACGACGCAAGTGATATACGGCAGCTACGCCGCGCAACCTCAACTGGGCTTCCCGAACGCCCGCGAGGGCATCCTCGGCAACGTGCGATTCAAGATGACCCCCAACTGGGTCCTGCTTGCCGCGGCGCGATACGATATTCGCGCCCACGACCTCAGTCAGACTCAGATCGGCGTCGGATATATCGACGACTGCCTCATCTTGGCGCTGAATTACATTGAGGATTACGCCTATAGCGGCAGCCTTTCCGTCAACCGTACCGTGATGATGCAGCTCAGCTTGCGGACGCTCGGCGGCACTACCGGCGGCACCGGGGTGGGAAGCTCTGTCAATTCCAATGTATTTGGCTCCAACATATTCGGCGCGCGATAACTGCCCGGTCTTTCGGGATCCGATCGGCGCTGCGGCAACCATTGCAAACCCGCATGTACCCGGTGTTCGCAAGCCGGAATTAGCGCAGAGCAGCCGTCGCTGCCTTCGCGGCAGCATCTGCCTCCATTCTCCAGCGCGCTTCCTTGACCGCGGTCGCCCCGCCGGTGCAGTCTTCTGCTTCACGCAGCCGGGGGATGTCGATGCGACAGCTGTTGAGCATCTCTGCCGTCATCGCGACGCTCGCAGTCGCGGGCTGCAGCGAGCCGGCGCCCGGGCCGCAAGGTCCAGCGGGCCCTCCAGGTCCGACCGGAGCGCAGGGCGCCCAAGGCCCGCAAGGACCCATCGGTCCGCAGGGGCCCGTTGGCGAGCGTGGCCCAGCCGGCCCTCCCGGCCCGCAGGGCCCGATGGGCCCGCAGGGTGACGCTGGCGCACAGGGACCGGCC
>Ga0137392_10001796_pt1 | contig 12537 bp, 10 predicted proteins | sample 15con2h34AmetaG_FD_101394 | JGI IMG/M metagenome (GOLD analysis project Ga0137392, IMG submission 101394) | Vadose zone soil microbial communities from Angelo Coast Range Reserve, California, USA - 15con2h3.4A metaG | ecosystem: Environmental > Terrestrial > Soil > Vadose zone > Saprolite... | reverse complement strand
CAGAAGCAGATGCCTGTGAGCATCGTCGGGCCGCTGACGATCCGCGGCGCGGTCCGGCCCGGTTCAAGTCGGTCGCGATGGCACGCGGCGATTTCCCCACCGTAGCGAGCTCCGCGTCAGGCACGCCTGCGGCGGGAGTCAAGGTGCGTGTTTACGATCAGGACTTGTCGAGCGCGACGCTCGTCGGTGAGGCCGTCACCAGCCCTGACGGCAAATACCGGATCACCTATACGGAAGATCAACTTGCTGAGGGCGAAGTCGGCAACGCGCCCGCCGACGCGCCGGCATCCACGCTCGCAGCGATAGTGGCGGCGTCACAGTTGAAACCCATCAGGCGCGCCCCGACCTTTGGGCCGGTGTGCCCGGCGAGGGCGATCAGTTCCTGATCAAATCCGACATCGTCTTCAACGCCGGAGCCCTGGTGCAAATCGATCTCGTGCTGTCCGACGGTGAAGCAAGCCAAGCCAGACGTCGGAACTGGGGCGGGTGTACCTTTTCAGAATGCTACCGCGGCACAGTCCAGGACGAATTTGCGTCTTTACACAGCGTCAATCTCGTGAAAAAATTCTCCCGAGAACGCCGGCCCGTTTTCGCGGCATGGTTGCGATCTCGCCGACGCGAGCCGGCGCATCCTGATGGACCGACGCGAGGTTGGATCGGAAATCCTCGCGGGCGCAAAGAGAAGCATTGTCACTCACGCCAGCAGCAGAAGAGACCCGGGACAGCCATTCACTTGCGCTGATCGCGCGTCAAAATAGGACGATCACTGGGGGGAGCAAGTGCCAACCAGTACGGTCTGCTTTCGATTCTGGGGGCAGGACGACTTGCGCGAAGCTCACATTCGCGACGGTCTTGCCGCAGGCGGCATCCAACTCACTTCCTTCGAAAGCGGCCGCGTAGATCAGTACGGCATAGTTTGTTTCAGCCAGATCGACAACGGGTTGCTCACGTTCATTCATAACTTCCAACATTACCCGCACCCTCGGGTGCTGGCGTTAGCGGCTTCCGCCTCGGCGTTGGAAAATGGCAGCGCGTGGCGCCTGCTCCACGTCGGTGCTGCAGATGTGATGGTGTGGAATGGCGTCTCGGCAGTGGGGCAAATTCTGGCAAGACTGGAACGCTGGCGTGCTGTGGAGCGATTGACCGCCGCGGCACTCACGCAGCAACCTTTCGCCGGCGAGAGTGCGGCATGGCTCTGTCTGGTGAGGCGGGTGGCGGAAGCCGGCAAGTTCAGCAGCTCTCCCGTGCTGCTGACCGGTGAAAGCGGAACTGGAAAAGAGCTTCTGGCCCGTCTCATTCACGCCGTTGGCAGCCGAACCGATGGAGAAGGAAAGCGGCCGGAGCTGGTCACAGTTGATTGCAGCACCATTGTTCCGGAACTTTCTGGAAGCGAGTTGTTCGGCCACGAGCGCGGCGCTTTCACGGGTGCTCATAGCGCCAGGGATGGTGCCTTCGCCCTCGCCGACGGCGCGACGCTGTTTCTGGACGAAATCGGAGAACTTCCTTTGCAGCTGCAGGCTCAGCTTCTGCGCGCCATTCAGGAGAAGACCTATAAACGTGTAGGCGGCAATGTATGGCTGAAGACCAACTTCCGGCTGGTCTGCGCAACGAACCGCGATCTTGGGGACCTTATCCAGCGCGGCCACTTTCGGCTCGACCTCTATCACCGCATTGCCGGTTGGGTATTTCGCACGCTTCCGATCAGGGAGCGGCTGGAGGACATAGTGCCGCTCGCGCGATATTTTTTGGGAATCCTGATTCCCGACGATCCGCCGGACTTCGATGATGAAGTGCGCCACTTCCTCTTGAACCGCCAGTATGCGGGCAACATTCGTGAACTGCGCCAGCTGGTCGAACGCATTGCGCATCGGCATGCAAGCCCAGGCCCCATCACTGTAGGCGAAATACCGGAAGACGACCGTCCCTCCGACATCAGCGCTCCACACGCCTGGCCCGACGACCGCCTGGAACGAAGCATCGCCGACGCGATTGCGATGGGCGCCAGCTTGCGGACAATAACGACCGCAACCACAGCCGCTGCCATCCGAATTGCAGTCCGCTCGGAGCACGGCAACCTTCAGCGCGCAGCGAAGCGCCTGGGCGTGACAGACCGGGCTTTGCAGATGAGGCGCGTCGCCGGCACGCTGCCCGAGCACAAGTAGCGCGACGCGCCGGGCTCGGTCGCTTTCCCGCTCCGGGCTTACGCCGCTCCGGTCACATTGGCCGAAAACTGGGAGGTCAGAGCTCCCGGGAAGACATTGTCGCTGGCACTGGTGGAAGGACGTCGGGAACGTTTCCCTGGTCTCGGGCTATTCGGGCTAGTTGGTCCTCGAGCAAAAGAAAGCTGACGAATGTGTTGTTGATAGGCTGGAACTCCGCCAACTCACCCGTAATTTCAGCCGCGAGATCCCGCGCATTTCGATTGACGAAATAGCTGCCGCTCAAGTCCAGCCTGCTCAGGTCTTCTGCCATGAGCCCGATGACGAATTTAAGCGCCTGATCCCGCCGCCATTTGTCGGATGCTGGACCGACGCCGCCCAGCATTCGCTCGTTCTCAATTCCGCGAGCAATCTCGAGCAGCGTTTGTCCAAGTCCGAGAAGACCGATGAAATCCACACTGAATTCCAGCCGGCCGAGGAGCCCGCTCCCCGCCGTTTCGAGAGCCTTATCTAACAAATGCTTGTCGTGAACCAGCTCTGTGAACGAACGTTTGTCCATGGAAAAGACAAGGTCTCCAATCCCATGCGAGTCCAGGGAGATTTCTACCCCCGGGACGGCGTTCATGATCTTTTGATACCAGGGAAGAAAACCGCGGACTTTCTGGAATGCCGTTTGAGCGGCGAGCGCGGCCCGATATAAAGCAGGCCGGTACCTGCGGATACTGTCGAAGATGTTATAGCCCAACACGCCGGCGCCCGGCTGGGAAGACGGTAGCGGGGCAGGCTTTGCCGGTGGGACAGGCCCTGCCGGCGGGACGGGCGTTGGCGGCGAAAGAGGTGTTGGCGGCGGGACGGGCGTTGGCGGTCGCTTATGCAACGGCCGCACAATCGTATCACGGATTTGCACCCATTCCTGTCTGAGGGTTCGGCTGGCATTCTTCAACGACTTGCCTTTCCATTCCGGATGGCGATCATAAAAGACGGCATCGGTGACCTTATTCTCATCTTTGATTCCCCGTGCGATCTGCCCTGTTACAACTGCTTGATCCCGCTTGCTGCCGGCCGTCCCGAATTCATGGAGGAAGTCCGCTTCGCTCTGCGAGAAAGGCCCGCCGGCATCATCGGCTCCCGCGTCCGCCTGACAAGCCTGTTGCAGCGCTGCCAAAGTGTTGTCGTCAAGCGCTCCGCTGGGAAGTAGCTGGATCTGCGTTTGAAACGTCTGGATGGCGCGTCGCGTGGCGGGGCCCATGCGGCCATCCTGCGGGATCATGTTGCCGGTGATCTGCGACAGGCAGCCTTGTGCCCAGGCAATCGATTGTTGATCCTGCGTGAAGTCGAAGTCCAATCCCGTCCGGAGCAACCACGGCCAGCGTCGAAAATAATTGGGGAATGTCCAACGACGTGGCCCATGTGATCTCCGGAGCTGCGATCCCCCTGGTCTCCAACTTTTCATGAATTGCTCGGAATCCTCACCCTGTGAGGGGTCGTAGCCCGCAAAGGACTCGGCTTCGAAATTGAGATCTGTTCTCATAATCGCCCCTCCTGTTATGGCGGCCTCGATTGCGCGCTTCTTGCTGGCGCTGCGCACCCGGATTTTCGTTCGCGCCGGGACCGCCGGTTTATCGGACTGCAATTCCCTCCAGACTGAGCGAGCCGGCGAACCTGCAGCGCACAAGGGGCTGGTCTCCTGCAGCACGTTCCAGGGTCAGAACTCAAGGCCCCCGTTCCCAATGCCGGACAGGCGGGTGTCCGAAGCGCGCCGGCCGAAATTTGGATTTCGGCCACTGCTGCTCCCTCCGGAGTCACATGCAGCTATACACGCTCTTCGCATCGCGTTGGCGCTCGCCGATCCAGTCCTTTATGGAAACATATGCTCGGGGCATACCCGAACTCCCTCCACTCTCGAGATCGGCCCATTTGCCAAGCTTCTCGATCGCCTGTTGGACGCCATCATGCGTCAAACGCAGATTGTCCAGCGGAAGAGCAGTCATCTCGAAGGAAACTACAATGTCGGATTTCAAGTAAGTTATGATCCCAAGCGACGGGCCTGCAACATCAACGTCCCTCACCTTGCGGATGTTCCTCCACAGCCTTTCCGCTCCGTCGGGCCCAAGCCATCCCGATGCTATATCGCAAGCCCCGACGACGGTCGGGATCACTCCGACGGTCGGGCAGATTGCTCCCCACCGAATGACTCGGTCGTCGACACCGCCTTGTTTGAGCTTGGCGAGCCAACATTGATAGCGCCACTTTCGCGGGTCACTACAGGCGTTCACTCTAGCTTCGAGATCGGCCAGGGCCTTGAGGAAGCGCCCATTTTCAGACGGAGGGAGCGAACGCGTGGGCCACACTGGTATCGGCGACGCACGTGGCGCCGGAACGTTTTTTGGTGTCCGCGTCTCCATCTCGTACAGACCGCCACCGAATTCATGCGGAAAGTCGGACGCCTCGCTCTGCGCAGGCGCCTGCGACGAAGACGGCGCGCCGGCATCATCGGCTCCCGCGTCCGCCTGGCAAGCCTGCTGCAGCGCTGCCAAGGTGTCGTCGTCAAGCGCTCCGCTGGGAGGCCGCTGCATCTGCGTTTGAAACGTCTGGATGGCGCGTCGCGTGGCGGGGCCCAATGTGCCGTCCTGAGGCACCCACGCGCCGACAACCTGGGCAAGGCAGGCCTGCGCCCAGGCGACTATTTGCGGGTCTTGTTTCGACGGATCAAATCCGAATCCGCCTTGTGACAGCCACGGCCATCGCCGCCGGAAACCGGTCCTGAAGCGCCAGCCGGAGGGGTCGCCATAGCCGATACCTCCCTGGCTGAGCGCACCAAAGTAGTAGGGCGTTCCGGACTGAGAAAACCTCGGAGCCCAAGAAGCTCTGCCTGTTGCGCCGCCTCCCCAACCTCCTCTGCCTCCCCAGCCGCCCCAACCTCCCCTGCCTCCTCTGCCACCCCAAGGCCAGGCCGTACGAGCGGAAGCGGGAGAGCTGATCGACGGCCTCACAGACACGGGTGCACCGCCATATCCCCCACGATGATCGCGAACCACGGGCGCACCGCCATACCCCCCACGATGATCGCGAACCACTGCTTCGAATTCTTCCGAGCTCTCGCCATATGATCCGGAGAAACCGCCAAAAGGCTCGGCCTCGAAATTGAGATTTGCTGGCATGGCTGCTGACTCCCTTTCGTGTTTCCGCTCGACTTCGATCGCGTCTCCCAAACCCTCGGTCTCCGCCCTGACTTGGCGCGCGGTCAGGAACGAAATCGAGCCGCGCGCCAGAGACCGTCGCCTGCGTCGACCCTGATCGTCGGATCAACGCACGCGTTGCTGCATCGCCAATCGCCTTTGCAAGCGAATCGCGGGAAGCGTCGAATCGATCGTGTCGGGATTCGTCAAATCGATGCCCGTTGCGGCGCGATAGGCGTGCCAATATCCATAGAGAACGTCCTTATGGAAGCGCGCCCAGTTCTTCGCGGAGTCCTCGTTGTCGACATCGATCCAGTCGCCGTAGCGGATCGAGAGCAGCAACTGTTCTCCATAGACGGCAAGGTCGCGGAAATGTGTCACGGTCACATCCGACCACCCCTGCATCGTCTTCATCGCGTCCACCTGCGGCATCCACGCTTCCTTGTATGGGACCATGACGCGGCTTTGCAGGAATTCGCGCATTTCCGGACGAGCCAGCATGAATTGCACCAGAAGCATCTCGGCACGCGCCGTCCAAGGCAGGTCGCCGAATTGATTGTGCGCACCCTGCGCCAGGATCAAATGGACTTCCTTCAGCGCATTGAGAAGCGGGAAGCCGTCAGCGATGATCGTGGTCTGAAAGTCTTCCTTGAAGAAGACCGAGCTTTGGTAAAGCAGGTTGTTAAAGGCTTCCAGAAACTTGGAGCGCGTATCGGCGACCTGCAATCCGGACACCGCCCTGCCACGCAGCCGGAAGCCATACAAGTTCTCGTACTCGGCGGCCCGGCGCGCCACGGATAGGCGATTCAGTTCGTCCTGGGCAAACCCCCACATAAGGTTGTTCAGCGGTCGAAGCGGGTCGATCGCCATGTTCACCAATGGGTCGCGGTCTCCCGGCCGGCGGATATTCTGGAAGCGCTGGTTGATGGCGTTTATGGTCTGCATCAGCATTCCTTCTTCGTGCCAATACGACCAGATGAGCTCTATCAGGCAGGGCTCGTTGATCCTGTCGACCAGCAAGCGGTGGCCGGCTTCCCTGCGGAGGAGATATTCGGGGAATGCCGCCTCCACCACGCGGGTGATGTACGGAAGCTGCGGAGGATGTCCGAGATATTGGCTCAGCCTTTCCGCCAGTTCTCCCGGTTTCATCGGCGCGCCGAGGCGCGCGCTGTCTCTCAGCGCATCCGACTCTAGTTCGCGGCGGTCCTCGTGCTCGATTCGCACACCGCACTCCATCAGAAGAAACATTTCCGTCGCTATCTTCAGCGCGTGCCATGGAGTCACGCCGAAGCGGTGCGCGCCCAGGTCTCGCAAGCGCCGCTCGATGGCTTCAGGCAGTTTCTCGTGTTCCTCCCACCTGAGCACGCGGTTGAGGAACTCGCGGTAACGATGGAAGGAGATGGCGTGGGTGCGGTTTCGGATCGCAGCCCACAAGGCCTGGTCGAGCGTGGGGTGGCTGGCGCTGCGATGCAATGTCACGCCCACGTTGCCGCGAATGGTCTGAGTAGCCGGTTCGGAGACGATCAATGCCGCGCTCATTCGGACTTCGGTCCGCGTCGACGCTGGCGCGTCCCAGTCGGCGACGGCGATCGCTTCTACGATGGCTTTCCCGGCCTCGCTGAACACCAACTCCACTTCGTGCTCGGATTCAATCGCATGTGCGGCAAGCGGCGTGATCCATTTGATCTTTGCGATCTCGCCATAGTTCCGTGCTTGAAAGCAAACGATCAGAGGCTGGCCTACGACCGCGCGAGATACCGGATTGCGTTGGTCGCCCTCTCCGTAGGTAAAGAGCGCAAGCTCAAACCCAAGGTCCAATTCGAGGACGGCGGCTTCCGCGATTTCGCCGTGCGTAACGGATTGATCCACTGAATTGGCTTGGCCGAACGCTTCGCAATGCACGCAGTAGGCGCCAGGTTCGCATTGGAACTGATAGCGCCCAGTCGCGTCGGTTCGCGTGCGCTGTACCGGCTCCCCCGCGGGTCGGCGCGGTTTGCCTCTCGTGCGAGTTGCTGATTCGGAAAAAAGGTGAACTTCGGCGTTGGCGACCACGCCTTTGCGCTCGGCGATCGTCACAAACCCGCAAATACCGCTCGCGCCGGTTTTTTCTGAATCGGCCATGGTGTTCTCCTCGTCGTGGTTGAAATCGGTTCGTCATGCTTGACGTCCCGCTGGGATTTGTAGTCACGCGGCGGCAAGTCTGCGCAGCCGGCGGCGGCCTCCAAGGTGCTGGTCAGGGCCCAGTGCGTCAGCAGCTTTCCGAGCACCGTGCTCTCTTCCTCCGGAGTGATCTTGCCGTCGGCCCGACCCTGGCCGACCGCCGCGAAAGCCAGGATGGGACGAGCCCTGTACATTTCCTGAGGCTCGCTTCGCCAATGCTGCAAGTGGCCGCGCAGGCGCGCAGGCCACAACTCCTCAAGATCGAGCACCTCTGGCAGAGATTTTCCGCGCAACACCGCCGGACGATGATGGATGAGCAGCGTTACCAGCGCCGGGATGGTGCGCTCGAGCATCGCCAAGGTGTCGTGCAGTTCGGGATCCAGGCTGCGCGGCGGATAGTACAACTCCCAGAGATCCGCCAGCTGCTCCCAGGCCGGTTGCGGATACAACGCATGACCCAGGGCGGCGCTTAGTTTTACGCGGATCCACGGCGTGGGATGCGGATCGCGAGCATCGAGCCGGAAGACAAAGGGGCGGGGCAGGCTGACAACCGCCATCAATCCCATGGTCGCTGCGACGCCAACGCGCGCCACCGACCAGAAATCGGCCAGGATCTCGGAGATCCATCGCTCCCACAACTGCCATGCGGGCGCTTCCTCGGGATCGTCGCGCGACATCCCGCGCAGTTCCGGCCGCAGCGATTCGACCAGTCCGAGCAGCGCCGCTGCCTGATGTCCCACCTCATGAAAGAGAGAGGATGCGATGCCGCTTCCGACCATGCGCTCGCGCGGCACCTTGATGATGGCCACCGGATTGGAGCCTCCGCCCGGCAAGCGGGTGCGGGAGCGCCGAATGGCGGCGCCCGTTCCGCGATCGAGATAGCAGATGATGGGCGGAGCCTCGAAAAACCTTTCCCGCAATCGGAGGGCGTCGGCGGAAGCTACATCCAGGCCCGACAACCACACGCCCGTTTGATTTTCACTGCGCTGCGTGATGACGTTTTCGAACAAATCGAATTGCGTGAGCACGGCGTTGAAGCGAAGCCGCAATATCGTGAACCTCCGTTGCGCCTCCTCGGCCCCGATATGGGAGCTTTCCGCCGATCTCAACCATCGCAGGAATTCGTCCAACAGACGTCGCAATCGGCTCCTGCCGGCGCTCAAGAACTTCTCGATGGCTATTTGCGAGGTGGGCAGCAGATTGGCTGCGGGAAGCATCGACTCCTGGAGAGCAAAAGGCCTCACGCCGGCGAGGCGCATCATCAGAGCGCGCGCTTCCTGCTCCAACATCCAGGCGGCGAAGGCGGGCAGGGCCATGTCGACCTCATACCCCGAACAGAGTGATCTGGTTGCCGCGTCGGATCCAGCGACCGCCGCGGTGGCCGGAGCCACAGACGGGACATTTGGACGGCATTTGCAGGGGCGCAGGAGAAAAGGGCGCAGGAGCAAAGGGCGGAGGAACGGGGGGCACGATCAGCGCCGGCGCATTCTTTTGCGCGGAGTCGGTGACCGCCTGGCGCGCAATGTCCTCCGGCGTCTCTCCTTCGGGTGACTGCGCGGCGTTTCTGGCTGCGTCCGCGGCAAGCCGAACGAACGTCCTCGCTGCCTCCCATTCCATTTCGCCCGCTTCCATCTCCAGCGAGCTGGCGACGCTTCCAGCGATATTCCCTCCCAGGCTTGCGCCCACCGGCCCGCCGAAGTATCCGCCGATCGCCGCGCCGGCCACGGGCAGGAGCTTCTTGGCGGCTCCTTTCAGAAGGCCGCCGAGCGCCTTTCCCGCCGACGAGTTGAGGAAGCCGCCGGCCGCTTTCGCGACACCGGAAATGAGGCCGTCCAGGAAATTCTCGAATTCTTCTTCGGTCTCCAGCTCCATCAGGTCGGCCGCAAGCTGCATCTCTTCGAATTCGCTCAGTGCCGGGGTTTCTGACGCCAGCGGATAGTTCTCCAACTCCTGGCCATAGCGGAGCTGCGTCCGATCGATGTCATGCATGCGTCCTCTCCTGTGTTTCGCGATTGAGCTATGCTCCGATAGAGGGATCCTGCCGCGCAGGAGCCCATCATCCGCTGTGCCGGCGCACCCGGCGTCCCCTGATCATTAGGCCGGGGGCGTAAATCTGCGCGGCCTCCGCTGCGGCGCGATGCGCCACATCGGCGGGATCATTGTTGAGGGAGTCTCTCCGCGCGATCTCCACGGTCTTGCCGGCGAACCGGACGAACTGCCTGATTGCCTCGAACTCGCCATCCTCCCCGCTGAGGCCCTCCAACTCGAGTCCCAATGCCGGTCCCGCAATGGAGGCCAGTCCACGGCCAAGTCGCGCCCCGAGACCACTGCTCGCCCTTTGTTCGATCATCCGTCCTGTAAGCGGCAAAGCTTGGCCGGAGACCGTCTTAAGCACGCGGGCAATGGCCCGGCCGACCGCAGGGTTCACCGGATTGCCGATGACACCGTTCGCTTTCCGGATGAGGTCTCCGAGAACGTGATCGAGTTGTTCCTCGTCGGCGACTTCCAGCAATGCGATCGCCTGCTCCATTTCCTGATATTCGTCGAATATCCCACGCTCCGACCCGCCGTCGAATTCCTTAACGGGAGCGGCGTCGAGCTCCATTTGAGGCGAGTACTCGGTCAGCGGATTGGAAAAGGTGCTCATGCCAACGAGCTCCATCGATTTTGGTGCGGCCACCTCCCGGGACCGTCCTGCCGAACGATCCATTCCTTGGACCGAAGCACTGCAATGCACGTGCCATTCAAGAAACCGCGGAATCAACGAGCACTACGCAAAACGCTAGCGAAGCTCGCTTCGGATTGCCGGACGTGACCCGCCCTTTGGCGAAGACAACTTCGTCGTCGAGTCGAGTGGTGTATTCCCTTTTGGCAAGCGATGCCACGGTTCGCGAGAACGATGTGTTCTGGGCCCTCTATGGTCAGCTTCCAGAGCTGATCGCGCGTGCTCGCGATGAAGACGGACAGCCAAATTTTGAGCACCATAAGGTTATACGGCTACTCGCCCATGGAGCCGACAGCTTTACTCGCACTTGAAATCGTCGGCTGGCACTGAGCCGGGCCAACGTTTCGCGAGCCTGTAGTCGACGAAGCCCAAATCGCACCAGCTTCTTGAAGCGCTCGGTCTTCGCAGCAGGACGTAAGAGGGACGCCACACTAGACCGACACGGAAAAAGCCCGTATGGGGCACGCGCAGCGTTCCGCCACGCGCCGGAGCTATTAGCGTAGTCGCAGCCGGTCGAGGCAGTTCCCCGCCCTTCGCCGCGCATCAGATCGGCGGCGAAGACAGAGCCCCGCCCGATCCCTCGCGGACGCCCACGATCGCGTCGCACATGGGAGGGTCGTGCAGAAACGGAGTTCGTCCTACTCGCCCTCGGGCTTTATGAGATTCACAACGAGCCGTCGATCGGTCTTGCCGAGTCTGTGGGTCTTAAGCCGTTCCTGACGCTCACCCACTACGCGCATTGCCCTGACAAAACCGTTGATATCAGAAAGTCGCCGCTGGTGTCTGTTGTTCTGCCGCAAGTACGCAGAGGTTCCTTGTGGACTGTTGGAGAGGTCCATTTCTTACCGTCGCCATTGGCAAGGACATTCCCGCCGTTAGCTCGGGTGAGCAAGCGGTTCAGAATATGGCTCGCCCAATTTCCATTGGTCTTTTCGCGTGCGAACGACTTCGAATCCCATTGGGATTATTTTCTGGAAGGAAGCATTCGCAACCACATGGGAGACATCTTCGCCCTGCCAGAGGGAATGCAGGCCTTGAATGAGGGCCGCTATTTCGTGGCGGATGACGACAACGAATACGTGGTCGAAACAGTTGTGAAGTCTCTCAGGCTTCGGGGAATAACCTTCACCTGACCACCAGCAGCTCGCCGCCACACCGCCAGATCGCCTGTGCGTCGATTGGTGACTCCCAAACTTCTCTGCACTGCAAACACCAGCCCGTTCGGTGCGGAGACTTTTTTTTAAGTCCACAGCAAACAAACGACCCCAGCGCGGGGGCGACCGAGCGCTGGGGCCATCGTGTTGTGCTCGACAACCGCGAGGGGGCGTGGACGCGAGCGCAGCCTGATAAAGCCAGCACATGCCGGTTCGCCGACGGTGATCTGTATTGACCACCTGTGGAAGTTTTCCACAACTAGTGATCTGTTTTGAACATCCCATCCTCAGCGACCCACCCGTCCACCACCAGTCAAGGATTGATCTTTGCCAAACGAGGCAGGCGCCGGAAGAACGTTAGGTTGGTCACCCCGACGACCGCAGAGTGTACTTGTTGAGCACGTCCCATCCATCAGTCGGAAACCGATCAATACTGACCAGCCAATCGGAACTCGATGATCAATGCTGGCTCCCATCACCGCTGATTCTCCGTAGGCACGTTGCCGGTGACGAGAGTGTTGCGCGCTCCCGCCTATTTGAGGGAAGCCTTATGCCGGAATCTCATCCCTTGCCCGACTATATCAGCGTTCAAATCCAACGCCCAGCCTGCCCAAGGTGCCGCGTCGCTTTTGGTGTGGATTTCGCCGATTTTGACAAGGCTGCGACACAGATCCCGGCTATCTTTGCTAGATTAGCGGAGGCAGCATGATGAGCCGAACCCAGCCAAAGTCCTCGCCGACGGATGAATATGCGCGGAAGATCGCGCGAGCGATCGCGAAGGGGCGTCCGCCCCGGTTTAGCGACGCCTTCGATAGGTACTGCGAAAGCTCCCCTGGCGAAATCTTTGCCGCTTTCACCGGCGCCGCTCGCCACATGCCTCCGGTCGGCAAGGATGAGCCGCTTGCCGTTGGTTATCTGTTTCTGCTGCAACGGCTGCTGGAGCATCTCCGTTACCGCACCGATCGAGGCTATGAGGACGCGGTCAAGCTGATCGCGGATTTTCAGGCCGACGTCGTCGCACAAGTCGAGGCTGGAAACGCCGACGGACGCATGCTCGCGTTCGTGGGAGGAGCCCTGCATCAGTCGAAAATTCCTGCCTCGCCGGAGCTTGCCGCCGCATCGGCAAAGCAGCCCATCGACCGGAACGAGGACGCTGCGCT
>Ga0137392_10001783_pt1 | contig 12564 bp, 13 predicted proteins | sample 15con2h34AmetaG_FD_101394 | JGI IMG/M metagenome (GOLD analysis project Ga0137392, IMG submission 101394) | Vadose zone soil microbial communities from Angelo Coast Range Reserve, California, USA - 15con2h3.4A metaG | ecosystem: Environmental > Terrestrial > Soil > Vadose zone > Saprolite... | reverse complement strand
GTCCAGTAGACAAGCGCGTCACCGGCTGGCGTCGTGATGGGCCGGTACCAGGGTTGATGAAACACGATGAAAAACAGTCCCAGGGCGATGAACGTAATCCAGACGGAACGGCGACGTATCTGCGTACGGAATTCATACCTGAGCGCGCCCACAAATGTGTCAAATCGCTGCATAAGTAATTTCCTTCTTCACATGTGATTGTGGATTGCTTCAAAATGGCTCCCCCCAACCCTTTCACCTTTCATGAAATGCTTGCCCGGCCAGGCGTGAGTTGTTCTCGCATTAACCAGACATAGGTATCCTCGAGGGTTGGTTCAGCGGGAACTGCCGCAGCTTCTGGGGAGGGATCGCCAACGACGCGGTATTGCGCTGTAGTCCCCATGTGGAGCGTGGCAACAACGGTGAAGTTCCCTTCCGGCTTATATCCCGAAGTCGTGATGATCCAGACTTTCCCCTGTGCCTCTCGCATCGCATCGATCGTCGTTCCCTGGAAAATGAGGTGCCCGTCCTTCAACACGGCCAACCTCTGGCACGTCTGCGCGATGTCCTCCACGATATGCGTGGAAAGAAGTACCGTTCGATTGCCGCCCAGTTCTGACAGCAGGTTGCGGAAGCGGATACGTTCCTCTGGATCAAGTCCTGCCGTTGGCTCATCGACAATCAGCAACGCCGGATCGTTGAGCAGGGCCTGGGCGATCCCTACGCGGCGCTTCATCCCGCCGGAGTACGTCTTGAGCTTGCGATTGGCAACCTGTGTCAGGGAGACGATCTCTAGCAGTGCTTCGATGCGCTTGTGACGTAAGGTGCGGTCGCGCAGCCCTTTGAGAATAGCAATGTAATCGAGAAATTCGCGCGCATTGAGGTCGGGATACACACCAAAGTCTTGCGGCAGGTAGCCCAACATGCGTTTGACAGCAGTGCGTCCGCGTTCGGTGCCTCCATCGTACTCACCAATGCGAATTGTTCCGCTCGTCGGGCGCACGATGCCCGCGAGAATACGCATCAGCGTCGTCTTTCCCGCGCCGTTCGGACCCAATAGTCCGAACATACCGGGTGGAATAGTCAAATCAACATTGTTCAGCGCATAAACGCCACCGTGATAGACTTTGTTCAGTGTTTGCATCATAATAGTTGTCATAGCATTGCTCCTTATTCTTCTCCCGAAACGCCTTGTAAAAGCGCTGCCGCGTTGTACAACAAGAGCCAGCCCGTCACCATGAATGCCAGCGCTGTGCCCAGCAATCCCAGGCGATTGGGCAGCCAGAAATCGATGCCGGGAGCCAGTGTTGCCGGAAAGAGGAAGAACGGCTTCAACCAGGCTATCAGCGCGAAGTAGCCGTAGAAGATGGCTTCAACAATCCAGATGCCTCCCAGGATCGCGCCGCTCGCTGATCGACTACGGATGAGGAGCGCAAGGCAGAAACCCGCGGCTACAAACCAGAGGAGTGGCGCGATCCAGGTCAATTGCCCAACGAGGAATTGGGGCAGGACATGCCAGGTGGATAGCTGGGCCGGGATGCGCCAATATTTGAGATGATAAATGAAAACGCTGGAGAACAGTGCCACGTATGCCATCCAGCCTGCAATCAGGCCGATACGGAGAAGAGCCGTAAAGCGGTACTTGCTGGAGAGCGTCAGTTGCAACTCAATTGCAGCATCGTGACTGACGACGGTTGCCACTAGCAAACCGGCCACGAGTGGGAGGATCATTTCGAGACTCGCTGTCAATACCTGGGCAATTCTCAGATGATCCACCTGCAACATGGTCAAAATCGCTGCCAGCAGGGCAAAGCAGCCCATACCAAGCAGGGGAATGAGCAGCACCCATTTTCCTACAATCCGTAATTCGTACCGGAACCTCTCAAAAGCCATAGCTTCACCTCGAGTGACTTGTTTTACTAGACCATCTCTGTTCGTGATGAAGTAGATGATCTTTCTACAGATCTACTTTAACGGGGAGATGTCGCAGCCAGATCATGCAATTGTCGCAACTTTGTCGCAAATGTAGAAAAGCAGGGTATCGGCCAAAACTGTGCCTGCGCCTTCCCTCCTTAAGACACTGCCGGGCATGATTTTTGACATGACAGCTCTCCCCGACGACAAACGCCACTAGGAAGACAGGCTTCTGGCATGGTATGCTTACAGGAGAGTTGGCATAGAAGTGAAGGCTTAGTAGATTTGAAATCAGAGAGGAGCCCTGTAGATGAGCAAGCAAAGGCCATTCCGCTTCGGTGTATCGGTTAACAGAGTGAGATCAAAGGAAGAGTGGGTCGCCACCGCCCGCAAGGCCGAGTCCCTCGGCTATTCGACGCTGCTGATGCCGGATCATTTAGGAAATCAACTGGCACCTTTTGCAGCGTTAATGGCGGCAGCAGAAGCCACGCAGAAAATTCGTATTGGGAGTTTCGTCTTCGATAATGACTTCAGGCACCCGGTTGTGCTTGCCAAGGAGGCTGCTACGCTTGACCTCTTATCTGGAGGGCGTCTTGAGCTGGGACTGGGAGCTGGCTGGCAACGCGCGGAGTACGAGCAGGCCGGTATTCCATATGAGCCAGCAGGAGTGCGTATCAGTAGGATGGAAGAAGCTTTGCACATCATCAAAGGCTTGTTTGCCGATGGGCCTCTGTCTTTCTCCGGCAACTACTATATGGTGGCCGATTTAGAGGGATATCCCAAACCGGTGCAGCGGCCTCATCCACCAATCCTTATCGGTGGTGGCGGCAAGCGTTTGCTCGTGGTTGCGGCGCGGGAGGCAACGATTGTAGGCTTCACTCCTCGCTTTCGCGCCGATGGAAGTGGATCTGATGTGACAGATGCCGTGCCTGAGGCACTGATGGAGAAGCTGGGATGGGTGCGCCAGGCTGCGAACAATCGTTTTGATGAGCTGGAATTGAATATACTTGTCGCAGAGGTGATGGTTACCGAGGATCGCGAGCAAGTAGCCCAATTCGTTGCCGCGGCCATGGCCCCCAATATGGGAGTGTCTGTAGAGATGATGCTGCAAGTTCCGTATGTGCTGATTGGCACAGTGGATCAGATCTGCGAAGATTTGCTGGCACGCCGCGAGCAGTACGGTATCTCCTATATCACCGTCTTCGAGAAGAATATGGAGGTGTTGGCTCCGGTGATTGAGCGCCTCTCCGGTTCGTGAATAGAGCATGGCTATCCGTATTGTCACTGACAGCACCGCGAGCATTCCAGCAGAAACGGCGCAGGCCTTTTTGTTGCATGGCGTCGGTGTTCCGTCAATTTGGCTCTCGCTGCTATTGATCACTTTTACCAGTTTCTCGGCCTGGATCGGCCGCGCGTGAAACGAGAAGATCTGCCTCAACAGTCACCGCGATCCCTCAAATTTAAACTCTCGCGTGTAGGTTTTTTGTTGCTTGCCCATCTTGCTCTCCTTCGACAGAGTAGTATATTCCATGTTTGCCTACTCCACCAAACCGGGGCAAGATCAAAGACCAAACTGACGGGCTTGTAACGTAGTATAATTTAGGCGGCCTTGAAAACTCGCGCATTTTGCACACGCAAACAGAGTAGGGACGGTCACATGAGCATCACCATCGCCATGTGCTTGCTTGGCGACTTCTCACTGTCGGTCAATAATGTAGCAGTGCCGATTGCATCGGGACGGCTTCAGGCATTACTCGCCTATTTGGCACTGAACCGCAGCGTACCACAACCTCGCCAGCGCATCGCGGCCCTCCTGTGGCCGGAGTCATCACAAATGCAAGCACAGACCAATCTCCGCACACTTCTGCATCGCCTTCAGACAGTCCTGCCCAACTTGGATCAACTGCTCGAAATTGATTCTCAAAAGATTGCGTGGCACCCTGAGACACACCTCACGCTCGATGTAGCCGCATTTGAGGAGGCCATTCAACTCGTCACCCTGTACCTTGGAGATGATATGGCGGTGGGCAAGACACTGGAACAAGCTGTAATGCGGTATAGGGGTGACTTACTGCCGGAATGTTATGACGAGTGGGTTCTAACAGAGCGTGAAAGGTTGAATACCCTGCTGTTTAGGGTATTGGAGCGCTTTATCAACCTTTTGGAACAGCACCGAGAATATGAAAAAGGCATAGGTTATGCACAGAGGTTGCTACGTCTCGACTCCCTCAATGAGACAGCTTATCTGGAGCTGATGCGCTTGCAGGCACTAAATGGTGATCGCGCCAGCGCTCTACGAACTTTTCACATATGCAGTAAAACTTTACGCGCTGAGTTAGGGATTACGCCGGGACCGATGCTCCGGGCAGCCTACGAGCAACTGCTTAACATCAAATCAGATGCGGAACCGCCAATCGGAAGACATTCGGCCGAGCAGCGAATGCCACTTATCGGTCGAAAACAGGAATGGAAACGGCTGCAAACCGCATGGCAAGTAACAACTGCCGGCCATTCTCGAATAGTGGTTTTGACCGGCGAAGCGGGTATCGGCAAATCGCGTCTGGCCGAGGAGATGATCAGATGGGCAAACCGCCAGGGCATTATCGCCATTGTGAGCCACTGCTACGTCTCAGAAGGCAGCCTCGCTTATGCGCCTGTGATTTCCTGGCTACGAACGTATCCCATACGGTCAAATATGGAGCGCTTAAGTATCGAAACACGCACCGAGCTAAGTCGCGTGTTGCCGGAATTGCTTGTTGAGTATCCCACCATTACACGCCCCGGCCCTCTGGAGCAGTCGTGGCAGCGGCAGCACTTTTTCGAAGCATTGGCATCTGCCATGCTTTTGGGAAATCGACCAATACTCCTCGTGATCGATGATTTGCAGTGGTGTCCACCCGATACCCTGGAATGGCTGCATTTTTTGCTGCGGTATAACGATCGATCACGTCTGATGCTTCTGGCAACGGTGCGCACCGAGGAGGTACATGCAGAGTCTCCGCTCGTTGAACTGCTGAATGAGTTACAGCAAGGCGGACGTTTGACAGAAATTGCGCTCACCCAGTTGAGCGAGGCCGAGGCAGGCGAGCTTGCCAGCCACATGCTGGGTCGTGCCCTCACGCCTTTGGAAGCCGCGACCCTCTATACCGAAACGGAAGGTAATCCGTTTTTTGTTGTCGAGACGATGCGTGGGAATCTGATCACCGATACCAAAGCATCCAGGCCGCCAACACCTGACGTTGATCTTCCCCCAAGCGTTCAGGCTGTCATCCAGCGTCGGCTTGACCATCTTACGCCGGAGGCACGCGCAGTGCTCGGTGTGGCGGCAGTAATCGGGCGTTCATTCACTTTTCGTTTGCTGTTACGGGCAACGGCAATCAGTGAGGATGCCTTACTCAATGTACTTGACGAATTGTGGCAGCGGCGGATAGTGCGCGAGCAGGAAGCCGATACCTACGACTTTACACACGACAAGTTGCGCGTGATGACCTACGCAGGACTAAGTGCGTCACGAAAACGAACGCTACACCGCCGTGTAGCGGAGGCTCTAGAGACTGAAGCTGCGCTGAACCTCGACCAGGTGAGCGGACAAATTGCAGCGCATTATGAACAGGGTAACCTGCCGGTACAGGCCGCAAGTTTCTATGAACGCGCGGCAGTGTCGGCGCGTCATCTGTATGCTAATGTAACCGCCATTGGCTATTACAAACGCGCGTTGGCGCTGCTTGACGGGCGTTCGGAAGCCGCTCACGTATGTGATCAACTGGGCGAGATCCTACATGTGCTGGGGCGTTACGATGAGGCGCGCGAATTCTGGAAACGTGCATTGAGCATGATCGGGTCGGATCGGTTGGCGAGGGCGGAGCTGTACCGCAAACTAGGCAATGCCTGGCGCGATCAGTATCTCTACGACGAAGCACTACGCACCTACAACGAGGCTTATGACCTGCTCCAAGCCATCGAGGCGCCGGACAAGATGGTGTGGTTGTGCCGCACTCAGATAAAGTTTGAGCAGATACAGACGCACTATTGGCTTGGACAGCCTGAGGCCATGTTTAGCTTGCTGGATGAAATCGCCCCCATTCTCACACAATATGGCTCTAAAGCGGATCAGGCACATGTGGGCCAAATGCACGTGATTGCTGCACTTCGTCGGGATCGCTACTGTCCGGGAACCGAAGTCGTGGAACAATGTCGCTTGAATCTGAAAACGCTTGAGGAAACAGGCCAAGTTAATGCAATACCGGCAGCGCGTTTTCAAGTTGGCTTCGTTCTGCTTTTGTCGAACGCCATTGCCGAAGCTGAAACTGAATTGCGTGACGCGCTGGAATTAGCCGAAAAGACTACCGATCTTACGCTCGTGGTGCGTTGTCTCACCTACCTGACGTTCATAGCCCGCAAGCGCGGAGATATTCAGCAGGTTCAAAGTTATGCTGAGCGCAGCCTTCTCACGGCTACAACGGTACAGATGCCGGATTACATGGGTGCTGCACAAGCTAATCTGGCCTGGCTGGCCTGGCGCGCCGGAAATCTGGATGCCGTACAGCAGCATGGTGCAGCAGCCTTGAGCGCATGGCAAAAACTGCCGGTTGGCTATATGTTTGAATGGACAGGACGCTGGCCACTGATCGGCGTTGCGCTCTTGGCAGGTGATCTAAATCAGATCATCACTCATGCACAGGTTCTCCTCGACGAACACCAGCAGCGCTCGCCTAGCGCGCTGGAAGCCGCGCTATCGTCTGCCCTGCGCATCGGCCCGAATGGGACAATCAACGCAATGCGAGCAGTCTTCGACTCGGTTGCCGCACTAGCACAAGAACATGGGTATCTGTAAAAGGCCTGATGGTGAAGCGTTTCGTGAAACGCTTATGAAGCGCTCCGTTTGCTAGACTGTATCCATACGTTGAGTGAAAAAGCAAAAAGGAGTGAACTCATGACCCCGGACACAAATAAGGCTTTGGTTGAACGCTATTTAGCTGCGCTGCGCGAGGATAAAAACAGCGCTATGGACATCTTCGTTGCAGAGGAGGAATTGAAGCAGCACATCACCATGTATGATGCATCTTTCCCTGGCTATTGGCTCGAAGCACAAGACATCATAGCAGAGCGCGACCTTGTTTCACTTCGCGGCGTAATGCATGGCGTTCACAACGGCCTGCTGATGAATCTTCCACCCACTGGCAAACAAGTGATCGTGCCATTTTTTATCATCTATCGCATCGCAGACGATAAGATAGTGCGGCATTGGATGCTTGTGGACATGCCGAGCCTGATGCAGCAGATTGGTGCCGTGCCGGCCTAGTCACCAGGCAACTATGAGGGCGCTCCGCACAGAGCCCACCTTTATTCGGAATTCTAAATACATGAGAGGGAATTATGGACAGTTCAGGAAAACTACGCACGGGTCTGGTCGGCTGCGGTAGCCAGGGCAGCGCGCTGGCGCAAGCGATTGTACGCAGCAGTTCGCTTGAACTGGCTGCCTGCGCCGATCCGGACGAGACGGCGGCAAGCCGCGCAGCAGCCCTAGCGGCGAACGTGAGCACACATACATCAGTGGATAGTCTGCTTGCTGAGCGCGAGGTCGATGTGATTGTGGTTGCCACCCCGCATCATCTGCTCGCGCCTATTGCGCTGACCGGACTGTCTGCAGGCAAACACGTTTTGGCTGAAAAGCCTATTGCGCTCAACGCGCACGAGGCCACCGAGATTGAGACGCAGGCCGAAAAAGCGGGTGTTTGTTACATGGCCGGCTATTCATTCAGATATGCGGCAGGGAAGTATATCCACGAAATGCTGACGAAAGGGTTGGTCGGTAACATCCGCGGGATGTCTGGCAGTATCAGTCTAGGTCCCATGGATAGTGGATGGTCATCTCGACCAGAGACGGGTGGTGGACCGCTCTATTTTGTTGGCTCACACCTGATCGATTTCTTTTGCTGGCTTTCGAGCGATACAGCAACGGAAGTCTATGCCAATATCGGGTGGCGTTCAGATACTGGCGCTGATGAAATCACTGCTTTTCAAGCCAAGTTTACGAAAGGTGCGCTCGTGCAGGGCCTCGTTAGACAGAATGCGCCCTCCTTCGGTTGGACCTTAGATGTCCAAGGGGATGCTGGTCGGCTGACGGCTCAGGTAGCGGGTTTTACCCACATTGAAATAAGGGTGACAAGCGATGCCAATGCGGCCTACGCAGAACCCACAGTGATTCGCCCATTTGTCTGGGGTGACCACATCGAATTTATGCTGGTGCCTGAACTGGAAGCATTTGCTGCGGCAATTCGCGATCGGCATCCCGCTCCTATCACAGCTACTGACGGCCGACGAGTTCTCAGTATTATCGATGCCATTTTTGAATCTGCGCGATCTGGCCGACCAGCGCAGATAAAGTAAGAGTGCATCTTCAGGTCTCGGCTCAGCAGACCTGAACAGGCAGTCGACCGGCGCATCTTTTCGGCCTTCATCCAGGCAGCACGTGCCTCTGCCTCCTGTCGGCACGCGCGTGCTGCACGGGGATCTCAGCGCTTGCGTGAACGGCTCGCAGCTGAGCCACTGTTGTCCCGTTTTGTGGCAGGGCCGCTGCCTCTTGCGGCCGTGTCCAGCGATCCCGCTGGGATTCATGCATAGAGAGAAGGAGGAAGACCATGCCTTTCCCCGAACACGTGACCCCTGGCTGGTCCGTGACCTATCCATCATCCCGTTTGGTCAGAGCGAGGGCTGTGGAGAAACAGCCCAGGCGCTTGCCTGCAGAACGGGTCTACCCCTCGTGGTGTCTGGTCTATCCGCCGCCGACAGCACCATCTGACGCTCGCCCTGCTGCTGAGAGCAGTGATCCTGCCGAACGTCTGCTGCGCCAGGTGTTCGCTACCTAGCTCGTTCAAGGTGGAAGGAAGCCATCGGCTCCTCCTTCCACCAGGAGATTCCTGCCATGACGCCTATGCACACCGAGGAGGTGGGATCAGTGAGCAATCCCACTCCAAGACGACCCATCCAGGCGCGCGGCGTCGATCGCCGCCTGCGCGCCCTCAAACCCGAGATTCTCGCGCTGGTCGAGAGCATCATCGATAGCGGCGTGATTGAAAAGGGCCCGCACGTGGCCGCGCTCGCCCGTGAATTCCAACAGCTCTGCCATGCGCCCAACCCGCCGGTCCCCTGTGATTCGGGAACGGATGCGCTCAAAATGGCCTTACTTGCCAGCGGCGTGGGACCGGGCGATGAGGTACTCGTCCCCCAACTCTCCTTCATGAGTACGGCTTCAGCCGTGCACGAAGTGGGCGCGACCCCAGTGTTTGTGGACATCGAAGCCGAGGCAGACACCTATGCGATGAGCCCGCGCGCAGCCGAAGCGGCCATCACCGAGCGCACGCGCGCCGTGATTCCCGTCCATGTATTCGGCCTGCCCGTCGATGCCGATGCCTTGCTTGCGTTAGGGGAACGCTCCCACCTGACCATCATCGGTGATGCGGCGCAGGCCCACGGCGCCAGGTATAAAGAACGCATGGTGGGCAACCTCGGCTTTGCTTTTGAAACCTTTTCGCTGGCCGCCGTCAAAAATATCGGGGGCTGGCGCTTCGGGGGGATCGTGACGTATCGCGACCCGCGTATGCAGCTCCTGCTGCACCAACTCGCCGACCTCGGTCGCTCGCCGGGGGAGAGTTATGTCCACGCGGTGCATGGCTTGCGGGCGAACATGGACGAGTTCAACGCAGCGATCATTCGCCTGCAACTCACGCACTTGGAGGAGTGGAATGCCCTGCGGCGCGAGCAGGCGGCCGAACATGACGCGGGGTTGGCAGACCTGGCCCCGGCTCTACGCACCCCGGTCCAACTCCCTGAGCGCGTGTCGGCCTACTGGCAATACTGTCTGCGCTGCGAGTCCAGGGAGCTACGCGATGTGCTGCACGCCTCACTCCGTGCACGAGGCATCGAAACGGCGCACTATCCCTGCGTGTTAGCAGAGCAGCCCGCCATCACATCCGGGCGCAAGCCCTATCGCGTGGTATCGTCTGCCGCCGCGCAGAAGGCGGTTGGCGAACAGCTCTGGCTGCCGTTCTGGCCAGAGATGCCCGAAGAGGACCGGGTCTACCTGCGCCAATGCGTGCGTGAGGTGGTCAACAGCGGCGCAGGACGAAGGAAGGTCTATGCTGTGGTGTAGGATGGCGAGGCTCATCCTGGCGTCATGACTGCGGCTTGTTCCACGCGGGACCCTTGAGAAAGCGCGTGCTGGTATGGAAAGGAGGAGAAGGATGAGTCAGGATGCTATGGACACGTCCTGTAGAGAGGAAAGAGCGTATCCTCTGGATTCACAGAGCACCCCTGCTGAGCAAGCATTTCCTGCTTCTTTGAGGAGAGAGGCTGCATGCGACACGCAGAGTGTTGCAGCGCTTGCATCCCGGTGCCTCTTGGAACTCGGCAACTATCAGCGGGGTGAGCTATGCGACGAGACCTATGGTCTCGAACTTTTACGCCGTGCGACGCTGCAAGGTGATCCAGAGGCCTGGGTATGGGTGCAGCACTGCTTCCGTGAGCTAGTTCGTGGCTGGCTGCGTCGTCATCCGAGCAGAGAGATAGCGTGTCGCCTGGAGAGCGAAGAGAACTATGTTGCGCAAGCCTTTGAGCGCTTCTGGCGGGCGACGACGATGACCCAACGAGTGGAGTTCAGCCGACTGGCTGCCGCGTTGCAGTATCTGCATGCCAGTCTCAATGGAGCCATCCTGGATACGCTGCGGGCCTACTCGCGGCCAAGAGAAGTTTCGTTGCCGGAGCCGGGAGAGCCACAGGTAGAAGATCAGGCCGCGAGCCGCGAGATGTGGGAGATTCTCCAATCGATGCTGCCCAACCGGCGTGAGCAGCGACTGGCCTACCTGCTCTACCACTGTGGCCTCAAACCAAGGGAGATTGTGCGTTTCTGTCCACAGGAGTGGAGCGATGTGCAGGAGATCTACCGCCTGCGGCGTAACATCCTGGATCGGCTCATGCGCAATGCGGGCCAGCTCCGTTGGCGGTTCAATCGACAAGAGCAGGTGTAAAAGAGAAGAACCATGTCGCCCTTGCTGAGAGGGATCAGGGCTGTCGTGAGTCTGCTGTTCCTTGCTGCTCTTGCTCTGGCCATCATGCGGAAGGTGAGAAACGCACGCGACGAGGTGCCATGGCCCATGCGAGATGGATCGTGCGTCCTGACCACCATTACCGACGTCCAAATAAGGCATGATTGGATGCGCTTGACGTTGAGGAACGCGGAGTGCTATGTTCAAAGGGAAGGTAAAGGTTTATCCGAAGGGAGATTGACTCATACAGAATAAAGATATGGTGCCTGAAGTCGCACAAGCGTCCACACAGCGACCGCCACGAGAGCGGGTCGGGCTGGTCGTGTATGGGAGGGACGCAGCTGCGGCAGTAGCAAAAATTGTGAAGGCAGAAGCTGCCGGTGTGCGGCAGGTCTGGATGACGCAGGGAACACCGGCGCCGGACACCTTGACCCTCTTTGCCGCTGCGGCGGTGCAGACCACCAGCGTGCGCCTGGGAACGGCTGTTGTGCCTATCTATCCACAGCATCCTCTGACGCTAGCACAGCAGGCTCTGGCGCTGGACGATCTTGCTCCCGGGCGACTGCGGCTGGGGATCGGGCCCAGTCACCGCCCCACTATCGAGGGAACCTACGGCATCCCTATGAAGGCCCCGCTGGAACACCTGCGCGAGTATGTGACAGTGCTGCGCTCGGCCCTCTGGGAGGGCAAGGTAGATTACCAGGGGCGCTTCTACACGATCAAGATCAGGCTGCCGCGCACGCCACGCACCCCTATCCTGATCTCGGCCTTGCGTGAAGGCGCATTCCGGCTGGCTGGAGAGGTAGCTGATGGCGCCATCTCCTGGGTGTGTCCTGTCCCGTATCTGCTCGAGAAGGCGATACCGGCATTGCAGGCAGGGGCAGCAAAGAGTGGGCGCCCGATGCCTCCGCTGGTAGCCCATATCTCGGTAGCGCTCGGCCAGGATCGCCAGGCGGTACTGGTAGGGGCACGTCGGCAGATTGGTGGTTGCGGGCGGCTCCCTTTCTACGCCAACATGTTCGCTGACGCGGGCTTTCCCGTCTCCTCCGATGGGGTGATGTCCGATGCCCTCATCGACAGCCTGGTCGTCTCTGGAGACGAAGCCGCCATCGCGTCGCGCCTTACTGAGCTCCTGGCAGCGGGCCTGGATGAAGTGTTCGTTATGCACGTGCCGGTTGCGGATCCAGAGGGCGAGCAGGTGCGGCTCGTGCGGCTGCTTGGGCAGCTCTAGCGCTCACGCTGGGTACGTGATGAACTCCCGGATAGAGGTGTTGATTAGTGCGGGCTGCTCATGAATGACCCAATGCGTGCCCTCTGGGATGCGCTTGATTGTCAGATGAGGTACAAACATATCAAGTCCCTTCAGGTTGCCTTTGAGCAGAGCCGTATCCTTTTCACCCCAGATCACGAGCGTCGGAACGTCCACCACCATGGAAAGAGCGCCATCGAGGCCTGGTGCCTCTTGCTCGTCGCCTGTAGGCGGACCAAGGCGCGCAGCCCGGTAATAATTCAAGCCGCCGATAAGTGCGCCTGGCTGTGACCAGGCTGCCAGGTAGGCCTTGCGGTCCTCGTCGGTGAAGAAACCCTGCTTGAGTCCTTCACCCAGGACTCTCTGCACCAGTACCTC
>Ga0137392_10001780_pt1 | contig 12569 bp, 9 predicted proteins | sample 15con2h34AmetaG_FD_101394 | JGI IMG/M metagenome (GOLD analysis project Ga0137392, IMG submission 101394) | Vadose zone soil microbial communities from Angelo Coast Range Reserve, California, USA - 15con2h3.4A metaG | ecosystem: Environmental > Terrestrial > Soil > Vadose zone > Saprolite... | reverse complement strand
TCAGCCAGGCCATGCGACCGCCCTTAATGACCGCGCCCTGAGCCCGCGCCCTGAGCCCGCGCCCTGAGCCCGCGCCCTGAGCCCGCGCCCTGAGCCCGCGCCCTGAGCCCGCGCCCTGAGCCGCGCGCCTCAAGCACGACCCGTACGTAATCAGGCCGTTTCGGTCCTGGCCGCCTCCCCGAGGCCGAGCTCGGCGATGGAGACCTCACGCATCTTGAACTTCTGCACCTTGCCCGTGACGGTCATCGGGAACTCGCCGGTGATCCGGAGGTACCGTGGGATCTTGAAATGCGCGATCTTGCCGGTGCAGTAGGCCCGCAGATCCTCCTCGGTCAGGTCTTGCCCCGGCCTCAGTCTGACCCAGGCGCACAGTTCCTCGCCGTACTTGGCCTCGGGCACGCCGATGACCTGAACGTCCTCGATCGCTGGGTGGCTGTAGAGGAACTCCTCAACCTCGCGGGGATAGACGTTCTCACCACCCCGGATGATCATGTCCTTGATCCGGCCTGCGATATTGAGGTAGCCGGCCTCGTCCATGATGGCGAGGTCGCCGGTATGCATCCAGCGCGCCTGATCGATCACCTGCCGGGTCTGCTCCGGGTCGTCCCAGTACCCGAGCATCACCGAGTAGCCGCGGGTGCAGAGTTCACCTGTAGTGCCGCGCGGGACGACCAGGCCCGTCTCCGGGCTGACGACCTTCACCTCGACGTGCGGGTGGACCCGGCCGACCGTGGACACCCGCCGGTCCATGTCGTCATCGGCCCGGGTCTGCGCTGAAACCGGTGAGGTCTCGGTCATCCCGTAGCAGATGGTCACCTCGGTCATGTGCATCTCGCTGACCACACGCTTCATCACCTCGACCGGGCAGGGTGAGCCGGCCATGATTCCGGTGCGCAGCGAGGACAGGTCATAGGCGGCGAAGTCGGGCAGCGCGAACTCGGCGATGAACATCGTCGGCACCCCGTACAGGGAGGTGCACCGTTCCGCCGCCACGGCCCGCAGCGTGGCCGCCGGGTCGAAGCCCGGCGCGGGGATCACGATGGCCGAGCCATGCGTGGTGCAGGCCAGCTTGCCGAGGACCATGCCGAAGCAGTGGTAGAAGGGCACCGGGATGCAGACCCTGTCGCGCTCGGTGTAGCGGCACATCTCGCCGATGAAGAAGCCGTTGTTCAGGATGTTGTGGTGTGACAGCGTCGCGCCCTTGGGGAAGCCCGTCGTCCCGCTCGTGTATTGGATGTTGATCGGGTCGTCGAAGGACAGGGTGGCTTCACGCTCGGTCAGCGGGTCGGCGGCCCCGTCGAGGTACTGCCCGGCGTCGAGTAGGGCACCCCACTCCGCCGACCTGAGGTAGATCACCTGCTCGAGTTCCTCGAGCCCGTTGCGCACCTCATCGATCATGCCGCGGTAGTCGCTGGACTTGAACGCCTCCGCGCTGATCAGCAGCCGGACGCCGGACTGGCGCAGCGCGTAGCTGAGCTCGTGGCTCCGGTAGGCGGGGTTGATGTTGACCAGGATGATCCCGGCCTTGGCTGTCGCGTACTGCACCAGCACCCACTCCGCGCAGTTCGGCGCCCAGATACCGACCCGGTCGCCTGCCTGGAGGCCCGTGCCCATCAGCCCCCGGGCCAGGGCGTCGGAGTCGCCGTCGAGTTCGGCGTAGGTCCATCGCCCTCCGGTGGGCACGTCGACCAGAGCCTCGCGCCCGGGGAAGGCCGCGGCGATGCGCCTGAGATTGGCCCCGATGGTCTCGCCGAGGAGTGGCTGCTCCGAGGTTCCGTGGCTGTACGACAACTGGGTTCGATCGATCATCACGTGCCTCCGACGCTGGATGGCACCATGATTCCCGGTCGGCGGCCCAGTGTGAACATGCTGGCCTTGCGTTAGGGCTTGCGGCCGATCCCGCAGTACGCGGCGATGTCCTCGCCGGGGTCGGGGTCATCAGGCTCGGGGCGCCACCGGTTCAGCGTGACCAGGCCGGGCGGCACCATCTCCAGGCCGGTGAAGTACTGCTGGATCTGCGCCCGGGTGCGGCGGGTCTGGCGGCCGGCCATCCGCGCGTTCAGGCGGCGCTGCGATTCGGCCACCACCTCGGGCCGGATGTCGGAGGCGGTGTCCGACACGACCAGGTAGCTGCCGGGCGGCATGGCGTCCACCAGCCGGGCGACGATCCGCTGAGGATCGTCGGAGTCGGGGATGTGCTGCAGGACCATTAACGCCATGATGGCGACCGGCTGGCTGAAGTCCAGGTGGCGGGACGCGGCCTCCAGGACTGCCGCCGTGTCACGGGCGTCCCCGTCGATGTAGGCCATATGGCCTTCCGGCGTGCTGGTCAGCAGGGCCCGCGCGTGTGCGAGGACGATCGGGTCGTTGTCCACGTACGCGATCCGCGCGTCCGGCGCGACTGCCTGTGCCACCTCGTGCGTGTTGTCCATGGCTGGCAGCCCGGTCCCGATGTCCAGGAACTGCCGCACCCGGGCTTCGCCGGCCAGGTAGAGCACCGCGCGCCCCAGGAACCGCCGGTTGGCGCGGACGCCGCGGAGGATGTCGGGGTTGGCCTCGACCGCACGGTCCCCGGCCTCGCGGTCCGCTGCGAAGTTGTCCTTGCCGCCGAGCCAGTAGTTGTAGATGCGGGCCGGGTGAGCCAGGCCGGTATCGATCGCTGCGGGCGCGTCCTGGCGAGGGACGATGCTGCGGAACCACTTTCCGGCCAAGGCGGTCTCCCCGTGTGGCGACCCCCCTGTACTGGTGTGCCCATCCCCCGGGCGACGACCCGATAAGCCTACATTTTTCCCACGATGCCGTAGCTCGGCGGTAGCTCCGGACGTCGGCGGGCACGGTGGATTCCGTTCGGTGGCTGCTGCCCTGAGCCGGGCTGGGGCCGCAGGGTCGCGGGCGCGCCGTCGCGGAGTTAGTGTCAGATGAGGGACACGGGAGCAGGATGCGTGCGCAAGCCCGCGCAGGCATCTGGTGCTGCTCGTGGCCCGGGAGTGACCATGGGGTCCTGGATTATCTGGCTGATCCTCGCCGCGGTGCTCGGTGTTGCCGAGGTCCTCACGGCGACCCTGGCATTCGGCCTGATCGCCGCTGCCGCCGTAGTGGCCGCTCTGACCGGCGCGGCCGGTCTTGGCCTTCCCTTCCAGTTGGTCGCCTTTGCCGCCGCCGCGGGCGCCGGCCTCGGCGTTGTACGGCCGATCGCGATGCGCCACATTAAGCAGCCCCCGCTGCTGCGGACCGGAACCTCAGCCCTGGTCGGCCGGTCCGCCCTGGTGCTCGAGGAGGTCACCGCCCAGGGCGGCCGGGTACGCATCGGCGGGGAGGTCTGGTCCTCGCGTTCCTATGACGAGTCCGTGGTCATTCCCGCGGGCTCGACCGTCGACGTCTTCCAGATCGAGGGCGCCACAGCGCTTGTTCATCCCAGGGAGAAGTAGTCATGGAGATAGCCGGGCTGATCGCAGCTCTCATTGCCGTTGTGCTCATGTTCACCCTGGTGATCAAGACCGTCCGGATCGTGCCGCAGGCGCGCGCCCGCAACATCGAGCGGTTCGGCCGCTACCGGAAGACCCTGGAACCGGGGATGAACTTCATCATCCCGTTCGTGGACCGCGTCAAGCCCCTCATCGACCTGCGCGAGCAGGTGGTGGCTTTCAAGGGGCAACCGGTCATCACCGAGGACAACCTGGTCGTGCACATCGACACGGTCCTGTTCTTCCAGGTCACCGACCCGCGGGCAGCCGACTACGAGATCGTCAACTACATCCAGGCCATCGAGCAGATCACCGCGACCATGCTGCGCAGCGTGATTGGGAACATGGACCTGGAGGAGACCCTGACCTCGCGTGACAAGATCAACACGATGCTGCGTGGTGTGCTTGACGACGCGTCGGGCAAGTGGGGGCTCCGGGTGACCCGTGTGGAGATCAAGGCGATCGACCCGCCGAAGAGCGTCATCGACGCGATGGAGAAGCAGATGCGGGCTGAGCGGGAGAAGCGCGCCGCGATCCTCACCGCTGAAGGCGTCCGGCAGTCGAAGATCCTGACCGCCGAGGGCGAGAAGCAGAGCCAGATCCTGCGCGCCGAGGGCGACAAGCAGGGCCAGATCCTGCGGTCCGAAGGCCAGGCCCAGGCGATCGGCACGGTGTTCCAGGCAGTCCATGACGGCGACGCGAGCCCGCAGGTGCTCGCTTACCAATACTTGCAGACCCTGCCGCAGCTTGCGCAGGCCGAGGGCAACACCTTCTGGGTGATCCCGAGCGAGGTGACCACCGCACTGAGGGCGCTGAGCACCGCGTTCGGCGGTTCAGCCGAGGGCGCGGGCACGCCAGGCGGTGCGGGCACCGCAGGCGGACGGGCCATGCCGCCGGGCGGGCGCGCCCAGGTGGCCGCCGCCGCCGCGGCCCTGACCGGCGACAGTGCGCCGTCCGGCCGCGCGCCGAACGGGGAGGCAGCCAGGGCGGCGGAGGCAGCCAGGGCGGCGGAGGCAGCCCGCACGCGGGACGAGGTAGCGCAGGTGGAACAGGAGGTATCCCGGGTGCAGCGGGAGGTAGCCGACGCGGAGGCAGGACCGGCCCGCGCCCGCGGGCGGAGTGAGCAGAGTGAGCAGGCTGAGCAGGAACTCGAGGATCCTGCTGGCGGCGTCAGAACCTGACCGCGAGCCCGATGCTCAGCAGGGCGCCGAACGCCAGCTGGAGCCGGCCGGTCATGCCCAGCGCGGCGATCAGCGCCGGGCCGGCCGCCCCGGCCCGTACGGAGCGGATGGGTGCCAGCGCGAGCGGGAGCGCCGCCAGGGTGACGAGAGCCAACGGCCTGGCCAGGGCTATGCCGGCCGCCGCAGCGAACGGGACGAGCATGCACGCGCAGTACAGCATCCGAGTGCGCGAGTCGCCGAGCATGACCGCGAGCGTCCGCTTGCCCACCACGGAGTCGGAGGGAATGTCGCGCAGGTTGTTGATCACCAGGAGAGCGCAGGCGAGCAGCCCGACGGGCAGCGAGGCGGCCACGGCCAGCCAGGTCAGCCGGCCCACCTGGACGTAGGCGGTACCGGTCACGGCGGCCACGCCGAAGAAGGCGAACACCGCGACCTCACCCAGGCCGCGGTAGCCATACGGGCGGCTGCCGCCGGTGTAGGTCCACGCGGCGCCCACCGCCGCCGCGCCGAGCAGCAGCAGCCACCAGGAGGTGACAGCGGCCAGCACGAAGCCGGCCAGGCAGGCGACAGCGAAACAGCCCAGTGCCGCGCTGAGGACCTGGCGCGGCGGGGCGACCCCCGTCGCGACGAGCCGGACCGGCCCGACCCGGCGTTCATCGGTGCCGCGCACACCATCGCTGTAGTCGTTGGCGTAGTTCACCCCGATCTGCAGGGCAAGCGCGACGACCAAGGCCAGCGCGGCCCGCCACAGCGAGAACCGCCCGTAGCCGAAGGCGACGCCGGATCCCACCACGACAGGGACGACGGCGGCGGGGAGGGTCCTTGGCCGCGCGCCCCCCAGCCAATCCCGTGCCGCGGCCACTAGGCCGTGGGCCGGATCACTGACCGTGCCTGGTGCCGGGCGCGGCTGGCCCGTATCCGGCGGCTGGCCCGAGCACGCTGATGTCACGGACCGCGCCGGTGGATGCGGACGTTGCCAGCGCGGCATAGACCCGGAGCGCGTCACTGACCGGCCGGTCCCGGTTCGCCGGACGGTAGCCGCCCAGCGTGTCCAGCAGCCGTTCCCTGCGCGTCCTGAGCTCCTCATCCGGCACATCGAGCCGGATCTCGCGGTGCGGAATGTCCATCTCGACCCGGTCGCCGTCCTCGGCCAGCGCGATCATCCCGCCCGCCGCCGCCTCCGGGGCGACGTGGCAGATGGACAGCCCGGAGGTTCCGCCGGAGAACCGGCCGTCCGTGATCAGGGCGCACTCGCGGCCCAGCCCCTTGCCCTTGAGGAAGCTCGTGGGGTACAGCATCTCCTGCATTCCCGGGCCGCCCCTGGGCCCCTCATAACGGATGATCACCACATCGCCCGGCTTGACCAGGTCGGCCAGGATGCCCTGGACCGCGTCGTCCTGGCTTTCGAAGACCCTCGCCGGGCCGGAGAAGCGGAACAGTTCCTCGGGCACCCCGGCCGTCTTCACGATGGCGCCCTCGGGGGCGATGTTGCCGTAGAGCACAGCGAGGCCGCCGTCGGCCGTGTAGGCGTGCTTCAGGTCCCTGATGCAGCCGGCCACCCGGTCCTCGTCCAGGCTGGTCCAGCGGGACGACTGGGAGAACGGCTTGATCGTGCGGACCCCGCCGGGGGCGGCGTAGAACAGCTCGACAGCCTCCGGCGTGACTGAGGGGGAGCCGATGTCCCAGTCATCTAGGAACTCACGCAGGGAGGAGCTGTGCACCGTGTGCACGCCCTGGTTCAGCAGCCCGGCCCGGTCCAGCTCACCGAGGATCGCCGGGATGCCGCCGGCCCGGTGCACATCCTCGACGTGGTAGCTGCTGCTCGGCGCGACCTTGCACAGGCACGGCACCCTGCGGGACAACTCGTCGATCTCCTTGAGGCCGAAGCCGACCCGCGCCTCGTGCGCGGCGGCCAGCAGGTGCAGGATCGTGTTGGTGGAACCGCCCATCGCCACGTCGAGGGCCATGGCGTTCTCGAACGCGTCACGGGTAGCGATGGACCGTGGCAGCGCAGACTCGTCGCCGTCTTCGTAGTACCGCTTGGCCAGGGCGACCACCGTTTCGCCCGCCCGGGTGAACAACGCGCGCCGGGCGGTGTGCGTGGCGAGTGTCGTGCCGTTCCCGGGAAGGGCCAGGCCGATCGCCTCGGCGAGGCAGTTCATCGAGTTCGCGGTGAACATTCCCGAGCAGGAGCCGCAGGTCGGGCACGCGGCCTCCTCCATCTCGCTGAGCCGCTCCTCGGACACGGACGCGTCAGCCGAGGCGATCATCGCGTCGATCAGGTCGAGCTTGACCGGCTCGCCCGGCACCGTGTCCACCCCCGGCTTGGCCACGCCGGCTTCCATCGGGCCACCGGACACGAACACGGTGGGGATGTTCAGCCGGAGTGCGGCGATCAGCATGCCGGGAGTGATCTTGTCGCAGTTGGAGATGCAGATCAGCGCGTCGGCGCAGTGGGCGTTCACCATGTACTCAACCGAGTCCGCGATCAGCTCCCGGCTGGGCAGCGAGTAGAGCATGCCGCCGTGCCCCATGGCGATCCCGTCATCCACGGCGATGGTGTTGAACTCGCGCGGCACCGCGCCGGCCGCGTGCACCGCCTCGGCGACGACCTGGCCTACATCGCGCAGGTGCACATGGCCGGGGACGAACTCGGTGAAACTGTTGGCCACGGCGACGATCGGCTTGCCGATATCCTCGCGCGCGACCCCACTGGCACGCATGAGCGCACGCGCTCCTGCCATGTTCCTGCCGTGGGTGACGGTTCGGGATCGAAGCGGTGGCATATGCCCGGCTCCCCTCAAGGGTGTGGAGCCTTCAGCGTACCGGCGGCCCGAGGCCGGATGGGGGCGTCCGGCGACCTCGCGGACGAGGCCGCATGGCGCGGTAGTTGACCAGGTCAGCGTGTGGGGGGAAGGACATGCGCGGCGGCCGCGTGGATCCGCTCGATCTCGTCGGGGTCGAGCCGCGCCACAGAGGTGGCCTTCGCGGCCTGCTGAAGGTACTTACGGAGCCTGCGGCCGCAGAACACATCGACGCCGCGGACGTTGGCCACGGTCCACGGGATGGTGGGTCCGTAGATCACCATGGCGGGCTTGACCATGAGCTGCTGCCCGAGAGCCGCGCTGACCACCCTGCGGGCCTCATCGGCCGCCCAGATCGCGTGGGTGAGCCGGTCCGCCTGGCAGAACGGGCCGTGATAGAGCTTCCCGCCCTTGGTGGCGCGGACCGGCAGCCGCCGGTCCCAGCGCTCGGAGTCCACCGAGTACACGCCGCCGGGGCCGACGACGAGATGATCGATGACGCACTGGCTTCCCGGGACGGCCCGCGCGTGCAGCGCGCGGTACCCGGCCCGGTCCAGCCGGGCCAGCCGCCGCCTGGTACGCCGGTGCGCCGATGGCGCCCTGACAGCGGCGGGAATGGCCGCGGTCGTCCGCGAGCGGTGGATGGTATCGGCGATCGCGATGACCGCCGCGGCGGTCAGGCCGAGCCGCCAGTCGGCCAGTGCCGAGACGATGATTCCGGCTGCGGCAGAGGCCAGCGCACGGCGGATCCACATGGACTTCCGGGGATCGCTGGCGAGCCGGGCACGCAGCTCGTCCGTGGGAAACGGGGGGACGGGCCCGCGATCCGGCCCCTCCGTCCACGGCTCGGTCCGTGTCCCCGCGGGCAGATCGGCGGCATCGGGCGTGATCGCAGGTGTGGCGTCGGCCGTGGCCTCCGGCAGGATCCCCGGCGCGGTCTCCGGTGGTGGCCCGGGCAGGAACTCGGGTGCGGCCTCCGGCGCGTCGCCCGGCCGGGCCGGCGGCGCGTCGCCCGGCCTGGCCCCTCCGGCTGTCGGCCCCATCATCCGATCCACATGTCAGAGAGTAATGGATTGCGCACGTAGTGAACGGGAGGACCCGCAGGACACTCCGGGACGCGTGCCCATCCTGGGCCGGGCCATTCCCCGCCGGAGCCGCTCCTGGACCAGGCGCCGGTGTCGAGCTACGGTTCGGTAACGTGACCCATATTCACGATCTCACCGTGATTGAACTGGCCCGCTCGGTGCGCCAGCGCGAACTGTCCCCCGTCGAGGTCACCGATCACTACCTGCAGCGCATCGAGGCGATGAACGCCGATGTCGGGGCGTTCTTCACGGTGACCGCCGAACTGGCCCGCAGCCAGGCGGTGCGGGCGGAGAAGGCGGTGGCGCAGGCCGACGATCCCGGTTCGCTGCCGGAACTCACCGGCGTGCCAATCCCGGTCAAGGACCTGAACATGGTCGCGGGGGTCCGGCAGACCTTCGGCTCCGCCGTGTTCGCAGACAACGTGGCGGCCGAGGACGACTACGTCACCGGGGCGATCCGGGCTGCGGGCGCGGTGATCACCGGGAAGACCGCCACCCCCGAGTTCGGCCTGCCCTGTTACACGGAGACTGATATTGGCCCGCCGGCCAGGACGCCGTGGGACCTGACCCGGTCGGCGGGCGGGTCGAGCGGGGGCGCCGCCGCCGCTGTGGCGTCCGGCCTCGCGCCCGCTGCGCAGGGCAGCGACGGCGGCGGATCCATCCGGATCCCGGCCAGCCTGTGCGGCCTGTTCGGTATCAAGCCCTCCCGGGGCCGGATCTCCAATGCGCCGCTGATGCCCGACCTGGCCGGGCTGGCCACCGAGGGCCCGCTGGCCCGGACGGTGGCTGACGCCGCGCTGCTGCTTGACGTGATGACCGGCAACCGCCCCGGCGACATGTACACCCAGCCGCCGCTCCCGTACGGCGAGACGTTCCTCGGGTATGCCTCCCGCGAGCCCGGCCGGCTGCGCATCGCCCGCACGCTGCGCCACCCGATCGAGGGCGCGGCCGTGCACCCCGACTGCGTGGCCGCGTACGAGGACGCGAGCCACCTGCTGGCCAGCCTCGGGCATGACGTCGAGGACATCGAGATGCCCTTCGGCCCCGACGCGGTGCCCGCCTTCGAGATGCTCTGGTATGCCGTGGCCACGCTGGCGCCTGTGGACCCCACCCAGGAGGGCCGGCTCCGCCCGCTGACCCGCTACCTGCGGGAGCGGGGCCGGGCGCTCGCCGCGAGCGACCTCATCTTCGCCCAGGCCTACCTGCAGATCATCGTCCGTTCGGCCCTTTTGATCCTGAACGAATACGATGCCGTGCTCACACCCACCCTTGCTTTGCCACCGGTGCCGGTCGGGTACTTCGAAGAGGTGGACCCCCCGGAGAACTTCGAGCGCCAGAAGGCGTTCACCCCGTTCACCGCGCTGTTCAACGTGTCCGGGCAGCCGGCCGTGAACGTGCCGCTGCACTGGAACTCCGAGGGACTGCCGATCGGCGTGATGCTGGCCGGGCGGATGGGGGATGAGGCCACGCTGATCTCGCTGTCCGCGCAACTGGAAGCGGCCCGGCCCTGGAAGGACCGCCACCCCCCGCTCTGGTAGCGCGGGCTGCGCGTCTCAGGGTCATGCCATGTTGAGGCGCTCGACAGGCTGGCCGGTGAGTTCGGCGATGACGTCGAAGTCCTTGTCGAAATGCAGGACGGTGAGCCCGGCGAGTTCGGCGGTCGCGGCGATGATCAGGTCGGGAATGGAGGGTGCAAGGGGGCAAGGGGCTGACCTAGAGACCGCCGGGCAGCCGCCCGTCGTACCGTTCGATTCCATGATCGCGGTGGATCACTGGTCGCCGGCAGCCAGTGATCCACCGCGATCATGGAAGTGGGGTAATGCCCGGGGTCCGGGGGTTGTCCCCCGGGCTAGCAGGGCCCGCGATCATGAAACAGGGCGTGATCATGCAAGAGAGGTGGTCAGATGATGGTGGGGCCCCGGCGTCCCAGGCGGGCGTGGCGGGTGATCCACGTACTGATCGCGCTGGGCGCGTCCGCGGTGGCGCTCGGCGTGCTCGCCTTCGGCTACGGCACGGTGCCCGCGCTCGGCCCGGCGCTGGATCCGGGCCACGGTGTATGGACGTCCGCCGGGGGCGCGGTGCTGCCGCACTCCCAGGCCCTGGCCATCCCTGGTCTTGCGCACCCGGTCCGCGTCTCGTTCACCAGCGACGGTGTCGCCTCCATTCACGCGTCCGTCGACAGTGACCTGTTCCTGGCGCTCGGCTATGTGCACGCCAGGTTCCGGCTGACCGAGATGGATCTGGAACGGCGGCTCGGGGAGGGCCGGCTGGCCCAGCTCGCCGGCCCGTCGTCAGTGGGCTCCGACAAGTTCGAGTTGCGGCTCGGCCTGCTGCGCACCGCCCAGCTGGAATGGGCCGCCACACCGCGATCCGGCCCGGTCGCCCGCGCGCTGGTGGCGTACTCGCGCGGGGTGAACGACTACCTCGCCCAGGTCCGGGCCAGCCACGACTGGCCGGCCCTGTTTTCCCTGGCCGGCGTCTACCCGGCGAACTGGACCCCGGTGGACAGCCTGGCCGTTCAGGGGGACCTGACCCAGGAACTGGACTTCACCACCACCCCGCTGGACTACGCGCTGCTTGAGCGCTCGCTCGGGCCGGCCCGCACCATGGCGTGGTTCCCGGTACTCCCCCCGAACCAGCAGAGCCCCTATGACCCGGGGCCGTACCTCAAGGCCGGCCTCGCGCCCCTCGCCGCGCGCAGCACGCTGGCCGTGGCGACGTCGACGGTGCCCAACTCGGCCCTGGCGCCCAACGCGGCCCTGGCGCCCAGCTCGGCGGCAGGGGCCACCATCCCGGCGCCCCGGGCGACCATCGCGGCGCCCGGGGCGACCATCCCCGCGGCCGAGGCGACGGCCGCATCGGCGCTGCTCGCCCAAGTGAATGCGCTGCCCGCGGGAGCGGTGCACCGCTACCCGGACAGCAACGCGTGGGCGGCCAACGGCCCGGCCGTCGCCGGGGGCACGTCCATGCTGGCCGGTGACCCGCACCTGCCGCAAACCATCCCCTCCGTCTGGTATCAGGTAGCTCTGTCTGCGCCGGGCCTGTCCGTCACCGGGGTGAGCGTGCCCGGCCTACCCGGGATCCTCATCGGGCACAACGACCACATCGCCTGGTCCCTCACCGACGTGCAGAACCAGGCCACGCTCTTCTACCAGGAGCGGACCAGCAAGAGCCGCCCGGGGGAGTACTTCTGGCGTGGCGCGTGGCGGCGGATGCGTCAGGTGCACGAGACGATTCCGGTCCGGGGCGCCCCGGCGGTGCACCTGACGGTGGATATCACCGTGCACGGGCCGGTTATGACGCAGGCCGGCCAGACCACGTCGGTGGACTGGATGGGAAGCATTCCCTCACCGGACCTGGCGGCGATACTGGGCGTCAGCCAGGCCACCGACTTCGCCCAGTTCCGCGCGGCGCTGGCCGGCTGGCGGGCGCCGTCGCAGAACTTCGTGTACGCCGATGACCATGGGAACATCGGCGCGATCTCGGCCGGCTACTACCCGGTGGTCCGCCGCGGTGACCCGTGGCTGCCGCTGCCCGGCACCGGATCCAGCGACGTCGCTGGCGTCATCCCCTACCGGGCGGTGCCGCAGGTCTACGACCCGCCTGGTCATGTCGTGGTGACGGCGAACCAGCGCCCGGTCGGGCCGTCGTACCCGTACTACATCGGCACGACGGCCAACTTTTTCGATACCGGGTACCGAGCCAGCGAGATATCCGCCGCGTTGCGCGGCCGCACCGGGATGTCCGCGGCCAGCTTCGCCGCCGTGCAGACCAGCCTGATCGATCCGCTGGCCGCGCGGATCGTGCCCCGGCTGCTGGCCGCGCTGCGCGGCCAGCGTCTCAGCCAGCGTGAGCAGGCGGCGGCGAGCCTGCTGGCCGGCTGGGATGCCGCGATGGGCGCCCGCTCGGCGGCGGCGTCGGTGTGGTGGACGTTCTGGACCGACTACCTGTCGGCGGTCTTCCAGCCGTGGTGGACAGCGGCGAAGGTGCCGGTCGGCAAGGACCGTCCCGGGCTGAAGGTGTCACCGGCGCAGG
>Ga0137392_10001767_pt1 | contig 12600 bp, 8 predicted proteins | sample 15con2h34AmetaG_FD_101394 | JGI IMG/M metagenome (GOLD analysis project Ga0137392, IMG submission 101394) | Vadose zone soil microbial communities from Angelo Coast Range Reserve, California, USA - 15con2h3.4A metaG | ecosystem: Environmental > Terrestrial > Soil > Vadose zone > Saprolite... | reverse complement strand
GGCGTAGGTGAGCTGCATCTTGGACAGGCTGGACAGCCCGGGCCGCGCGGTGAGGATGTCGGCCGTGGGATCGATATCGGACGTTTTGATCCCGAAGGCTCGCAGGAGCGACGGGGTGGCGACGTATATCGGTCCGGACCAACTGCGTCCCGGAGCGGCGTGCTGGAGGGAGGCGCTGGTCGTGTCGAGCCGGATCATGTCGTGGGAGCCGAGCGCGGCGGCAATGCCACGCGCACTCGTCGCCATGGACTGCAGCTTGCTGCCCGTCACCGGGCCACTGGAACCGTTGCCCGGACCCCCCTGCCCATAGGGTCCGTTGGGCGTGAAGACGATGAGCTGATTCGACGCCAGGTTCGGCCCGGCGTAGTCGAGGACGTTGCCGAACCGTGCCGCGGACTCCACGCAGACGAGGACGGCGATCAGCACACCAAGGCTGATAGCAGCGAGCGCCGAGCCCGAGCGGGCCCGGTAGCGCGCCAGGTCGCGTAGGGCCAGGCGCACCGCGATCGGTGCGCGCCGGCCGAGCCTGGCCATCGCCGCCAGGCTCAGGGGAGCCAGCAGGATCACCGCCGCGATGAGAGCGACGAACCCGAAGACCAGCGCAGGGAGTGCGCCCCCGCCGTTGCCATTGCTCTTGCCGGAGTACAACACCAGGAAGAAGGCGGCGACGAGCAGAATGACGCCCGGCACCGCCGAGCGGTGCACCCGTTTCGGAGGAGCAGGCCGCCCGGACAGGGCGGTCACGATGGGGACCCTGGTGATCGCGCGGGCCGGCCGCGAGGCAGCGAAGAACGTGGCCACCACGGCCAAAGCCATCGCCGGGACGATCACCACCCACGGCAACGCGAACGCACGGATCACGTGGTGGGCGCTCGCCTCGACGCGCGGCCGGTAAGCCAGCCAGGCGGCCAGGCCCAATGCGGCCCCCGCCAGCGTGCCGACGACACCCACCACGACACCGTTGGCCCGCACGACGAGACGGATGTTCCTGTCCGTGGCGCCCAGGGCACCCAGCATCCCGAGCGAGCGCAACCGGCGCTGCGCCAGCACCGTGAAGCCGCCCACCGACACCAGGGCGATGAGCAACATGCCGACCGTGGCCAGTGCGAGCACGATGGTCTCGGGGTTGAACGTGTTGCTCGGCGACGCCGACCCGGGGGTCGAGATGTTCGGGCCGAGAGAGGCGAGGCCCTGGAGCTGGTTGTGGGCCACGGCCACCCCAGGCGCGTCGAACAGGACGCTGACCTGGGTCGGCGCGCTCACCTGGCCCGGCACCACCAGGGCGAACTCGTCCAGCAGGCTCTGCGGGTTCTCGACGATGCCGACGACCTGGCGGGCCTTTCCGCCCTGGTGCCAGATGTTCCCGATCGTGAGGTGGAAGGCCGATGCCACGCCGTCGGTCACGGCCACCTGGCCTGGCCCGGCCGGGTAGTGCCCGGTGACCAGGGCGAGCATCGGCTGCCCGAACGGGCCGCGGGGGTCCTGGGCGCGCAGGTTGTAGGTGTTGATCGAACCGGGTATCGCGACGGTCTGGTTCTCGATGACGTCGACGCGGCCGAAGTGTTGCTGCAGCGTGGCCATCTGGGTGGCCAGCTGCGGGTCGGGCGCCTGGAACGTGGCGAGGTCCTGGGCGGTGCCGTAGCCCGCGTTGGCCGGGGGCGGCGTGTTGGTGGCCACCGCCGCCCCGACGACGGTGGCGGCCACCGCGACAATGATGAGCGCTAGGACCAGCAGTTGCTGGCGCCACTCGCGACGGAACAGCCGCCACGCCCAGCGGACCACGGCGCGGCGGGCGGGGACGCCCCCGTTGCCGGTCCCCGCCTCGACCGGCCGCTCGCGCAGGGCCGTGCTCATCGGCCCGGTCCGGAAGCGCTCGGTCCGGGGGCGAGGAGCGACTCTGGGTCCGGGGGCACGGTCTGGTCGGCCACCCGCCCGTCGCGCAGGAATACCACCCGGTCGGCCCACGATGCCATCTGCGCGTCGTGGGTCACCACCACGGCGGCCACGCCGCGCTTGCAGGCGGCGTGCAACAGCCGCATCACTCCTTCGCCGTTGACCGAGTCAAGGGCGCCCGATGGCTCGTCGGCCAGCAGTAGGTGACGTTCACCCACCACCGCGCGGGCGATCGCCACCCGCTGCCGCTCGCCGCCAGACAGCTGATCGGGAAACTGCGATGCCCGGTCGGCCAGGCCGAGCTCGTCCAGGGCCTGCATCCCAGCCGTGCGGGCCTTCCTGGCGGCGGTGCCGTCGAGTTCCAGCGGCAGGGCGACGTTCTCGGCGGCCGTGAGCCCGGGCAGCAGGTTGAAGTCCTGGAACACATAACCGATCGAGCGGCGCCGCAGCCGGGCCTTGTCGTTACGCGACATCCTCGACAACGCGGCGCCGCCGACCAGCACTTCGCCGCTGGTGGGGTCCTCCAGGCTGCCGGCGATGGTCAGCAGGGTGGACTTGCCTGACCCGCTCGGCCCCATCACCGCCACCATCGCGCCGGGCTCGACGGACAGGTTGATGTCGCAGAGCGCGTGCACCTCGGCCGGCCCCGAGCCGTAGACCTTCGACACGTCACGAAGTTCCAGAGCGGTCATGGCCGCACCCCGACTTTCCGCCGCAGCCGCGGCAACATGGAGGGATCACGCACAGGAGGTTCGGCAGCAGCACGCTTGAGGCGGCCATCAGCCGAGTCCAGCCACCGGACGACCGAATCCAGCCGGAACAGCTCGGCGTCGACCACCAGCGCCAGGCTCAGGTCATGCTCCGCTTCTTCCTCCTTGATCCGTGTCCACTGCTGCATCAGCTCGACCAGATACCGGCGGTGCACCTGGATTACGTCGTGCACATCGGTGCCCGGCACCCGCAGCGCCACCAGCACCTTGATGACCAGCTCATCGCGCGGCGGGGACGCCAGGTCCGGCGGCGTGCGCAGCCACTCGGCCAGCTCCTCCGCGCCATCGGCGGTGATCCGGAAGCCCTTCTGCGGGCCGTCCTCGACGGCGTCGTCTGACTCGATCAGCCCGTCGCGCTCGAGTCGCTGCAGCGTCGTGTACACCTGGCCCACGTTCAGCGGCCACACCTCGCCGGTCCTTGCCTCGAACTCCTCACGGAGCTGGAGCCCGTACTTGGGCCCCTCACTCAACAGCGCGAGCAGCGCGTGCCGAACGCTCATGATCTCCTCCAACCAGCTATCATACTGAGTATGCTAACGGGTAAATAGAGCTACGGCAAGCCAGACTTTGGAGGCCGTGGCACTATGCGCGGGAGCGTGGCCTATCGGGGGCGTGCGCTGGTCCGCCACCCGCCAGGGGCATGCGCTAGCGGGCTGCGCAGCAGGCGGGACCGGTCGGCCCAGCCTGGACTTACCGCGGGCTGACCCGCGGGGACCGTGTCCTGGCGGGCGGACGCCGCCGCGGCCAGCACAACAGTGAGGGCGGCGATCTCCTCCGGGGTGGCGCCGCCGTCGGCTACCTCAAACAGCGGGACGTCGGCAGGATGGTCCGTCATGGCCGTCCGTCCGCCACGTCGGCAGGCCGGTCCGTCATGGCCGTCCGTTCGCGACGGGCGCAGGCTGGCCTTGTCATGGCCGTCCGCTCCCGATTCCGAACTGGCGGCGCACCCGCTCCCAGAACGCGTCCCGTAGCCACTCCCGCGCCTCCTGGTAGGGCCGCAGTGAGAGCCCGAGTTCCTTCTCCGCTTCCACGAGCAGTTCCTTGTCGATGACCAGCGGCAAGATCGGCCCTGGCAGCAGGTCGCGGATGTTGTCCTCGCCGCGGGTCAGGATCCATTTCTGCGCGACGTGCTCGCCGGCCTCCTCGACCCGTTCCCGGTCCGGCCCCAGTCTCGTGGACACCGCGATATGGCTGCTTGACCGCAGGCCGGGGCGCGCAGTTTGCCGCTTGTCGAACAGTTGGGCGGGGGAGGGCACGGCAGGCGGGGTCAGCGGGCTCGGCGGCGCCGGTTCCTGCGCCGGGATCGTCTGCCTGGTGAAGTAGGGCTCAAGGAAGGCACGGTCCAGAACCTCCACCGTGTCCGACTCCCAGACCAGCCGCTCGGCCTGGTTGGTTCCGAATGGCGGCTCGATGCCCCACAGGTGAACACGGACACCGAAGGCCTGGGCGGCCTCCACCGCGGGCACCATGTCCTCGTCCCCGGCGACCAGCACGGCATCGGTAATCGCGCGGTGCCTGGCCAGCGCCTCCATGTCCGCGCGGATCTGCGCGTCCACGCCTTTCTGCTGGCCGCGCGCGTTCAGGTTGCCCAGGCGGAGCTTGACCCACGCCATCTGTGCGATCACGCGCTGGTCGATGGTGGGTACGCGGTCCCTGGCGGCGTCATACCAGTACACGCGGAGCAGTTCGCCCCTGATCTTGTCGTCGGCGTGCCGGGTGAGGGCCTGGATGAGCTTGTCCGCATCGACCCGGTACTCGCGCCGGGAGGCGGAGCTGAACAGCAACTCCCCGGCGGCGGCGTAGATGTACCCGACGTCGATCATGATTGCGTATCGGGCGAGTGTCGCGAGCGGTGGGGGAGCCTCGGTCATGGCACCCTCGACTCTACTGCCGGCCAGGCAGCGGTCAGGAGCGGTGGTGGGCTTGCCCCAGGTGCGGCGCAGTCGCCCTCACGATCCCGGTCCGGGTGGGTTCGCGGCAGGCCAGTACCGCGTTTACAGCGTCTCCCGCTCACCTGCGGGGCCCCACCCACCTCCCCATTCCCCCTTCACTGCGCCGCCTTCCCTCGTCGCTCGTTCCTCGCTCCTCAGTCCAGGCGGCGCCGCGCCCCTCCGGCTCGCTCACAGCGGGATGTTGCCGTGCTTCTTGGGCGGCATCGTCTGGCGTTTGTTCCGGAGCGCGCGCAGCGCGCGGGTCACCTGCGAACGCGTCTGCGCCGGCCGGATGACAGCGTCAACGTAACCGCGTTCCGCCGCTATGTACGGGTTGGCTAGGGTGTCCTCGTATTCCGTGACGCGCTGTGCGCGCAACGCGTCCGGGTCATCCGCCGCGGCGAGTTCCCTGCGGTACAGGATGTTCACCGCCCCCTGCGCGCCCATCACCGCGATCTGCGCCGTCGGCCAGGCGAGGTTGATGTCCCCGCCGAGGTGCTTGGAGCCCATCACGTCGTAGGCTCCGCCATAGGCCTTGCGCGTGATCACTGTGATCTTGGGCACAGTGGCCTCCGCGTATGCATAGATGAGCTTGGCCCCGCGCCGGATGATGCCGTTCCACTCCTGGCCGGTGCCGGGGAGGAATCCGGGCACGTCCACGAAGGTCAGCACCGGGATGTTGAACGCGTCGCAGGTCCTGACGAAGCGCGCGGCCTTCTCCGACGCGTCGATATCGAGGCAGCCGGCCAGGTGCATGGGCTGGTTGGCGACCACTCCGACGGAGGAGCCCTCGACCCGGCCAAAGCCGACCACGATGTTCTGCGCGAACAGAGAGTGGATCTCCAGGAACTCCCCGTCGTCCAGGATGCGGGTGATCACGTCGTGCATGTCGTAGGGCTGGTTGGGCGAGTCGGGAATGAGGGCGTCGAGTTCGGAGTCCGTGTCGGTGACCTCCAGGATCCCGGTATCCCCGCCGCTCCAGCCCGCGGCGGCGCCCGCCCTCCCGGCGCGGTCCCCGCCACCGGCCCAGGGCGTTACCGGCGGGTCCTCAAGGTTGTTGGACGGCAGGTAGGACAGCAGCTCACGGGCGAAGCCAAGGCAGTCCTCCTCGTCCTTGGCCTGGTAGTGCGCCACACCGGACTTGACGTTGTGCGTGTGCGCGCCGCCGAGTTCCTCGAAGGTGACTTCCTCCCCGGTCACGGTCTTGATCACGTCGGGCCCGGTGATGAACATGTGCGAGGTGCCCTCGACCATCAGGGTGAAGTCGGTGATCGCGGGTGAGTAAACCGCACCGCCGGCGCACGGCCCCATGATCAGCGAGATCTGCGGGATCACGCCGGAGGCGATCACGTTCCGGTAGAAGATCTCGGCGAACAAGCCGAGCGCGACCACGCCCTCCTGGATTCTCGCCCCGCCGCCGTCGTTGATGCCGATCAGCGGGCACCCGGTCTTGAGCGCGTGATCCATCAGCTTGACGATCTTCTCGCCGTAGACCTCGCCCAGCGAGCCGCCGAACACGGTGAAATCCTGGCTGAACACGCAGACCGGCCGGTCGTCCACGGTGCCGTACCCGGTGACCACGCCGTCGCCGTACGGGCGGTTGGCCGCGACGCCGAAGTCGGTCGCCCGGTGCCTGGCCAGGGCGTCGAACTCGGTGAAGGAGCCGGGGTCGAGCAGGCGCCCGATTCGTTCCCGGGCGGTCATCTTGCCCTTGGCGTGCTGCTGCTCGACCGCCCGGGCCGAGCCGGCATGGACGGCGTCGTCCTGGCGTTGTTGCAGGTCAGCTATTTTCCCCGCGGTGGTGTGCGGGTCCGGGCGACCCGCCGGGTCGCCAAGGTCGGCCAACCCTTCATCCTGAACGATCCGAGCGTCGCTGGTCATGCCCACAGGGTAACCGTCGCAGGCAGCCGGCCGGCTGGCCCGAAGCAGCCCTCCGATTCCAACGACACCGGAGCCATTCCGGGCTCGTTTCCCCGGTTCGGCGAATGCCGGGGCGATGCGCGGCCAAAGAGGACTTCCCCGGACAGACCACTAAGCTGTCCGACGTGAGCGGGGAGGCCAGCGGGCGGGTGAGCGGTGATGCTGCCGGTGTCGGCGGGGACCCTAGCGGGCGGGTCGGTGATGCTGCCAGCATCAGCGGGGACGCTAGCGGGCGGGTGAGCGGTGAAGCCTTCGGCGTGAGCCGGGATGCCGACCGGCTGCGGATGCCCGAGCCGATGCGCCGCGACGTCCGGTTGCTCGGCGATCTTCTTGGCCAGGTGCTGCGCGAGTCCGGTGGCCAGGACCTGCTGGATGACGTGGAGCGGCTGCGGCGGGCGGTGATCGCGGCGCGCCAGGCCGGCCCGCGCGACGGCCCGGCGGACGACGGGGCTGCGGACCCGGCCGGCGATGAGATCGCGGCGCTGGTGGCCGGCTGGCCGCTCGATCGCGCCGAGCTTGTCGCCAGGGCGTTCACCGTTTACTTCCATCTCACCAACCTCGCCGAGGAGCAGCAGCGGGTCCGGACCCTGCGGGAAAGGGACTCTGGCGCGGCGCCGGTCCGCGAGTCGCTGGCGGCGGCGGTCGCCGAGTTCCGCCAGGAGCAGGGCACGGATCAACTCGATGACCTGCTCACCCGGCTGCGCGTGCATCCCGTGCTCACCGCCCATCCGACCGAGGCGCGCCGCCGCGCCGTGGTCACCGCGCTGCGGCGGATCAGCGTCCTGCTGGCGGCGCTCGACCACGATCGCCGTGGCGCCGCCGAGCAGTCGGAGATCAGGCGCAGGCTGCGTGAGGAGATCGACCTCCTGTGGCTGACGTCGCCGCTGCGTGACAAGGCCATGGAGCCGATCGACGAGGTGCGCACCGTCATGGCCGCGTTCGACGAGACGCTCTTCACCGTGGCGCCCACCCTGTATCGCGCACTCGATGAGGCAAACCGGGGCCAGGCGGACGCGCACGCCCCCCCGGCCGCGTCCGCGATCCCCGCGTTCCTGCGCTTCGGCAGCTGGGTTGGCGCGGACCGGGATGGCAACCCCTTCGTCACGGCCCAGGTGACCAGGGAGACCGCTGTCATCCAGGCCGATCACGCGCTCCGCGCCCTGGAGAACGCCACCACCAGGATCGGCCGTGCGCTCACCGTGCACGCCGACGCCGCGCCGCCGAGCCCGGATTTCACGCTGGCCCTGGAGGCCGCGGAGACGGCACATCCCGAGTTGCTCGCCGATCTGGAGGCCCGCTCGCCGCAGGAGCCGTACCGAACCTACCTCCTCTACCTGGCGCGGAGGCTCCAGGCGACCCGGCTGCGCGACGCGGACCTCGCCTACGGCAGCTGCGCGGAGTTCCTCGACGATCTGCGGCTGGTGCAGGAGTCGCTGACGGCGGCAGGTGCTGTCAGGCAAGCGTTCGGGGAATTGCAGCATTTGATCTGGCAGGCGGAGACGTTCGGGTTTCATCTCGCCGGGCTGGAGATCCGCCAGCACAGCGCCGTGCACGCGCGGGCTTGGCAAGAGATTCAGGCGGGGGGACCGCTGTCGGCGGAGACCAACGAGGTGCTGGCCACGTTCCGGGCGGCCGGGTGGATCCAGGACCGGTTCGGCGTGGATGCCTGCCGGCGCTACGTGGTCAGCTTCACCCGGTCAGCCGCTGACATCGCCGCCGTCCATGAACTCGCCCGCCACGCCATCCGCAGCGGCAGGCTTCCGGTGCTCGACGTGGTCCCGCTCTTCGAGAGCGGCGAGGACCTGCGCAACGCCACGCAGGTGCTTGACGACATGCTGGCGCTCGAGCCGGTGGCGGCCCGGCTCGCGGCCAATGGGCGCCGGGTGGAGGTCATGCTCGGCTACTCAGACTCGGCCAAGGAACTGGGCCCGGTCAGCGCCACTTTGCGGTTGTTCGATGCCCAGGCCCGGCTGGCCAGCTGGGCCGCGGACCGCGACGTGTCGCTGACGCTGTTCCACGGCCGGGGCGGGGCCCTGGGCCGGGGCGGTGGCCCGGCGGGCCGCGCGGTGCTCGCCCAGGCGCCCGGCTCGGTGGACGGCCGGTTCAAGGTCACCGAGCAGGGAGAGGTGATCTTCGCGCGGTACGGGCACCCGGTGATCGCCCGTCGCCACCTTGAGCAGGTGACGTCGGCCGTTTTGCTCGCCTCGGCGCCCGCGGTGCGGGAGCGCAACGCGGCCGCGGCGAAACGCTACCGGCCGATCGCGGACCGGATTGAGGCCGCGGCGCTGCGCGCATACCGGGATCTTGCCGAGGCTCCCGGGTTCGCGGAGTGGCTGGCCAGGATCAGCCCGCTGGAGGAGATCAGCGCGCTGCGGATCGGGTCGCGCCCGGCCCGGCGGGGGATTGCTGCGGCGCCCGTGGGCCTCGACGACCTGCGGGCGATCCCGTGGGTGTTCGCCTGGGCGCAGACGCGGATGAACCTCCCGGGCTGGTACGGGCTGGGCAGCGGGCTCGCCGCGGTCACCGGCAGCCCCAGCGGCCTGCAGGAAGCCCAGGAGGCCTACCGGGGCTGGCCGCTGCTCGCCGTGCTCGTCGACAACGCGGAAATGAGCCTGGCCAAGTCGGACCGCCGGATCGCGGCCCGCTACCTGGCCCTGGGCGCCCGGGAGGACCTGACGGCTATGGTGCTGGCGGAATACGACCTGACCAGGCGGCTGGTGCTGGCGGTCACCGGGCATGACCGGCTGCTGGCTGACCGGCCGGTGCTGTCCCGGGCCGTCACCCTGCGCGATCCCTACGTGGACGCGCTCTCCCACCTGCAACTGCGGGCGCTCAGTGAATTGCGAGCGGTGCCGCAGGCCGAACTGCCGTCGGCTCCCGCGGCCGGCGTGGTCGGCGCAGACGCGAGGCAAGGCCCGGCGGATCGCCGGGCTGCGGATACCCCAGCGGATGGCGAGGCCGCGGCTATCCCGGCGGCCGACCGCGCGGCGGTGGATCTTGAGGCTGCGGACGCACACAGGGAGCGGCTCCGCCGGCTCCTGCTGCTCACCGTCAGCGGAGTGGCGGCCGGCCTGCAGAACACCGGCTGACCGAACCCGAGCTGATTTGCGGACGGTAGTTGCCGTGGCGGCAGCAGTTACCGTCCCACTGTGCGTCGATCAGCTAGGCGCTGTGGCCGACGGCCTGTGCTGCCGGGTCGCAGGGGGGCGGCGCGGGGTGCCCGGTCAGCCCGGCCCGGGCCTGCTGATGCGCGGGCCAGCACGGGTAGTGGACGTCCGTGCCTTCCCCGGCCAGCAGCCGGTCGATGGCGGCCCGGCAGGTCTCGTCGGCGGGGGTGTACACGACCACCCGGGTGCCGGGCGTGGCCAGCACCGCGAGGCTGGTGGTCTTCATGACCATGCGCTCATAGGCCGGGTGCCGGAAGATCTTGAGGTAGCTGGCCGAGCTGGCCACGTCGTGCTCCGCCCACAGCCGGGCGAAGTGCGGGCTCAGCGCCTGCAGCCTGCGGACGAACCCGGTCCAGGCCGGCTCCCCGACGTGCCGGCCATAGGCCCCCCGGAGCTGGGCGACCAGAGTGGACAGCTGCTCATCGCGGTTGACGTAGGGATGGCAGCACTCCGAGTGCATGAAGCACTGCCAGAGCGTGTTGCGCTCGGCTGGCACGGCGCCGATCATGCCGGGCCAGACGGCGGCGTACGCCGCGTTCCAGGCCAGCAGGTCAAAACGCTCATTGACCACGCTGGCGGGCAGCGGGACCAGGCTGTCCAGGATTCCCTGCACCTCGGGTGTTACCTGCTCACAGCTGGCTCCCGGGCCGCTGGGGGCGCCCGCCGCGTCGGGCACGTCGGCGAGCCGGTACAGATGCTCCTGCTCGGCCTGGTCGAGCCGGAGCGTGCGGGCCACCGCGGCCAGGACCTGAACGCTGGCGTTGATGGGTCGGCCCTGCTCCAACCAGGTGTACCAGGTAACACCCACCCCGGCGAGCTGGGCGACCTCCTCACGCCGCAGTCCGGGAGTGCGCCGGCGCAGTCCTGGCGGCAGGCCGGCCTCCACCGGTGTGATGCGCTCCCGGCGGCTGCGCAGGAACGCGGCGAGTTCGGCGCGGCGCGAGTGGCTGCCAGCCGCTGCCCGGTCGGCAGTCGCCGCGCCAGCTACTGCCCGGTCAGCTGTCGCCGCGCCGTTCGTTGCCGCGCCAGCCGCTACTGCGCCGTTCGCTACTGCGCCAGCCGCTACTGCGCCGTTCGCTACCGCGCCGTTCGTTGCTATGGCAGCCGTTGCCGCGCGAGCTACTGCCCGGTCAGCTGTTGCGGCGCCGTTCGTTGCCGCACTGGTCGTCGTCATGGTGCCCATGGTCCAATCCTGCCCGCCGGATGGCGAGCTTGCCAGGTACCAGTAGTACCAGGATAAGCAGGCTCCTGGTACTGGCATCTAAGTGACGGCAAGATCGTGCACATGACAGACATCATTACGGCAACCCGGGCGCCAGGGCGAATCCGCCGGGCGGCCGGGGCACCGCGGGGACTGCTCGCTGTGGTCCTCACCGGCCAGTTCATGGCGCTGCTCGACGCCTCTGTGGTCAACGTCGCGGCCCCGTCGATCCACACCGACCTGCACGCCTCCGGAGCCGGCCTTCAGCTGGTCATCGCCGGGTATGTGATCCCCTATGCCGTGCTCCTGGTGACCGGCGCCCGCCTCGGTGACATCCTCGGCCACCGTCGCATGTTCCTCGGCGGGCTCGTCCTGTTTACCCTCGCATCGCTCGGCTGTGGCCTGGCCACCTCCACGGGAATGCTCGTCGCGCTGCGCTTCGTCCAGGGTGCGGGCGCTGCGGCGATGATCCCGCAGGTGCTCAGCCTCATCCAGCGCTCGTTCACCGGCACGGCACGGGCCCGGCCGATGCGGCTGTATGCGGCGGTGCTGGCCGGTGGCGCGGTGGCTGGCCAGATAGCGGGCGGGCTGCTGGTCAGCGCAGACATCCTGGGCAGCACCTGGCGCCCGGTGTTCCTGCTGAACGTGCCGATCGGGGCCGTGCTGCTCATCGTGGGAGCCCGGCTGCTGCCGCGGGGTTCCGCCGAGCGGGGCCGCGGCCTCGACCCGGTCGGGCTGGCCACCCTGTCGCCGGCCGTGCTGGGCCTGGTGCTGCCGCTGGTCCTCGGCCAGTCCGAGCACTGGCCGGTGTGGGGGTGGGCCTGCATGGCCGGCAGCGTAGTGCTGCTGGGGATCTTCGCGCTGGTGGAACGCAGGGTGGCCGCCGGCGGGGGATCACCCCTGATCCCCGGGCGCGTGCTCCGGATGCCTGGGGTATCCCTGGGCATCACCGGGCTGTTCGCCAGCCTGGCCGTGTTCGGGGGCTTCTTCTTCGTGCTGGCTTTGCACCTGCAGGGCGGCCTTGGTGACTCACCGCTGCGGGCCGGGCTCACCTTCGTCCCGGCCGGGCTGGCATTCGCGCTGGTCAGCCTCAACTGGCAGCGGGTTCCCCCGCGCGGCCACAACGCGCTTATCATCGCCGGTTTCGCCGGCAACGCGGCTGCGATGCTCGGCCTCGGGGCCCTGCTTCGCGGAGACGGCAACGGCGGGCCTGGCCTGTACCTCGTCCTAGCGCTGTCCGGAGCGGGCATGGCGGCCTCGTTCAGTCCGCTGATGACCTCGGTGCTGATGCGGGTTCCGGTGACCGAGGCAGCGGACGCGACCGGGGTGATCGTGACCGTCAACCAGCTCGCGCTGGTGGTGGGGGTGGCCACCTTCGGGACGCTGTACCTGAACCTGGCCGGCCGGCTACCGGCGCACCCACTGGCCGGGGACTTCAGCCGGCTATCGGCTCACGCTGTCTCGGTGACCTTCGTCGCCCTGGCTGGCCTGGCCCTGGCGGGGGGTGTGCTCGCCACTGTCCGTGCGGTGAGCACCCGCAGGCCGCGGCAGGCCGCGGCGGATCGCGAGACGCTGGCCGGGGAACCGGCCTGACGCCCGCTCGCTGCCGGTGACCTGGCCCCCTATCCGGCGGGGTCGGGCCAGGCGGCCGGCGACTGTACAGCGGATGGCTGTGCGGCGGATGGCTGTGCGGCCGGTGGCTGTGCGGCCGGCGGCGG
>Ga0137392_10001758_pt1 | contig 12635 bp, 8 predicted proteins | sample 15con2h34AmetaG_FD_101394 | JGI IMG/M metagenome (GOLD analysis project Ga0137392, IMG submission 101394) | Vadose zone soil microbial communities from Angelo Coast Range Reserve, California, USA - 15con2h3.4A metaG | ecosystem: Environmental > Terrestrial > Soil > Vadose zone > Saprolite... | reverse complement strand
TGGCATTAGTGCGTTTCGGACTGCGTGCGCCTGACGATCCCCGCATCGTGAATACGGTGAAAGTCATCGACGCCCTGCTGCGTGCGAAACTGCCGCAGGGTCCCTGCTGGTATCGCTACAACGGCGACGGCTATGGCGAGCACGAGGATGGTTCACCTTTCGATGGTACTGGCATCGGCAGGCCTTGGCCCTTACTTGCGGGAGAGCGGGGGCACTACGAATTGGCAGCCGGACGGCCCGATTCCGCGGACGCCCTGTTGCGCGTGATGGAGTATTCGACATTGGGAAGCAGGCTGATTCCTGAGCAGGTTTGGGATTCCGCGGACATTCCCCAGCGGGAGTTGTTTTTGGGAAAGTCCACGGGATCGGCTTGCCCTCTGGTGTGGGCGCATGCCGAGTACATCAAGCTGCGACGATCGTTACGCGATGGCACCATCTTCGATCAGCCCACCCAGACGGTGCAGCGCTACGTGTTCGAAAAATGTCCGTGCCGGGTTTTCACATGGCGGTTCAACAACAAATGCCGTACTGTTCCGTGTGGAAAAATCTTGCGCTTGGATCTGCTAGCTCCGGCGATGGTGCATTGGAGCTTTGACGGTTGGCAGACTGCACGCGACTCCGATACGTGGGATACAGGGTTGGGTGTGCACGTGGTCTCTCTCCCGACGGAGAAACTGGAGGTGGGGCGGCAGATTGTGTTCACCTTCTTGTGGTTGAAAGATAATCGTTGGGAAGGGGCGGATTTCAACGTGGTAGTGGAATAAGGAGGACGTGCTGGCCCTCGGGGGAACCGCTATTTTTTTACACCCCGAGTTACCCAACCAGCTCGGCGGCCGCCCTCGCATTTTCTGCTGTCTCCACGCCCCAACGGTGCGAAATATCCATGTAGAGTGCGGCTGCACACAGCGCCGAGCCGGCAAGCAAAGCAATTCCCTTCCATGCTGGTCCCATCAACAAGCGTCCCAGCCCGAAGAGTGTCAGATAGACCATGGCGCAGCCGAGGGCCCAGGCGATCAAGTTGCCTCCCAGGTCATGTGTCGGCGGAATATCGGGTGTAAGCCGGGCAATAGGTTTCCACCCGCTAACGTGGGGGTGAACCTTGCGGTAAAAACTGACAAGCACCTGCTCAGGTTCCGCTACGGTAACCAATGTGACGACGACCCAGATAAGCGTGGTCAGCGCAGTAGTAGTGAGCGCGGTCTTGGCGAAGACCACAGGAGCAGTGCCCGAAAAAGGCGCAACCACACGCAGCACTACGGTCGCCAGCATGGCTGTGGCCATGGCGGAGATCTCGCTCCACGCATTGATCCGCCACCAATACCAGCGCAGCAGATAGACACCGCCGGTTCCCGCGCCGATCTCCAGTACAAATTCCCATCCCGAACGGATGGACGCCAGCTGAGCGGAAACATACGCCGAGGCAATCACCAGCAAAACTGTTGCCAGGCGCGAGATCTGGACGTAATGCTTTTCAGTGGCATCCCGCTTAATAAACCGGCGATAGAAATCGGCCACCAGATAAGACGCACCCCAGTTGAGCTGTGTTGCGATGGTCGACATGAACGCCGCCATGAATCCGGCGACTACGATGCCGCGTAACGCCGGCGGCACGTAATGAGTCACGATCAGCATGTAGCCGGTTTCCGGGTGCTCCAAATGAGGGTAGAGGACGATAGCTGCGAGAGCCGTGAGTATCCAAGGCCAGGGGCGTACCGCATAGTGCGCGATGTTGAACCAGAGTACCGATAGAAGGCCGTGGCGCTCGTCGCGCGAACTGAAAATGCGCTGCGCGATATAGCCGCCGCCCCCAGGCTCCGCTCCGGGATACCAGAATGCCCACCATTGAATACCGAGGTTCACCAGAAAAGTCAGAGCGGGCAAAGTCCACAGCGCTTCTGAAGTAATTGGCCGCGAGAAGTCGGGAAAGAACGATGTCGCGTCGCCGGCGTTTGGTCCGGCTGCGGCTCGCATATCAGCCAGCTTGCTTAACATCATGCTCATGCCGCCGGTGGCACGGACCGCGTACCAGGCCACTCCGATCACAATCGTCATTTTCAAAGCGAACTGGAAAAGGTCGGTCCAGAGCACGCCCCAAAGTCCGCCCAAGGCTACATAAATCCCGGTGAACGGGATAAGGAAGAAGACGCAAATAGCCAGCGCATTGCGTTCACTGACGCCCATAGTCGTGGCGACGATGCTGGTCATGGCTTTGGTAACCCAGCCCAGGATCAGGCAATTCATCAACAGGCCTAGATAGACAGCGCGAAAGCCACGCAGGAATGCGGCCGGTTTGCCCGAATAACGCATCTCGGCAAACTGCACGTCGGTAAGCAGCCCAGAGCGGCGCCATAGGCGCGCGAACAGGAACACCGTCATCATCCCGGACAACAGGAAGGCCCACCAGAGCCAATTACCGGCGATCCCTTGCGTGTAGACCAGGCCGGTGACGACCAGCGGTGTATCGGCGGCGAAGGTCGTGGCGACCATGGACGTGCCCGCCAGCCACCAACTAACCGAGCGGCCCGACAAGAAATAGTCGTCCACGCTCTTGCCCGAGCGGCCGCGGAAATAAAGACCGAGGAAGAGAGTGATCGCCAGATAGAGGACAATGGCCGACCAGTCAAGGATGGTGAAGTTCATTTGGGGGTAAAGAATACTTCAGGTTGGATTGGGTTTCGCAAGTATTCTTGCGCGGACCGGGACCATTCTTCCTTACCCGGTATAGACCAGTTCGACGACTGTGCAATCATCGCCGAGCGGCGTACCTCCGCAGAATGCGGATACCGACGCAAATATGTCTTCTAACGACGAACCTTTGGCCGCCACCGCTTCTAGACGTTCGTTATCAAAGAAGTCTCCCTTCGCGTTTTCCGCTTCGGTCACGCCATCAGTGACTAATAGCAACCGATCGCCGGGATGCAAACTGCAACGATCACTCTCGTAGGTGGCATCTGCGAGGAGCCCCACTGGCAGGTTGCCGTGAGACGGCCGGATCACTTCATGATTACAAACCAAAAGGGGAGGGATATGGCCGCAGTTCACGTACTCCAATTCACCATCACGCCGGATGCGCGCAATGATCACGGTTGCGTACTTTTCCCCCAGGTGCTTCTGGGTAAAGAAACGGTTCACCGCAGCTACGATTTCTGGCAACGGCATGCGTGCAATCAATTGGGAGTAAACCATTCCCTGCAAGGTTGAGGCTAAGAGCGCGGCAGAGACTCCCTTGCCACTGACGTCCGCCAGCACAACCGCCAGTCCGTCCTCGGTGTTTACCGCGTCAAAGAAATCCCCGCCAATCTCTTTGCACGACAGGTTGCGGCCACGCAACGTCGCGAATGGCACCTCCGGAATCGTCACCGCCATCAAGCGCTGCTGGATGTGGGCGGCAATCGAGAGCTCCTGCTGATAGCGGCGTGCGGCTTCTTCCGTCTGCACCAGCCGGGCGTTCTCGATCAGCGAGGCAGCCTCGCGTGCGATGGCGCGCAGAATATCGTTGCTGACTTGGGAAATATCGCGCGAGGCGAAGCGAGAATCGACATAAAGTGCTCCCATCACTTCTGCGGTTGCCGGCGATGGCAGCGGCGCCTCGACGTCGCGTATGGTTTGCACTTGCGGTTTGAGCAGGGGAATGCAGATAACGGTCCGCAGATCGTAAGCGACGATGCTTTGACGTCCGGCGAGGTCGAGCGACTGGCTGGTATCGGTGATGAGAAATTCGGAGTTTGCGCTCAGCGCCTCCTCCAGGATGGAGTGGGAAATGGTCTTATCGTCCAGGAGAGGTTCGCCTTTGTAGTTACGTCCAGCGGCGAGCCGCAACTTCCCTTCCTCATCCTTGAGGAAAATGTAGCCGCGTTCTGCGCGAGTCAACTTCAGGGTGGCATCAGTTAATGTGACCAGAATTTCATCCAGCACGCCCATCGTGTTGAGTTTGCGGGCGGCTTCCAGGAAGAGGGTCAGCTTCTCCAGGTCGGTGGTCTCGGTAGAGATGTGAATCCCGGAAATCTGGCTGAGGAAGTCGCGGGCGGTGTTCGAGCCGGCCTGCATGGGATGGAAAATGACGTAAGCCACGTCGCGCACGCCGAATTCCACACGATCATTGCGCTGCAATTTCTGCCGCTGCACCTTCTCGCCATTTACAAAAGTGCCGTGCTTACTGCTTTGGTCAACAACGTAGAACTCACCGTTGTCAGAGAGGATGAGCGCGTGATCGCGCGAGACCCGCGGATCAGCAATCACCAGATCCTTATCCACTTTTCTGCCGACAGTGAAAGGCGTGTGGTCAAGGGTAATAGAGCGCTGATCATTTCCCTGCACGTAGACCAGCGAGGGAAACACTCCTGAGCCAGAGTCCGAAACCGGCCCGGTGATGGGTTGAAAGGCCATGAGGGCCTTGTACTCCTTCTTGAACAAGAATCCGGTGACGAATAAGAGTTTACCGACAAACAACAGCTGCCGAGATCAGAGGCCTCTTAAAAATAATGGCAGTATTGAGAAGCGGCGGGAAGAGGTCAGAAAAAACTAGCCAACACCTTATGACACCCATTCCGCCACATCAGATCGCGACGTGCCCAATTTAGGCCCCACCGCGATTAAAAGCCGCAATCGCCTGCTGCTCGTTATCGTAGACCTCAAATACTGTAGCGAGTTTAGTGATCTGCAGCACGTCGCGAAGCCGCTGTCCCAAGCCGGTTAGCTTGATATCCGCACCGGCAGAGCGAGCGGATGAGTAGACACCTACCAGCGTTCCCAGCCCGCCGCTGTCAATATAAGTTACTCCGGAAAGATTGAGTAAGATACGTTTCGTCGAGCCTAACAGCTTCTTCAAGGTGTCGCGTAGTGCTGTGGCTTCTTCCCCAAAGACGATTCGGCCGCTGCAGGAGACAACTGTTACGCCGTCAGCCGTACGCGTTTCTATCTTGAGCGTCATCGAATCCTCCCACTAGAAAGGGCTAAAAGTGCTGGAGAAGCCTAACGCTTGCCTTGCAGGCAATGCAAGCAGGCGGCACGGCCAAGACAGTTATCTTCAGCTTTCACTAAATAAATGTTGAGGACTCGACAGTTCGTAATTGCTCTGGGCTTTCGATTCGCAGCCTTCCCGTCATTAACTGGGCCAGCAATAGGGCGACCAAGCCAGCAATGATCAAAGGAATGCCGAGACTGGTGTATAGCGGGACGGCCCATGCCCACAGTAAAGAGGTCACCGGCACGAAAAGAGCGGCCAGCATCAATGTCAATGAAATTACCCACGGCCAGAACATGAGCACAATCGCGAGCAAGCTCAGCAGACGGCTAAAGAAGTTCGCCCGCCACAGCGAACGCCGGTAGCGAATCAGAAGAAAAATTCCAGGCAGCAGCAATACTTGATTGTATGGAGCCATCATGGGAATGACGAAAACCGTTATGGCGAGCAACAGCGAAAAAACCAGAGCGAATTCTTGCGAATCCGCTGCATAGGCTCGCAAACGCCAACACACGGCGGCCAGACCTATCAACGAAAGCAGGATCAAAACGGTTCCCAATTTCGGCGTGAGCAGGAGGTCCAAAGAGCCTCCGCCGGTGTACTGACGATAGGCGATAATCGCAAGCCGAAAGCGGCCTATCCAGCCGGGGAGTACGTACTCAGCGCCTCCAATCAGCAGCCCTATCGCAAGAACGAATCCCCAGAACAAGCGCTGACGTTCGCGCCAGTTACTTATGCTCCATAGCATCAGCCATGCCACGGGTAGAAGTGCCAGTTGCGGCTTGATGGTGGCCGTGGCCAGAAGAATACCCGTGGAAAAGAGATGTCCCCTGGCGACCAGTGAAACAGCCAGTGCGATCATGAAGGCCACTACCAGAGTTAACTGCTGCAGCTTGATTCCCATGACTGCGGGAATGCTTCCGAGCGTGAGTAGAACGAGTATCGCAATCACGGAGGCGGCAGGACGCCAGCGCACCGCTTGAAGCCAGAGGAGAACGCTAAGGACCGTAATTAACGTCAGAAACCAGCGGAAGCCGGTCCCCACGACTTGAAACGGAAGATGAACGGTCGGCGCCAGCAGAAAAACGACGTATAAAGGGTAAACGAACCCTTGCAAGTCCTTGGGCTCGTGAGTACGGGAGGGATCAAGCGGGCGTCCGTAGTACCCAGCTTGAATGTCGCGAGTGACCTGCGGGCTATACGGATCACGGTGATGCAGCAGCAACTCACGCGTGCCCAGCCAGCGTGGGTAGAGATCAGATAGATTCCCGCGCGGGATCGCATACGCAGCCGCGTAAGCAAGTTGATGAGGGACTAGCACTCGCTGGAAATAAAACCAGGTGCTCGCAGCAAGGAACAGCGAGAATAAGAGGGCGAGTTGGGGCTTGTGACGTAAATTCATCGCGCGGACCAGGTTCGGACAAAGACTCCAACCAGCTAACGGCCCATGTTACAACTTATGCGACGGAAACCTTCATGCGAGGCCGAATCGCAGTTTCGCTAGTGATCGGATTGTGCAGTGGCGCATTCTGCTGGTTCTTGTTGACCCATCTTCAACTGGGAGCTGCTGACTTCAATTGGACTTTCGACGCCGCTCGTGATCTGTTTGCGCGCAGCAATCCTTTCAGTCGGGTACCCTCCGGAACCATCCCCTACCCCATTCCGGCAGTGCTTTTCGCTATGCCATTCGCGGTCTTTCCCCGAACCGCAGCGGCCGGACTTTTTTTCGGCGTGAGCTCCGGTCTGCTGGCTTTTGGACTCACCCGGCATGGCTACACCCGGCTCCTGATATTTCTCGCCTATCCGTACTGGGCAGCTTTGCTCGTGGTGCAGTGGACGCCACTCATCAGCGCGGCCGCATTCTTTCCTTTCCTGTTACCCGTAACCATGGCAAAACCGCAAGTTGGTTTGCCAGTTGCGCTAACTCATTTATCGCGGCGCGGTTTGGCGGCATGCGTTGTCGTTTTGCTCGTAACTTTCGTTTTGATGCCCAACTGGCTAGCGTACTGGATTCCGCTGTTGAAAGGATACCAACACTATTTTCCTCTCCTGGTTTTCCCCGGCCCGCTGCTCCCATTGGCGCTCTTACGCTATCGCGATCCCGATGCCCAACTTCTCTTGCTAGCCAGCATCATGCCACAGCGTTGGTTCTACGATCCGCTGATCTTGTGGTTGATTCCCAAGTCCCGGCGCGAAATTCTGGCCACCGTTTTCTTCAGTTGGGGTGCGGGCATTTGGCGCTGGTATCACATGCCAACCAGCTTCACGCAAGTTGGACGATGGACTGTGCTTTGTATTTACCTGCCTATGCTGGTAATCGTGCTGCGCAAGGGATCTAAGGCAATGCCCTCGAAGGTTGCGCTTGACGGTTGAGGCTCCTTCTGCCCGCATCAAGCGTGGAGACTAGCCGCCCAATCGCGAACATCCAGATCAGAAGCACCCAGCCCAACAGTGCCAGCCGGTTGTAACGCATCAGCAGAAGAAGCTGGAGAGGCGAGAAGAACAACAGCGCAATACCGCATGCTATGACGATACCGGGCCAGCCGCTAATTCTCCCTTCTTGGAGCAACTGGTCGCTCATCAGAAATACAGGAAGCAGGAGCATACTCAGGTCGTATCCCATGGCGTGGTAACTGACCAGCACGGTCGCAACCATCGCCAGGGAAAACTTCAGATTCGACGAATCCTCATGATCGGCACGGCGGCACTTCCAAGCGGCAAAAACAAGCAATGCGAGGGCAGCAATCAGTGGCAGCGGGGTCTTATAAGAGCCCGGCACCGGAAGTACGTCAAGAATACCGCGCAAATTTGGCATGTCGGCAGGTACGATTGCTCCCCGGCCCATGATTTGTTCGAGGTGCAACACATATCTAGGGTAGGAGATCAACCCGTTAACTCCGACAATGAATGCTGAAACCAATGCCAGTGCGATAGCGACCGGAACAAAGCCAAACAAAATCTTTCTTCTTCGCTGGACTAGTAACAAGAAGACGAAGGGCAGGACGAGGTGAAATTTGAATAGTCCAAGAGCCAAAAAGCCACCGGCCAGTGCAGGCCACTGATTCTTTAACGAGACGAACGCCATGGCGTAAACGAACAGGAGCAAAATCGCGTCCTGTCCTTGCACCAGCGCAAAGAAAATCGGGAAGAATGCCAGGCTCGCCAGAATCCAGAGCAGCGGCGAGTAATATTGAAGCTGCGGAAGACATGGCCGCACCAGGAACGGCAAGGCAACCAGCATGGCTATGCTCAGGACGTCCCAGAGCACGAACGCCTGGGCGTAGGACAAGTAGCTAAGCGGAGCAAAGAACAAGGCTTCGATGGGAGGATGGGTATAAGGCAGCGCCCCGCGCCGAATAGGGACCTCAGGGGCAAACTCCTGCTGCACCCTGAACTGCGTGGTTTCGTCGTAGAGTTGATGGCCCAACCCCTGGCGCACTATGCTGCCTGCGCAGTAGTAGATGGCAAAATCCGAATATCCCTTCAGGATTTCCTCCCTGACATTCCAGAAGACGACCGCGTGAATCAAAACCATGGCGGCGAGATAAAGAACGACGGCCGTTTTCAGCGCAGACACTTTCATGTGGGTGGGCGCTACAATGCGATCGACTCGGAATTAGCCATAGAAAACGGGTTGCTGATTACGCCTTCCGAAAGAAACGCATTCTACCGCAACCGCATCTTGCGGTACCGCCTGGGCGCAGGCGAGCAATCGAATAGTTTCTAAAAGCAGTCTACCAACGTGGCTTCTGAAGGTGGTGTTTGATCTACGGAGCGCCATAGAGCTGCCGGTACACATTGGCATTTCGCAGGATGGCCTGCACGTATTCGCGGGTTTCGGTGAAGGGGATCGACTCCACGAACTCTTGCGCATCGCGATATTTCCCTTGAGAAAGCCAGTCCTGAACGCGGTCGGAACCGGCGTTGTAGGCTGCGAGCGCGTATTCGAACGCGCCGAACTTGTCTACCATGCCGCGAAAATATCGGGTTCCAAGCTGCAAATTCACGGCAGGGGTAAACAGTTGAGTGGCGTTGAAGTGGCGAAGCTTTTCTTCTTTGGCAACCAGCTTGCCGGTTTTTGGCAGTAGCTGCATCAATCCGATTGCGTTTTTGTTGGACACTGCGGCGGTATTGAACTCGGATTCTTGGCGGATCAAAGAAGCCACCAAATAAGGGTCGAGCGCGTTTTGCGAAGAAAACTTTTTCAGATCGGTCCAATAAGGCTTGGGAAACAGTGCCTCCCAATAAGTCCGTGGCAAATCAGGAATGTCGACCGCAAAGTAGTTGGGGACGGTTCGCTTCATCACTTCGATGGCGCGATTGTATTGCCCGCCATCTGCGTAAAGTCGTGCCGCCTCCGGCGCCTCCCAGTTGCCTTTGTCTTCCGCTGCGGCAGCTTGCAGTTCTCGAACCGCGAAATCCACCAAGCCTCCATTGGCGAGTAATTGCGCCTTTTGAACCTCTAGATCGTCGGTCGGAATCTCCTCCTCAGTGATCTTCGCCTTGGCCGGCAGCGCCTGCACCTTGTCCAGAATCTCGTAATGCGCCGGATCGTCGGATGGCTTAAGCCCCTTGAGTCGCTGGCGCGCCAGTTCGCCGTAGTAATAGTTGCGAAAGCGGTCCGAGAGCTTGAGATAAAAGGCACGTGCCTTTTCAACGTCACCTTCCTCTTCGGCGAGCCGTGCCCGCCAATACAGCGCCGGAGGGACTTCGGCTGCTGCCGGATACCACGAAATCTGATCCTCGAATTGAATCTTGGCTTCGTCGTTGCGCCCTTGTCGCAGGGTCAGCCATGCTGCCTTCCAGTGCGCATAAGCGGCCCGGCTGCCATCGGGAAAACGCTGTTGCAGCTCGCGGTAAGCCTCAATCGCTTTGTCATAATCGCGCTTGAGGAGGTATATGTTTCCGGCGGCAAGCAGCGACTGCTCGAACCACGGACTGGTGGGGGCCGACTGGCGTAACTGTTCAACGGTGCGCAAAAAGGCGCTATCGTCGTCGGATGCGCGGGCAATCTCTCCCAGCAGGTAAAGCCGCTGGGCACTCGCTTCGCCGGTGTTCTCCGGCACAGACGCCAGGATTTGCTTGCCCTCTTTGCCGTGTCCGCTGCGCAGGAGCGCACTGGCAAACGCCATTTGAATGCCGGGCTTCTCGTCCGGAGCGACTTCATTCAGAAGGGCGCGATATTCGTCGGCAGCGTCGCTGTAACGCTTGCCTTTCGCAAGCAGGTCTGCGCGCGTCTTGCGTTCTGTCACTGTGGCCGAAGTCTGGCCGAGCTTTCGCAATTCGGTTCCGGCTATATCCCCCTCGAAACTGGTAGGCATGTTGTAATAGAGATTGCGCAGCGCGGCCGCCGCTTTCTCATTCTGCCCAGTGGCTTCATACGCCCGTCCCAGCAGCAACTCCGCATCCGCCCGTACCGGCTGACGTTGCTTTTCGAGAACGGCCACGGCTTCGTCGCCCCGGCCCTCAGCGAGTAGCGCGTTTGCATATAAAACGCCCGCATCCCGAATCAACTGTGAGTCGGGATATCTAGTGGAGAATTCCCCGAGAGTGGCGACTGCTTCGGCATTTCTTCCAGATTGCAAATATGAGTTGCCGAGATAATACGTAACGTAATCGCCGAGGTCGCCGGCGTTTGCCTTAGCCCGGTTCAACGGCTCGACAGCCTTGGCATAATCATGATCGACAATATGCGCATAGCCGAGTACCAACCAAGCCAGCGCCCCGGCATCTTCTTTCGCATGCCGCCGCGCATAGGTCTCCACCCCTGCATAAGCTTGAGGAGTGCGGTCCTGCAACAACTGCTGTGCCATCGGCCGCAAGCTCGCTGAAGCCACAAACGCCTTTCGCATGCGTCGCAGGCGGGGCGTTGACGCTTTGCGCTTGCGTTTTTTGCTGCTGGTTTTTGTAGCTTTGCTTTTTGTTGTTGCCGGAGGTTTCTTTACCGCAGATGACTTGGGACGAGTGCTCTGAGCTGGTGGCGTGACAGATGACGATTGGGCGAAGGCCGCAAGAGTGCGGTTACAAGTAAAAGCCCAGATTAATCCTAGAACCCAGACCAATTGGCGACGATGCAAGACCACTCCCAACTTATCGCCGAAAATTGGCGCCCATGATTGACAAGTCATCCTCGGCCAGGCTCCGGACGATCTCGTTTTGGAAGTAGTTGCCGCTGGCCGCCGCAGTGTTGCCATAGCGCTTCTGGAAAGTGGAGCTGCTCTTTTCAATTTCTTCTTTCAGGCGGTCATACAAATCTTTTTTCTTGCGGCCTTCGGTGACCTTGGCTTGATTGTAGAGTTTGATTTCATCCACCAGCAGCTTGGCGAAACGCTGCGCCTTGCGATGAACTTCCGCATCGTCCGGAGGCATGTTGGAAAGCGCGTCGCTGGGGGCCGTAGTGCTTGCTCCCACCGCAGCCGACATCGCCGCCTCCGTCACGGGAGTATCTTCGACTGGCGTCTCCTCATGCGCACCTCCCCGGGCAACCGCCGCTGGTGCTTCTGCATGAACCGCATGCTTTGGCGCATGCGCTGCGAAGGGATCCGTCACGGAGGGTGCCGGCTGGGCGGCCACTGGCGCGGGCGCTTCCATTTTCTCCGCTGCCTCGGGCGCACCCTCGCGCTGCGACTGTTTGCGCAGCGAGACCACTTCCAGCCAGGCGCTGGTTGCGACCACCAGAACTTCAAGCGCCGTCGGATCTGCCTGTCCCTCAGCGTCCACACCGCCATCCGCATACACCAGCGCCGCAACTTTGTCTTTGAGCATCAATGGCAGAACATGAACCTGCTCGCCGGCAGGCTTCCCAAATTGTTCGATGAAGCGAGCGTCCATTTCGGATGCATTCCCACTGGCGCGCGTCCGATCACGAAGAGCTCGTGCTCCCAGACCCGCATTCACGTCGAGCGAAAAATCTTTAATGGAATCGCTATCAGCAAAACCCCGCGCCTGCCAGCCCGTAGCTGCTCCCGCTTTGACGACGAACAAAGCCGTCCGCCCACAATACCGCGTAGCACCCTCGAGCAGAGCGCGCAGTATCTCTCTTTGCGTGGTGCCGGCGTGAACGCCCGAGATGGCCGTTAGAAGATCGTTGAGACTTGCTCCCGAAGAAGCGCCCGAAGCTGCTGCCAGTTGCGGCTGTAGTTCCTGGAGCACCCGCTGTACTAGCTCGTCCCGAAGTCGCGGAACATGGCTCTCCAATACCTTGGAGACGGCCCGCTCGATGACTTTCTCAATTTGGTTCCGTTCTGACATTGCTGATCCAACCTTGAAACCGCAACCCTTCGCCCGCCAACCCGCCTAAACCCTGATTATATGGTACTTGCTGCAAGGGCAAGAGGACACGCAAGTACGTGTTCTGCTGCGCAGGAAATCCCCTGCTTGGAATTTATCCCAAACAGCCAGGTTATTCATACGTCAAAAGAATTGGGCGCAGAGCTGGGTTACCAAGTAAAATAACATTTCGCGGCCACGCGCGGCGCCTGAAAAATAACTGCATCGGACGGACAATGAGCACCATCCAACCCAGAGTAGAGCCGCCAGTCAGTGATGAACTGGCGCTGGTTCAGGCAGCCAAGAGCGGCGACGTCGCGGCGTTCGAAGAATTAGTTCGACGCTACGACCGCAACGTATTCCGTATCGCGCAGCACATTACACAGAACCGCGAGGATGCGGA
>Ga0137392_10001757_pt1 | contig 12636 bp, 12 predicted proteins | sample 15con2h34AmetaG_FD_101394 | JGI IMG/M metagenome (GOLD analysis project Ga0137392, IMG submission 101394) | Vadose zone soil microbial communities from Angelo Coast Range Reserve, California, USA - 15con2h3.4A metaG | ecosystem: Environmental > Terrestrial > Soil > Vadose zone > Saprolite... | reverse complement strand
TCGCGCCGCGGGATCGCGACGTCGAGCTGCCGCAGCCGACCGTTATAGACCGGACGAGGGTCGGCGGGGGCTTGGAGCAGGGCGAGCAGCAGAGGGGCGAGCATTGGAAAAACAAAATACTACGTGGGGAGTGGGGAGTGGTACCATCGGGGACGGAGCGGACTTCCGGCGGGCCGAAGATCAGTTACGAAGCGTCAGAAACCACTCCCCACCCCCCACGCTCCAGGGGAGGAAACCGTCTATTCGTAGCGCAATGCTTGGATGGGATCGAGCGACGCCGCCCGCTTCGCTGGCCAAATGCCGAAGAACAGGCCCACGAGGGCGCTGAAGAAGAACGCCAGCAGGATCGCGTAGGGCGAGATCAGCGTGTTCCAGTGCATCAGGGTGGACAGCAGCAGCGCGCCGAAGGAGCCGAGCAGGATGCCGGTGACGCCGCCGGCGAGGCACAACACCAATGCCTCGACCAGGAACTGGAACAGAATGTTGCCGCGCGTGGCGCCCAGGGCTTTGCGCACGCCGATCTCACGGGTGCGCTCGGTGACCGACACCAGCATGATGTTCATGATGCCGATGCCGCCCACCAGCAGGCTGACCGCCGCGATCCCCGCCAGCAGGAACTTGAACGTTTCCGTGGTCTGCTGGAACGTCGACAGCACGTCGGTCTGGTTGCGGATCTGGAAATCGTTGTCCCCGCCGGGCCGGATCTTGTGGGCGCGGCGCAGCACGCGCTCGATCTCGATCATGGCCAGGGTCATGGAACTCAGATCGGCGACCTTGACCGTGATCTGCCGCAGCCGGTCGGTGCCCACGACGCGATAGCGCGCCGTCTGGTAGGGGATGAGGATCTGCTCGTCGGGGTTCTGGAAGCCCTGCGAGCCCTTTTCGCTCAGCAGGCCGATGATCTCGAATGGTATCCCGCGGATCTGGATCGTCTGCCCGATCATGGCGACGCCGTTGGCGTTCAAGTCGGTCGGGACCTGCGAGCCCAGCACGGCGTAGCGCTGGCGCGAGCTTTCGTCACCGACGGTGAACATCCGGCCTGCCGTGACGGTGTAGTTGTGCACCGGCACGTAGTTCGGGGTCGACCCAACGACGCTGATGTTGATGTTCTGCGCGCCGTACTGCACCTGCATGTTGCGCGTCAGCTCGGGCACCACGTCGGTGACGTAGCGGATGTTGTTGGCGAGCGCCGTGTCGTCGTCGAAGGTGAGACTCACCGCGCCGCTGATCGCCACGCCGCCGCGGAAGTTCTGCCCCGGGAAGAGCGACAGCAGGGTCGGGCCCAGCGCCTGGATGCGGTCCTGGACGGACTTCTGCGCACCCGAGCCGAGGGCCACCATCGTGATCACGGCGCCGACGCCGATGATGATGCCCAGCATCGTCAGGAGCGACCGCAGCTTGTTGGCGCGAATCGCCGACAGGGCGACCTGAATGATTTCCCCGAGCAGCACGGCTTACCTCACGATCACCTGGTTGCCACTGCCGCTCTTGCTGGGCGCCTGCTGCAGCCCGGGCAGGCCGCCGCCCGTCATCGACTTGAAGCGGTTCTGGAAGTCTTTCTGCGCCTGCACCAGCGACGCGCTCGGCAGCACCAGGACCGTGTCCTGCTCCGTCAGGCCGCTGACGACCTCCGTCTGATCCAAATCGGTGAGGCCGGTGCGGATGTTCACCGCCGCGGGCTGGCCCTTGCGCAGCACGAAGACGATGTAGTTACCGCCGAAGTCGTTGGAGCGCCCGCCGCGGCCGCCGCCACCGGCTCCGCCGCCCGGCTGGCCGCGCATGAACTGCGAGCGCAGCTGCGCCATGATCGCCTGCTCCCGCGTCGTGAGCGGCTGTCCGCTACCAAACTTGGCGCGCGCCGCGTTGAACTCCTCGGCGGTCACACCGGCGGGAAGGGTGATGGTCCGCGGCGTGCCGTCACGACCCGTGAACGTGATCGTATTCCCCTTGCCGCTGTCGGGTTTGGCCGTGTTGCCCCCCAGCGACGCCTGGCCCTTCGCGGAGTCGCGGATCGCGGGCGCCTGGGCGAGCTGCTGTTGCACGGCGTTGGGGTCGAGCCCGAGGACCGTCGCGGCCGACGCCACGTCCCGCGGCGTGCGCAGGGCGGCGTTGGGAATCGCCAGGACGTTGGTGCGGTCCCCGATGTGCACCGCGACCTCGGTGTTCATCCCCGGCTTCAACAGGTGGCCGGGGTTGATGATGTTCACGTCCACCGCGAACATGGTCACGTTCTGGTTCACCGTCGCCTGCGGCTCGATCTTCAGGACGTTGCCGTTGAACGGCCGGTTGGGGTACGCGTCGACGGTGATGGTGACCGGCATGCCGGGTTGGACTTTGCCGATATCCGTTTCGTCGACCAACGCCTGCACCTGCACCGTGTCGAGGTTCGCCATGGTAAACATCGCGGTGCCGCCCGTGACGTCGTGCGTCGGGCTCGAGATCACGGTGCCGATGTCGACGGTCTTCGTGATGATGGTGCCGGCGAGCGGGGCGGTGACCCGCGTCTGCTCGTAGGCGATCCGCGCGTCCGACAGATTCGCTTTGGCGTTCACCAGCGACGTCTTGGCCTGCTCGAAGCTCACCCGGGAGCTCTGGTACTCCTGCTCGGTGACCGCGTTGGCGTGGAACAGCGTGTCCTCGCGGGCCAGCTGCGCGCGGGCGTAGTCGTACTGCGCCTGCGCCTGGTCGACGCTCGCCTGCGCCTGATCGAACGCGCTCTTGGGCAGGCGCGGATCGATCACCGCGAGCAATTGCCCGGGGCGGACCTCCTCGCCCGTTTGCACTTTCATCTCCGTCACGGCGCCCGAGGCCTGCGACTTCACCTGCACCGTCAGGATGGGCTGGATCGCCCCGGCGGCCGACGCGCTGACGGTGATGTCGCGGCGTGCCACCGCGACTTTTTCGTATACCGGCGCTGGATCGGCCTTCTTGCAGGCGGCGAGCGCCAGCGGCAAGGCGGCCAGCAGGAGTGTGCGCTTCACTTAGTCCTCTCGTCTCGCGCGATCTTTCCGTCGAGCAGGTGAATCTGGCGGTGCGCGTGCTCCGCGATGTCGTGCTCGTGGGTGACCAGGACGATGGTTTGTCCCTGGGTGTGCAGCTCTTCGAACAAATTCATGATCTCGCTGCCCGTCGCCGAGTCGAGGTTCCCCGTCGGCTCGTCGGCGAGCAGGATGCTGGGCTCGTTGACGAGCGCTCGGGCGATGGCCACGCGTTGGCGCTGGCCGCCCGACAGCTCGTTGGGCTTGTGTTCCATACGGTCACCTAGCCCTACACGCTGCAGCGCCAGCGCGGCGCGCTCGCGCCGCACCCGGCCGCTCGCGCCGGCGTAGATCAGCGGCAGCTCCACGTTGTGCAGGGCGCTGGCGCGGGGCAGCAGGTTGAAGGTCTGGAAGACGAACCCGATCTCCTTGTTGCGGATGCGGGCCAGCTCGTCGTCGGTCAACTCGCTGACTTTCTGGCCGTTGAGCCAGTATTCGCCCGCGTTCGGCGTATCGAGGCAGCCGATCAGGTTCATCAGGGTGGACTTGCCCGAGCCCGACGGGCCCATGACGGCCACGAACTCGTTGCGGCGGATCTGGATGTCCACGCCGCGCAGCGCGCGCACGATCTCCGCCCCGATCTCGTATTCGCGCGCCAGGTTGTGCGTCAGGATGACGACGTCAGGCAGCGGCGTATCGCCGGTGCGGAAGTCGAGCGCGGCCGTGGCGGTCACAGCGTGTGTCCCACCAGCGCCTCGAGCGTGGCGCGGGAAATCAGATAACTGAACCGGGTTTGCACGACGTTCACGGCGGCCGTCGTGAGCGCCGCCTGTGACGTGAGCAGATCGAGAATGGTGCTGGCGCCCACGCGGTAGCGCTCCTGCTGGACGCGCATGTCTTCGGTCGCCGCGGCGAGATTGGCCTGGGCGATGTCGAGCTGCGTGGCGGCCGTCTCGAGCCCCGAGATCGCCTGCGTCAGCGACGCGTTCACCGCGCGGCGCGTGTCGGCCGCCTGCGCCTCGGCGATGTCGCGCGAGACGCTCGAGTTGGTGATCCCCTGTTCGCGCGTGAAGCCGTTGAACAGGGTCCAGCTGAAGCCGAAACTAACGGCCGTGTTGCCCGCATAATTCGAACCGGATGTCCACGGTGCCACATTGCCGTTATAGCGTTTGGACAACGAGGCGTTGAACGTGGGCCAGTAGTTCGAGCGGCTCACCCAGAGCTGCGCCCGGGCGGCGCGGGCTTGGGCGTCGGCCTGGCGCACCTGGGGCGTCCCCAGGACGGCGTCGCGAAGGCCGCTGGTGTCGGGCAGAGGAGGCAGGACCGTATCGGGCACCGCGCGGACCGGTCGATCGATGCCGATCTGGCGCCCCAACGTCGCCTGCGCGAACGCGAGGTTCGATTGCGCCTGCAACAGCGCAATGCGGGCGTTGCCGACGTCGACCGCCGAACGTAGCGAATCGGAGCGGGTGGCGGAGCCGACGCGCAGCTTGTCCACCGAGATCTGGAGCTCCTGCCGCGTGCGCGCCAGCTGGGCGACCGCGACGCGCACGAGCTCCTCGTCCGCCAGCGCGTTGTAAAACGCCTGCTTGGTGAGCAGCGTCGTCTGGTAGCGCTGGTTGATGAGCCCCGCGTCAGCGGCGTCCTGCGACGCACCGGCCGCGCTGCGCGCTGCGAGCCGCCGGAAGCCCGTGAAAAGATCGATGCTCGCCGACAGCGCCGTGGAAAACGTCGTTTGCCACTTCTGTTGCGAGATCTGGTTGCCAATCAGCGCGCTGCCGCCCGACCGGTTCGAGCCGCCGCTGAGGTTGAGCGAGGGCAGAAACGTTCCGTTGGCAGCGAGGCGCGAGGCGTCGGCGTTGCGTACGTTCCCTTCCGCCGTCACCATCGACGGCTGCACCTGCAGGGCGCGTTGCACCGCGTCGGGCAGCGTGATCTGCAGCGGCTGCGTGGTGGTGTCCGGTTGCTGGGCGCGCGCGGGCGTCGCCGCGGCCACCAGCCACAATGCCGTCATCAAGCCCTGCGGTCGCATACTACCGTCGCCCTCCATTCGCCGCCGCGGAATCAGCCGCCGCGCGACGACGGTCGTGCTCGGCCAGGAACGCCTTGTATGCGCCCTGTTGTGCCGGCGTGAGCTGCGCGTTGATCTCGGTGCGCATCACCTGACGCAACGAATCAAACTGTGGATGCACGCGCTTCCAGACGGCTTCCATTTCGCCGCGATGGCGGTCGAATACGGCGCGCACGGAGTCCTGCTGCACCGCCGTGAGCGACAACTGGCGCGTCAGATCTTTCACCACCGCGGCCGTCCCGCCGGCGCGCCCGCACGGCGCATCGCGCCGGCCGGCCCACGCCTGCGCGGCTCCCCCCAACGCGAGACCGGCGACGAACACGGCGGCCAGGAGACCCACGGCCCACGCTCTCGATTTATTGAACATGCCAACGGCTCTCTTTCAGTAGTAAGGGATGCTCAGCGCTCGATCAGCGACGCAAACGCGGCGCTGGCTTCGGGCGGATGCTGCGCGAGCAACGCGGCGGGCGGCAGCGACGTCCCGGACGGTGAGCCCAGGGCGTCCTCGATGTAGCCGGCCGCCGGGCGCATCACCCAGCCCACCAGCAGCCCGGCCGCGAGCGCGGCGACCGCCGCCACGGCGACCCCGCGCCGGCCCCACGACGCAAGGACGTCCCACGCCGGCGGGGTCGCCCGCGCGGCGTCGTGGCGCGCCAGCACGCGCGCCACGAAGGCACCCGGGTCCCCCGGCGCCAGCGCTTCACGCAGCGCCGCGCCGAGCTGCAGGTCCTGCCGGTGGTTGAACGGTGTTTCCCGATCCATCTGGTTCACCCCTCCTCTTTCCAGTCCGCCAGCAGTATCCGCAGCCGGCGCCGTGCATGAAACACCTCGGAGCGCACGGTGCCCTCCGGGATGCCCAGAATTTGCGCGATCTCGGCGTGGGAGTAGCCTTCCACGTCGAACAAGATCACCGCCATCCGCCGCCGCTCGGGCAGCTCGGCCAGCGCCGCGCGCAGCCGGTCGCCCAGGGCGCTGCGCTCGGCATCGTGGTCGGGCCGCGGGCCGCCGCCCACCAGGCCGACGTCGAGCGGCTCCACGCGGCGCACCGCGCGCCGTCGCCGCCGGTCGGTCGCCGCGTTGGCGACGATCCGCATCAACCACGGGCCGAACGGCCGGTGCCGGTCGTACTGGTCCAGCTTCACCAGCGCCGACAAGAACGCATCCTGCGCGGCGTCGTCCGCTTCGTCGGGATCGCCCAGCACCGCGCGCGCCACGCGCCGCGCTTGTGCTTGATACCGCTCGACCAGGGTGCCGAACGCCGCGCGGTCGCCCGCGAGCACCCGCGACACCAGGGCAGCCTCGTCGCCACCCTCTTTACGCGCGGCCTCGTCGGGAGGTTGGGGCTTAGGGGACATCGTCCCCCACACGCCAGCGGCGGCGGGCGATCACGTACCAGCCGAAGACGAGCGCCAGCCAGAACGCGCCGACGGCGAACGTGATGCTCATCACGCGCGGGAACAGCAGCAATGAGGCTCCCACCGCTACGAAGGTCAGTGTGGCGAACGCCGCGAGCTGGCGCCGGACGCCGCCCGCTACCTGCCGCAGCGCGATTACCGCGGCAGTGCGCAGCTCGCGCCCCGAGCGCTTGTGCGGCACCGCGGGCACTCCGGCGGACGCGGGCGTACGCTCGAGTCGGGGCCGCAGCAAACGGCGCGCGACCAGGACCACCTCGCGGCTGTGCGTCAGGTCGCGCCGGAATTGCTCGGCCATCTGGTGCGCCAGCGCTTCATTCTCGACCACCGCGTCGAGCTCGTAATTGGTGAGGAGGCTCGAGACGTTGAGGTTGCTCGAGCCCACGCGCACCCACTGTCGATCGGCCAGCGTGGTCTTGGCGTGCAGCATGGGACCGGTCCATTCGAACACCCGGACGCCTGCCTCCAGCAGCTCGCGGTACCCGATCCGCGTGAACGCTCGGAGAACGGGGATATCGCTCGTGCCGGGGACCAGCAACCGCACGTCCACGCCGTCGCGCGCCGCGTCGAGTAGCGTGGCGAAGAGGGTCGCCGGGGCCAGGAGGTAGGCGTCGGTGATCCACAGCCGCTCCGTCGCTGTCGCGGCGAGCATCTGCACCACACGCCACGCGCGCGTGCGCTCGGGTTCGCCCTCGATCACGCGCACGGCGCAGGCACCGCAGGGCGCGGGATCCGCATCCCGCTCGGTGTCGGGCAGCGGCGGGCCGGCGCGCCGCCACACGCGCGCGAAGGTTTCGTCCAGGGCGGCGGCGGCCGGTCCGCAGACCTGCAGCATCGTGTCGCGCCACGCCTGACGACGGCGCGCCGGATCGCCCGCCCACTCGTTGCCGATGCAAATGCCGCCGAGCATCGCGTCGCGGCCATCCGCCACCACCAGCTTGCGGTGGTCGCGACGCAGCACACCCAACGGCCGGCTTGAGAACAGCGGATTGAAGCTGCGGACGTCGACGCCCGCGTGACGCAGCCAGCGCCAGAACGCGCGGCTGGTCCCGAACGAGCCGAGGCCGTCGTACAGCACGCGCACGTGCACCCCGGCGCGCGCGCGCGCCGCCAGCGCCTCGCCGAAGCGCCGACCGGTGGCGTCGTCGTGAATGATGTAGTTCTCGAAATGGATCCACCGCGCGGCGGACGCGATCACGTCCAGCATCGCGGCGAGGGCGGCGGGACTGTCGGCGTAGTGCGTCAGCGTGTTGCCGGGGATCGGCCGGACGCCGGCGGCGCGGTCCACGGCCTTCGTGAAGCGAGCGAGGGCGAGGGTCCCGGCGTCGAGCGAGGTCACCCGGCGGGTCGCGCCGCAGCGCCGAGCGACAATGTGTCCTCCACGGGACGCAGGGCCGCGATCACGAACGCGATGTGCTCGTCCAGCGGCACGCCCAGCTCTTCCGCGCCCTGGCGCACTTCGTCGCGATTCACGCCGCGCGCGAACGCCTTGTCCTTGAGCTTCTTCTTGACCGAGGACACCTCGAGGTCGGCAAAACTTTTCGACGGCCGCACCAGCGCGCAGGCCACCAAGAAGCCGCACAGCTCGTCCACGGCGAACAGCGTCTGGGCGAGAGGCGAATCGCGCGGCACGCCGGAGTAGGTTGCGTGACCGAGAATCGCGCGGCACTGCGCGTCGGAGAGACCGCGTTCGCGCAATACGCCCACGCCCCAGGCAGGATGCCCCTCGGTCGCGCTGTGCTCCTGGTTGGGATACTTCTCGTAATCGAAATCGTGCAGCAGCCCCACCACGCCCCACGAGTCGGGATCGGCGCCGAATTTCGCGGCATAGGCGCGCATCGCCGCCTCCACGGCCAGCATGTGCTGGCGCAGCGACGGCGATTGCGTGTGCTCCTGCATGAGATGCAACGCGTCCGTGCGGTTCATCCCCAGTCCACCCCCCAGCGTTCGCCCCACAGCTCCGCCATCAGGATCGGCCACAGCTTGCGGGCGTGATTGCGGCGCCCCGCGCGGTGCTCGGCCCACAGGGCCGGCACCCGCTCGCCTCCCAGACGCGGTCGCGTGAAACAGCGCTCGGCGAGGGGTGCCAGCGCCGTCACCAACCAGCGCGCTACCGGCACGGACAGCCCACGCTTCTTGCGCTCGATCACGCGGTCCGGCACAATGCCGCGCGCTGCATCCTTCAATATCGCCTTGGTGGTAAGGCGCCGCACCTTCAGCGCCGACGGCGCCGGCAGCGCCAGCTCCAGCACCGCGCGGTCGAGGAACGGCGCGCGGGCCTCGATCGACGCCAGCATCGTCCCGCGGTCGACCTTCACCAGCAGGTTGTCCGGCAGGTACGTGAGAAAATCGAGCCACAGCACGCGGTTCAGCGGGTCGTCGTGCGGAAAACGAGTCAGCAGGCAGCCCAGCTCGGCAACCGTGGCGGCTCCGGCCCCCAGCGCGCCGAACCAGGCGATGTGGCGCTCGAGCCACGGCAGGTCCGCTCCCGCGACGAACTGTTTCAGCAGGAACTCGAGCGTGACCTTCCCGGTGGAGCTGGGGAGACGCTCGACCGCGCCGCGGATCCCCCGCCGCACCCCATGCGGCAGGCGCTGATACAGCGCGGCAACCTTGTGGCCGAGGTAGGTGGGGTAGCCGCCGAACAGCTCGTCCGCTCCCTCGCCCGACAGCACAACCTTCACGTCGGCGCGCGCCGCCTCGGCGAGCAAGTAGGTCGGCAGGATAGCGGGATCGCCCACGGGCTCCGCCAAGTGACGGGTTACCACGTCGAGCGCGCGACTGAGCGAGCCGTCATCCGCCGTGACGACGTGGTGCACCGTCTTGATGTCGTGGGTCACCGCCTCGGCGAAGGCGCTCTCGTCGTAGCCGGGTTCCAGGAAGCGGACGGCGTAGGTGTGGATCTGCTCGTCCGGCTTGTTGCGGGCGGCCGCCGCCGCGAGGAACGACGAATCGAGCCCGCCGCTCGTGAACACCCCGACCGGCACATCCGACATCAGCTCGCGCTCTACCGCCCCGAGCAGGGTTTCGCGCAGCGCTGCGGGTGACGTGAGCCGCGACGGCTGCGATGCGACAACCGCCGGATCCCAGTAGCGCCGGCGTGTCACGCCCTGCGCATTGGCCACGAGCACCTCGCCCGGCCGCAGCTTCTCGATTCCCGCGAACATGGTCTGGGGCCCCGGGACGTACCCCAGCGCCGCGTACAGCTCGGCTGCGGGACGGTGCACGCGGCGCGGCTGGTCGGGAAATGCGAGCAGCGCCTGGATCTCGGACGCGAAGCGAATGTCCCCACCGCGCTCGGTCCAGAACAGCGGCTTCTCGCCCGCGCGGTCGCGCGCCAGGACCAGCGTGCCCGCGCGGTCGTCCCAGATGGCGAGACCGAACATCCCTTCGAGCCGCGCCACGCCGTCGGCACCGGAGCCCTCGTACAGCGGCACGATCGTTTCGATGTCGCCGCTCGAGCGGAACGGATAGCCCTTGGCGCGGAACTCGGTGCGCAGCGCGGGCGCGTTGTAGATCTCGCCGTTGCACACCATCCAGATCGCGCCGTCGGGACTCTGGAACGGCTGGTCGCCGGTGGTCAGATCCATGATGGCGAGGCGGCGCGCTCCGATGCGTGCGCGCTCGTGCCCCACGATGCGCTCGCCATCGGGCCCGCGATGCGCCAGCGACGCGGCCATCCGCTCCAGGCACTCCGGATGCGTGAGCGGCCGCCCGCGTAGCGAGACGGCCCCGAAGATGCCGCACATCAGCGCGCCCCCCGCGGGCGGCAGGGGCCGTACGCGGCATAGCGGACGTCCTCGGCGAGCAGCGGCAGCGCGGCCGCAAGCGTCGCGCGCGCCGAGGCGTCACCGCGGCGTGTGATGAACACGGTGGGGCTGGCGCAGCGCGCCAGGGTGTCGTGCCACGCGTCGGCCGGGAGCAACGGCGATTCGGTGAGATTGCGGAACGCCTCCTGCTGGTCCGCGATGTAATTGCTCGTCAGCTCGCGGCCCGTGGCGGTGGCCACGGGCACGAGTCGACGCATATAGAAAGGAAGGGAGGGCGGGTACGCGGCGACGCCGACCACCTCACCGCCACCCCGCAGCGCCGCGATGGTGGCTTGCACGATCGGTGCGGACGAGCGGTCATCCCCCACGGCGGCGAGCAGTCGTGCGCCAGCGAATGGGATCGCCATCACGCAGGCCGCATACCCCGCCGCGGCCAGATCGGGGCGGCCCCAGCGCGCGCCGCTCGCCACCAGCGCCGCCGCGGCGAGCAGCACCACGCCGAGCGCGAGCGCGGTGGGGGGAATCGCCGCCTTCTCCGCGGGCGTCAACGACAGCGGCGCGGGCATCCAGCGGGTCAACGTGAGTAACAGGGCGCCGATGGCCACGAGGGCACCAGCCGCCCACCGCCACGCCGTCGTGGCCGCATCGGCTGCCAACGCGCGCGCCGCCGCGAGCGCCAGCGCCGGCATCAGCGGCAGGACGTAGTGCGGCAGCTTCGATTGGTTGAGCGACAGGAAGACCAGCGGCACCACGACCCACGACGCGAGCAGCACGGCGTCGCTCGCGGCGGGGTCGGTGCGGCGGGCGGCCCACGCAGCGCGCCAGCGACCGAAGCGGGCCAACGCGGGCACCACCCACGGAAACGGCCCCACGAGCACGATCGGCAGATAGTACCAGAACGGCGCGGTGCGGTGGAAGCTGTGCGTCGTGACGCGCTGCAGCGTCTCGCGCACGAACACGTAATGCGGGAAGTCGGGGTGGCGCAGCGACACGGCGACGAACCAGGGCAGCGCCGTCACCGCGAACGCGGCGAGCGCCGGCAGCGAGACCAGGCGGCGCCACGAGCGCCCGGTGGCGATGGTCCACGGCAGCACGGCGAGCACGGGCAGCAGTATGGCAATGGGCCCTTTGGTGATGGCGCCGAGGCCCATCGCAGCCCATGCTCGCGCGGGTCGCTCCTCCACCAGGGCGAGGATCGCGGCCGTGATGAAGAAGGTGAGCGTCGCGTCGAAGATGGTCTCGCGGGCGTAGGCGAGCACGAGCGGCATCGTGGCGAACGCGAGTCCGGCGAGCCAGCCCGTGTCGCGGCCCCAGCGGCGGCGGGCGAAGGCGACGAGCAGCACCAGGGTGGCGAGCGTCGACAAATACGCGGGCAGCCGCGCCGCGACCTCGGTCGGGCCGAGGGCCGTCATCGCCAGGGCGGCCGCCGCGAAGTAGACGATCGGCTTGTCGAGATAGGGCAGGCCGTCGAGGTGCGGCACGAGGTAGTCGTGGGACAGCGCCATTTCGCGGGCGACTTCGGCGTTGCGGCCCTCGTCGGGGTCGAGCAGGCGCCACCCCGCCAACCCCCAGCCGAGCGCCAGCGCCGCCGCGACGCACAGCAGCGGCAAGCGGCGAAACGCGTATAGTGGCAAGGAGAAAGCGGTCAGGGTAAGCTTTTTGTGTGAGTGACCGGAGTCGCGCGCTAAAGCTATTCGAGCGCGCTTACCAGTGCCAGCAGGCGGGCGATCACGCGGGCGCGATTCGCCTGTATCAGGCGTCGCTCGCGGAGCAGCCCAGCGCCGAAGCGCACACGTTTCTCGGCTGGGTGTACTCGTTCGAGCGGCGGTTCGCCGAAGCGATCGCGGAGTGCAAGCGCGCCATCGCGGTCGATCCGGAGTTCGGCAATCCCTACAACGACATCGGCGTCTACCTGATCGAGCTGGGCCGGCCCGACGAGGCGGTGCCGTGGCTCGAGCAGGCGGTCACCGCCCCGCGCTACGAGGCACGCCACTTTCCCCACGTCAACCTCGGCCGCATCTACGAGCAGCAGAACGACCCGCTGGCGGCGGTGCGGGAGTACGGCCGCGCGCTCGAGCACCTGCCGGGCTACGAGCCGGCGGTGGCGGGTGTGCGGCGCATGCAGCAGCGGGTGAACTAGGGTCAGTGCAGCGCGGGACCACTCGCGCCGCTCGGCGCCGCGGGCATCTGCGACACCGAAATCGGCACGGCTGCGGCCGACGCGCCGTCGATCGTGATCTCGAAGCGGTACTGGCCCGGGTGCGGGAACGGCACGTCAAAGACAAGAATCGCCGCGGCTTCGATGTCGGTCACACCCGCCGGCGGCTCGGCGAACGTCACCTGCCCGTTGCCACCCAGAATCTCCTGATCCTGCTCATCGAGCAGGCGGATCTGCACGGCGTGTT
>Ga0137392_10001755_pt1 | contig 12644 bp, 9 predicted proteins | sample 15con2h34AmetaG_FD_101394 | JGI IMG/M metagenome (GOLD analysis project Ga0137392, IMG submission 101394) | Vadose zone soil microbial communities from Angelo Coast Range Reserve, California, USA - 15con2h3.4A metaG | ecosystem: Environmental > Terrestrial > Soil > Vadose zone > Saprolite... | reverse complement strand
CGAGGAGTACAAGAAACAGTTTCCGCAGCTGTCGGATCATCTGAACAGGATGCAGAGCGGCCAATTGCCTGACGGCTGGGATAAGGATTTGCCGAGCTTTCCAGCCGATCCGAAGGGCATAGCGACGCGCGAATCCTCAGGAAAAACTCTGAACGCCCTTGCGAAGAATATCCCGTGGCTGATTGGCGGATCGGCGGACCTGGCCAAATCCAATAAGACGAACTTGACGTTTGACGGCGCGGGAGACTTCTACCCGAACAAGTATCGCGGGCGCAACATTCACTTCGGCGTGCGGGAACATGCCATGGGCGCAATCGTGAATGGCATGACTCTGACGAAACTCCGGGCGTTCAGCGCAACCTTCTTTAATTTCAGCGACTACATGCGGCCGAGCATGCGCCTCGGCGCGTTGATGGAAATTCCCGCGATTTACATTTTCACGCACGACTCGATTGGCGTGGGAGAAGACGGGCCGACACACCAGCCCATCGAGCAACTGGCGTCCTTGCGCGCGATGCCGAACATGCTGGTTCTGCGGCCGGGCGATGCCAATGAAGTGGTGGAAGCCTACAAAATCATCCTGCAACATACCCATGGACCTTCGACCCTCGTGCTGACGCGCCAGGCCATGCCCACGTTTGATCGCACAAAATATGCGCCCGCCTCAGGCGTCGCGAAGGGCGCTTACATTCTTGCAGATGCTCCGGGCGGGAAACCCGATGTAATCCTCATGGGCAGCGGCAGCGAAGTATCTCTTTGCGTGGAAGCCGGCGAAAAATTGAATGCGGCCGGGATCAAGGCCCGAGTCGTCAGCATGCCTTCGTGGGAACTTTTCGAACGCCAGGACGCCGCGTATAAGGAGAGTGTCCTCCCATCGAGTGTAAGCGCGCGGGTTTCCGTGGAGATGGCTTCCACGTTTGGATGGGAGCGCTACACCGGCCCCAAGGGGAAGATAATTGGGATGCGCAGCTTCGGGGCATCGGCGCCGCTCAAAGATCTGTTGAAAAAATTCGGCATGGAAGCGGACAAGGTCGTGGCGGCAGCGAGGGAAGTCCTCGGAAAGTGAGCCGGCAATGAAGATCGTGATTGGCTCGGACCACGCTGGGTTTCAATTGAAGGTAGCCATGGACGATTTGCTTCGCTCATTGGGACACGACGTGCTGGATGTCGGCGCGTTCAATGAAAACCCTTCCGATTATCCGGACTTTGCGGAAGCCGTGGGCCGGGCGGTGCTGGACCACAAGGCCGAGCGCGGCGTGCTCATCTGCGGCAGCGGCGTCGGCGCGAGCGTGGCGGCAAATAAGCTGCCGGGGATCCGCGCGGCAGTCTGCCACGATTCCTATTCCGCGCATCAGGGCGTGGAGCACGACGACATGAACGTGCTGGTGCTCGGCTCGCGCATCATCGGATCGAAGCTCGCCGAGGATTTGGTGAAGGCGTTCCTGGGCGCAAAGTTTACGAACGAAGAGCGGCACGTGCGGCGGCTCAATAAAGTGAAAGCGCTGGAAGCAAAGTTCGCGGCGGGCTTGAAACAGTAAGCAATGACGATCGGCGTCGAGGCAAGAAGCGCGCCCAGCTTGCTGAGGCGTACAATAGAGTTTCGAAACTTTTTCGATGTGAAGGAGAACCAATATGACGACTGCGACGACGATCCCAAGCATAGGCACCGGCCAGGGAACAAACCCACTGAAGGGGCTGCTCGCCTACGGCCAATCCCCCTGGATGGATTACATCCGCAGAGACCTGCTCACCAGCGGGGAATTGAAGAAATATATTGATAACGATGGGCTCCGTGGAATGACCTCCAACCCCGCCATCTTCGAGAAGGCCATCACGGGCAGCAACCTTTATGACGAAATCCTATCGTCACCCGACGCCAAGAAGCTCGATGCCAACGGCCTCTTCGAAACAATCGCGATTCGCGACGTGCAGGACGCTTGCGACATTTTCAAGCCGGTGTATACGGAAACGAAGCGCCGCGACGGTTATGTCAGCCTGGAAGTTTCACCGTTTCTTGGCTTTGATACGAACGCCTCGCTCGCGGAAGCTCGCCGCCTGTGGAAGGCCGTGGATCGCCCCAACGTCATGATCAAGATTCCTGGGACGCCCGAAGGCCTCCCTGCCATACACCAGGCGCTCGAAGAAGGTATCAACATCAATATCACTCTCCTCTTCGCGCAGGCTGCTTACGAACAAGTCGCGGAAGCATTTCTTACCGCGCTGGAAGCTCGCGCCGCCAAGGGCCAGGACATCAGTCACATCGCGAGCGTCGCCAGCTTCTTCGTCAGCCGCATCGATACCCTGGTTGATAGCAAGATCGACGAGAAGCTCAAGTCCACCACTACGGATGCCGGCCAAAAACTTCTGCTCGAAAGCATCCGCGGCAAAATCGCCATTGCCAACGCCCGGCTCACGTACAAGAAGTATCAGGAACTTTTTGGCGGCCCGCGTTGGAAGGCGCTCGCGGCCAAAGGTGCACAGACGCAGCGCCTCCTCTGGGCCAGCACCAGCACCAAGAATCCAAAGTATCGCGATGTGATTTACGTCGAAGAACTAATCGGCGCGGACACTGTCGACACGATTCCTCCGGCAACATTTGATGCCTTCCGCGATCACGGCAAACTTCGCCCCAGTCTCACTGAAAACGTCGAAGGCGCCACGAAGACCATGGCCGACCTCGCTAACGCCGGAATTTCCATGAAAGAAGTGACGGACAAACTGATGGTCGACGGCGTCAAGCTGTTTGCCGATGCCTTCAAGACCCTGCTGGATGCCGTGGGCAAAAACGCAGGGGTGCGTGCGTGAGTCTAAACCGCCAGACCTACAAGTTGGCCGGTCCGCTTGCAGGGGCAGTTGCTTCATCGCTCGAAGATTGGAAGAAGAATAACAAAGTCGCGCGCCTTTGGCAGAAGGATGCTTCGCTCTGGAGTGGGACGGACGAGAGTAATTGGCTCGGCTGGCTCACGATCACAGAAGAACAGCTTGCGCACATTGACGCTCTCAAGCAGATCGCCGAGGACGTAAAGAAGGCGCGCTTCAAGCATGCGCTCCTGCTGGGCATGGGCGGTTCCAGCCTCTGTCCCGAAGTTCTGCGCATGACCTTTGGAAAGATCAAAGGTTATCCCGAGCTGCACGTTCTCGATTCCACCGACCCCGCGCAAATCAAGGCCATCGAAGCGAAAGTGGACCTCAAGAGCACCATTTGCATCGTTTCGAGCAAGTCGGGAAGCACGCTTGAGCCCAACATTTACAAGCAATACTTTTTCGAGCGCGTGAAGGCCAAGGTTGGCGAAAAAGAAGCCGGCGATCGCTTCATCGCCATCACCGATCCGGGCTCCAAGATGCAGCAGGTCGCCGAGGCTGATAAGTTTCGCAAGATCTTCATGGGTGTGCCGAGCATCGGCGGCCGCTATTCCGCGCTCTCCAACTTCGGCATGGTACCCGCCGCTGTCATGGGGCTGGACTTTGCAAAATTTCTGAAAAACACCGACGAGATGGTCAGGGCGTGTGGCGCTTCTACTGCTGCCGATTCGAATCCGGGTGTCATCCTGGGAACGATTCTGGGCGTCGCCGCGAATCACGGCCGGGACAAACTCACCATCGTCACTTCGCCGGGAATCTTCGATCTCGGCGCGTGGCTCGAACAATTGATTGCCGAATCCACCGGAAAAATTGGCAAAGGTATTATTCCCGTTGATCGCGAACGCCTCGCCAAGCCGGCGACCTACGGCAACGATCGGGTCTTCGCTTATCTGCGCCTGGCATCGAAACCAAACAAGGCGCAGGATGCCGCGGTTGCCGCGCTCGAAAAGGCCGGGCATGCCGTCGTGCGCATCACTCTGCCGAACATTTACAACCTCGGCCAGGAATTTTTCCGCTGGGAAATCGCCACGGCCGTTGCAGGCTCCATCATCGGCATCAACGCCTTCAACCAGCCTGACGTCGAGGCGAGCAAGATCGAAACCAAAAAACTGACGAGCCAGTACGAAACAACCGGAAGTCTTCCGCCGGAATCGCCTTTCTTCGAAGAGAAAGGCATCAAGCTTTTCGCCGATGAAAAAAATGCCGCGGCGTTGAAAGGCGGCACGAACCTTGTAGACGTTTTGAAGGCGCATCTCTCGCGACTGGCGGCGGGTGACTATTTCGCAGTCCTCGGCTATATCACGATGAATCCCGCGAATGAAAAGACATTGCAGGGTATCCGGCACGCCGTGCGCGACAAGAAGAAGGTGGCGACCGTTCTAGGCTTTGGCCCACGCTTCCTGCACTCCACTGGACAAGCCTACAAAGGTGGTCCCAATAGCGGCGTTTTTCTGCAGATCACCTGCGACGATGCCAAGGATCTTCCGGTACCCGGGCAGAAATACACTTTCGGGATCGTGAAAGCCGCGCAAGCCCGCGGCGACTTCGCGGTTCTCGCCGAACGCGGCCGCCGCGCATTGCGCGTCCACCTGGGGAAGAATCTGAAATCAGGACTCGCGACGCTAGCCAAGGCCGTGCAAAAAGCAATCGCATAAAACACTGAACCATTTCTTTCGCGTAAAACGAGGAGCGGACACGATGCAACTTGGCATGATCGGGCTGGGAAGAATGGGCGCCAACATGGTTCGGCGCCTGCAAAAGAACGGTCACAAGTGCGTAGTGTTCGACCGCAGCGCTGACTCCGTGAAGCAACTGGAAGGCGAGGGCGCGACCGGGGCAACGTCGCTGGATGATTTTGTCAAAAAGCTTCAGAAGCCCCGCGCGATCTGGCTCATGGTGCCAGCCGCGGTGGTCGACGCATCACTGCACGATTTGGTGGGTAAACTCGAAGCCGGCGACACAGTGATCGATGGTGGAAATTCCTACTACATCGACGACATTCGCCGCGCGAAAGAACTCTCGGCCAAGGGAATTCATTATTGCGACGTTGGCACGAGCGGCGGCGTATGGGGTCTCGAACGCGGCTATTGCCAGATGATTGGCGGCGAGACGGAAGTCGTGAAGCGCCTCGATCCGATTTTCAAAACGCTCGCGCCTGGGCGCGGCAATGCGGATCGCACGCCCGGCCGTGACAAGGTGCCTGGCACCGCCGAGGAAGGTTATCTTCACTGCGGCCCTTCCGGCGCCGGCCACTTCGTCAAGATGGTGCACAACGGCATCGAGTACGGCTTGATGGCGGCCTACGCCGAGGGCTTGAACATTCTCAAGCACGCCAACGCGGGCAAATCCCACCGCGAGGCCGACGCGGAAACCACGCCGCTGCGAAATCCCGAGCACTATCAGTACGATTTCAATCTTGCCGACATCACGGAAGTGTGGCGCCGTGGCAGCGTCGTCGCTTCGTGGCTGCTCGATCTGACCGCCATTTCCCTGCTCGATCAGCCGACACTCGAACGCTTTTCAGGCCGCGTCTCCGATTCCGGCGAAGGCCGCTGGACCATCCTCGCCGCAATCGAATCCACCGCGCCCGCGCCCGTTCTGACCGCATCGCTGTTTCAAAGGTTTACGTCGCGCGGCGAAGATGACTTTGCGGCGAAAGTATTGTCCGCGATGCGTTTCCAATTCGGTGGGCACGTCGAAAAGAAGTCCGGCCATTAGAAATTACGCAAAGCGTTTAGAAACCGAAGATAGAAAGTTCCAGCTATGATCCCGAACCACCTAGAATCGAATCCCACCGCAGCGCCCTGCGTGATGGTTATTTTTGGCGCGACCGGCGACTTGACGAAACGCAAACTGCTTCCCGCGCTTTGCAATCTCGCTCAAGACAATCTTCTTCCGCAACAGTTCGCCATTGTGGGCTTCGCGACCAACGACTACACCACGGAAAGCTTTCGCAAGATGCTGGGCGAGGAGATTCCCAAGTACGCTCCTGCACCGGTCGACTTGAAGTTCTGGGACGGGATCGCCGAGCGAATCTACTACGTCCGGGGCGATTTTCAGGACGCCGAGGCCTACAAGCGGCTGAAAGAACAAATTGAACAGGCGGACGAACTTCATAACACGCTTGGAAACAGATTCTTCTACTTGGCGGTCGCGCCGCGATTCTTCTCCCCGATAACCAAGAAGCTGGGCGAATGCGGCCTCACGAAGGAAGAAAACGGCCGCTGGGCGCGCGTGATCGTCGAAAAGCCATTCGGCCATGACTTGGAATCGGCGAAGCAGCTCAACCAGGACTTGAAACAGGTTCTGACGGAAAAACAGATCTACCGCATCGACCACTATCTCGGCAAGGAGACCGTCCAAAACGTGATGGTCTTCCGCTTTTCGAACAACATCATCGAGCCGTTGTGGAATCGCAATTACGTGGATCACGTTCAGATCACCGCGGCGGAAACCGTCGGCGTGGAGCATCGCGGCGGTTTCTATGAGACCGCAGGCGCCTTGCGCGACATGGTACCGAACCACTTGTTCCAGCTCTTGACCATGACGGCGATGGAGCCGCCGATTTCCTTCGATGCCGATCAAGTTCGCAATAAACAAGCCGAAGTTCTGCACGCCATCCAGCCGCTCAACCCCGAAGACGTGCTGAAAAACATGGTCCGCGGCCAGTACGGCGGCGGCACGGTAGACGGCCAGCGCGTCGGAGGCTACCGCATCGAACCGGATGTCGCGCCGGATTCGAACACGGAAACGTTTGTCGCTCTGAAATTGCAGATCGACAACTGGCGCTGGGCGGGCGTGCCGTTCTATCTTCGCACGGGAAAGCGGCTCGCGCAGCGCACCACGGAGATCGTGATCCAGTTCCGCAGGACTCCCTTCGTCCTGTTCCGCAACACCACGGTAAAAAATCTGGAAACCAACCGCCTCGTCATCCACATTCAGCCCGAAGAAGGCATTTCGTTGAGCTTCGGCGCGAAGGTTCCCGGCTCGATCATGAAGCTCGGCCTGGTAAATATGGATTTCGATTACTGTACCTATTTCGGATTGGAGCACAGCACCGGTTATGAACGGCTGCTCCGCGATTGCATGGCGGGCGATGCCACGCTCTTCCAGCGCTCGGACATGGTCGAAGCCGGATGGAGTGTGATTCAACCGATCCTGGATGTCTGGCACGCTTTGCCCGCCCGCGGTTTCCCGAACTACGCGGCAGGCTCGTGGGGTCCAATCGAGGCAGATGATTTGTTGGAACGCGACGGGCGCTCGTGGCGGCGCATCGGCGAAGAGGAAGTCGACAAACGCGGCAGGATTGCCGTTCCGGATAAGACAGGGATCATCACCTAAGAGGAGCGCGCGTGAAGCGTGAGATTCGAATCCTGCCGGACGGAGCAGCCATCGCGCGGCGCGCGGCGCAGGAGTTTGTTCAAGCCGCGGCACGGGCGGTTCGCGAGAAAGGTTCTTTCAACGTAGCGCTCGCAGGGGGTTCGACCCCGAAAGCGCTCTACAGCCTCCTGGTGAACGATCCAACTCTGCGCTCGCAAGTCCCTTGGGATAAAATACGTCTGTTCTTCGGCGACGAGCGCCATGTCCCGCCGGACCATCCGGACAGCAATTTTCGCATGGCAACGGAAGCGATGATTTCCAAGGCGCCGCTCAAACCGGAACAGGTCACGCGGATCAAAGGTGAATATCCTGATGCGGAGCAGGCCGCGCTAGAATACGAAAAGGCACTGCGCGAATATTTCAAGCTGAAGGATGGAGAGTATCCGCGCTTTGATCTCGTGCTGGCAGGAATGGGCAACGAGGGCCACACGCTGTCGCTTTTCCCGGGAACGAAAGCGCTGCATGCCGACGGGCGTCTGGTTGTGCGAAACTGGGTGGGCAAATTGTACGCGGAACGCATCACACTCACTGCGCCGGCAGCCAGCAATGCCGCGCAAGTCATCTTCATGGTGAAGGGTGCGGACAAAGCCCCCGCACTGAAGGCCGTGCTGGAAGGGCCGTTTGAGCCGGAACAATTGCCCGCGCAGTGGCTCCAGCCAAAAAATGGAAAACTACTTTGGCTGGTGGACGCTGCCGCAGGCGGCATGCTTTCGATAGGAATTCGAGAATAGTTGACCGTTTTACGGTCACGCTTGATTTGACTGCATGGCAGGTACACTTGAATCGACCGCTTGGCGGTCGCACCTGAAACGAGGAGAAAGAAATGGCAACCAGCACTTTCCACGGAAAACTTGAAACCTATCTCGGCGCAAAGGCGGAATCCCTGCTGGGATTCAAATCGCCGAAAATCGCCAAGGAGCGCCTGCATCTTCCCGGCCCGGACTTTGTCGACCGCATCTATGCAGCGACAGACCGCAACCTCCGCGTGCTGGCAAATCTGCAGCGTATGTTCGGACACGGCCGCCTCAGCGGCACGGGTTATCTCTCCATCCTGCCCGTCGATCAGGGCATCGAGCACTCTGGCGGCGCGAGCTTCGCCAAGAATCCCGATTACTTTGATGGGGGAAACATCGTCAAGCTTGCCATCGAGGGTGGCTGCAACGCCGTGGCTTCCACTTTCGGCGTGCTCGGCTCCGTCGCGCGCAAGTACGCCCACAAAATCCCGTTTATCGTGAAGATCAATCACAATGAGCTGCTGACTTTCCCGAATAAGGCCGATCAAATTCTCTTCGGCACCGTGCAGCAGGCCTACGACATGGGCGCATCCGCCGTCGGCGCCACGATTTATTTCGGCTCCGACCAGAGCGGCCGCCAGATCGTGGAAATCAGCCAGGCCTTCGCCAAGGCCCACGAACTCGGCATGGCCACCGTCCTGTGGTGCTATCTCCGCAACAACGCTTTCAAGAAGGACAAGGACTATCACGTCTCCGCCGACCTCACCGGCCAGGCCAACCATCTCGGCGTGACCATCGAAGCCGACATCATCAAGCAGAAGCTCCCGGAAAATAACGGCGGCTATGCCGCGCTGAACATGGGCGATTCCAGCTACGGCAAGTTCGACAAACGCATCTACACCGACCTCTGCAGCGATCATCCCATCGACTTGACCCGCTATCAGGTCGCCAACTGCTATATGGGCCGCGCCGGCTTGATCAACAGCGGCGGCGCTTCCGGCGCAAACGACTTCGAAGAAGCCGTAGCCACCGCCGTCATCAATAAGCGCGCCGGCGGCACCGGTCTCATCTCCGGCCGCAAAGCCTTCCAGCGCCCCATGAAGGAAGGCGTCCAACTTCTCAATGCCATCCAGGACGTCTACCTGAGCCCCGAAGTCACCATCGCCTAGTGCACCGGGGTAAGACGTATCTCCGGTATCGCGGGCGGGCCAGCAGTTAGACCATCGCTTAATTGCTGGCCCCATGGCGGATAAAATCGTTCACTTACCTACGGGGTTTGAGGAGGTGAAAGTACTCGAGAGATAAGAAGATCCTTGGCGTCGGAGAGGCTGAGATCGCTGGCGACTGCGCGGAAATCAGATCGCCGTTCATAGTGCTCTTTGTTGATTGTCTTGAAGATCGCCATTCGGCCTGAGAAGTGAATATTGATGAAAGCGGTCTTCCACTGTTGAGGGCCGACCTCCACTCGCCCGAGCTCCACTGTGCCGCTGTCGATTCGCCCCAGCAGCCCGTAACCGAAGTCGACCCGATTGATAAGATAGCCCTCGACTTTTGCCAAGCGCTTCTCCTCCGGATCGATGAGAATGGTTCCGGCAAGGCTATGTATTACCCGGGCTTCGTAAGTTGGCGGACGGTAGTCAGGATTGGGGTGAAATTTGACCCGGAGCAGATTTTCTTCAACTCCATCAAAGTCATAAACGAAAGCTTCCGGCATCAGGCTCATGAGCTTCTCGAGCTTGAGTTCATCTTCGTCCTGCGCTTGCTTTAGCTGCAGCAACGTCCTTGGATCTTTCATAAGCCGGCCAATGCGCGCGTCGTCCTGCTGCCGCTGGTCGCGGTTAAGAGCCGCGCCGTCGATCGCAAGCACGCGGTAAAGCGGGCCCTCCTCGGTCTCTATTTGCACTTCGGTGAGGGTTTGCTTCCCCGCCCGTTTCTCGACCATACAGATCCACTTCCGCTGCTTCTCACGGTCCGTCAGCTCATTTGCGACGACCGCACCCACGAGTTCGCCCGCAGTCGCCGAGTAACTTCGGCCTCGATCGCGATTGGCAACCGAAGCTGTTCGTGCAGCACCGGCGAGAAGTTCTGTGACAGGGGATGCGCCCCGATGTGCCTCGTGGAACCCGCTTTGTCCGTCGGATTCCTCTGCGGCATTTCCGGAAAGCGCGGGGCTCGCCTTCCCCAACAGGAGGCTGCCGGCGGCAAACACGGAAAAGAAAAAGAGCTTGTTGGTTTTCTCCATGACAACAGAAACCAATTTTACCGTGTGGCTACTCTTCATGGTCCACTGCCTTGCCGTCCGCCGGTCCCGTGCTTTGAGCGAAAAGTGATCCTGAAACCGACGACATGACTAGGAACTGTTCGCTCCGGCAATTTAGCCGGGGTTTCCGTTCCTGACCCAATCGCACCGGAACCGGGAAACCTTGGCGAGTCAATATTCTCAAGCAGATTAACGCGTCGAGAGTGGGGCATCTGTGCAAAAAGGGACAGATTTGGTCTTGTGCTTATCGGTACAGACAGCCGATTCCCGGCCTGGTACACTTTTTTTGCTAGCGGGCCCATTTGGAAGGAATGACGGGTGTGGATATGTGGCAAAAAAAATGTCCAGTTTGTCGGCAGCCGATGGAAAAGAAACTTCCCACTGAGACCGTCTCCTGCACCTGCGGTAAATACGTCTGGAAGGGCTAACGTTTTTCCTGCTGTGATTCCGCCCTTTGCGCGTCACCCCAAATGGTTGCATGTTGAAGGACACTATGGCCATCCGCCCCAGAATCGGTCTGACCGCGACTGGAATCGCCGCGATACTCTTACTCGCGCTTATTTTCGTTGCACCCGCTCTCGTTAAAGTCGATCGCTACCGGCCCAAAGTGATCTCCTATCTCCAGCAGAAAACGGGCAAGCGGATCGAAATCGGCCGGATGGGACTTACGTTTTTCCCGCTATCGATTCACATTGACGATTTCGGCGTGAAGAATCCCCCGCTATTTCCGCCCGGATATGTCGTCAAGGTGAGACGCATCGATGCGGAACTTAGCCTGGGAGCGCTGCTGCGTCGGCAGGTCGTCGTCAAGCAACTCGTCCTGGAAGACCCGGTCCTGAATCTGACTTCGGACCCCGACGGCCCGTGGAACTTCGAGAATCCTCAAGCGAAACTTTCGGAGAACACCTTGCCTCTCGGAGTGTTTTCGAGAGTGCAAATTAAGCGGGGGCAGCTGATCGCGTCGAATCTTCTGCCATCCGACGCCGCGGGTCCTATCTTCTTCGAGGCCTACGACATTTCCGGTGAACTGGAGCAGGTGAACCTGGACGGAATTATCAATCCTTCTTCTTCCTCGGAGGACGGCCAGGGCAGCCTGAAGGCGGGCGTTCTGCGCTTCGGCTCGATGGAGGTAAAAAATCTGGAATCCAAATTGAGATTAGAAGCGAGGCACGCTTTTTTCACGGATGTCAAAGCCGAAGTCTACGGCGGGAGCGCTGCGGGTGATCTCTCCTTTGATTTGTCTGGGAAGAACGCAAGCTTTAAGACCAATGTGCGATTGAGCGGAATTAATGTGGCCCATCTTCTGGCGGCCTATCCCAACGGCGGCGGAAAGATGACCGGAAAGATGGAAGGTGACGTAAAGTTGGCGGGAGAAATCGCGCACACCCTCCGCCCGCTTGCGGGAATCCACGGCGCCGGACACGTGACGGTGCGCAACGGCAAGGTGCCAAGCCTCAAGCTCAACGCGAACTTGATGAAGCTGGCGCACTTCAACGATCTTGGCCCGGCCAAAAATGATCCTTCCTCATTTAACCTGATCACCACCGATCTGGAGCTGGCCAATCAGCGGATTTCCAGCCGCGTGATCGACATTGACGGCTACGGAGTCGATGTGGATGGCTCGGGCAGTGTCAGCGTGTCAGGCTCCGACGAGCTGAACTATCGCGGGCTGGCGGAGATTACCACCAAGGAAGGTTTCTTCACCAACGCCATCGCCCGCCTCTCCGGAGCCTCATTGAAAGACGGTAAGCTGCAGTTTCCCTTCCGGATCGGCGGAACGATCAATAGCCCGGTATTTTCCAAAGGCAAGGGCGATAAAGACGTGGACGCCGTACATAAACCTCGGTGAGGAAACGCTGTAGAGTTTCATTCAGGCGCGCGTAAGTGTTGCGGAGCGCGCCGCTTCCAGAAGTTTTCTCGCATTTTCGCGAATGTCGCCTTTGCTGAAGACGGCGTTGCCGGCCACAAGCAACTCGGCGCCCGCGCGCACAATATCTCCTACCGTATCGAGCGCGACGCCGCCATCCACTTCGATGCGGAACGACAAGCCCAGCGATTCGCGGACTTCGACGAGAGTCTTGATCTTCTGGAGAGCGCCGCGAATGAATTTTTGCGCGCCAAATCCCGGATTCACGGACATGATCAAAACGTGATGAACCATATCCAGGACTTCATCCACCATGTGCACCGGCGTGGCGGGATTCAGGACCACACCCGGCTTGCACTCGTTTGATTCAATCAACTGCAGCGTGCGATGAAGATGCACGCACGCTTCCTGGTGCACGGAAATCCAGCTCGCGCCGGCTTCCGCAAAGGCAGGAATGAACTCGTCGGGGTTTTCAATCATCAGGTGGCAATCGAGGATAGCGTCGGGAAGGGCTTTCCGCAGCGATGCCACGACCAACGGT
>Ga0137392_10001749_pt1 | contig 12655 bp, 13 predicted proteins | sample 15con2h34AmetaG_FD_101394 | JGI IMG/M metagenome (GOLD analysis project Ga0137392, IMG submission 101394) | Vadose zone soil microbial communities from Angelo Coast Range Reserve, California, USA - 15con2h3.4A metaG | ecosystem: Environmental > Terrestrial > Soil > Vadose zone > Saprolite... | reverse complement strand
GGCATCCGGGGCGAGATCGAGCGCGTCGAGCATGGGCTTGGGAATCGCCAGCATGACCGACCCGCCGACCTTTCGCAGCCGCGCTGCATGGGGCATGAGATCACCTCGCCGAGTCATTATTGGAAGATAACATAAGGGCGTCGCCGACAGGGAACCCGTAGGCGGATCGACCCCGGGCTCGACGGTGCCGATGGTTCCCTCCCCTGCCCGGGCTTGACCCGGGAAAAATCAGACGTGATTCGGCTCGTGGAAATACTCCGCGCGTGCGGCCATGAAGGCGCGCGAGGCCGAGATTTATCCGCGCGCGGCAGCGGGCGACCGAGCGCGCGGCCAGGCCCGAGATGCCCCAAGTGTGGGTCGACGCCATCGCCGCGTTTGTCGCCGAGTATGTTGCCGAGAAGATCGGCGGCGCCGAGGTCGCAAAGGCGCAACATTCAAACTTAGAACACGAGAGCAGCAAGATCCTCGACCTGCCAGCGTCGCCGCTGATCCGGGAAGGTGAGGATCAATGCCGCTTGAATTTCCAGGTTGCCCGCCAGGCGGCGCCTTGCCCGGCCGCCGTCATGGTGTCGAGCGCCGTCCCCTCGACCGCAACCCGCTCGTCCTTCGGTGTTCGCGGTCGGGCGGCGAGGGGCGCGGCTCAAAATAGCACCGCGATTATAGGGGCAGGGAGCGATCCGCTGCGCTTAGCGGGTTTGGGCTTGAGCAGCAGCGCGACCGAACGCCACCATGTCGTCATCTGGAGTTGGTGGATAGATAGGATGATATCCTCCATATGGCTTAATGGCATCGAGGCCGCCGCTGACAGCGTCGAGTTCACTGTCGGTGAGTTCGGCCTCGGTCAGTTCGCGCTCGCTCGTTGCAGCGGTGTTGATTGCGGTGTTCTTGCTCATGATCTTCTCCATTCCTAGAGCGTCAGAAGCCGAATTGGTGGATCAAGGTGTACCAAGCGTCGATGGGGCTTCCACCACCGCCACCGCCGCCACCGCACCCACCCATAGGGCCAATGACGATCGGAATCGTTTGGACCCCTGCTGCGCCACTCACGGCGTTGAGTTCGTCGATTGTTAGTTCGCACTCGCTCGTTGCGTCACTGGTCTTGCGGATGATCTTCTCCATTCAAGCCAACGCGGACCCTCAACGGAAACATTGCATGAATAGGTCCGCTCCTGGAATGTCGAAGATCCAGCACTCCGTTTTGTTAGCGACGTGTAGTCGTTCGTGCACGAGTTGTTCTACGCCTCCACTCACTGATTCCAACTCTTCGAGGCTTAATTCGGTGACTTCCGCGTTGTGTGTAGTCTTGGTCATGATCTCCTCCATCCAAGCCAGCGCGGACCATCCACGCTGGTGCGGCCACACTGGCTCAACGCTCGCGGCGTCACCGTGAACCGGCTCACCGTCCGCACCCAAATCAGACATTTCGTGATGGCCATCACAACGGAGAGCGTGCAGTTGCTCGCCCGGACCTCGCGCGCAGGGCATGGGGGCATCCCACCACCAACTCGATCAGCTCGCTCGTTTCTTGGGCGGGATGGGGGGACTACAGAAAAAATCAGCGGCCGAAAGCTAGACCGCTCCGCCGCCCTCGCGTGTGGCCGATTCTAAGTCCACAATGGGACTCGTGCGATGTATGCATATAGCGCAAGGGGTGTTCGATGCGTCCTAGGACTAGCAAGCCACCGCTTGCGGCCGGCCGACAAGGAACCCGGCTGGATCGACCCCGGCTCTACGGTGGCGAAGGGTCCGTCCACAGCGGCGACCGTGCTTCCTGCAGAAAGTCCAAGTTGCCGCAACCGAAATTCGATCAATAAATCTATTTAATTGTCAGTATGTTAAGTGGTTGAGCCAGGGGAGCCGAGCCCCTGACCCCTTGAATGCCGTTCAAGCGCAAAAAAGGCGCGACAAGTTCCCTCGCTAAATCAGCGATTTAGATCGACTTTGGTTTTTGTCTACAAAATGTCGCTTGACATGTAACGCAAATCGTGTACAATACACTCATAATCAACAACTGCGTCTAGATCGTTGCGGCGCGCCCGCGGCACGGCTTGTGCCTGCGGCGGGCCGACGCCTTGCCTGCGCCGCGGCCGCACGGCTGCGCCGCAGCGTCGACTCCCTGACAGCACGGCAACAAGGCTTGAACGCGCCCGCGTGCGGCTCTCCCGCACCGCGACGCCGGAGGCTTTTGCCTGCCGCGGGCGGCGCCGAACGATCCGGGACGCGCAAAAAATCTGGGAGGACGCGCAGATGGCTTTCAGGTACGAGCAGCGCCGGAAACGATATGCCGAGGATCCGGAATACCGAGAGCGGGAGCTTGCCGCGAGCCGCGCCTATCACGCGAAGCACCGCGACCGGCTCAACGCGCTGAAGCGCGAAAAGTGGCGGTCGAACAGCGAATTTCGCGAGCGGCGGCGGGCACAGCGCACGATGGCATACGGCCTCACCGCCGACGACTACGAGCGGATGCTGATCGAGCAGGGCGGCGTCTGCGCGATCTGCAGGCGAGAATCCGATCGGAGGCTTTGCATCGATCATTGCCACGCGACGCAAAAAGTGCGCGGGCTCCTCTGCCACAGATGCAACACCGCGCTCGGGCTGCTCGACGACGATTGGGATCGGCTGCGGGCGGCAATGACCTACGTGGATCGTGGGCGCGGCGTTCCCGAAGCGCGGGCGGGATGCCGGTCGGATATTACCATCGTCACGGCCGGGGCGCCGTTCGAGGCGAGATGCGCGCCGACCATCCAGGCGCTCCAGCTTCGAGCCGAAGTCGGGCGTTTCGGGGTGGCGGGGCGTTCGGCCGGTTTCCGATGAGATGGCCTCCGCGGGTCGCCAACCCGGCGCCTCATCTGGCCCCTCACCCCAACCCTCTCAGCCGAAGTCGGATTTATCCGACTTCGGCCAAATCATTAAGTGACCGAACTTGGGTAAACCCGGTATTATGGAGCAACCGCCACAAGCGGGCTGACCCCTACCTGCCGCCCCAAAGGGGCGCCGATGGTAGGAGCGCGCGCTATGTGGGTGCGGGCGGCGTTGGCCGCACTAGGTTGCCTCATTGCCCTCATCGTAGGGGACGAACTGGTCGATGGCCGGCCAATAGCGAAGGCAGATGGTCGTGTGATGGGGATTTCCTTCCCCATCCAAGTAGTCCAGGCGACCAACCAACCAGACAAAAATCTTGCCCTCGCCGATCTCTGCGGGTTTCAGGGGAACGGTGTCGCAATCTTCAACCGCATGGAAGGTATGGGGGACGTTTGGAAACAGCGGATGGGGCGCGCAATTCACTGTAGATGGAATTTCCGGCACGCTCTCATCTGGCATGGTGACTTTAACGACGAACTTTCCGCGAAGATCGATGGCTGCAGACTGGCCAGTGTTTACAACAACGGCCTTGGCGTTGATGTCGTGGGCGTTTCCAGGGTGGTAGTGTGTGTTTGTGTGGAGTCCCACCCATGGCCGCAGAGCGTCAATGGCAGCTTCCGCATTACGCTCAGCGGCCCTAGCGGTTTCTTGAGCGACAGCGACAGACGCCTGCATGTCGCTCGTCTGCTGAGCGGCGTTTCGCTCAATCAACTCCATCTGTCTTTCGCCGGCCTTCCACAGTTTGTTGGTGGACCACCAGAGGGTGCCCGTGAATATCGCCAACACGACGGTAAAGCCGGCGACGAGCTGCTTTTCATAAGTGTGCAGGAAATCGAGCAAGCCAGTGAGACCGAATCTAATGAGAGAAACGAGCGGGCCAGAAAAAAGGGTGCAGTGACCCTTCTGACCATCGTAAGCGGCTGCGTAATAGCTTGGCTGATCGCACGTCGCGAACCACGAAATCGCGCACTCAAAAAGCAACCAGAGGCCAACGAGAAATAGAATGCGCCACAACACAATCGCGGGCCCCCGATGATGACTAAATATCCTCCAGTGTGACGGCCTCGCACCCGATTGCAACTAGGGCGGCAAGGAAAAATGTGGCCGGGAATGTGCCGCGACTGATCTTGTTGGCGACCGATGCCTCGGTTTCCTTCAGCCCGTGTTTTTTCAGCCGGTCGGCCAATTCGCGGTAGCTCACGTCGGCCCTTGCCAATTCGGCCTTCAGGAACCGCTTGGCCCGATCTTCCCAGGAAGGTTGCTTTTGTGATCGACAAATGGTCCGATCTGGGAGGCCGTGGTCCCCAGAAGAATTTGGTCGAGCTTGTCGTGGAGTGCACGGCTCATGTCGGCATGATTACCGCTTGTTCTCATGTTGAGCAATAGGCCGGTAGTGCTCTCGACGGGCCGTCGCTTGCCTGCCTTAGTACTCCGATTCGTAAATACGGTGACGTATTTTTTGACCTGGTTTAGGCCGCGAGGCGGTAGGATTTTTGCTTGATTTTTTCGAGAAGGATATCGAGATCGCTGCGGGTGAAGGTCCACTCGAACGGTTTGGCTGATTGTTGATAGCGCCGTTGGAAGCGCATCAGATGGTTTTGGAGAGCGGCGAGGGTTGGGAAGTCGTTAGGCGTCAGGAGCTTGCGTTGGACAATGGAGAAGTACACCTCGATCTGGTTGAGCCAGCTGGCGTGCACCGGGGTGTGGACGAGGATGATATTGGGCCACCTGGCGCGGAGGCGGGCGGCGGCGCGTTGGCCGCGATGAGAGGAGCCATTGTCGACGATCCAGAATACGCGGCGGGCGGATCGGTACGGTTGTTTGCGCATGACCTGAGCGACCAGGCGCTCGAAGGGGACGATGCCGGTCTTGCGCTCGCAGCGGCCGAACAACTTGGCGCGATGCACGTCCCAGGCGGCGATGTATGCCCAAGCGCCGGCGCGTGCGTATTCGTGCTCGATGTAAATCGGTCGTCCTGGTCCAGGCGGCAGCGAGGGATGTTTGCGCCGGCGCGCTTGGATGCTGGTCTTCTCGTCGGCGCATAGCACATAATCGCGTGGCCCCAGGGCTTTGTCCTGCCAACGGCACTGATAGAGGTCCAAGATGCGGCCGGCTTTGGCGGCGAAGGCGGGGTCACGCGGGAAGATCCAGCAGCGATGGCGCCAAGGGCGCAGTGCGTCCTGGCTGAGCCAGCGCCACAGCGTGGTCCCGCTGATCTGTGCGACGAGCCCTTGAGCCACCGCCTCCCGGCGCAATTCGGCGAGCGACCAGCGGGCGAATGGCAGCCCGCGACGCGACGGCAACTCACAAGCTAACGCTTTGATTTCGACCATGACACTGGGGGGAAAAACGCGCCGGTCGGCCGCCGCGCGGCTGATCTTCGAGACCGGATAGTCGGTGGGTGTAGAAACGCCGACGCCACTTGCTGACGATCTGCCGCGGCGTATCCAGGCGGGCACCAATGGCATCGTTGGCCAGTCCCTTACTGGCCAACAGCACAATCTTGGCTCGGATCACGTCTCGATATGAAGACTGATATTTGCCCGACCGCCGTACAAGCTCTGCGCGCTCTCGTCTTGTGAGCTTAATGAAATAAGGGCTCTTCCTCGGCATGACGTTTCCCTCCCGCCGAGGATCGCCGTGTCAGATTCGTATGGTCAACGTCCACAAAATACGTCACCGTATTTATGAAATTGGGTACTTAGGCATGGTATTATAGCTCCCACAGGAGGTGAGAAATGATCGATTATATTGCTGCGGTTTGCCACATGGATGGCGTGCCAGTCCCGTCGGGAGAGTCCACCACGTTCGTTGCTGCCAACGACGCTGATGCAAGAGAGAAAGCCAAGAACTGGGCACGGTCGCTCGAACAAATCGAAGATGGAATGTTGGTACAGGTAGTTGCGGCCGGCCGTGGCGTCTGCAGCTTGCGGCAAGGGGAATTTTGATCCGCCGGAGGCCCGGTCGTGTCTCACTTTGAATAAGGGAGCCCTAGCCGGATCGCCAGCGCCCGTCCTATTATGGCGCCATGGGTAACTACGTGGCCACGCTGACCGGGGAGTCCGATGGGCATACCGTCGTCCGCGAGTTCGGGGACATACCCAGTGCTGTCGCGTGGCTACAAGGCGTCGGCTTAGCCGAATTTGATGATCAGTCCGCTTGCGGCGAAGTTCGTTCTAGCGACGGTGGCGTAATGTGGAGAAGGCAGAACCTGCAAACGCCAGAACGTGCAGACAGAGACAAAACGCGGGATTGGAGCCGCTTCTTTGCCCGCCACAACATCACGTTCAAGAGAAAGAAGGGTTGATATGCCAAAAGGCCCCCGAGGTGAGAAGCGCCCCTAAACAGCGACCGCCCACCGCGCGGGCATTCCCGTGCCGACCTGTCGCACAATCCCGCCCTTGTGGTTCCGCAGCGATGACTGCACGCTTCCCGCCAGCCGAGCGACGGCTTTGGAGGCAATGCCGGTTACGCCGTTGGCTGCCAACATCCGTTCGGCCATCTCCCGCGTTGAGAGCGGCTTCTCAGCCGTCCTGAGAACGTCCAGGGCGCTTCGGAATATCGTGCCGGGCTCGAACCCACCGGTTAGGCTTGCGCCTGCGGACGGAGATGGCGCGAAGATTGTAGCCGGGCTGCAGCAGCTTGATGACAGCCTCGACGTGCCTCATGCTGTCGGCAAGGCGTTTGGCCTCCCGCTTGTTGTCGTCGATCTTGCTGGCGAGATCGCCGTGGAGGCGAAGCAGGGCGGAAATGGCAGCTGTGGGGCGCATGCCCGAAATGTGGGCCGGCCGCCGTCACGGCGCTTGTGGCGGTTGCTCCATAATACCGGGTAAACCCGAGTTCGGTTGCGAAGAGCGGAGGGAGGGAGCAGACCGAGCTTGCCGCCCACATCAGAGAATGAAGCTCACCGAGCCGAGCGAGCCGAGCTCGTGCGCATCGATGAGCACGCGGCGCTCCTTGATGCGGAAGCCGTCGCCGGTCCGCCTGAGGACGTAGCGATAGGCGCCGACATATTCGCGGATGCGCTCGTGGCGCCGGAAGCGGTAGCAGACGAAATTGGCGGCGACGGTCACGAGATCCGCTTCCACGCCGACGATGCGCACGTTCGAGATCATGCGCCGGGTGCGCGATCTCGGATATTCGGCGTGACAATTCGGATCGTTGATGCGGATGACGCGCTGGCGGATGCGCTCGCGGTCGTCGGCGATGAGGAACAGGGTGTTGCGGTGGTTGCCCTCGAGCTGGTCGTTGGGCGGCACGTAGTAGGCGGCGTCGTCGGTCAGCAGCGCCTCCCACTCCCCGAGCTTCCAGTCGTCGAGCAGCGCGGCCTCACGGTAGAGGAAATCCTCGACCTCGGCCCGCGTCACCACCGTTGGCGCCGCCACGGTCATGCCGATGCTCCCATCATCTCGTTCCAGCGGCGCCAGAAGATGCGCAGATGGTGCTCGTCGCTGTTGAGCTGCTCGCCCTCCTTGCCCATGCCGCGCGACATTTCCGACCAGCGGTCCTCGGCCCAGTTGGCGAGCCCCTGCTGCACCAGCTCGAGCGCCTCGACGTCGTCGGGCGTGGCAAAGCCGCCGGGACCGTAGAAGGTGAGGAAGGCATCGAGCCGGCGCGCGCGCGCGCTTTCGCCCTCCTCGACCGGCCCGAGCGCCCAGGCGGTGACGTGCATCTTGCCGGCCCCTTCCGGATAGAAGGTGCGCACGGTGACCGACGAGCCGTCGTTGATCACCAGATTGGGAAAAATGACGAGGTTGCGGTTGGTGTCGGCCACGCGCTGCGCCCGTTCCGGTCCGAGACGATCGACCAGCTCGCGCCGGATCGCGTCGATCTCCGCCTTCGCCGCCTCGCCGTAGAGCGGGATCCATTTGGCGACCGGGCGGCCGCGGAAATTGACGTTGTCGGTGGTGAAATGGCCGTTGCCGAGCTCGACCGCCTTGCCGCGGGTCGGCAGCACCAGCCCCGCCTCCTTGGGCGGCTCGATCTTCACGCCGGAATTGGCCATGAAGTTGAGCCAAGTCGAATGGGTGGAAGGCAGGTGATAGTCGTCGACGCTGTTCTCCACCATCAGCTTCCAGTTGGCGGCGACGTCGTATTCCTGCACGCCGGCGATGATCTCCATCTCCCCCGACGGCGACTGATCGATGACGAGGTCGATATAGTCCTTTGCGTCCGCGAGATAGTCGGACAGCGGATCGACCTCGGGGTCGAGGCACATGAACCAGAATCCGCGATAGTCCTCGAAGCGGGCCGGACGCCGCAGACCGTGCGACGATTTGTCGAAGCCCTCGGCATAGGCGTCGTCGCCCGGAACGCCCACGAGCCGGCCGTCATTGCCATAGGTCCAGCCGTGATAGATGCACTGGAAACGCCGCCGGTTGCCCGCGCGCTCCGTGCAGACGATGGCGCCGCGGTGACGGCAGGTGTTGAACAGGCAGTGAAAGTTGCCCTGCTGATCCCGGCAGAAGATCACGGGTCGGCCGGCGACCCTGCGCGAGCGGAAGTCGCCCGGCTTCTTGAGCTCGGAGGAATGGCCGACATAGATCCAGCAGCGACCGAAGACTTGCGATATTTCCCCGCGCAAGACCTCCTCCGAAACCAGGGCCTCCCGGTCGAGCAGAAAGGTCTTCTTCTCGCGGTCGTCGACGATGTACGAGCGGGCGGACATTTGCGCTTGCCTCCGGCATGGAACCTTCAGGGGACGAACCTATATGCTGGTCCGAAACGGGGTCAATTGCATCGCGTCCCGCCGGTCGGCCGGCAGCGTGCGGGCTCCCTATTGAACTTTTCAACGAGCCCGCTAAAGCACACCGTCGCTCCCCGCGAACGATCAGGCCATGGCAGAAAACCCGCTACCCGTCTGCGCCGCCGCCGACTTGCCCCCCGGCACCGTCAGGAGCTTCGACGTCGGCGGGGAGCGTGTCGCGGTCTACAATATCGACGGCACCTTCTACGCAACCGACGCGCGTTGCACCCATGCCACCGCCGACCTCGCCGACGGCATGCTCGAAGGCGACGTGATCGAATGCATCCAGCATTTCGGCGCGTTCCATGTGCCGACCGGCAAGGCCGTGCAGCCGCCCTGCTTCATCGATCTCAAGACCTTCCGGACCGAGGTCAGGGACGGGCAGGTCTATGTCGACCTTTCGACGCCGGCGGCAACGGCGTCATGAGCCGGCGGCTGTTTCCGGGGCCCGCGCCTTGGCCGCTTTCGCCTTCTCGCGCGGCGGCCCCATCAGCACCGGCTGGAACAGCACCGCTGCCGCCATCGTGGTGACGAGCGCGAGCGCCATCAGCTTGCCCATGCTCGACGTGCCGGGGTGGCTCGACAGCCACAGGCTGCCGAACGCGGTCGCCGTGGTGCAGGCGCTGAACGTCACGGCGCGGGTCAGGCTCGACTGCAGCAGGTCGGTTTGGCCGGCCCGCCAGGCCATGATGTAGTAGATCTTGAACGCCACTCCGACGCCGAGCAGGAGCGGCAGCGCCAGGATGTTGGCAAAATTCATCTTCATGCCGAAGATGACCATCAACTCCATGGTCACGACGCCGGCCGTCAGCAGCGGAACCAGAGTGAGCAGGACGTCGCCGAACCGGCGCAGCACGATCCAGAGCAGGATGGTGATCGAGGCAAGCGCCCAGAAGCCGGCCTGGAAGAATGCCCGGATCACCGTGCGTCCGGATTCGAGGATCGCGATCGGCCCGCCGATCCCGTTCGGCTCGACCTCCTGCACCGCGCGCGCGAATTGACGCAAGGTGTCGTTGTCGTTCGGATCGCCCTCCGGCAGGATCTCGACCTTGAAGCGTCCGTCCTTGGCGACCCATTCGTTCGTGATCTCGGGCGGCAAGGTCTCGAGCGAGACCGGCTGCGCCTGCAGGTAGTTGCGCAGCTCGTCGAGCGCGGTTTCGAGCGGCGGGATCATGGCGGCGTGCGCGCGCGCGCGCAACGCTTCATCGCCGTCGGCAAGCTTGGCGAGATCGTCGGCCAGCCGCTTGGCGGCGGCCGCGCCGCGTCCGGTTTGCGTTCCCGCCGTTTGCTTGATCGCGTCGACCGCGGCCCTGAGCGCCGCCACATTGTCGGCGTCGGTCGGCGGCTTCTTGTTGGGATCCGGCCGCAGCACCGGACCGAGCGCGGTTCCGAGCTGGCGCAGCGCGGCGAGCTTCGGCTGCTGGTCGTCGGGAATGAAGCTCTCGATCGTCCTCACGCTCGCCACCTCCGGCAGCTTGCCGAGCTTTTCCATGTCGGCCTGCGCCGCCTCCTTGCTCGCCAGGACGTAGATCGAGTTCGCCCCGATCGCCGGATCGTTGCGCAGCTCGAGAAACGTGGCGACCGATTCGACCTTCGGATTTCGCAGATTGAGCGGATTGAAGTCGAATTGCAGCCAATGCAACAACGGCAGACCGGCGGCGACGACGAGCCCGGTTCCGACAATGATCGGAATGCGGCGCCGCTCCATGAAGCGGTCGACGGGTGCGAGCGCCTTGTATCCCATTTCTCGCGGCTCGCCGGGCGGACGCAGCAGCGACAGCAGCGCCGGAATCAGGGTAATGCTGGTGAGGAACGCGATGATCATGCCGAGACCGGCGAGCAGGCCGAGCTCGGAGAGCCCCGTATAGTCGGTAGGCAGGAACGACAGAAACCCCGCCGCGGTCGCCGCCGCGGCCAATGTCAGCGGCGCACCCACGTAGCGCGCCGTGTTGAGCAGCGCCACCTTGATGTCATCGATCTCGTGGCGCTCGGCACGGTAGCGGACCGTGAACTGAATGCCGAAATCGACGCCCAGGCCGATGAACAGGACGGCGAAGGCGACCGAGATCAAATTGAGCGCGCCGACCAAGGCCAGTCCGATCGCCGCGGTGGTCAGGAGGCCGACGATCAGGCTGGCGAACACGGCCAGGATGATTCGAGGCGAGCGCAGCGCGAGCCACAGGATGGTCAGCACGACCACGATGGTGACGGCGGTATTGGTGAACGCCCCTTCGTTCAAGGTGGCGTATTCCTCGTCCCCGATGGCTACCAGCCCGGTGAGCCGCAGCGTCGCGCGATACTGCGAGCCGAAATTCAGATCCGCCGCGGCTTGGCGAATGGCGTCGGTCGCCGCCTTTCCGGGCGTGAGCGAGCTGTAGTCGAGCGCCGGCCTGATCTCGATGAAGCGGCGGCGCTCGGTCGTGTTCGGCGGCCTGCCGTTGAGCATCGCGCGCCAGGAGAAGCTTGCCGGGCGCCCGGCAATGACCTCATCGAGCGTATCCGCGACCATGTTCAAGGTGCCGGACAGATCGTCGAGCGTGTAGTGCTTCGTCCGCACCCCGATCAATCCATAGTTCAGCGCCGTGGTCAGGCCGCGCAGATTGGAATCCTGGGCCAGCGCCTGGATCACGGGTTTTGCTTCGCCGAGCTTCTTGCCGAGAGCGACCACCTCCTGGGTCGGCAGAAACAGCAGGCCATTCTTCTGGAAAAATGCCCCTCCCCCCGCCTCGACGACCGCGTGGAAGAGGTTTTTCTGCTCGGACAACTTCCGGGTTAGGGCAGTCGCGGCCTGGGTCGCGAGCTCGGAGGTCGGAGCGTCGACCACCGCCAGGATGATTTCCTCTTTCACCGGGAAAAACTTCTCGTAGGCCGCCTCGCGCTGGCGCCAGGGCAGCTCCTTGGAAATCAGCTTGTTGACGTCGGCGTCGATGGCAAAATGCTTGCCCGTATAGAGGCCGCCGACCAGCGCTAAAAGTACCGCAATGCCAAGGATTTGCTTGGGATACCGGGTACAGCGGTCAACAATGCCGACAATCGCCTTCTGCAGCATGGCTGTCCTGAAGATTATGCGCCTGGGCCAATCCGGGCGGCCGCGGGGGAACCTGACCCGACGTGGCGGCCGAATATCAGGCAATTCAGTGCGTTGACAACGACTAAGGTTGCATTGGAGAACACCCGGCTCGGACGGCTCGTCCCTTCGACAACACCCTGGCTGCGCGCAAGGTTCAAACCGCGAACGGCCAGGATCGATCCGCAATCGCCGAATTCCGGCGTTTTGGGCTGTGACTTGCCCCAACCTATGTGGGAAGATGACCGGATGGTCACCACCCCCCTCCTGGATTCCATTTCATGAAGGTCATTCTGGCCCAACCGCGCGGGTTCTGCGCCGGCGTCGTGCGCGCGATCGAGATCGTCGAGCGCGCGCTCGAGAAATACGGGCCGCCGGTCTATGTCCGGCACGAGATCGTCCACAACAAATTCGTGGTCGACAGCCTCAAGGCCAAGGGCGCGATCTTCGTCGAGGAGCTGTCGGAGGTGCCGCCGGGCGCCGTCACCATCTTCAGCGCCCATGGCGTCGCCCGCAGCGTGGTGGACGAGGCCGCGGGACGGCGACTGCCGGTGCTCGACGCAACCTGCCCGCTGGTCACCAAGGTGCATAATCAGGGCAAGCGCTACGTCGCGCAGGGCCGCGTGCTCATTCTGATCGGCCATGCCGGCCACCCGGAGGTCGAGGGCACGCTCGGCCAGATCGACGGTCCGGTAATCCTCGTGCAGAACGAGGACGACGTCGAGGCGCTCGACGTTCCCGCCGATACGCCGGTAGCCTACGTCACGCAGACCACGCTGAGCGTCGACGATACCCGCGGCATCATCGAGGCGCTCGGCCGCCGTTTCAAGAACATCGTCGGACCGGAGATCCGGGACATCTGCTACGCCACGCAGAACCGCCAATCGGCGGTACGGGAACTCAGCCATCACGTTGACGTGATCCTGGTGGTGGGCGCCAAGAACAGTTCCAACTCCAACCGGCTGCGCGAGATCGGCGAG
>Ga0137392_10001742_pt1 | contig 12673 bp, 6 predicted proteins | sample 15con2h34AmetaG_FD_101394 | JGI IMG/M metagenome (GOLD analysis project Ga0137392, IMG submission 101394) | Vadose zone soil microbial communities from Angelo Coast Range Reserve, California, USA - 15con2h3.4A metaG | ecosystem: Environmental > Terrestrial > Soil > Vadose zone > Saprolite... | reverse complement strand
TCGTCGCTGTCGAGCCGGACGGTCTCGCAGCCGCTCTCGGGGTGAAGGGCGCCGTGCACCGCGAGAACCTTATCTTCAATGTTGGCCTTGAGCGGCAGGCCGCGCAAGAAATCGATGGCGTCCGCGCCGAGGCGCCGGCGCGTCCATGCGACCGCCCGCGCCGCGACGTCGCTGAACGTCTCGGTCGTGATCTCTCCGCACACCGCCCGATCGTGGTTGCCCGCGATGCACAGGCAATCGACCTGCCGCAACAGGGCGATGCATTCGGCGGGATTGGTATTGTATCCGACGATGTCGCCGAGACAGACGATGCGATCGGGGGATCGGCGGGCGATGTCGGCCAGGGTCGCTTCCAGCGCCTCGAGATTAGCGTGCACGTCGGAGATCAGCGCGAGCTTCACGATTAGACCCAATTGCGTCCGCGGCGCGAGGTCGCGAGCCCGACACGCCGCCAGAGCAGGCGAAACAGGGTCGAGCGCAGAACCGGCATCGGGTCGTCCCAGGACAGGGCCGACTTCGCTTCGCAACGCAACGCCCAAGGGAGCCACGTCGCCAGCGGCACGCCGCCTGCCCGCGCGGCCGGGAGGTCCTTCCAGATGCGGCACCAGCGCACTCCCGCCTGCGCGCGCGAGGCGCCGGGGCGCGACAGCCCGACGAGGTCGGCATAGACCAGCGCGGGAAGGTTGACGCCGGCGATCGCCGCCGGGTGATGCCAGAGATTGAAGCGCGGATTGATCTCCAGGAGATGCAGCTTGCCGTGCGGGTCGCGCTTGAAATCGAGCTTGGCGACGCCTCGCAGATCGAGGCGCCGCACGATCGCGCGGCCTTGCTCCTTCACGTCCGCCACGTCGGTGATCGCAAGTGCGGTGGTGTGGCCGTAGGAAACGGGAAAGGTGCGAATCTTCCGTCCGGTGAATTCGCCGGCGACGTCGCCGCGCTGGTCGACGTAGACGTGGTAGCTCTCGATGTGCGCTTCCGGGCCGGGGATGAGCTCCTGCGCCAGGAGCTCGGTGCCCGTCGCCGCCAATCGCGGCCACAGGGCGCGCAGGGCATCCGCGGTTTCCGCCTGCAGCGCCTTGCGCAGTCCCCAGGTCTCGTTCCAGCGCTCGAGCCGGGTCAGCGGCTTGATGATGACCGGGAATCGAAGGCCGAGGTCCGCAGGCTTCGCGCCGGCGGGCTCGAATCGACGCGCCATCGGCACCGACAGGCCCAGCCGTTCCGCCAACGCCTGAAAGCGCGCCTTGTCGACCAGGTCCTCGACCAACGCCGCGTCGGCGACGACGAAGCGAAACGCCTGCGCCAAGCGCTCGCGGTAGCGCGAGACGAGCAGCAGCTGCGCGTCCTCCTCGTAGAACAGGACCGGACGCTCCGGCTGCGCCGCGCCGAAGCGCACCAGGGTCTCGACCAGCTCCTCGACGTTTTCCGAGAAGTCGTCCCAGCGAAGGGAAGAGCGGGCGTAGCGCGAATAGAGCGACGGAACGCCCGGCCGCGTCACGACCGCGCAGGGAATGCCGGCCAATGCGATCGGCCGCAACAGGTCCATGTCGCCCATCACGCAGGCGAGCGCGGGCGGCGACGGCGCACTGGCCGCGGCGAGCGCCCGGCCCTTTCCGTCAGGCGACGGTCGCGACCTCCGTGCAACAAGCAATGATCCGACCGCGGATCGGACATGGCGGAAGGACCGCCACAGGACGGGCGTCTGCTTGACGAAACGCCGCAGCGAGCGGCGCGCAAGCGACGCGCGGCTCGCCGGCCAGCCGCGCCAGCTCACGCCGGCGACGTGATCGTAGAGCTTCAGGGCGGCGTCGGACCATTCCTGCTTGTATGGTTCATCGCCGATGGTGAAATCGAAACGCGCAAGTCCGCGCTCGATCGCGTGCCGGAGAAGCTCGCGCAGGTGGATCGCACCGGGACCATAGCGGGACAGCTCGCCGTCGTCGTGGCTCGCCAGCACATGGTAGTAGCAGTCGCGAAACGCGAGGCCGAGATTTGCGGCCGCCGAGGTCGTCCCGACCGCCAGACGGCTGACGTGCACGAGGCCGGCGGTATTCGGATTGGTCGCGAGATCGAGATAGAATTCGCGGTATCCCGGCCGCGCAAAGATGTCCGCGGCGCCCATGCGCGCCAATGCCCTGCTTTTCTGGCGCATGAGCACCTCGAGCGTGCGCTCGGCGTCGTCACGATCGGCGGCGGTGACAAAGCGGATCTCGCCGTACTCGGACAAGCGCTTGCGCTTGGTGCGATCGCGCCGGCGCGTCGCCGCCGAGCGCTTGGCGACGTAGAATTGCTCCCAATCGCTGCCCAGCCGCGCCAGGTGCGCGCCGCTGGCGTTGAGCGTGACGTCGAGATAGGTGAAGGGATTGACCTGCTCGCCGACCGTCTCCGGCATTTTATCGAGCTCGATCCAATCGTGACGGAGCCGCGGATCGCGCTGCAGGAGATTTCGAATCTCGTGCCAGGCGGCGAGAAAGCGGTCGGGCGTCATGCGTTGCGCAAAGTCGCGGGCCAGCAGCGGCGCGTTGTAATCGCAGAGGTCCTGGCCGAGCCAGCACAGTCGCCTCGGCCGGCGCTCCGGCTCGACCGCGAGCGGGAGGATGCAGGCGATCTCGTCGTCGGCCCACCGGCCGACGACGATTGCCGGCATGACGTGGTTGCGTCGTCCGATGTGCCGGTGCCAAGTCGCGAGCCAATCGAAGCATTGAAACGCCGTGCAATCGGCAGTTTGCTCAAATCGGCGCCAGTCGGCTGCGACCGCGTCGAGGGCGTTGTGGATGGACAGGCCGAGATCCAGCCGAGATTCGTGCGTCGGCGCTCCTCGCGGCGCAAAATCGCTGGTCGCGGCATCGACGGGCGGACCCGCAGCCGCAAAAGCCGTCGATTTCCTCGCAAGCGTCACAATGGTTCACGAGACGTAATGAAATTGCCGGGCCAATATTGTACTCGCGACTCGTTAACCGACTGTCGCTTCCGACCGCAATCCCGTCAGTCGGTCGGTCGGCGGTCATTGCCTCCCCGGCCGCAACCGGGCTCCGTCAGGTCAATTGGCGGATCGCCGCCAACGCAAGCAGGTGGCCCGGATAGAAGACGTGGAGCGCGTAGCGGGGAAGGAAGCGCGGGCGATTGCGGAGCACGAGCGCCGAGAGCACGAGCGCGATGCCGCCGACTGCCGCAAACAGCGCGGCCGGCAGCGGCTCGAGCTGCAGCGGATCGGGCTGGTGCCAGTTCAGCCCGACCAGCAGCATCGCCAGCCAGACGACGTGGGATGGTCGGCCGTCCATCACCAGGAAGAGGGCGGCCGGAAACAGCATTCCCGCGAGACCGAAATCGAGCCCTGATCGCGCTTTGATCCATGGGCTGAAGATCGCGGCGACGCCCGCCGCGAAGACGGCATGTTGCAGCAGCAGGCTTTTCGTCCGCAACGCCGCCAGAATGGTCGCCCCGACCGCGAGGGTGAACAGGATGTTGCCGTCATCCCCGCCCAACGCCATGGCATAGATCGGCTGAGAGACGGCGCCGAGCAGCAGCAACGTCCCGACATATTCGGGCATTCTCGCGCCGCGCCGCACATTGCATGCGAGCGCGAAACAGAACAACGGGAAGGAGATGCGACCGAGCTTCCACCATATGTTCGCGTCGCGCCCCAAAAAGATGGAGTTCACATGATCGACGACCATGAGAATGGCTGCAATGAGCTTCACCGCGTCGAGCGGCGCGCCGGTGAAGATGGCGGCAATGCTCGAGGACCTGGGCGCGACCGAGGATTCCGCCATTGCTTTCGCTCGCGCTAGCCTCGTCGCGCCCGCAACCATGGCGACGCACGTCTCTTTGTTGACTCAATCACATCATAACTTATGATGGTACCGTCAAAAGTGGGGATCGAGGGGATCATCATGACAAAAGCCGTTATCGCAGTGCTGATCGCCGCGGGGTTGTTCTCGGCGGTCGTGCCTGCTGCTCTCGCGTCCGGCGGACCGCCGCGTTGCGTGAAGGACTGCAAGTGAGCCGCTAGCGAAGGCGCCGCTCCGCATACCTGCGGAGCGGACCGCCGTTTCTCTCCTGCGTTCATGTCCAGGCCGCCGGACGAAGGGTTCCTCCTTCGTGCGGCGGCGCTTGGGTAGATTTTACGCCGGCGGAACGCGCGCTACGGCGGCGGGACGCCGCCGAGCTCGATGATCTGCCGGCGACAATCCTCGTGCACATCGGGCGGCGAGGCGCTTCTCGGCGTCCATGCCGTTCGCTTGACGGGAATCGCCGCGCATTGCTCGAACGCCGCCAAGGCGCGGTCCCGCTCGCCCTGCATCCGCAGCGTCACGCCCAGCCGGTGATGGCTGGTCGCCAGATTTTTTTGCCAGGTGGCGTTCGACGCATCCTTGGCCGCGAGCAGGCCGGCGACGCTCAGCTCCTCCTCATACGCTTTCAGTGCGGCGGCGAGATCGCCCTGGGCGCGCAGGGCGTCGCCGATTTTCTCGTACGCATTCGAGACGTCGTAGAGCGATGCGCTGTTGGACGGGTCCTTGGCGCGCGCTTCTTGCGCGATCGACAAATAGGTCCGAAACGCCGCGAGCGCGCTGCCGTAATCCTTGTCGTGCAAGTGCACTTCGCCGATCCGTTGATGGGTGAACTCCAGCAGCTCCTGCCATCTGAAATTCGACGGATCGATCCGCAACAGCTTCGCCGCCAGGTCCTGATAGGCGCGGTACTCGGTCATGGCGCGCGCCGAATCGCCCTGGGCCAGCAAGGCGTCGCCCAACCGCTGATGGCTGAACACCAGGCCCTCGAGAAAGATCGCATTGTCGGGCTCCGCCGCCGCCAGCCGCGACACGAGCCCGAGATAAGCCTGATACTGGCCGGCAGCGTCCGCCGCCTTGCCTTGAATCTGCAGGTTGTCGCCGAGCCGCTGATAGGCGAATGCCGTCCCCCGCTGCCAAAGGACGTTGGCAGGCTGCCGCGTCTGCAGACCTGAGGATCGCTCGAGCCAAAGGCGATACGTCTCGGCGGCGCCGTCGAGATCGCCCTGCGCCCGCAGATCGTCGCCGACCCGCTGATGGGCGAGGATGAGCTGCCACAGCAGCTTTTCGTCGCCGGGACTGTCGGCGACGAGTCGCGCCAGCGCGCCTTCTCCGGCGCGGGCTCGCCGCAGCGCGCCGTCGAGGTCGCCTTGCCAGTACAAGGCTTCCGCCAGCCGCCCTTGCGCGATCGCCCAATGTCTCTTCCACAGGCCGTTCGACGGTTCCTTGGCCAACAATCTCTCGGCGAGCGCGTTTTCCTGCTCGGCGAACTCGCGCGCCTTGGCGACGCGGCCGACGGACACGTTGGCGAGGCTCATGACGTCGAGCAGCTGCACGCGGGCGGCGGTCACGTCGTCGGTCTCGTCGGGCAGGCCGTTGACCGTCTGCTGCGCCTTTTCCATCAGCTGCTGCATCAGCTTGGTCGAAATGGCGCCCTGATCGTAGCTGTCGACCAAGAGCTGAATGCTGCCCGCGGCCTGGTCCAGGGCCAGCTGATAGTTCTTTTCCGCCTCCAGCCGCGCGGCGATCGCAATGCCTCGCTGCCGCCACGCGAACAGGCCGGCGGCGACCGCGAGCAACAGCAGCACGGAGACGACCGCGGCGAAGCGCCGGCTGCGCTTGAGCTCGCGCCGCAGCGCGTCCTCCTTGGCGCGCTGAATGGCGGCTTGGCGATCGCGCTCGGCGGCGATCGAGGCCTCCGCATAGCCGACGATCTCCGGATCGAGGTCGTTGCGCCGCAGCGCCAGCGCTTCCTCGGCCTCGGCGAGGCGACGGCCCGGCGGCAGCAGAAAGTCGCTGTGTCGCTGGTGACGCTGCCAAGCCGCGGCTTCGGCCTGCAGGCGCCGGCGCACGAGCAGGAAGTCGCGGTGCTCCTCGATCAAGGCGGCAAGCCGAGGCCAATTGGCGAGCAACGCCTCGTGCGCCAGCCGCAGCGTCTCGCCGGCGCCGGCGTCGTCGGCCACCGCCAGGCGGGCCGCCACCAGGCGATCGGCCAACTCGCGCTGTGCCGCGTCGGCGAGCGTCGAGCGCCGCACGACGCGGGCGGTCGCCGTCGATTTGGCTTCGTCCACCTCCACCAGCGACAGCAACAGCGCGGGCAGCGCGGACAGCAATTCCGCCGAAAGCCCGTCGACAAGCTCGTCGGCGTGGCGCGCGATCGCGCCCTCGAGGCCGCCGAGTTCCCGATAGCTGCGATAGGTGAGGGTGCTGCCGCCGGCGGCCTCGACGTCGCGGCGGTAAAGCTCGTCGAGCACGAACGACAGGAGCGGCAGCGACGCCGGGTCGCGCGCGGCCGCTTCGCGGACGACGGCATCGAGGCCGATGCCGGTCTGCTCGTCGAGCTCGAAACCGAGCCCGGCCACCTCGGCCGGACCGCGAACGATCTGCTCGATCTCGGCCGCGCTCGGCGGGGCGAGCTGATACTGTCCGAGCCCCGCCGCCAGCGCGTTGAGCTGCGGCAGCTCGACCAGCCGATGATAGAAATCGCTGCGCAAGGTGGCGATGATCCACACGAGCCCACTTTGCGCGAGTCTTGCGAGAAGCGCATCGAGCGTCCGGAGCGGTTGATCCGGGAACGCGGCCGCGGTGAAGAAGACCTCGAGCTGGTCCAGCACCAGCACCAGCCGCGCCTGCCGCAACCCGCCGCGCGCGGAATTCTCGTCGGCGGCGGCGGCGCGCTCGAGCGCGAGCCGCAGCGGGACGAGCGCAAGCGCCGGCTCGGCGGCGAGCTGCGCCGCGATCTCCGCCGGCTGGTATCCGATCGCGCCGAGCTCGGGCAGAGCCTTCGGCCGCATCAGCGCGGCGGCGAGGCCCGCGAACGGGTCCGGCGCCAGTTCGGCCAGCTGAACGATCGCGTGCCGCCAGGTCGACACCTCTCCGACGACGCCGGGCGCCATCAGATCGGGTAGCAGCCCGGCGCGCACCACCGACGATTTGCCGGAACCGCTGGCCCCGAGCACCAGCATGAAGCCCGCGCCCTCGCCCGCCCGGCGAACCAGATGCTCGGTGATCTCCCGCTCCGCCCGCTCGCGGCCGAAGAACACCGCGGCGTGCTCGACGTCGAAAGCCTTCAGGCCGCGGTAGGGGGAGCTCGACCACCAGTCGATCTTCCCGCCCTCTTTGGCCCGCGCGATACGCAAGGGCTGCGGCGGCAGGCGGCGACGAAGCAGCTCGCGCAGGTGCGCCTCGAGCTGGGATTCGAACTCGTCGATCGTGACGAATCGATTGAACGCGGCCTTGAAGCGGCCATCGGCCTCCTCGAAATTGCGCTGCCAAAAACGCTGCAACGCCTCCCATTGCTCGCGGATCTGATCGAGCTGCTCGGCGCGGCTGAACCGCGCGAACCCCTCGGTGAACTTGCGATAGACGAGAAGGTCGGGGGTACCGCGCTGTTCCCGCGCCGCCACCGCCTCCTCGTACTCCCATTCGGTGCCGGTCACCGGCACTTGTCCATCGCGCCCGCGATATTCGCGCGTGGCGGTGCGCACGGGCAGCGGCGTGCCGAGACGGGACCACAGGATCAACACCACGATGTCCGTGGTCGAAGGCGGATCGATGACGTCCTGGAAGTGGCCGGAGCTGAGCATCGGCTCATACTCCCACAGCACCGCCGAAAGCTCGAAGAAGCGGACGAACTCGCGGCTCAACCGGCTTATCACCAGCGCCGCGCGGCGGCGCTCGTCGGTCACGTCGCCCGGCGATGAAATGAAGATCCGCAACCGCTGCGCCATTAGCGTCTCCCGTTCTCCGTCAAGAGCGCATAGCCGAAAGCCGGGGATGCCCGGAAAGGATGACTTGGAGGCGGACTGGCTTGACGCGCGCGGCGGCGATGGCCCGGGCGGCGTCGCGAATCCTTCTCTTCCGCAGGATGGATGGATCGCGAGCCCGGCACCGGCAAGCCCGGAGACGTCGCCGCGCATCGTCGAACATGAGAAATTCCGATGAGAACGTCGACAAACGCTTTTTGACCCCCGCTCGGCGCGACGCTCATATGACGGCAAGGCGCCGTCGCGGCTTCGGCACCGCGCTCAATAGCGGCGAAATCCGGCGGCTTTTCGACGTTTCGGGAGCGGATCCAGCCCGCGCTCGCTCATCCCGCGAACTCCGGCGAGATGGTCAGCGCCCGCCGAACAGGTAGTTGAAGCGTGCCATGAGGCTGTTGTTGCGCAATCCGACCCCGTAGCTCTCGGTTGTGCCCGCGCTGGTCGGTCCGCTGATGTCGTTGCTGCGGCCGAGGTCGGTATGCATGAATTCGAGGCCGAGCGTGTATTGGCGCGCGACCTTGAACTCGACGCCGCCGCCGACGGTCCAGCCGTAATGCACCGCCGAGCCCTGCAACGCCGCGCCGATCGCGTTGTTCCGGATGCTGGTATCGACGTTGCCGGCGGCGAAGCCGCCCTTGATGTACGGCAGCCAGCTGTCGAAGCCGTAGCCGATGCGGCCGGTCACGGTCCCGAGCCATGTGAGCTTCGAGGACCAGGTGTCGGTCGCCGGGAAGAACGGGCTCGCAAAGCTGCGATCGAAATCCGCGGCCGACATCGAGCCCTCGATTCCGAATACCATCCGATTGAGCTGGAAGTTGTAGCCGAGCTGCCCGCCGCCGATCACCCCGCCGCCGCGGTCGAGCACCAACGAATTGGGCGGCGAGAACAAGGGAGATGCGCCCAGATTCCGCCATCGGACGCTGTCCGTGCCATAGCCGACCTGGCCGCCGAGATAAAATCCAGCCCAACTGGAAAAGAGTTCCGCCGGCGGGCCGGAATAGGGCGGGTTCTTGACCGGACGGATATCGGCCGCGACCGCGAGCGGCGCGGTTCCCAGGCTGACGCATCCGACAACGAGCAAGCCGCGACCGACGCGCAACAGCATCTGGTCTCTCTCCTGGACTGAACGCACCAACTTTCCGTTCACCGGATCGCCGAGAACGACGGCGAAACAGCGGCCCGCCGGCGGTATCTTATTGGCGAGGTTAATTAAATTTTGGCAACCGGACCGCGCCGGCGGAACCGGCAGTGGTAAATTTCTTCGAAACGGTCGGAACTCTCCTCAACGGCATGGCCGTCTCTCAGCCCGCCTTCCACATGCCGCGCAGGCGCGCGCCGATGTCGACCGGCGCCCGCGTCGGGACGAAGGCGGGCGCGGCGGCGGGGGCGTGCGGCCAGGCGCAGCTCTCGAAGCGATCGAGGATCGCGGCCGGAATGAAGCGCGTGCGCGCCGCGTACATGTGGCGGTCGCCGCTGCTGCGCTGCTGGTGCGCGAAGAACCGCTGCGGCACGATCAGCGAAAGGTGGTCGCGGGCGCGCGTCATCGCGACATAGAGGAGCCGCCGCTCCTCCTCGATGTCGGCCTTGCTGCCGGTCGCGAGATCGGAGGGGATGCAGCCGTCGACCGCGTTCAGCACGAACACCGCCGTCCATTCCTGGCCCTTGGCCGAATGGATGGTGGAGAGGATGAGATAGTCCTCGTCGCGCAGCGGCGCGCCGGCCTCCCCGCTCACCGCATCGGGCGGATCGAGCGTGAGCTCGGTCAGAAACCGTTCGCGGCCGGCATAGGTCGACGCGATCTGCGCGAGCTGCGCGAGGTCGACCTGCCGCAGCACGGCGTCGTCGTACCGGCGCTCGAGATGCGGCGCGTACCAGCGAGCGATGATGTCGAGCTCGGCCGGCCACTGCGCGGCCCTGAGGCGCACGAGCCGGATGGTCTCGGCAAAGGCCGGCCAGTGCGCAGCGGCGGCGGCCGGCGGGACGAAGGCGTCGATGGCGCGGAGTGCGTCGTCGGCATCGCGCACGCGATCGATCAGCCGGCCGGCGGTCGCCGGGCCGCAGCCCGGGATCAGCTGGATCACGCGGAAGCCCGCGACCCGATCGCGCGGATTTTCGGCGAAGCGCAGAACGGCGAGCACGTCCTTGACGTGGGCGGCCTCGAGAAATTTCAGCCCACCGAATTTCACGAACGGGATGTTGCGGCGGCCGAGCTCGATCTCGAGCGCGGCGCTGTGATGCGAGGCGCGGAACAGCACGGCTTGCGACTTGAGCGCGATGCCCCGCTCGCGCCGCTCCAACACCGTCTCCGCCACGTGGCGCGCCTGCTCGGCCTCGTCCCGCACGGTGACGAGCCGCGGCCGTTCCGCCGACGCGCGCTCCGACCAGAGGTTCTTGCCGAAGCGCTCCGCGGCGAGACCGATTACGCAATTCGCCGCCGCGAGAATGGGCTCGGTCGAGCGGTAGTTGCGCTCGAGCGTGACGATCTCGACCGGCGAGCTGAACTGGCCGGGAAAATCGAGAATGTTGCGAACGGTGGCGGCGCGGAACGAGTAGATCGATTGGGCGTCGTCGCCTACCACGGTGAGGCCCTTGCCGGTGGGCTTGAGCGCCTTGAGGATCGAGGCCTGCAGGCGATTGGTGTCCTGATATTCGTCGACCAGCACGTGGTCGAAGCGATCCGCGACCTCGGCCGCGATCGCCGGCTCGGCCATCATCTGCGCCCAATAGAGCAGCAGGTCGTCGTAATCGAGCACGTGCTGGCGCTGCTTCGACTCGACATAGGCGCAGAACAGCCGGCGGAGCTCGGCTTCCCAGTCCTCGCACCAGGGAAAGACGCGGCCGAGCACTTCGTCGAGCGGCATCTCGGCATTCACCGCGCGCGAATAGATCGCGAGGCAGGTGGCCTTGCCCGGAAACCGCTTCTCGGTGCCGGAAAAGCCGAGATCGTGGCGAACGAGATTCATGAGATCGGCGGAGTCCTCGCGGTCATGAATCGTGAACGACCGGTCGAGCCCGATCTGCAAGGCGTGTTCACGCAGCAGCCGGGCGCCGATGGCGTGAAACGTGCCGGACCAGTTGAGCGCGACGGTCATCGCCGCGGCACCGGCACCGAACGCGTTGCTCGTCAGCGCCTCGGCGGTGATGCGCGCCGCCCGCCGCGTCATCTCCGCGGCCGCGCGGCGCGAAAAAGTCAGCAGCAGGATGCGGCGCGGATCGACGCCGTTGACCAGGAGGTGAGCCACCCGGTGCGCCAGCGTGTTGGTCTTGCCCGAGCCGGCGCCGGCGATGATCAAGAGCGGGCCGGCCTCGCCGAGCGCCGAGCCGCCGTGCTCGACGGCGCGGCGTTGGTCCGGATTGAGCTTCGCGAGATAAGGGACGGTCATCCGGTGCGGGGGCGCGAATCAACTGCGCCCTAGCGAGCACGTCTTTCGTCCTCGCCGCAATCGTCGCGAAAGTCGCCGGGCGTCGCGCATCCGGCCGACGTCGGATCGCTCCGATGTCGGCCGGCGTCAAGCGCGCAAGCGCCGTCTATTTGCAGGTCGGCTGACCGTTCACGACCGCCATGGTCTTGCCCGGCGGGCAGGCGGGCCCCTTGGCCTGGGGCGGCGGCGGTGGTGCCGGCTTTGGCGCGGCTGCTGCCGGCGGTGGCGGCGGCGGTGCCGCCGGCTTCGGGGGCGGCGGAGGCGGTGGAGGCGCAATCCTCGCCGCGGGTGGCGGCGGCGGAGGCGCATGGGCCGCCGGCGGTGGTGGCGGCGGCGGCCGAACGGCCGGCGGCGGTGGGGGTGGCGGCGGTGGCGCCAGCCTGGCCGCGGGCGGCGGCGGCGGCGCATGGGCAGCCGGCGGTGGTGGCGGCGGCGGCCGAACGGCCGGCGGCGGTGGGGGTGGCGCCGGCTTGGCCGCAGGCGGCGGCGCAGGCGCATGGACGGCCGGCGGCGGTGGCGGCGCCGTGGTGGTCGGCTTGCTCGGGGCCGCCGGCGGCGGCGGCGCGAGCTTGGCCGCAGGCGTCTGGGGCGTCGGCGTTCCCGCCTTCGGCGCCCCGCCGGGCGGCGGCGTTGTCGGAGCGCCGGTGGGCGGCGCCGTCGCGGTGGCGGGCTTGCCCGGCGCCGGCGTCGTCGAGGGGCTCGTGGCCGCAGGCGTTTGCGGCGGCGTCACGGGCTTTGCTCCCGGCGGCGTCGTGGGCGGTGGCGTGCCGGGCGTGGCCGGCGCGACCGCGGCCGAAGGCGCCGCCGGCCCTTTCGGCTGGCCCGGCAGCGGCTGGCCTGGCTGGCCCGGCAGCGGTTTCGACGCCGGCGCGGCGGCGCCCGGAGCCGGGGGCGCTCCCGGCGCCACCGTGGGCGGTGGCGTGCCCGGGGCGCCCGGCGCGATCGCGGCCGAGGGCGGCCCTTTCGGCTGACCCGCCTGGCCCGGCAGCGGCTGACCCGGTTGGCCTGGCAACGGTTTCGACGCCGGCGCAGCGGCGCCCGGAGCCGGGGGCGATCCCGGCGCCGTCGTGGGCGGTGGCGTGCCGGGGGCGCCCGGCGGGGTCGCCGCGGCCGAGGGCGGCCCTTTCGGCTGACCCGGCTGGCCCGGAAGCGGCTGCCCCGGTTGGCCCGGCAGCGGCGTCAATGCCGGTGCCGCCGCGCCCGGAGCCGGGGGCGATCCCGGCGGGGTCGAGGTTTGCATCGTCGCGGCCTTTTGCGCGACCGAGGGCGGCAGCGCCGGCCCGACCGCGGCAACCGGAGTAGCCGCCGGCGCTCCCGGCGCGGGCGGCGGCGCTCCCGGCGCGGGGGCCGCGGCTCCCGGCGCGGGCGGCGGTGGCGCCGGCGGCGCGATGACCTGTGTCTGACCGGCCGGATTGGTGACGGTGACCGTGTTCGTCACACTGTTGACCACGACGGTATTGTGGACGTTGGTATAGATGAC
>Ga0137392_10001736_pt1 | contig 12698 bp, 9 predicted proteins | sample 15con2h34AmetaG_FD_101394 | JGI IMG/M metagenome (GOLD analysis project Ga0137392, IMG submission 101394) | Vadose zone soil microbial communities from Angelo Coast Range Reserve, California, USA - 15con2h3.4A metaG | ecosystem: Environmental > Terrestrial > Soil > Vadose zone > Saprolite... | reverse complement strand
TGGTCCTCCTGGTGAATCGGCGCCCCCCAGAATGCCATCACCGCATCGCCGATGTATATGTCCAGGGTTCCACCTTCGTCGAAGACGATTTCGGTCATCGGGGTGAGATAGGAATTGATGAATTTGACCAACGTCTCCGGCGGCATCTGTTCCGATAACGCGGTAAACCCGCGGATATCGGCGAACAGAACGCTCATCTCCCTCTTCTCGCCCCCCAGCTTCAACTGGTCTGGGTGATGGAGCATTTGTTCCATCACGCTCTCGTTCAAGTAGTACTTGAAGACATTCCGCAGTTTGGCCTTCTCCGCGTCCACTGAAACGTAACCGAGGAAGACAAGGACAAACGATTGGGCCAACACGCTCAGCAGCGGGACGGCCGCCGCCACTTTGAGCCCGTGCGCAAACAGGGATTGGCTCCCGCACAGCCACAGAACCGCGACCCCAAGGCTGAGGAAGAGCTTGATCGAGTATCGCGCGCGCGGAAGGGTCTCCGCCAACAGCAGGCCGGCGCCGAGGATGAAAATCATCTCCAGTAGCCTCAACCACGGCGGTCTGGTCAAGAAGTCTTGCGAGAGGATGTTGGAGAGGAAGGACGCGTGAGTGAATATCCCGGGCTCGATTTCAGAAAAAGGCGTGACGCGCTGGTCGTACTCTCCCACCAGAGTCACTCCCACCAGGACCGCCTTGCCCGAGAGATCGGCCGCGGCGAATTTGCGATCGATGATCTCGCTTAGGCTGAGCGTCTTGAAAACGGCGCCCGGGCCTGGGTAGTTGATCAGGGCATAGGGCTCGGAATACTGGAGGGGAATGTCGAGCGCTGGCTGTTTTTCGGAACGAAGCCGGGTCGCGACCAAACGATTCAGCTTGGGATCAAAGACCGGCTCGACAGAAGCCCCCAGGTACAGCGCCGCCACCTGGACGTCTAGCGAGGGAAGAAGCCCCGGCGGGCTCTCGAGCTTGGTCAAGATGGGCGTGCGACGCAGAGTCGCATCCGGATCGGGCACCGCGTTGACGTGGGCCAGGTGCTGGGCGCCCATCGCCAGAGCCGGGATCGGCGTCTGCGCCGAGAAGTTCTGCCAGCTCTTGATCTGCTCGAGCGATACCGGATGGCGGCTTCCGGGGACTCTCCCGGAGAGTTGGCGCAGCAGATGGGGCTCGAGAATCCGGGATTGGTCCTGCAATCGGGTCGCGAACTGCGGGATGTCCTTCCGCGGATAGGCGAGGACGCCGAGCACGAGCTCCGGCATCTGCGCGATCGCCGAAGCGAGCTGTCGATCGGGAGAATCCGCAGCCCGGGTAACCAGGAAGTCTCGAAAGCGCTCCAGCCGCACCGCGCGACTCGATTCGGCTGCCAGCGCGAGCTCCAGATTCCGGAGCGAGTCCGCGTAAGCCAGCTGCGCTCCGTCTTCGACCTCGTCCAGCAGCAGGACATCCATCCCCACCGCTTTCGCGCCGGCTTGGTGGAGTCGGGTCAGCGCATCGGCGATCAGGCGGCGCGGCCAAGGCCATCGCCCAAACCGTTGAGCGCTCTTTTCATCGACCACCGCTACAACAACGTCGGGGTGCGGGCTACGGCGACCGCGGACGAGAAACTGCAAATCGCTCGCCCGCCCTTCCAGAAAGTGAATCGCTCTCAGCGCGAGCGGGGCTAACGAATTGCCGGAAGGGCCGCCGCGCAGCTGGACGATCCCGCCGGTCACCGGCGTGCCGTCAGCCCACCAGTGCAGGGCAATGCAGACAACTGAAAGGGCGAGAGAGACGAGTCGGAAACGCCGGTTCATTCCGAGCGGAGAGTGTTACCGATGCCTCGGGCTTTTTTCCCGGTTGAGGTTTCGCTCTTTGGAATTTTGGCCGGCTCGTTCATGCGAGTGGATGAACCGCTCGAAGGCCTCCTTCGGCGGGGGGGTTCCGCGTTCCTTGCGCATCCCATCCCGGTTCGCCCAGGCGCGTTCGCCCGGGGAGAACTCGGCCACCTTCGGCTTGGCGCCCGCGGGATCGGGATGAGGAGCGTCCCGGTGAGTCACGCCCACGCGACCTTCGAGCACGTGGACCAGCGTTTCCTTGTCATTTGAGGCGCCGGCGAAAACGTCGACGCGAAAGATGGTTCCCCGAACGCCCGCCACCATGCGGTCAGTGACGACCTCGAATTTGGCGTCGGATCCGGCGAGCGCTTTGGTCACCCGCGACCACAGCGACCCAAAGAAAAGCCAGGCGGAGAAGCGGCGATGCTCCAGCTGCTTGAACTCCGCTTCATCGATTCGCAGCCGCGAGCCGGCACCGAGCACAATCTCGCTCTCATCGGTCAAAACCAGCTTGAGGTTTCCCGATTTCACCTCGAGCGTATCGCCGAGCTCCAGTTTCGACCCGACTGGCAACGCACCCGACTCTCCCGAACTGGTAACCCGGGCCGATTCACCCTCCAGTGCGGAGACCGCACCCACTTCGGCCCAGACGGGATGAAGCGGGCTCAGAGCGATTGCCAGCGCGAGGGCGCTGGCGAAGTCACTTGAACGCATGGATTCCTCCAGGAAGCATCGCTTCCTCAAAACCCGCTATCCACTCCGAGGTTTCGGGAAGGCGCCATTTTAACATGGCAGCGCGACCCCGGCGGCTCGAGGACCCATGCCATGTTGTAGGGAGACGTCAGCGTCGGAGCTGGAAATTCTTACGCGCCGTCCAATGCTGAGTAGGCGAACGGCTTCAGTCCGAGCCAGGGGTCGTCGAGCGGCATGAGAAACAATTGGGGATACACGCGTGCATTCAGCAGCTCGACGTCGATGTATTGCTGGCTGCTGAGCCATTGGTGGATCTGCCGATGCAATTGGTATTCGTTTCTTACCGAATCCTCGGCGAGTGTGTAGTAGAGAGACCGAAGCTGACGAAGCAAGGGCGTCTCCACCCGCGACTTACTCGTCGCAATTCGGTTGGCTTCCCAAGGTGTAGGGGCCGTAGGAAGCAACGAATAGATCTGCTTGAGGACCTCCGGCGCGATCGTGGCTTCGACGTAATGTTGGGCACCAATCGAGAACCACCGCCCTTCAGACGCTTTCTCGAGTTGAGCCACCCGAGTGAGTACGTCGGATCCGAAGGAGGTCGCTCGCGGATCGAGTCGGCGAACATCGCTCTCCCAGGCGACGAGCGTCTCTTCGATCCGGGCTTGATGCCACGCCTTCAGCGCTGACTCCCTGCGATTTGAAGGCAGAGAAGCGAGCTCCCGCGCGAGAGTCTCCGCGGCCGATAGAGACGCGAGGAAGGTCTTGGGTGAGACCAGGCCAGGAATCGCATCGATCGGCCGACCTTCGCCGTCCAGCACATAGTGAATGCTATTGCCGGTAACGGTTTGTTTGAGCACGCGCCCATCGCCAAAATCAATCGTCACCTTCGGCACCAGTCGCACCGTCTTCCAATGGAGCACATAGTGTTCGCGCAGAAATCCTGAAATCCGTCCGTCCGCGTACAGCAGCTTCCGGAAGAAGCGGCTGTTGGCGCAGGAAAGCTCCTCGTCGAGGCGCCCGAGCAAATGGAGTGAAAGGATCGGTTTGTGCTCTGCACGAGCTCTCGCTTTGGCGGCTTCCAGATCGGTGTACCAGTAGAGCTTGGATGTCTTACAATCGTGCTGAGCACAGATTCTGTCGAGCGCTTCGTTGGTGTGGTTGTCTCCGCGAGCGAGGGCTTCCGAGTGCGTTTCAAGAAACTCTTTCAAGCCGGTCGGCCCCTCCGCTCGCCGCGATTGGACCTCGTTGGCTTTCAAGTCGGCTTTTTCTGCCTCGCTCGCGCTTTGCGCCGCAAGCAGCAAAGCGGCGTAGATCATTTTTCTAATAGTCATGTATCGCTCCTGGGTCGCTCCGTTCATGGAGTCGACGGGCACAAAGTAGCGGGGCGGGACAGCGCCGTGGGTAACGCGGTCGTAACAGGGAAGTGGGGGATTGAGCCCCAGGAGACTTTGACCCACCCTGGCTCGCCCCGTTACCAACGAGTTACAGTCGGCGACGACGCTTTTCGGTTTCAATGGGCGCAATGGCGGCTCGAAAGATTTTGATCGTGGAGGATGACGAGGCCATTCGCAGGGGCCTTGCGGACGCTCTGCGCTTCGGCGGGTACGAACCGCTGGAGGCAGGTACGTTTCAAGATGCGATGAAGAGCGCGGTGCGGAGCCCTTGCGATCTCATGCTGCTTGACCTGGTCCTGCCCGGCGGCGATGGGCTCACCGTCCTGGCAGAGGCGCGCATGGCGCGGCCCACGCTTCCGGTGATCATCGTCACCTCGCGCGGCCAGGAGGAGGAACGGGTAGCCGGTCTGAAGCTCGGCGCCGACGACTACGTTGTCAAGCCATACAGCGTGAAAGAGATCCTCGCGCGCGTTGAGGCGGTGCTTCGCCGGTCGGCAGAGCGTCCCCTCGAGCTGGAGAGCATCTCCTTTCCGGGCGGCGCTGCGGACTTTCGGAGGCTGGAGCTGCGCTTCGATGATGGTCAACGCGAGGAGCTGTCCGAACGCGAGTCGGAGCTGCTGCGCTATCTAGCCCAGAATGCAGGGCGCGCGATTTCACGAGACGAGCTTCTGGCGCGCGTTTGGCGGCTTCCTTCGAATGCGGTTCGCACCCGGACCATCGATATGCACGTTGCCCGCCTTCGTGAAAAGCTGCGCGACTCTCTGGAGGTGCCCCGCGTTATTCTAACGGTCCGTGGAAAGGGCTACATGCTGGCGGCTTCTGCCCAGTGATCGGTCAATCGCGCTACGCGTGGGTGATTCTCGCCGCCTGCCTGGCGATTGCCATGATCGGCGTCGGATGGCTCAGCGTGACCGCGCATCGACTCCACCGCGCCGACGAGCGAGCGCGAGCGGACGCAGCGCTTCAAGAGAATGCGCGCCTCGCGCTGTGGAGAATGGATTTGGCGCTGACCGGTATCATCGAGCGCGAAGCAGCTCGGCCGGCATCGGACTACGCTGGCCACGGCCGTCGCGAAGGAGTCGAGACTGCGGCAGGATACGGGCGAGCTCTTCTGTATTTCCAGCTGAGTCCAAGTGGGGCGGTCGAGACCGCGGCCGCCACGACCGGGCAACATCGGCTTGCGGAGCTTGCGACGCAGCTGAGCTGGGAACATCTGGAGCACCTGGCGCAGGAGCCGGCCCTCGTAGCCCGCGCGGCGAACCAGGCCACCGGTGGGTTCCAGCAGCAACGGAACGAGGCCGAATTCGATGCGCGCAATCGCTACCTCCAACAGCTTCCGGGTCAGGCGACCGGGGCCGCTCCTCCCAACGCCGTCGTTGCGCGCCTCCGAGAGGGAACGGACTCCCGCACCTCGATAGGACCAATGACGTCCGTCTGGTTGGAGCAGCAGCCGGATGCGCTTGCACTCATCCGACGGGCCCGACTTGCCGGCACTGACTCGATCCAGGGTTGTATTCTGGATTGGCCTGGCATTCGCCAGTGGCTGTTGGGGGAGATCAAGGATCTCCTACCCGCTGCCCAACTCGAGCCGAGAACGGCGCCGGCTCGAGGGGAGGACTACCTTCTCGCGTCGTTGCCGGTTCGCCTCGCTCCGGGGCCTCTGGCAAATCCGCCGACGGGTTCGGCGCAATTCCTACCAGGATTGGCAGCGGCGTGGGGTGGCATTCTCCTGGCGATCTCGGCAATCGTGGCGTTGTTCGTTGGGACCCTGGCGTTGAGTGAACGACGCGCGGCATTCGTCTCCGCGGTGACCCACGAGCTTCGCACGCCGCTTACCACCTTCCGCATGTATACGGAGATGCTCTCCCAGGGAATGGTTTCCAAGGAGCAGCACCAAGAATACCTCGACACCCTACATCGCGAAGCGAATCGCCTCGGCCATCTGGTGGAGAACGTTCTCGCCTACGCGCGTCTGCAGCCCGGGTCGAAGGCGCGCCAACTCGAGCGCGTGGATTTGGGCGCGCTGCTCGCTCGCGAGAATCGAAGACTGAGCGAGCACGCCGCGCAAGCGGGGATGCAGATCGCCATTGAGCTCGAGTCTGGGGCCGCGCTCGCCGCGCTTGGGGACCCCGTGGCTATCGAGCAAGTGCTCTTCAATCTCGTGGACAATGCCTGCAAGTACGCGCGCGGGGCGATCGATCCCCGAATTCACCTCATGGTTCGCCTGGTGGCGAATCGGGTCGAGCTGCGAGTCAAGGACCACGGCTCGGGCGTTCGGCCCGATCGCGCCCGCCGACTCTTCGAGCCCTTTAGCAAATCGTCTGAAGAAGCTGCATCATCTGCACCGGGAGTAGGATTGGGGCTCGCGCTCAGTCGACGGCTGGCCCGGGTAATGCTAGGCGATCTGGCGCTGGAAGCGAACCGAGACGGCGCCTGCTTCATTCTCGCACTGAAAGCCGCTTAAAGCCGCGGCCAGAATGTCACCCTTTGGTGCGGCGGCGCCAGCCACACCGAACGCAGATGGGCCTGTGCCGCGAGGTCCGCCGCGTTTCCACGCGTCGCAGCTCGAACCAGCCCGAAATGGATCAGCACCACCGCGGATGTCACCAAACCATAAATCCATCGCCGGCCCGGTGCCGTCGGCAGGACGGCGCTCGGGCCGATTGCCTCCTCGAGTGCCTTGAACAGAGTCACCCCGACGATGCCGGCGAGAAGACCCACCGCTACCGCTCCCGACCACGGATTTGGAATTCCGAGGAAAGCGAGCGTCGTCGGGGGCAAGTAGCCGTCGCGATACAGCGGCCACACCAGACCGAACATCGACGTGGAGACGGAATCCGGGATGTAGTCCACCAACCCTACCAGGCCGGTCATCGCCATCGAGGAGAGGCACAGACCGATCGCCGCCGACAGGCCGAGGCGAGATGCCGCGCGCGCTTGGCGCGACAGGCTTTGCCAGACCCAGGCCGTGGGAAGCAAGAGATATGGAACCAGGGGCGTCATGTGCCTGGGGCCGCTGGTCCATCCCCACGACTCGTAGCTGAACGACGAGGTGAAGTAGGCGTGCGCCAGCAACTCGAGCGCGGAAAGCCAGAACAGCGATCGCGGCGGAGCCCTCCCTTCGCCCTGATCCGCCACCGCGGTTGAGCGATTGCCGGCCTTCCGGAGCATCACCAGCCCGGGTATCGCGAGGAGCAGAAATGGTGAGAGCACGAACAACCCCCGCAGGGGCGAGAAGAACGACAGGGCGAACGCGCGCGGGTCGGGCAAACGGATCCCGAGAAAGCCGCCGACGTGCCAACCCTGATAACCCGGATCGTTCAGATATTTGTAGCCGGTCTGAAACGGACCTCCGAAGCAGGCCTGGTGGTAGAGCATCAAGGCGACGATGAAGGGCGCCGCACCGAGAGTGGCAAGGAGCAGCGGCTTTTTCAGCGGTGCGAACCTCGACTTCCAGCCGGCGGCCTCTGCTCCGGGTAGCTCCATTGCGCCGTAGACGACGAGCGGCGCCAGGGTCAGCGCGCTGGTGTACTCACAGGCCATCGCCGCGCCGGCGAACGCCCCCGCAACCGCGTAGCCGCTCGGCTTCCACTCTCCCCTCCCGCAGCGCCAGAGCGCGTAGAAGCAACCGAAGAGCAGGACCGAGGTGGTCTGGTGACTGATGAAGAGCAGCGAATAGCCGAAGGCGAGCGACCCGACGGCGTAGGCCGCCACCGCCACGTCGGCCCACCCGCCCGATAGGTAAGTCGCCAAAAATCTGCGCAGGAAGATCAGCATCACCAGGGTGGGCAGGACGGTGATGAACAGGCGGGACCAGAACACCAATGGCACTTCCGGGACCGCGAAACGGCCCCCGCCACCCCATCCTCTCAGCGCCCAGTAGATTGGAACCGCGGCAAACGAGAGCAGCGGCGCCTTCGAGGGAAAGTAGCGCCCATCCTTGACCGAGAGGTCTCCGACGGGGCCGTAGTCGCGCAGCGCTTGATTGATATCCAGGCTCCCGTACTCCACCAACGCCCGCGTCTGCCACAGCCGGCAGAGCTCATTGGGGGAGCGCAATCGGGGATGATAGGGGAACGCGACCAGGTAAAGGCTGCCGATCAGCCCAAAGAGAACTCGCCGGGAGGTGAGTCCAAGCATCCAAGGCATGCTCGCAGCCGCGCGTGGCGATGTCGAGCAAACGGGTTCGCCGGGGCTTGCAAACTAAGTGAATGGGCAAAGCCCGCTCGGGCGATCCCCTCGGCGGCTTCAGTTGCCGTTTCCGTTGTCGTAGAGCGTGCCGATCTTGAGGACGCGGAACTTGGACAGATCGACGGCGACCTCGGATCCGTCGAGCACCCCGGTGGCCCAGTACGCCTGCGCCTCGGAGGAGTTCTCGGCGTAGAGGCTGAGCGCTCCGGAGAAATCGCCCACGTAGGCCCCGTAGTCTTGTAGCGCCTTCACGATGATCTTCCCCGAGTTGGTCAGGCCGAGCGTGTTCACATCAATGCTCGGGTCGAACTGGATTCGACCGCCGCAGGGGATGCCCCGCGTGCTGATTGCGCTGTCGCCGAAGCGACCCTGGGCGGTGCTTGCCGGGGGCGTGAACCACCCGGCCCTGATGTGCGGATAGGCGATGACGAGCGCATGCTCGATAGCGCCGGCCCTGATCTCGTCGGTGCGGATCAGCCCGGCAACGAGCGGGAACCCGCAGGCGCGCGCGCCGTGCGCGATGTACCACGGCTGGGCCTGGGTGGCTGGAACCCGAACTCCAGTTCCGTTGAGGTCGGAGGTGGCGCACAGCCCGGCATGCCACTGCCCGGACGAATTGACCATGTCCCAGCAACCCCACTCCATGGCGCGCTGCTTGTCGATGACCAGCATGGAATGATCGCTCAGGGGGTCCGGAGTCGCGCCGTTGGGAATGGGCATCGGCCCCGTCGCATTCATCCCGTTGACGCCGGTCCAGCCAAGCCCCCCGACGTCGGCGAAGACTTGACGTATCGGCGTCGAGCTGTCGGCCCAATAGAGCGGAATCGAGTATCCCTGGATATTGACATCGAGGTGAACGCCAAAGGGCGAGCTGTTCATGAAGTCGTTGATCAGCGCGGCACTGCCGGGTTCAAGGTCCGGATTGGCGGGGATCTTCGTGTTCCACGGGCTGTCACCGCTAAAGGGGCGCCAGCTTCCGCCATCACCAGGCGTGTTGCTGGTACTCGCGCATGAAGTCGCGAGCGCGCCGATGGCAAGGATCAAACCCAGCGTCTTGAGCTCGTTGGCTTTCAAGCAAATCTCCTTCAGGTGCTCATATTGTCTCGATCGCCCAGGTAAGATGACACTGCGCCAGGTGTCCAACGGTGGCCCCCTTGCTCACCATAGGGCCACCCCTCTTGCTGTTGAACGGCTATCCGCAATCGCACGTGATGTGGCACAAGGTTGCTCCGCGCCTGGCCGATCACTGTTCGCGGCCATGCGCTCAACGGCGGCCACTATCTCGCCGAAGAATTGCCCGATGAAACCGTTGCTCAGCTAAAGGAATTCTTCGTCTAGATGACCGAGAAGTCCCTCATGAACTTGAAATGTTCCTCGAGCGACAGGCCGCTTCTCGCGCGAGGTCGGGTTCGCATCTCGTGATCCAGGATATGGGCCACGAACATCGCGCGGTACCACGGCGCGTTGATCTCGGCCCGTCGCCCGGGCAAGCTTCGATCCTGATCGATCTTCCGCTTTTCGTTCTCTTCGTTGAACTCGTCGATCGCGCGAAGCTCGCCACACCAGCGGTTCGCGAAGAAGAACTGGACGTCGTCGCAGTACATGCTGACCGCGGGGGTATAGAGCTCCGGCCGTCCCAGCAGGCATCGCAGAGCGCTCTTCGAGCCGCTGTAGACGTCCACGTCGATCGAGATGAAGCCGATCGGCGCCGATTCATCGAGGCCGGCGACGAAGGGGTCGATGGTATCCTTGATGTCTCCAAAGATCAGCTCCGCTCGTCCGTCCACGCGCTGTTCCAGCTCTTTCCGGTTGGTCATCCGGAAGTCCCCGACCGACCACAACTCCGGATGGTCCCGGTACCCGTCGATCGTCGGAAGCCCCTCGCCCGCGTCGAAGCCCACGATGCGGAACTCAACGCCCGTCTCGGCGCGGATCGCTTCCGCGATCGAGACCATGCTCAGCAGACCATTGCCGGTGGCGACCCCGAACTCGCACACGGTGGTCTTGTTCTTTCCGGCGAAGCGGGCGAGGTCTGCCGCCTTGAGCAGCCCGTAGGCATAGGCCGGACTGCCGACGACGCCGTACGCCTCCTTCTCGCGAAAGGTGCCGCGGCGTTTCACGTCCCGCCGGCGAAGCACCTTGGCGGGCGGCTCTTCGAGAAGTAGGGCAAGTCGCTTCAACTTGGACAGCATTCGACGGGCCTCCTAAGGGGGAATAACAGCGGCCAGTCATGCTACTGCACGTGAGGCGGCGAGTCACTGCACGCCATCGTCACAATTTTCGAAATACTAGCGGAATTGTGGGGAGCGACGATCGCGCCTAATGGCCTTGCGGCAGAGATCCCGCGCGTTTCGGTACCCGGAGAAAATCCACTCGCCGACAACCGCGCGAGCGAAGTACTTGGCCTTCTCGTTTGCTAGCTGGAACGGGTATGACACCAGGGCCATCGTCGAATGCCAGAGGTATTTCCACCGGGGCATTCCTTCGACCAGGGCGCAACCGGCTCGGCCAAATTCGCGCAGGCTCCATGCCTGCAGGAAGAGAACCGGTCGCCAATATGCGGGGCGAAACTGAGCTATCCCGCTCGTGGCGAATTGGTAGTAGGCGTCGACGCGAGACCACCGCTTCTGTTGGGTCAGGCTGTTCGAAGTGCTGCGATAGATAATCAGGGGGCGATCGACGCTTCCGACCTTCCATCTTTCTGCCACGCGGCGCCACATCTCCCAATCCTCGGCCCAGATCTGATTTGGATCGAACAGCCCGACATCCTCCAGCACCCTGCGGCGAATCATCACCGTGGAGGCGTTGCCGACCGCATTGTGGACGACGAGTTGCCGCCGGGTGCCGTTGGACCCCGGCAGGTTGGGCTTCCAGAGTCCGCGCCTGCCGGTCTGCGGCTCCCACCACGAGGTAAGGCCGGTGGCCAGGCCGATGTCGGGATGGTCGGCCAGAAATCCCATCTGAAGCTCCGTCTTCTCCGGAAGCCAGATGTCGTCGCAATCAAGGAAGGCGATCAGCTCACCCGTGGTCTCCTGGATTCCCCGATTTCGCGCTTCGGGCAAGCCGCGGTTCTGTTGACGAACCAGGCGCACGCCCTTTTCCGCATAGCCTTCCACGATCGCCGCGGTGTCGTCGGTTGATCCATCATCAATGACCACCACCTCATCCACCGAGCACGTCTGCGCCAGAATGCTTTCGATAGCGTCTCGGATGAACGGCCCACCGTTGTAGGCGGTGATGATCGCGCTGACCCGCGGCGGGACCCGTTCCGGGCGGTGCGGGGTGTCTGAATTCACAGGGGAAATGGCGGCGAGCAAGCCGTGAAGATGGTGCCGCCTCTCGCAAGAGACAAGGCGCCGGGGTGATTGGGTCGCCATCCGCCAGAGCCGCACCGGCACGGGCGAGCCTTGGACGGTTCTGTGCTCAATCGGACAATGGAGATCTCCCTGCGGGGTTCGTGGTAGGGGCAGTGCTGAACGGTGTGCATCACGTACCTCCTCACCGGGCGGCGTGCGGCTCGCGGAGGAAGGTACGAATCTCCGCGGCAATCCGCGCGGGCTCATCTTCCTGGATGAAGTGCTTCGCCGTCTCCAGAATGACGGTCCGGTGGTTTGCGAACGTCCGCTCGAACCGCTCGCGGTCGGCGGCGCGGAAGCCTCCGTCCTTCGCGCCCCAGACGATCAGCGCCGGCCGAGCGCAGTCGCCGCGAGCCGGCGGTGGCAGCGACACGGCGCCGCGGGGTTGATGATGTACGGCGCGAGTGTGACCGGAGTCGCGTTTTGCTAGCTCTCGATGCGGTTTGGCGGGGCGGACGCGCTGGGTCACCCTGGCCGTGGCGGTCCCGCTGGAGTGGCGAACCGTTCCGTTACGCCCCGACGTGCAGATGCCGGTCGGAGCGATAGGTCGTCGTCTGCCTCTGCGACGCTTCCAACTCCTGCAGCTTGAGGCCGCGCATGACGTCCGACCTTTGCAGGATACCGATCATCGCGCCGTCCTGGACGACCGGCAGTAGAGCCACGTCGCCTCCGCCCATCAGCTGCAAGGCGCGCCCCAGGTCGTCATCAGAGCCCACGGTCTCCACGTTCTGCATCACCTTGCTTACCGTCGTGAGCCGCCGCTCGTCGGGTGGGACCTTCTCGACTGCCGATTCGGTGAGCAGACCCACGACGCGGCCGTTCTCACCCACCGGGAAGGCCAGTCTCCGGTCGCGCAACATCTGCTCCGCCGCGTCGTAGACGCTCTGGGCCGGCGAGACAAATCCATAGCTCGGCGACATGAGATCCCGCACCCGGACATGACCCAACATCGCCTTGATCAAGACGCTGCGCGATTCTCCCTCGGCGCCGAGGAAGATGAAGAACGCAATGATGATCAAGATGAGGTTGAATGAAAACAAGCCGATGATCCCGAAGAGGACGGCGAAAGCCTTCCCGAGCCCGGCGGCGATTTGAGTCGCCCGCGGCACTCCATAGCGCTCAGCGAGCAGGGCGCGCGCCACCCGTCCCCCATCCATGGGGAATGCCGGCAGCAGGTTAAACAGGCCGAGGAACAGGTTCATCTCGGCCAGATAAAACAGTGCGAATTGAAGATTGAACGACTCGAGCCCCGCGATCGCCCG
>Ga0137392_10001732_pt1 | contig 12704 bp, 16 predicted proteins | sample 15con2h34AmetaG_FD_101394 | JGI IMG/M metagenome (GOLD analysis project Ga0137392, IMG submission 101394) | Vadose zone soil microbial communities from Angelo Coast Range Reserve, California, USA - 15con2h3.4A metaG | ecosystem: Environmental > Terrestrial > Soil > Vadose zone > Saprolite... | reverse complement strand
TGGAAAATGCCGACGCCACTGCCCGCCGGGAGAACCCGGTCTGCGGCGATATCATGGATCTGGCCGTAAGTCTGGCCGATGGCCGGATTGATCAGGTGCGTTTTCGCAGCCGCGGCTGCGTGGCTTCCATTGCGGCTGGTTCTTGCCTCACGGAACTGATCCAGGGCAAGTCTCCCGATGAGGCCGCCGGTTTGAAACGCGAGCAGCTTTTGCAGGCACTCGGAGGACTCCCTAATGCTTCAATCCACGCCAGCCACTTGGCCATGGATGTGCTTGCAGCCGTGCTCAGCAAGCTTCGTCAGGCGCAAAGTTGAGGTGGTCTCGAAGCATTAGAGGGTCCGCCGAACATTAGAAAAATGAATGTCAGCTATTTGTCAATTTTCCTGATAAAAAGCATCAAAACAGGTTGAACTGCGAGTAAAATACGCCTCATATCCGCTTTGGGGGTACTGAACGGAGATATGCCGGCTTCTTTTTTGGTGTGGGTACTGATTTCGTTTGCGTTTCCCAGCCCTTCGGTTGATGGCGTGAAGATCGTTACGCGTCAGGTCACCGGCGGATTAGCGGACACGCGAACTGAATATGTGACCGCCGACCGGCTCCGCAGCGAATGGCAGGCCCTTCCTGATCACTCCGGATACACCATGGCCAGCATTGTCCAGGGCGGAGAGCGTGAGCGCGTCTTCGTTCTCGACCTTCAGGCGCATGAATACGTCACCTATGAAACCGACTCGCGTGGAGCGGCGCTGGGCGTGAAAGCTCCGTCCACGGCTGATTCCGGCGGCCGGCTGCAAATCTGGATCGACAGCACCGACACCGGCGAGCGCAGAGATTTCTTCGGACACGTGGCGCATCACATCATCACCAAAGAAAAACGCATCGCCAGTCCGGGCGCGTGCGGCGGCAGCTCTGAAAGTCAGACGGATGGATGGTACGTTGACATGTCCATCATGCCGGAATGGCGCCAGCCCAAAAGGAAATTAGGCGGCGTGGTGGTGACGTCAGTGTTGACCGCAGGGAACTGTGTCAACAAGGTGGACAAGATTGAGGTCCACCGCACCGGCGTGGAGCCCGGCTTCCCGGTAAAGCTCTCGACCACGCTGCAAAGCGAAGTCAAAGAACGTGACACTTCGAAGAACCTGGTTTCCACCTGGGGCTCTGAAGTCGTTGAGCTGAGCGCCGGCCCGCTCGATCCCAAACTGTTCGAAGTGCCTCCCGACTTCCGTCGCGTGGAGAGGCTCAAGACATTCGCGTCTGCTGCTCCGCGCCAGTCGTCAGGCTGGGACTGGCTGAGAGAGAAGATTCAGGAGATCTTCCGGTAGGCCACAATACTCACCACTGATCCCGCCAAGCACGCTGCTTGACGCTACTACGCCGACAACGATTCAGCACTCTGCGTTCGCTACTTTCTTCCTATAGGCCAGTAGATCTTCCAACCGCGTTCGTTCGCGAGTGCTTCCAGGTCAGGGTTCGGGTTTATGGCAAAAGCATGGGTTGCGAGTTCGAGCATCGCAGCGTCGTGGATCGAGTTGCCCCCGCAGACATCCACTATTCCATGCAGCGTCTCGCGGATCGCCTGGGCTTTGCCTTCATCTGTGGGGACGCGAATGAGACGGCCGGTAGCGCAACCATGGTCAATCTCTACACAGGCCGCTAGCACGTGGTTCGCCGGAATCCCAAAGCGCTTCACGCCAGCGCGGACCGACCACTCGTTGGTCGATGAGACCGCCCAAAGGTCGCAACCGGCATCCTTCAGTTCGTGCGTGAGCTGCTGCATTTCGGGAAAGATGCGTCCCTTGCTTTCGACGACGGTCGAGTAGAACTCCTCCGCCGCTTCTTCCAGCAGGGAGACAGGTACGCCCGCATTGATGGTGACCATCTCGCCGCACATGGCTTCTTCGCCCACTTTGCCAGCTTTGTAGTCGGCGTAGCGGGCCACGGCCCGTTTGCCCAGGTCGGCCGGCAGCAGACCGCGCTCGATTTCCCAGTAGAAGAAATCGGCGCCGGTGTCGCCGAGCCACAGCGTGTCGTCACAGTCAAATACGGCGACGCGCGGCTTCAGCGCCACGACCGACTCGACAAATTGATATGCGGAAGCAGGGAGTTTGATTTCGGCCTTCAAACGGGTTGTCCTTGGATTCGTTGCAGGTCTTCCGGAGTGTCAACGTTCGCGACCACGAGCGGGTCGTCGACTTTCAAATAGAGGATATGCGCCTGGTTCGCGTGCTCAACATCGCGAGCGCAACTGCTGGCGGGCGCGCGCAGAAAGGCTTCAATCATCTCGCGGCCGATTGCAACCGGATGGCCGTGCTTGCCTTCATATTCCGGCACTACAGCCCAAATATTTTCGCCGGCATTCACGAAAGCATTTCTGATTGTCTCGACCGTCTCCACTGCCGGCGCCGGGCGGTCCACCAGCGTAACGATCGCGGCGTCACGCCCTCGATCCAAAACGCTTCTGAGCCCAATTCGGAGCGAGCTGAATTGTCCCTGCGCGGAATCGGAATTGCGGACCAGAAATGCGGCCTCGGCATTCACAATGGGAGCGAGATTCTCTTCGTTCGCTCCGGCCACTACGATTACCAACTCGGTCACGGCCTGAAGCGTGCGGATGGCCCAGGAAAGAAACGTGCCTCCGCGCCAGGGCAGCAGCGCCTTGTCGCGCCCCATGCGCGAAGACTCACCAGCGGCAAGAACTACGCCCGCAAACGAAGGTGAAAGTGCCATGTTGGAAGTATATCTACAATTGCTCGAGGATTGCCGCCGCTTTTGCGCTCTTCATGTGCGGCAGCGCAGTCTGCGAACCGCGCCGGATCGCGATCAGCTCTGCGACGATGGCCACGGCAATCTCTTCCGGCGTGATGGCGCCGATGTCGATCCCAACCGGAGCATAGACGCGCGCCAGCTTTTCCGCGGCAATTCCTTCTTTCTCCAGCTCTTTGTAGATGGCGATGACCTTGCGCTGTGAGCCGATCATTCCAATGTAGCGGGCGGGAGTTTCCGCCGCCCAGCGCAGCACGCGCATGTCGTCGCGATGTCCGCGAGTGACGATCACAATGTAGGAAGATTCGGTTGGCGCGAGCTGCGCCATGACTTGCTCGTATTCGTCGGCGTAGACGTCGCGGGCCTCAGGAAAGCGCTCACGGTTGGCGTAGCTCTCGCGGTCGTCGACCACGACGATTTCGAAACCGGCAATACGCGCGACTTTATATAGGCTCCAGGCAATGTGTCCCGCACCGAAAACGTAGAGCGTGGAGACCGGCATCACGGGCTCGATAAAAATTTCCAGCGTCCCGCCGCAGACCAGTCCGGAATCGTATTTGGGATTGTTGTTGAGATTGAAAGTCAGGGTCTGCGGCTTTTCCGTCTGCATGATCTCTTTGGCCGCCTGCCAGACCTCGGCTTCCACGCATCCACCGCCAATGGTGCCTACGATAGAGCCGTCGTCGCGCACCAGCATCTTGGCCGACTCAAACGAAGGAATAGACCCGCGGACGTTGATGATGGTCGCCAGCGCGGCCTTGCGCCCTTCTTTGCGGATTCGGATGATCTCTTCGTAGATATCCACAGGAATATTCTAGCGCACCGTTAATCAAGACAGATAACAGATAACAGTGATTTAATGTAGCTCCGGATGGGTCCAGATCGACTAAGCGCGGGGCAGGTTCAGTGCCGTCGGGTGTTTGGGCTGATACAATCCCAGTTTGCCGCCGTCCGGTAAATGGATCGTGGTGACCGATCCCCAGCGCTCCTCCGTCACCTTGCCGCACCGTACACCTTTCGTCGCCAGCTCTTTCATCGTGGCCGTGAGATCGTCACACATCAGGTAAAGCTGGTGAGAGGGCTCTGTACCCTCGTCCACCGGATGGACCGCCAATTCGGAAGGCGGCGCCGCAAAGATAAGCCAACCATGGCCTGCATCGACCGAAGGAAAGTTCAGAACGTCACGTAGAAAAGCACGGACTCTCTCCGCGTCTTTGGCATAAATGAGCGCGTGGAGGCCGTTGATCATAGAGAAATTGTAAACCTCGGCGTGATTGAGTAATTGGGTAAGTGGGTAATTTGAAAACCGGCAAGGTTCCGCGAATAAATTACCCAATTACCAGATTACTCAATTACCAAATCCCTGTGTTACATTCGCTAGTTTCCTGCGAGGAGTGTTCCATGAAAGCCATACGCTTCCACGAGTTTGGCGGTCCGGAAGTTCTGAAGTACGAAGATGTCCCTGATCCGCAACCGCGCAAAGACCAAGTGCTGGTGCGCGTAAAAGCGGTTGCGTTGAACCATCTGGATCTGTTCATCCGCAAAGGATTGCCGGGTGTGAAGCTGCCGCATATCAATGGTAGTGATGTGGCTGGCGACATCGCAGAGGTTGGCGAATACATCACCGATCTCAAGCCAGGGCAGCGCGTGCTGCTTGCGCCGATGACGTTTTGTGGTGTCTGTGAGGCCTGCACATCCGGCAGGCAAAATTTTTGCCCGCAATTCAGCGTGCTGGGATATTTGAATGATGGCGGAAACGCAGAGTACATCGCTGTCCCGCGCGTGAATGTGCTGCCGATTCCGGAGTCATCGGAAGGGTATCCGTTGACTTACGACGAAGCCGCGGCGCTTCCGCTCGTCTTCCTGACAGCGTGGCACATGCTGGTGGGCCGTGCGGGAATCAAACCGGGGCAGACGGTCCTGGTGCTGGGTGGAGGCTCCGGCATTGGTTCGGCGGCAATCCAAGTCGGCAAAATGTTTGGCGCGCGCGTGATTGCCACAGCCGGTGACGAGAACAAGCTGGAACAGGCGCGCGATCTTGGCGCCGACCATCTGATCAACCACTACAAACAAAAAATCTCCGACGAAGTAAAAAAGATCACCAGCAAAGGCATGTGCGACATTGTGTTTGAGCATGTAGGCCAGGCCACCTGGACGGAGAGCATGAAATCGCTCAAGCCCGGCGGCTGCATCGTGACTTGCGGAGCGACCACCGGCCCGGATGCGAGTTTCGATATCCGTTTTCTTTTTACAAGACAGCTATCGTTTTTAGGCTCGTTTATGGGTACCATGGGGGAATTTCATGAGGTCATGAAGCATGTCTTTGCCGGCAAATTGAAGCCGGTCGTGGACAAGAGCTTCCCCCTGCGCGAAGCGGCGGCCGCTCATGAACGATTGGAGAAGAGCGAACAATTTGGCAAGGTGATCTTGAATCCGTAAGGAGCCACTATGGACGCAAGCGAAACCGGGAACTTCGCCAACGAAGAGGCCTCTGACTGGGTCTATGAACTTGCAGAATCCGCGGGCACTGATCTTCTGAAAGAAGCCTTCGCCGCCATTGACGGCAACCAGTATCCGGACTCTCCGGATTGCCGCATCGCGCTGGCAGCGGCGGAGATCATCGCCACCGCCAAAGGCAAGCCGCCCGCTGATCTCCCCACGGAAGCAAGCTCCTGGCTCGCCGATCACGACAAGATCAATGACATCAAGGCCCTGGGCAAGCGTGCGATCACGGTAGTCAACAAGATCAGCGCCAAATCGGAATTGCGCGAGCAGTGGGAAGAATCGGACTCCTGGCACGAGTGGCAGACTACCGTGGAAGGCCTGTTACGCCGGTTGCACGGATGATCCATACGATCATCCTCGTCTTTGTCTCTGCGATTCTCGCAGTTGCGCAGCAACGTGGGCCGGGAAAATCCGGCGACGATCAAACTCCGGTTGATCCCACTCAGTATGTAGGCACAGAAACCTGCAAAGGATGTCACGAAGAAACAGGTACTAGCTTCGCGAAGAATCCACACGCTCGCACGCAGGCAAAACATCAAGGACCGCAGTGGCAGGGTTGTGAGGCGTGTCATGGTCCAGGTAAGAGCCACGCCGAAGCGGGGGACCCGGCAAACATCATTCGCTTCGAGCAGCTCTCACCGGCCGAAATTTCCAAGACCTGCCTGCGCTGCCATGACCTGAGCGCGGACAAGAGTCCGGGCAGGCTGCTGCACTCGCAACACGCGAGCAACGACGTTGGTTGTCTGGAGTGCCACTCACAGCATTCCTCCGTCGGCCCGCATTTGTTGAAGTTGGAGCAGGCCGAGCTTTGTGCGAGCTGCCATTCGAGCCGGCGCAAGAGCAATCCTGCCTCACCACGCAAGTAGCCATGCTTTACGTTCGACTCAAATCCGGCGCACCCGATGAACCCGACACCGGTGACTGGAACGCCATCTGCGCGACGCCCAGCATCAGCGGCTTCTTCCAAATTTTGTTTAGCGAAGTCGCCGGCTTCAGCCTGCCCGGCGAGGTCGTTACATCGGACACGGAAGATGACATCCGCCGAGTGCAAATGGGCTGGCGCGGGAGCAGGGAACTGGGTGTAGAGATCAAAGTCGTAAGCTGTACCGAGACCACAGATCTGCCAACTTACTGCTGGTGGGAGACCCACGGCCTTCCCGGAATGAAAATCAAATGGGAGTACAAGCTCGACTACGCCGGACAGCTCGGCCACGTGGCTTTTCGTCACGTAGCACTCAATTGCGAGTTCGCGACGGCCGCCCACCAGCAGCGCTTTGCTGCGATATGGAAAAAGGAAATCGCTAAAGAGCCGGTTTTTGAGGCAGTGACGCCCTGGGAGAGTTAGACGCTTTTGCTTCTCGCCGGCATCCAATAGAATAGAGACAGCCATGAGCAGCCATTTAGTTGATCCCGACGTAGAACGCGAACTCCGAGTCAAGCGGTTTGAAAACACCGCCGGAGCCCCGCAAGATGCCGCGCACCTCAAAGAAGTGTTGTTTGCCAACGAGCAGCCCCAGGGCGTGGTGCTGACCTCGCTCGACAACGTAGTGAACTGGATGCGCAAGAGCTCCATCTGGCCCATGACGTTTGGCCTGGCCTGCTGTGCCATCGAGATGATGGCCATGGGCGCGTCGCGCTTCGACATTGCGCGCTTCGGCGCTGAAGTCTTCCGTCCTTCGCCACGGCAGTCCGACCTGATGATCATTGCCGGCCGCGTCTCACAGAAAATGGCGCCGGTGATCCGTCAACTCTGGGAGCAGATGCCGGAACCCAAGTGGGTCATCTCCATGGGCGCATGCGCCACCTCGGGGGGCGTTTTCAATAATTACGCTTTGGTTCAGGGCGTGAATCAGGTAATCCCGGTGGACGTCTATGTCCCCGGCTGCCCGCCGCGTCCGGAACAGTTGATCTACGCCATCACGCTGCTGCAAGAGAAGATCCAGAAAGAACGTGGATCGTTTAAGCGGGCGCTAAACCTGGCGTAAGCAAGCAACTAGCAATTGGCCAAAGCTTAGGTTTTGGCCTTTTCGCTTTATTGTCCGCCGGTCGGCGCAGAAGGGCACTGCGGAGAGGGCCTCTGGCTAATTGCCATTTGCCAATTGCTATTTGCTCAAATCAGGCAGCAGCACACCCCTGCGGCGCATCCCAGTACCCTGACGGCAGACCCTGATGCGCAGATTCCCAATTCTCATTCTTTTTCTTCTCAGTTCGCTCGTTTATTGCCACGCCGCCAAGCTCCGCCAGGTGGCGATGATCGACCTTCCCGGTAATCCCGGCTTCAACCATGTTGCCCTGGCGAATGGCCAGGTCGTGATCACGCGTCCGGAGACCAACACCATTGAGATCTTCAGCCCGGTAAAGCGCCGCGTGGTGGCACGGATTTCCCAGGTGGAGAATCCGCGCGGCATCGCCGTCGATGAGGAAGGCGGACGCATCTACGTTGCGCTTGCCGGCAGCAACCGGATTGCCGTTATCAATACCAAGAACTGGCAGACCGAGCAGCTTGTCCCGGTGCGTCACACCCCGGAGAAACTGCTTTGGGTGCCGGAAATCAAAGCGCTCTACGTGACCAGTATTCGCGACCGCGCGCTGAGCGTGGTTGATCCGCGCATCGCTACCGAGACAGCGGTAGTAGAGCTGAACGCCCTCCCCCAGGACATGCTGTTCGATTCCGCCCGCCAGCGGCTGATCGTGAGTCTGCAGGACTTGAATGAAGTTGTCATGCTCGACCGCTCGAACAAAATCGTCGGCATGTTTCACGTCGCCGCTTCCGAACCGACAAGCCTTGCGCTGGACGACGCCCGGCGTCGCGTCTACGTGGCGGTACGCTATGCGGTGCTTGCGCTCAATGCGGACACGGGAGCCGAACTGTTTCGTGTTCCCGCGCCAGGTGGAACTGACTCCCTCATTCTGGATCCCGCCACCAACCTGCTTTACGCGGCGGGTGGTGACGGCTCAGTGCTCGCGATCGACCTCAACCGCAACGTTGTAGATCATGAGCTTCCTACTGACGTGAAGGGCTACAGCCTCGCCTATGATCCGAGCCACAGAATGCTGTTCATGCCCGGCGGACGCGAAGGGCGCGCCAAGATGGTGATCCTCAGTCCTTCCGGAACCACCGAGCCCGAGCAAAAGCAGCAGAACGCCCAGAGCACAACACCCAGCCGACAGACCGCGATGAAAAAGTAAGCCTTACGCCGCTGGTTTTTCCTTCTCCATTTGCAGCGGCGCGGTCCCCGGATCCTGAGCTTCAGTCTCGCCGGTATGCGGATTCACAATGTAGAGCAGGTTGGTCAGATCGTCGGCGTGTTCCTCTTCGTCCGCCAGAAGTTTTTCCATGATGACGCGCGTCGTGGGATCGTCGTTGCCAAAATAACGTACCAGCTCCTGGTAGACCTCAATCACGATCCGTTCGGCAATGAGGTCTTCGCGGATCATGTCGGCCAGCGTCTCGCCTTCCACATACTGCGAGACGGAGCGCTGTAATAGCGACTTGGGATTAAAGTCGGGTTTACCGCCGAGTTGCTGTATGCGCTCAGCCAGCATGTCGGCATGTTCGCGCTCGGCGTCCGCGTGTTCTTTGAACTCCTCCGAAACGCTCTTGGCGTGAACGCCGGTTGCCATGAAGTAGTGATGCATATAGCGCAGCACGCATACGATTTCCGTGGCCAGCGCATCGTTCAGAATCTGGATTGTCTTGGCGACGTCGCCCTTATAGCTGGCGGTGACCGGGCCGTCCTGCATCTTGTCGATGGCACGCTGCCGGAGTTCTTCAACATCTTTCACGAAAGTTGGCATGATTGGTCTCCAATGGGAAGGATGAGCAACAGAATCTAAGATTGCCGGTGCATCCGCAGAGATGCCCTTGTTTTGCGCGGCATCCATGGCGCGCGGGGTGTTACCATCGCTGGCCATGGCCGACATACCTTCCACCATGCGAGCAGTCCAACTCGCCGCCTATGACGGCGGGCCGGAGAGCTTGTCCGTCGTCGAGATGCCGGTGCCACGTCCTGGCCCGGGTGAGGTTCTGGTCCGCGTGTTTGCTTCCCCCATTAACCCGTCTGATCTCGCGTTCCTGCGCGGCATGTACGGCTTCAAAAAGCCGCTGCCCACCGTGCCGGGTTTCGAAGGCAGCGGCACCGTGGTTGACGCAGGAAGCGGCATGATGGCCTGCTTCATGAAGGGGAGGCGTGTCGCCTGTGCGGCAGCAGACGCCAAAGTCGCGGGCGGCATGTGGGCCGAATATGTTGTGACGTCCGCGCAGTTCTGTATGCCGCTGCGCAAGCACGTGGAATTGGAGCAGGGCGCAACCCTGCTCGTGAATCCGCTTACCGCCTGGGCGCTGATGGACGAAGCCCGCCGCGGCGGTCACAAAGCCGTGGTGCAAACCGCGGCAGCCAGCGCATTGGGCAAGATGGTGATCCGGCTGGGCCAGAAGTTTTCTCTGCCCGTCATTAACATCGTCCGCCGCGCGGAGCAAGTTGAGGCTTTACGCGCCATCGGCGCGGTGCACGTTCTCAACAGCAGTGACTCCGGATTTGACGCCGCGCTCCATGCTTTGTGCCACAATCTGGACGCGACCATCGCGTTCGACGCCGTGAGCGGCGATATGTCAGCACGCGTGCTGGCCGCGCTGGCGCAAAGAGCGAGGCTGATCGTCTACGGCGCTTTGTCGCTTGAGGCGGTCCATGCCGATCCCGCGTCGCTTGTCTTCGAAAGCAAGCACGTAGAAGGCTTCTGGCTCAGCCAATGGCTGCGCAGCCGGAGCCTGGTCGGGCAGTTGCGGGTGGCCGGACAGGTGCAGGCGCTGCTTTCCGGCGAATTAAAGACCGACATCCAGGCGCGCTTGCCGCTTGAGCAGGCATCAAAAGCATTGGAGCAGTACATGGGCAATATGAGTGGCGGAAAGGTATTGCTTGTGCCGTGAGGCGTGACGGAGTTCATGATTCGGCACTCTATTCGCCGTAGAATTACAAGACACGATTGGAGGGTCTAACTTGAATCGCAGATTTTGGAAGAACGGAGTATTTGCTGCGCTGATCACGGCGGGCCTGTTGTTCGGCGGCATCGGGCGAGTCTATGCGCTTGACCGTGACCATGACGAGAAGTGCGAAAGGCGTATCCACAAAGCCGAAGACGCATTGCGGGACGCCGAACGGCATCATGGAGAACACAGCCGCCAAGCCGAGCAGAGGCGCCGTCAATTGGAAGAAGCACGAGAAAAGTGCCGTCACGATCGTGACCACGATCACGACCGCGACCGTCACTAGACTGTTTGTCTCATCTTTACGCAGCCAAGGCCAGGTTCCCAGTGAATCTGGCCCTTCTTCTAACCGAGCCATTCTTGATCAGTGGCATCAGTGAAATCAGAGGTAAGCCCCTTTCTTGACTCGATCGCGAGTCTCATTGCATAATAGATTTCGAACGAACGTTCGGTAAATTCTCTCCAATGACGCTTGCCGCTGCCGAAACACGATCGTCCTCTGCGCCCTCAAATGGAACAGCCCGTGACCGCCGTCTGGCTGAGGTCTTGAGGCACGCGGCCAGCATCTTCTGGGAAAAGGGCTACGAGGGCGCCTCGATGCGCGACCTGTCCCGCGCCACCGGGATGTCGCTGGCCGGACTTTATTACTACTTCGAGTCGAAAGAAGAGCTGCTCTACTTGATCCAGAAGCACACCTTTACCACCATCATGGAGCAGGTCCGTGAGCGTCTGGCGGAGTCCAGCGATCCGGAGGAGCGTGTCCGCATCTTCATCGGCAATCACCTGGAATATTTTCTCGCCAACAAGGAAGCAATGAAGGTCCTCACCCATGAGGACGAGCGGCTCAAGAACGGACGCGGCGCGGAAATACGCGCCATCAAGCGCGAGTACTACCGCATTTGCCTGGAGTTGATGGAAGATTTGCGCCGGGTAAAAGGACTACAATTTTCTGGTCGCTTGGCCGTGCTTAGTTTGTTCGGCATGATCAATTGGATTTACACCTGGCACAATCCACGGGTCGATGCCGGAGCGAAAGTCCTGGCCCGGCAAATGGGTGACCTGTTTTTGTGCGGCGTGCTGCACAACGGCACATCGCGGCGCAAGGCCGCAAAAACCAAGGGCCGCATCGCGGTCTCACGAGTTTGAAATACAAGATCTCAAAGGAGCTTTGAACCATGGCTACGACCACAGCAACTGAAACCAAGACCCTGGTGAATTATCGGGTTGAGGATGGCATCGCCGTAATCGAGCTGAACGATCCGCCGGCGAATACCTACACCTATGAAATGAACCGGCAACTGGATGAATGCATCCTGAAAGCGCGCATGGACAACGATGTCTACGTGCTGCTGCTCACAGGCTCCGGCGACAAGTTTTTCTCCGCCGGCGCCAACATCAAGATGCTCTCCACCGTGGACCCGACTTTCAAATATTACTTCTGCCTGCATGCCAACGAGATGTTGCTGCGCTTGGAACACACGCCCAAGCTGGTGATTGCGGCCATCAACGGACACTGCGTCGGCGGCGGATTGGAAATCGCCATGGCGGCTGATTTGCGCATTGCGCGCCGCGACTCCGGCAAGATCGGGCTGCCTGAGATCAACCTTGGCGTTCTCCCAGGCACTGGCGGTACGCAGCGCTTGAGCCGCATGGTAGGCAAGAGCAAAGCCATTGAGCTGATGGTCACCGGCAATACCTTCACCTTTGAAGAAGCGAAGGAGATGGGCATCATCAACGACATTTACGAGCGCGAAGACTTTATGGAGAACGTGATGGAGTACGCGCGCCAGTTCACGCCTCCGAACAAAGCGGCGAAGGCGGTGGGCAACATCAAGCGTTCAGTGCAGACCGGCTGGGAAATCCCGCTCGAATCAGCGCTGGCGGTGGAACGCGAGCTGCAACAGCGCCTCTTCGCCAGCGAAGACGCAAAGGAAGGCCTGGCCGCGTACGTAGAGAAACGCCCGGCAACGTTCCGCGCCAAATAGGACTGCTGTTTCTGAAGGTCGTTGTTTTCTGAAATCCCGAAGCGAAGCGAGCGATCCATATAGCGACTGGATCTCCGCTTCTCCGGTCTAAGTCAAATAGCAAATACTAAGTGCTAAATACCGAGGTTTTCATGCTTACCGCCACAAAAGCAAAAGTCGCACCCGGCAAACTACTGATCAACGGTCAGTGGGTTGAAGGTTCCGGCAAGCCGTTTGACACGGTCAATCCCGCAACCGGAGAAGTCCTTACGCAGGTGGCCGAGGCGACTGCGAATGACGTTGACCAGGCCGTGGCGTCCGCGCGCAAAGCGTTCGAAGACGTGAGTGGTCCATGGCGCAAGATGTCCGCCAGCGAGCGCGGCAAGGTCTTGTGGCGCATTGGCGACCTGATCGAAAAGAACATCGACGAGCTTGCCGAGTTGGAAACGCTCGATAACGGCAAGCCGATTTTCGAATCGCGCTACGTT
>Ga0137392_10001728_pt1 | contig 12724 bp, 10 predicted proteins | sample 15con2h34AmetaG_FD_101394 | JGI IMG/M metagenome (GOLD analysis project Ga0137392, IMG submission 101394) | Vadose zone soil microbial communities from Angelo Coast Range Reserve, California, USA - 15con2h3.4A metaG | ecosystem: Environmental > Terrestrial > Soil > Vadose zone > Saprolite... | reverse complement strand
GCCCACGTGCCCGCCGGTGAACGATCATCTGATGGAGCTGCTCGTGATGATCGACGCGTTCAAGCGCGCCTCGGCCCGGCGCATCACCGCGGTGCTGCCCTACTACGGCTACGGCCGCCAGGACCGCAAGGTGCAGGGGCGGATGCCGATCACCGCCAAGCTCGTGGCCGACGTACTCACCGCCGCCGGCACCCAGCGGCTGCTCGCGGTGGACCTGCACGCCGGACAGATCCAGGGCTTCTTCAACATCCCGGTGGATCACCTCTTCGCCGCGCCTCCGGTGATCATCGACTACCTGGCGAAGAAGGACCTGAAGGACCCCGTCCTCGTCTCGCCCGACGCGGGCGGCGTGGAGCGCGCGCGGGCCCTCGCCAAGCGGCTCAAGGCGGGCCTGGCCATCATCGACAAGCGGCGCGAGGGCAACAACGTGGCGGTGTTCATGCACCTCATCGGCGACGTCAAGGACAAGGACGTCGTGATCGCCGACGACATGATCGACACCGCGGGCACCCTGATCCAGGCGGTGGACGCGCTCCGGCGCGAGGGCGCGCGGCGCATCCTCGCCTGCGCGGTGCACGGCGTGCTGTCCGGACCGGCGATCGCCCGCATCCAGGAGTCGGTGCTCGAGGAAGTCATCATCACGAACACGATTCCGCTCACGCCCGAGCGGCAGATGTCCAAGATCCGCGTTCTCTCGGTCGCCCCGCTGCTCGCGGAGGCGATCCGTCGCATCCACGACGAAGAGTCCGTCTCGACCCTCTTCGTGTAAGACAAATCCCAACTAAGGAGTGACGAGTCATGGAAATGCGTGAGTTGACCATCCGGAAGCGCGACGGCGTCGGGAAGGGGCCCGCCAAGCGCCTGCGCCGCGCCGGCCAGGTTCCGGCGACCCTCTACGGGGGGGCGGGCCCGGTGAACGTGGCGGTGGCTCCCAAGGACGTCCTCCGCCTCATCCACGGCCACGAGGGCAGCACCCAGTTGTTCCGCGTGACCTTCGAGGGGACCACGGACGCCAAGATGGCCATCATCCGGGACATGCAGTTCGATCCGGTCTCGGAGACCCTCGTCCACGTGGACCTGCAGGAAGTGGCGATGGACCGCGCCATCCAGGTCACGGTGGCCGTGCACCACGTGGGCGACGCGGTCGGCGTCCGGGACACCCAGGGCATCCTCGAGATGGTGCTCCGCGAGGTGCGGGTCTCGTGCCTGCCCGGGAATATCCCGGATTACCTCGAAGCGGACATCACGAACCTGGCCATCCACGACGTGCTGACCGTCAAGGACCTGAAGGTGCCCGAGGGCGTGCTCGTCCTCAACGACCCCAACCAGGCGGTCGTCACCGTCGCCCCGCCGGCGGCCGAGGAAGCCGTGGTGGCGACCGCGGCGACGACGGAAGTCGCGGCGGCCGAGCCCGAGGTGCTCACCGAGCGCAAGCCCAAGGAGGAAGCGGCCGAGGGCGACGCGAAGGACAAGGGCGGCGAGAAGAAGAAGTAGGTGGCCCAGGCCATCGTCGGCCTGGGGAACCCGGGCCCGGAATACCGCAACACCCGGCACAACGTGGGCCAGCGCGTCGTCGACGCGCTGGCCCGCCGCATTCATGCGCGCTTCGAGCGCGACGGCGGCCACGCGGTCGCTCACGGCCGCTGGCAGGGCGAGCCGCTCTACCTCATCAAGCCGGGCAGCTTCATGAACGTCACCGGCGCCCCGGTGGCGCGGCTCGCCCGCAAGCTCCACCTGGGCCCCGCCGACCTGATCATCGTCTTCGACGATCTGGATCTCCCGCTGGGCAAGGTGCGCGTGCGCCTCACGGGCAGCGCGGGCGGCCACAACGGCGTCCGCTCACTGATCGCGGCCTTCGGCACCGACGAGCTCCGCCGCGTCAAGATCGGCATCGGCCGGCCCGGCCGGCCCGGCGAGGACCGGGATCGCGTCACCGATCACGTGCTCTCGCCGTTCTTTCCCGAGGAGCAGGAGGCGGTCGCCGCGGCCTGCGACGAGGCCGCGGACCAGGCGCTCGGCCTCGTGGAGCGCCGCTGAGGGCCCCGCGCGCATGACCCCCGCGTTCAGGCTCTCCGCGGGCAGCGGCGGCCTCGAGTGGTCGCAGGTGCTGGCGCTCCTCGCGCGCGAAGCGCGGACGCCGATGGGCCGCGAGCTGGCGACCGCCACGCTCCCGTTCACGGATCCCGGCGCGATCCGGCGCGCGCTCGGCGAGACCCGCCAGGCCCGGGCCGCGATGGTCCAGACCGGCGTGCCGCCCTGGGAGGGCATCCCGGACGTGCGGCCCACGCTCGAGAGCGCGCGCGTGCCGGGCTCGGTGGCCGAGGCCGCGGACCTGGCCGCGCTGATCCCGCTGCTGGACGCGGCGGGGCGCCTCGTGGCCTACGGCCGCGCCATCCAGCCGGTGGCCCCCGATCTCGCGGAGGCGCTCGCGGGCTTCCCGCGGCAGACCGAGCTGGCCGAGCTGCTCCGGCGCTCGCTCGACGCCGACGGCCAGGTGCGCGACGAGGCGGCGCCCGCGCTGCGCCGCGTTCGCCAGCGGATCCGGGACCTGCGGCGCGAGCTCGTCAAGCGGCTCGAGGCCTACTTCGCCGGGCCCAATGCCGACACCACGTTCCAGGAGCGCTACGTCACCGTCCGCCACGGCCGCTACGTGCTGCCGATCCGCGCGGAAGCCAAGGGCCGCCTGCGCGGCATCGTGCACGACCGCTCGCAGAGCGGGGCCACCCTCTTCGTGGAGCCGGAGGCGGTGGTGGAGGCGAACAACGATCTCGTCCAGGCCGCGCGCGAGGAAGAGACCGAGATCCTCCGCATCCTGGCCGCGCTGACCGACGCGGTGCGGGCGGCGCTGCCGGAGCTCGACGCCCTGGTGGCCGGCATCGGCGGCCTCGACCTGATCTTCGCGCGCGGCGCCCTCGCCGAGCGCATGGAGGCCGTCGAGCCCACGATCGCCGAGGAGCGCGACGTGCTCTTGCGCGGCGCCCTCAACCCGATCCTGCTCGCGCAGAGCTGGGCGTCCGAGGGCGGCCGCCCAGTCATTCCCATGGACATCGAGATCGGCGCCGAGCGCCCGGTGCTCGTGATCACCGGCCCCAACGCGGGCGGCAAGACGGTGGCGCTCAAGACCCTGGGCCTGCTCGTGCTCATGGCGCAGTCGGGCTGCCACGTCCCCGCGCGCGACGGGGCGCGGCTGCCCGTCTTCTCGCAGTGCTTCGCCATCGTCGGTGACGAGCAGAGCGTGGCGGAGAACCTCTCGACGTTCTCCGCCTTCGTCAAGCAGCTCCGCGAGGTTCTCGAGCGCGTGGACGCCCGCTCGCTCGTGCTGCTCGACGAGCTGGGCGCGGGCACCGATCCCGACGACGGCGCCGCGCTGGCCCAGGCGGTGCTGGAGGCCCTGGCCGAGCGCGGCGCGGTGGTCGCGGCCTCCACCCATCTCGAGCCGCTCAAGGGCTTCGCCTCCACGCATCCCCGGGCCCGCAACGCGTCGGTGGAGTTCGATGCGGAGCGGCTCGCCCCCACCTTCCGGCTCGTCTACGATCGCCCGGGCCAGAGCTACGCGCTCTCCATCGGCGCCCGCCTGGGCCTGCCCGCCGCGCTGATCGAGCGGGCGCACGCGCATCGCTCCACCCAGCAGCGGCAGCTCCAGGAGCTGCTGGCCCGCCTCGACGACCGGGATCGCAAGGACGCCGAGCGCGGCGCGCTGCTCGAGCGGCGCGAGGCGGAGAGCGCGGGGCTGCTCGCGCGGGCCCAGGCCGAGCTCGAGGCGGCGAAGGCGAGCGCGCGCGAGACCGTGGCCCGGGCCAAGGCGGAGGCGCAGCGCCTGGTCACCGAGGTGCGACGGCACGTGAACGAGGAGTGGGACCGGCTCAAGCGCGCCGAGAAGAGCCGGCCGGAGCTGGAGCGCGCGCGCAAACGTCTGGTGGCAACCGCGCAGCAGGTGGAGCACACTGCGGGTGCCGCGCCGGAGCCGGACGGGGCGGGCCCGGTCGCCGCGGGCGATCGCGTCGAGATCACGCATCTCGGGCTCAAGGGGGACGTGCTGGGCGTGGACGGCGAGACGGTGACCGTGCAGGCGGGCACGGTGACGGTGAAGGTGCCGATGCAGGCCCTGCGCGTGGTATCACGCGGCCCCTCACCCCAGCCCTCTCCCCAGAGGGGAGAGGGTGCAATGTACCCTCGCCCCCGCAGGGGGAGAGGGCAGGGTGAGGGGGCTCAGATGGTTGAGGGGGGGCGCATATCGACCCCCGGCAAGAGCGCGGTGGCGGTGGAGCTGAAGATCATAGGACGGACTACCGATGAGGCCCGCGATCTGCTAGAAAAGTACCTCGACGATGCGTTCCTGGCCGGGCTCACTTCGGTCCGTATCATCCATGGCAAGGGCACGGGTGCCCTCCGCCGGGCGGTCGAGGAATTGCTGAGCGCCCACCCTCTCGTGGCCGAGCATCGCCCGGGGGCGTCCTCCGAGGGCGGCGCCGGCGCCACGGTCGCGACCCTCACCCAGGGCTGAGGCGACCTCCAATGCCGGGCGGATACTCCCAGCAGCTCCTCGACGAGATCCGCTCCCGCGCCGACATCCTCGAGATCGTCGGCCAGGTCGTGAAGCTCAAGCGGACCGGGGAGAACTGGAAGGGTCTCTGCCCCTTTCACACCGAGAAGACGCCCTCATTCACCGTGAACCCGAAGCGGAACATCTATCACTGCTTCGGCTGCGGCGCGGGCGGCGACGCCTTCAGCTTCCTCATGCGCCAGGAGCGCGTGGCCTTTCCGGAGGCGGTGCGCACCCTGGCCGACCGCGCCGGTGTCGCGCTGCCCGACGCGGGCCAGCGGGCGCCCGAGGTGGACGGCAAGCTGGAGGCGCTGCGGCGCGCGATGGCGCTGGCCGCCGAGTTCTATACCCGGTCGCTCTGGGAGCCCGGCGGCGAGAAGCCCCGTGCCTACCTCGAGCAGCGCGGCGTGGATCCGGAGGTGGCGAAGCGCTTCGGGCTCGGCTACGCGCCCGAGAGCTGGAACGCGCTGCTGGGCGTCATGGCCCGGCAGGGCATCGGGGAAGACGTCCTCGTGCAGGCCGGCCTCATCCTGGCCCGCCAGAACGGGCCTGGCTTCTACGACCGCTTCCGCGGCCGGCTCCTGTTCCCCATCCGTGACGTCCAGGGCCGCGTGGTGGCCTTCGGCGGCCGCGCGCTTTCGGGCGAGGAGCCCAAGTACCTCAACTCGCCGGAGACTCCGCTCTACGTGAAGGGCCAGATGCTCTACGCCCTCGACGTGGCCAGGATCGCGATGCGTGAGCGGAGCCGCGCCATCATCGTCGAGGGCTACCTCGACTGCCTCATGGCGCATCAGCACGGCTTCGGCGAGACGGTGGCCGCGCTCGGCACCGCGTTCACGCCCGCCCAGCTCGGCCTGCTGCGCCGCTACGCCGACGAGGTGGTGGCCCTCTTCGACGCCGATGCGGCCGGACAGAAGGCCTCGACGCGCCTCGAGGAGATGATGAACGACGTGATGGATCTGCAGAACCTGGGCTGGTCCGTCGCGCGCACCGGCGGCTTCGAGAAGGCGGGACACCTGCCGATCCGGGTGGCGCTCCTGCCGGCGGGCCACGACCCCGACAGCCTGCTGCGGGCCGAGGGTGCCGCCGCGCTCACCGCGCGGCTCGACGCGGCGCGTCCCCTGCTCTCCTTCGTGCTCGAGAAGGCGTTCGCCGACGAGGACCTGACCACGTCGCGGGGCCGGGCCAATGCTCATGCCCGCGTGGCCTTGATCCTCTCCAAGGTGGCCAATGCCGAGGAGGCCACTGCGCTGGCGCGGGAGGCCGCCCGGCAGCTCGGCGTGGACTCCACCCAGCTCTGGATCGAGGCACAGCAACTGCAGGGCGCCCGCGCCCGGGGTCGGCGGTCCGAGCAGCTCACTCAATCCGGGCGCGGAGTGGCGGAATCGGATGCCTGGCCGCCTCCCGTTCCCTTCGAGCGGGACCTCGTGGCCCTCCTCTTGCAAGTTGACGAGGCTCGGGCCGAGCTGCTGCCGGTGCTCACGGATGAAGACGTCGCCCATCAGGGGCTGCGCCTCGTGCTGACCGCCTTGCGGCGGACGCCCAGCGCCCTGCCCGAGGCGCTGATGGCCGACCTGGAGGGGGATCGCGAGCGGGGGCTCCTGGCCGCCCTGCTGGTCGAGGACCGCAAGTGGGGCGATACACATAGTCACGTCGCGGAGCTAAAGAGGCGGTACCATATCCGGCATCGTAAACACCGGGTCCATCAGGTGACGCGCGCGATCATCGATGCCCAGGCCACCGGGGATCCGGCGCTGCCCGCGCTCGAGGACGAGCTTCGGGGCCTGCAGCGTGATCTGCAACGGGAGGCGGAGGCGGTCAGGGAGCTGGCCCTGGCGCGCCCGGTGCTGCCGAGCGAGTGGCCGGTGAGCCCTCAGCGTCAGGCCGAAACCCCCTAACCCCCACCAGGAGAACGGCGAGGCATGGCGGACGAATCAAGGATCGCGGAAGAGCCGAAGATCGAGGAGCTGGACAAGCTCATCGCCAAGGGGAAGCAGAAGGGCTTTCTCACCTACGACGAGGTGAACGATGCCCTCCCCTCCGACCTCGTCACCCTCGATCAGCTCGACGACATCATGCTGCTGTTCGGTTCGATGGACATCGAGCTCGTGGACTCGACCAAGGCGGTGCGCCTGCCGTCCGAGATGGCGGCCCAGGCCGCCGATCCCGAGCCCGACGACGAGGAGCCCGAGCCGCGGCGCATCGATCTGACCCCGGGGCCGGTCGGCCGCACCGAGGATCCGGTCCGTCTCTACCTGCGCGAGATGGGCAAGGTGGCCCTCCTCACCCGCGAGGGCGAGATCACGCTCGCCAAGCGCATCGAGGAAGGCAAGGACGAGGCCACCGCCGCGATCCTCTCCACCAGCCTGGCCGTCGAGAAGATCCGGGCCCTCCGCGAGGAGCTGCGCCAGGACATCATCCCGATCAAGGACGTGGTGGATTTCCCGGAAGAGGAGTCCACCGAGGAGAAGGAAGCGGCGCTGCGCCGCTCGGTGATCCGCGAGCTGGGCAACATGGACCGGCTCCTGCGCGAGCGGGAGCAGCTCACGCACCAGTGGCGACGCCTCAAAGCCAAGACCGGGGGGCGGAAGCGAGGCAAGGCCGAGCCGGCGTGGAAACGGGTCGAAGGGCAGGCCGAAGCCAAGAAGAGCAAGGTCCTCTCGATCCTCCGCGGTCTCAACCTCCAGCAGTCCCTCCTCGATCTCTGGGGCAACGATCTCAAGAAGCTGGTCGAGAAGATCCATCGAGCCGAGCGCGAGATCGCGCTCTGGTCGGACGGCAAGCGCCCCGCCCCCACCGCGGTGGACGCGTTCCTCTCCTCGCTGGCCGACGACGATCGCGACGACGGCGACCGCGACCTCTACCAGAAGGCGGCGTCCAAGCATCCCTCGATCAAGGAGCGGCTCGTGTGGGTGGCCCAGCAGAAGATCAAGCGCGCCGAGGAGCTGGCGGACGCCCGGGCCGAGGAGCTCAAGACCATCGTCAAGATCATCAAGCAGGGCGAGGCCAAGGCCGCGCGGGCCAAGAAGGAGATGGTCGAGGCCAACCTGCGGCTCGTGATCTCGATCGCGAAGAAGTACACCAACCGGGGGCTCCAGTTCCTCGACCTGATCCAGGAAGGCAATATCGGCCTGATGAAGGCCGTCGACAAGTTCGAGTATCGCCGCGGTTATAAGTTCTCGACCTACGCCACCTGGTGGATCCGGCAGGCGATCACCAGGGCCATCGCGGACCAGGCCCGCACCATCCGGATCCCGGTGCACATGATCGAGACCATCAACAAGCTCATCCGGACTTCCAGACAGCTTGTTCAAGAGCTGGGGCGCGAGCCCACCCCGGAAGAGATCGCGGTCAAGATGGAAGTGCCGGTGGACAAGGTCCGGAAGGTCCTCAAGATCGCCCAGGAGCCCATCTCGCTCGAGACGCCCATCGGGGAGGAGGAGGACAGCCACCTGGGCGACTTCATCGAGGACAAGCAGGTGGGCTCGCCGGTCGAGAGCATGATCGGCCTCTCCCTGCGGGAGCAGACCAACAAGGTCCTCAACTCCCTGACGCCTCGAGAAGAAAAGGTGCTGCGGCTGCGCTTCGGATTGTCCGATGGCTGCGAGCACACGTTGGAGGAAGTCGGCCAGGACTTCGCGGTCACCCGCGAGCGCATCCGCCAGATCGAGGCCAAGGCACTGCGCAAGCTGCGGCATCCCTCGCGCTCCAAGAAGCTCCGGAGCTTCCTCGAGTCGTGACCAGGAATGGTATGATGGCCGCCGGGCCCATAGCTCAATTGGCAGAGCCCCCGGCTCATAACCGGTCCGGTCTTGGTTCGAGTCCAAGTGGGCCCACCATCACGATCAGACAGGGGCAGTTGCAGGGCGAGGCGCAGCCGAAGGCGAGCCGAGCGGATACAAGAAATGCTTGAGGGGGGTCAGTAGCAGGGCGAGGTGAGCCAAAGGCGAGCCGAGCGGATACCAAAATGCCTTACCGAACGCGAGTAGGGAGATAGTGGACCAGAAGCTCCAGACGCTGATCAGTCTGCAGGCGATCGACTCGCGCATCGCCGCCCTCGAGGCGGACGCCGCGCGGCTCCCGAGGGAGATCGCCGCCATCCACGCCGGAATCGAGGACGCCAAGAAGCAGGTCGAGCAGGCCAAGGCCCAGCTCGACGCCGCCCGCAAGGACCAGCGCGCCAAGGAAAAGGACCTGGAGGTCGTCCAGGGCAAGCGCAGCAAGACCGAAGCCCGCCTCTACGAGGTCAAGACCAACAAGGAATACTCCGCCGTCCTGATCGAGATCGAGGATATCAAGCAGGAGAAGGGCCGGATGGAGGAGGAGGTCCTGGTCCTCATGGAGGCGCAGGAGCGGCTGACCAGCGACATCCGCGAGGCGGAAGCGCGCTTCAAGCAGCGCGAGACCGAGGGCCGCCGCCAGGAAGCCACCGCCAAGGAGCTGCTCGGCGTGGTCGAGGCCGAGCTGGCCGCGGTGCGCACCGAGCGCAAGGAGCTGGCGGGCCAGCTCCCCGGCCCCATCCTGGCCGACTACGACCGGATCCTGCGTGCCCGCGGCGGGCTGGCCCTCGTGCCGGTGACCAGGCCGAACTTCTGCGGGGCCTGCCGGATGACGATCACGCCCCAGCGCCTGCAGGAGCTCCGCGCGCAGGCCTCGCTCATCCCCTGCGAGTCCTGCGGCCGCTACCTCTACTGGCCGTCGTAGGAGATCCCCCTCACCCTTCCCTCTCCCCCTACGGGGGCGAGGGTTTCACGATTCCCTCTCCCCTTTGGGGAGAGGGCCAGGGTGAGGGGCGGGTCTGATGCCGCAACCCCCGATCGTCATGTACACGGACGGCGCCTGCTCGGGCAATCCCGGGCCGGGCGGCTGGGGCGCCATCCTCATCGAGGCCGGCCGGGAGCTCGAGCTCTCGGGGGGCGAGAACCCCACCACCAACCAGCGCATGGAGCTCACCGCCCCGCTGGAAGGCCTCCGCTCGCTCGCGGGCCGCCGGCGCGTCGCCATCTACAGCGACAGCGCGTACGTGATCAACTGCTTCCGCGACAAGTGGTACGAGCGCTGGCGGAAGAACGGCTGGATCAACTCGCAGAAGAAGCCGGTGGACAACCGCGACCTGTGGGAGCCGCTGATCGCCCTGGCGGAGCACCACGACGTCACCTGGCACAAGGTCGCCGGCCACAGCGGCGACCCGCTGAACGAGCGCGCCGACGCCCTCGCCCGCTCTGCAATCGTCCGCGTCGCGCGCTAGGCTGGACGCTAGATCGGGGTCAGGTCTTGAATTACGACATTTTCATCGCAGTCTGGACACACGCCGCGCGCGGAAATGTCGTAATTCAAGACCTGACCCCTACCCGATGAAGAGGCCGCCGTTGGGGGAGAGCCACTGGCCCGTGAAGTAGGAGCTGTCGTCGGAGGCCAGGAAGAGCGCGGTGGCCGCGATCTCCTCCGGCTCGCCCCAGCGTCCGAGCGGGGTGCGGGCGATGAGCAGTCGCTGCATGATCGGCGACATGGGCTTGGTCATCGGCGTGTCGATGTAGCCCGGGCAGATCGCGTTCACCCGGATCCCGCGCGAGGCCACCTCGCGCGAGACCGCGCGGGTGAAGGCCAGGATGCCGCCCTTGGCCGCGCTGTAGTGCGGGGAGGCCTCGAGGCCCATGAGCGCGGCCACGCTCGACATGTTGATGATGGCGCCGCGGTTGCGGCGGGCCATCAGACGCAGAGCCTCGCGCGTGCAGAAGAAGGTACCGTTCAGGTGCACGCCGATCATCCGGTGCCAGGCCTCGTCCGACATGTCCTGGGTGAGGTCCCAGTGGGTGGTCACCGGCCCGCCCCCCATGAGCTCGCCGATGCGCGCCTCCGACCGCGCGCGGAGCTTCTCCCGATCACCGGGCGCCCCTTCCGCGATCCCCGCGTTGTTGACCAGGATGTCGAGCGCGCCGAACTCGCGGTCCACCTCCGCGAACATCCGCTTCACCTGCCCCGAGTCGGCCACGTCGGCGGCGAGCGCGCGCCCCCGCGCCGCCTCGCTCCCCGACGCGATCGCGTCCACCGTCTCCTGGGCCGTCTCCTGCTTGACGTCGTTGACGATCACCCGCGCCCCTTCCTGGGCGAAGCGCAGTGCGATGGCCCGGCCGATGCCGGAGCCGGCGCCCGTCACCAGGGCCACCCGGTCCTCGAGGCGCACCGGCTACCGCCCGACGCCCGCCGGCGTCTCGGCGAGCAGGGCCGCGGCGGCCTTCGCCACCGCGGTGCGCTCGAAGGTGAAGCCGCGGAAGTCGTCGCGGGGGCGCTCGGGGCTCTGGTGACCGTTGGTGTCCATGAATGACCTCCTTCGGGGGCACGCCTCGTCGGGAACGGGTGAACGCTACGTCGCCCCACGTGCCGAGTCAAGACGCTTCCCGCCCCCCTCACCATCTGCGCCCCTCACCATCGGTACCCCTCACCCTGCTCTCTCCCCAGAGGGGAGAGGGAGATATTTTCACTGCCGCGCAGCGTCACTCGAGGCGGCTCTTATTCTTGCCGGAGGGCGGCGGGGGCCATGCTAAGACGAGACTATGCTGATCGATCACGAAACGCGACGCGAGCACGACGAGCACGACGAGCGCGAGCTGCCGCGTGAGGGCCTAAGCCCGCGCGAGCACGACGCGCAGATGCGATTCCCCGCCCTCGAGGAGCCCGCGTGGCTCGAGGACGATCGCGACGAGGAGATGGAAGAGCCGTCGGACTCGCCGTTCCGCGGCATGTCGATCGGGATCGCGGCCGCCGCCGTCACCTTCGTGCTGGTCTTCGCGATCCCGCAGTGGCTCGGCTGGTACGACATCGGCCCGCCGCCCCAGACCAAGCGCGACGCGGCACCGGACTCGATCATCTCGACCGTGACCGCCAAGCCCTCGGGCGCCGCCGTCGTCGAGACGGGGCCGCCGGCGGTACCGGCGGTCGCGGCGCCGCCCGCCACGGCGCCGCCGGTCAATCTCCCTAGGGCCCCCATCACGAAAGAGACGGTCACGAAGGAGACGAAGCCGGCGCCGCCCGCGGTCACCGCGCCGCCGAGCCCCTCCCGGCGGACGTTCTCGGTCCAGATCGCGGCCTTCAAGAACGCCAAGCAGGCCGGCCTGCTCGCCGAGCGCGTGAAGCGCGACGGCTATCCCGCCGACGTCCGGCGGATCGAGTCGTCCGCGGTACCGTGGGTGGTGCGGGTCGGCGGCTACGCCTCGCGCGAGCAGGCCGAGTCGGCCCGCGACGCGCTGGCCCGCAAGGGGTTCCGCGGCTTCATCCTGTAGTCGGCCACTTGCTCTCGATGGTGAGCCCGGCGCGCCGCACCTGCTCCCGCGCCAGTACCTCCACCCGCTCGTAGATCGCCCGCTCGTCCACCGTGGTGATGCGGCCGTCGTCGAGGACCAGGCGGCCGTCGATCATCACGCTCCGCACGCTCGATCCGGTCGCCGCGTAGACCAGGTTGTTGAGCGGGTTGAGCAGGGGCCGCCACTCCGGCTGATCGCGGTCGTAGAGGACCAGGTCGGCGCGCTTGCCGGGCTCGAGCGAGCCGATCCGGCGCTCCATCAGGAGCGATTCCGCGCCGCGGATCGTCGCCATCTCCAGCACCGTCTCGGGCGGCATCACGGTCACGTCGAGGCGTGCGTCCTTGTAGATGGTGGCCACGAGGTACATCATGCGCAGCATGTCGAAGTGATTCGAGCCGTTGCCGCTGTCGCCGCCGAGCGAGACGCAGACTCCCCGCGCGATCATCTCGGGCACGCGCGCGTGCGCGGCCAGCCCCTTGGTGTGCTTGAGCGCGGCGGTGGGGCAGTGGCTGATCTTCACCCCGCGCCGCGCGAGCAATCTGATGTCGGCGTCGTCCAGGTACACCATGTGGGAGAGCTTCGCGTTCGGCCCGAGCACGCCCCAGCCATCGAGCGTGGCCAGCGGCAGGCGGTCCCGCGTGTTCCGCGAGGGATGCGAGGCCAGGTGCATCATCCCCCACCCGACCCCGTGGCGGTCGGCCAGGGCCTTGGCCCCGCGGATCAGGTCCTCCGAGCAGGTGCCGAAGCCCAGCAGCAGCGGCCACGCGGTCACGAGTCCCCCGCTTCCCCCGCGGTTGCCATTCACCCGCTCGAGCATCGCCTCGTTCGCGCGCAGGGCCTCGCGGGTGGACTGGCGCATGCGGTCCGGCCCCGACTCGAG
>Ga0137392_10001726_pt1 | contig 12727 bp, 10 predicted proteins | sample 15con2h34AmetaG_FD_101394 | JGI IMG/M metagenome (GOLD analysis project Ga0137392, IMG submission 101394) | Vadose zone soil microbial communities from Angelo Coast Range Reserve, California, USA - 15con2h3.4A metaG | ecosystem: Environmental > Terrestrial > Soil > Vadose zone > Saprolite... | reverse complement strand
TCCGCGATGACCGCGTCCAGCTTTTCGACAACGGCGCGCCGAACAATCTGCACGCGGCGCCGACCATTGCGGCGGCAGAGGCGGGCAAGCACGTCGTGTGCGAGAAACCGCTCGGCCGCACCGCCGACGAGAGCTACGAGATCTGGCAGCGCGTCGCGAAGTCCGGCGTCAAGCACATGTGCGCTTTCAATTACCGATTCGTGCCGGCGGTCCGGCTTGCTCGCGAAATGCTCGAGGCCGGCGAGCTGGGCGAGATCTACCACTTCCGCGGGCGCTACCTGCAGGAGTGGATCACCGATCCACAATTCCAGAAGGTATGGAGGCTGGACCGCAAGGTCGCCGGCTCCGGCGCGCTGGGCGACCTCGGCGCTCACGTTATCGACCTCGCGCGCTACCTGGTCGGTGACATCTCCGCCGTGAGCGGCGCCACGAGGACTTTCATCAAGAACAGGCCGGGTGGCACCGTCGACGTCGATGACGCTTTCGAGTCCGTCGTGGAGTTCAAAGGCGGGGCCGTGGGCACCATCGAGGCCTCCCGCTTCTGCCTGGGCCGCAAGAACGGGATGACGTTCGAGATCAACGGCTCGAAGGGTTCGATCTCGTTCGACCTCGAGCGGTTGAACGAGCTCCAGGTGCACCTGCCCGGATCACGCCCCGGGGCCGAGGCGCAAGGGTTTCGAAACGTCCTGGTTTCCGAGGCGACGCACCCGTTCTGGCAGTGGTGGTGGCCGCACGGCCACATGATCGGGTGGGAGCACACCATGGTTCACGAGCTGCACCACCTCCTCGACTGCATCGCCAAGAACAAGAAGGTCGGGCCGCACGGGGCGACGTTCGAGGACGGCTACCACGCCTCGGAGGTGACTGATGCGATCCTGCGCTCGGCGAAGTCCGGCCGGCGCGAGGCGGTGCTGTCGCGCTCGAAGAAAGCGCGTTAGGGCGACGTTTTGGTGCTTGGGCTGCACGGCGCAAGCCCAAGCACCGAATGTGACTCGTACCCCTGGTCTTTAGTTGCTCGCGAAGATGCTGATGAGCGGGCAATCGACAATGAAGCCGGTCGCCTGGAACGTGTTGCTGGTCATGCCCTGCGGTGTGATGCTCTGGGCCTGGGTTCCGACCAAAGCCTCCGCGCTGGCAAAGCCCGTCTGCCGCAGCCGGTTGGCCACCGGAACAGTGTCATTCCATCTCAGCAAGTGGATGTCCCACATGGGGCTGTAGTTGAACTGGCCCCCGGCGTTGGGCACGTCCTCGAGGATATTGATCGGCGACTCTTGATCCAGGATGGCGGCATTCAGACCCTGGCGCTCGACGTTGTCTCGGCCGGTCTGGCCGTTGATGAACGCGATCAAGCTCTCACGACTGCACCCTGGGTTGATGAACGGGCCGGTGATGTTGATGTCGTTCGTGCCGCAGTCGGGGAACGGGACGTTGCCAAGAGCCGGTGCGTAGGTCACATCTTCGATCGCGGCGGGGCCGGCAGCCGAGGCGTCGGTTGAAACGTAGTGGACGCTCTGGTCCTCGTAGCAGCCATTGGTCTCGTCGTAGGTGATGGTGTTATTCACCGCGTCGACGCTCTCGACCTTGTCCGCCCAGTGCGCTTTGTCCGCACCGTTCGTGTTGGCTCCGTCTCCAACCTGCGGGGCGTTGATGACGACCCCGCTCGGCAGCTGGACCAGCGGGCTGTAACCGGGATTGCCGACCGCTCCAGGCGCGGCGGCCGAGGGCGGGAATCCCGTCGGGCCGGCCACCAGTACGTGCACTGGCGAGAAGTCGACGTCAGCCGGCACCGTGAACGACCTGGGATCGGTCGACGACGAGTGTTGGACGGTTGAGGCTGCGACCGCGTTGGCCAATTTGGGTGTGAAGTTCACGCCGAGCGTCTGCGCCACGGTCTGGTCGGAAGCGTCGGTGATGAAGTAGTAGACGAGGTGGCCGGCGGCTGTTCCTCTGCGGAGAGGAAATGTCACGGTGGGTTTTGAGGTCGGCGGGCCTTCCACGAAGCCCGTCGGACCCTGCTGATTGCCGTTGAGGAAGAAGCTGTTCGGGCCGAAGGTCTGGTGGAACGTGTGAGCCGTGTTGAAACACATGAACGGCAACTGGTTTGGAAACGCGGCGCTGGCACTCTTCGAATGAAGCCCACCGTCACCAAGAGTCGTGCTGGTGACCGCCGCCACCGCGAGCGCAGCCGCCGCGGCCAGGGCATGCGTGTTTCTACTCATGCTGATGGTCGTCCTCCTCGTGGGTCGTGCTTTCGCTTCAAACCAGGTTGACCCTCGGCCTGGTCTGGCAACGTAATTCCAGTGTCGCCAGACCAGCGATCGTTACGGGCGCGCCTAGCGCCGGCAGTCGATCAGCACCTTCAGATGGCTCTGGGGATCGTTGACCAACGGCTCGAAGCCGCGGTCCACCGTGTTCTGCAACGGCACTCGGTCTGTGATCAGCGGCTCGAAGTCGACCTTGCCTTCGCTCAGGAGCTCGATCGCGGGGATGTAGTCGCCGTTCATCGAATGCGACAGCGACGCGAGGATCACGCGTTCGTCCATGAGCAGCTTCAACAGGTCGACCTCTCGGGGCTGGTCGTGCACGCCAACCACGACCGTGGTCCCGCTCTTGGCAGTCGCTGACAGCGCATCGCTGAACCCTGCCGCAGAGCCCGTGCATTCGATCACCACCGGAGCCCGCCCCGCTTCGCCGCCTGGCGGCGCGACCTCGAAGCCCATCGCTTCGGCGCGTCCCAACCTGGCCGTCGACAGATCGCGAAGGGTGACCGACCGCGCGCCGGCTGCGCGCGCAACCTGGGCAGCCATCAAACCGATGGTGCCGGCCCCGAATACCTGCACGTCGATCCCGGCCACCATGCCCCCTCGACGAACGGCCCGAACCGCGACGCTGAGCGACTCGGCCAGGGCGCCCGCTTCATCGGGGAGGCCGGCCGGCAGGGCCGCGCACATGTACGCCGGGACGTTGACCGCCTCGGCCAGCGCACCATCCATCATCAGCCCCATCACCGCGAGCTCCGGGCAGAGCTGCCGGTTCCCAGACAGGCACGCCGCGCAGTGACCGCAGCTGACGCTGTTTTCGAGGCCGACACGCGTGCCGATGTCGATTCCGGATCCAGCTCCAGCAGCCACGACGACCCCGGCGCCCTCATGGCCCAGGACCAGCGGCACGTGGGCGCCGGTCAATGGATGGGGCGTGGTCGGGATCACTACCGGGCCATGCAGATATTCCTCGATGTCGGTGCCGCAGATTCCGCAGTACGTGACCGCCACCGTGACCCAGCCTGTCGGGGGGCTGGGCGGATGCGGCCACTCCTCGACGCGGATGTCGTGCCTACCGCGATAAACAGCCGCGAGCATGTTCCTCAACTCCCAGCGACGCCCGCGAGGGCCATCACCTGACGAATCCTTTCCATGGCCAGCTCGGGGTCTTGCAGCAGCCCCGCCTTGTCGGCCAGCACGTACAGCTCGGCGAGGTGCACTACAGAACGGCTGTCCTCCAGGCCGCCGATCATCCGGAAATGGTCTTGATGTCCGTTCAGGTAAGCCATGAAGACGATGCCGGTCTTGTAGTAGGCGGTCGGTGCCGCGAAGACATGCCGCGAGAGGCCGAGCGTGGATTCCAGGATGGTGCGGAACTTGTCGGTGTCCCCCGCATCAAGCGCGAGTAGGGCAGGCGAGGCCGCCGGGGCGATCGGGTCGAATGCGCCCAGCAAGGCGTCGCTGTAGCGCTCACCATCACCTGCGATCGTCGTCGGGTAGTCGAAGTCGTCGCCGGTGAACATCCGCACGCCCTCAGGCAGTCGTTTGCGCATTGCTATTTCGCGCTTCTGGTCGAGCAGCGAGATCTTCACGCCCTCCACCTTGTCTCGATGGTCGGCGATAATCGCGAGGCAAGCTTCCTCGGCTCGATCGAGGTCGGGGTGGCCCCAGTAGGCGGCGAGCGCCGGATCGAACATCTCACCCAGCCAGTGGACGATCGCGGGCCGGCGGAGCTGCGAGAGCACGCGATCGTAGACGCGGACGTAGTCGTCGGGTCCCTGCGCGATCCTGGCCAGCTCGCGGCTCGCCATCATGACGACCTGGCCGCCCAGCGACTCTATGAGCTCGCACTGTTCCTCGTACGCGACCTCGATCTCGCTCAGGTCGTGGGCCGATCCAGGCGCCAGCTGATCCGTTTGGGCGCCGCAAACGATCCTGCCCTTGGCGGCTCGCGCCTCCGCCAAAGAGAGCCGGATCAGCTCTTTGCTCGCCTTCCAGTCGAGGCCCATTCCACGCTGGGCGGTGTCCATGGCCTCGGCGACCCCAAGCCCGTAACCCCAGATGTGGCGGCGGAACGCGAGGGTGCTCTCCCAGTCGATCGCGCCGCGCTCATCGGCGACCACGTGGGTCGCTGCGTAGGCAATCCGCGAGCGGGGAGTGGAACCGCCGGTGGCGTAGAGAAACTTTCCCGCGGGCGTGTAGTCGTACGCGGTCCCCTCGGCGCGAGGCAGGCGGACGGTCTCAGCCAAATGTGGTCAACATAATGCGGTCTCTTCGGCAGGGCTGTAAGGAGCGCGAGGATTTGAAGCTGGGCGTCTTTCTACCGACTTATTTGCTGCCGGGCGAACAGGACCGGCATGGCGATCAGATCCGGCGTTTTGCCGTCCGTGCCGAAGAGCTCGGGTTCGAGTCGCTTTTCGCGACCGACCACCTGCTGACCGCCCAGCGCTTCTACAGGGTCAGCTGGACCGAGCCGATGGTGACGCTGTCATTTGCGGCGGCGGTCACGACCCGCATCAAGTTGGGGACTTCAATCCTGGTGCTGCCGACTCACAACCCGGTCGTGCTCGCGAAGGAGATCGCGACCCTCCAGCACCTCTCGGGCGGCCGCTTTATCTACGGCGTGGGGACCGGTTGGTATCCACCTGAATTCGAAGCGACTGGCGGGACAAGTCAGCAACGCGGCCGCAGGACTGACGAGGTGCTCGAGGCGTCGATGCAACTGCTCAACGCACGCGACCAGACCTATCGAGGCACCTACCATCAGTATTCGGACATTACCGTCGAGCCGCTGGCGCAGGCGCCGCCGGTGTGGGTTGCGGGGGGCCGGCAGTTCGCTCACGAGGCCTCGCCCGACCGGCCGACGATGGACGCCAAGGTGCTTCAGCGCATCTGTAGGTGGGATGGCTGGATTGCGCGTCCCACCTCGGCTCCGGAGCAGATCGTGGAGGACATGAGGGAAATCGACGAGGAGCTCGCGCGGCAGGGCACCTCGCGCAAGGCGAAAGGGTTCACCGTCGCCCACGAGAACTTCGTCTGGCTGACCGGGAAGACCAAACGCGATGACGTGATCGCGGAGCAGAAGACGCGCATGCTGGCGATCATCTCCGACGAGCGGCCGTGGGAATACATCGAGGCCGTCTATCTGACCGGCACGATCGAAGAGATCCAGGGCCGCATTCAGAAGAGGATCGATGCCGGCGTGGAGCACATGTTCCTCCACACGATGACAGCCGACTTATCCCAGCTCGACCTCTTCGCCAAGCACTTGCTCGAACCGTTCAAGAAAGCGAGCTAACGGCGTTCGATGGCGAGCTCAACTCCTGGATTGCCGGCGGGCTGCAGCTCCTCAGCCTGGCGCAGCCGCCCGGCGATCACCTCGGCCACTGAGCGCGCGTCTTCGCCGACACCCCCGATCAGGCCAGAGGCCAGGCGAGTCTGATATGGCAGGCCCACGAAGTAAAGCCCGCGCTCGCCGTCCGCAACCCCGCCGCTGTGGCGCGGATAGCCATCGGCGCCGGCGACGGGGAATAGAATCCACGAGTAGTCGCGGCCGAACCCGGTGCACCACACGATCGTGTCCGCATGTACGGAGCGCCCACCTTCGCAGACTGGAACTCCGTTGTCGACGCCTACGACTCGGGGTGCGCGCTCGACGCCCGCTGCGATGGCGTCGCGCATCTTGACGCGAATGAGCGGCGCTCCATGGCTGAGGACCAGCGGCTTCATTCGGCGACCAATGGGAGTCCGGACCGAAGCGATGCGGTTCGCGTAGAACCAGAACACCCTGCCTTTGAACGCGTAGAAGATCGGCGGGATGGAGCCGGTTCCGCGTCCCGCCAGCACCGTCTGATGACCCGCGCGTGCCGCCTCGATCGCGATCTCGACACCGGATGTGCCGGCGCCGACGACCAGGACGTCGCCGGCCAGCTGCGAAGGGTTCCGATAGTCGCTCGCATGCAGCTGACGAACCGCCGAGTCGATGCCGGCCGCCAACGCGGGGACCTTGGGCCGCTGGTACCCCGTTGCGACGACGACGTGGTTCGCTTCCAACGCGCCATGGGTCGTGTCCAGAATGTAGGCGCGTTCGCCCCGTGCCAGTTTCAAGGCGCGCACCCCGGTGCGGACCGGGAGGCGGGCGTCGCGGGCGTAAGACACCAGGTAATCGGCCATCTCGTCCTTCGCGGGGAAGCTGTCTGGATCCGATGGGAATTTCGTCCCGGGGAGCGCGGAATGTCGGGCGGGAGTGAAGAGCCGGAGGGAATCCCAGCGATGGCGCCACTGGTCGCCGATACGCTCATGAGCCTCGAGCACGGCGAAGCTGACACCCAGACGATTCAGCTCGTATGCGGTGGCAAGGCCGGCCTGGCCCCCGCCGACGACCACTGCCTGCACCTTCTCAACACCACCCATCTCATCCACCTCAGTCTTGAATGCCTCAGTAATAATGCACTCAATACAGTCAGACTGTATTCAATGTGGTGCTACTGTAGAGGGTGTCATGACGGAAGTCAAGTCGCGTCGGGTTCCGCTACGGCAACGCCAGGCGCTCGAGACGCGTCGCGCGATCGCGCACGCGGCGCGAACGCTCTTCGCGGAGCGCGGCTATGCCGCCACGAGCATCGAGGTCGTGGCCGCGGAGGCCGGAGTCGCCGAGCGGACTGTTTACGCCATCTTCGGCACCAAGAAGGCGATCCTGGGCGCCATCTGCGAAGAGTGGCTGAGCGAGGCCGGCGTGATGGAAACAGTCGCCGAGGGCCTTGCCGAAACCGACCTGCGCCGGCGCCTTGCCCTAGTCGCCCATGCCAGCCGGCGCCAGTGGGAATCAGAGCGCGGTGTGAGGGCGATGCTCGATGGCGCCGCCGCGTCCGATGCGGATGTCGCGAAGATGGTCGCCGGCTGGAAGACCGACCGAGCTCGTTCCCTCCACGCCGTCGTGGCTGGCCTCGAGGCCAGTCTTCGCCCTGGGATCGACAGCGACCGTGCCGGCGCGATCATTCGTGCTCTGACCAGCGCCGAGATCTACTCCGAGCTGGTGGCAGGGGAAGGTTGGACGCCCGCCGAATACGAGAAGTGGCTGGCGGGCCTGCTCGGCGACGTGCTGCTCCCGCCCGTCTAGCCCAGCTGTGAGATCCATTCCCAGGCAGCACCAATGGAGTCAAAAATGCGCGTTTGCAGCACCCCTTGGTCGTCGGTCGACTCGACGACGTCTTCGACCGTAAGCTTCCCGAGTCCGTGGGCCGCAGTGACCACAGCGACGCGTTTCAGACCCGCATCGATCGCTAGCGGAAGCCAGGTTTGGTTGATCCAAGCCTGGTCCGCCTCGACGATCACCTTGACTTTCCTGGTGTCGGTCAGATAGGCGACCGCCCTGTGGTCGCGGATTGCATCGACGCCTCTGAGGAGGGCGGCGCGCAGTTCGGCGCTGTTGGCGAAAGCGCGCCATTCTGAATGGACGGCCTTATGGCCCGCGTCCCAGCGCATCAACAGCCAGGGCTGATCGACGTAAACGCCATCGCTCGGTGGAACGGTCACGGCAGCGGATAGGCAGCGGATAGCATGGCTGAAGGTGTACCGGCATCTGGACTGTTCGTCGCCCTCACCTTTCGTGGTGTGCCCCCCGGCCGAACTCAGGGGGCTGAGCCGCAGCGAGACCTACGCTGCAGCCGTCGGCACGCCTGAAGGCAGTTCTGCCGATTCCTCGGCGCCCCCGCGGAACTGCGACGCGTACAGCCGGTGGTAGGCGCCGCGCGCGGCGAGCAGCTCCTCGTGAGTGCCGCGCTCGACGATCCGGCCGGATTCCATCACGAGGATCAGGTCGGCGTCGCGGATGGTCGACAGCCGGTGCGCGATCACAAAGCTCGTGCGGTCGGAGCGCAAGGCGGCCATCGCTCGTTGTACGAGGACCTCCGTCCGGGTGTCAACCGAGCTGGTGGCCTCGTCGAGGATCAGCAGCGACGGGTCGGCCAAGAATGCGCGGGCGATCGTCAGTAGCTGCTTCTCGCCGGCGCTGATGTTGCTCCCCTCCTCATCAATGAGGGTGTCGTAGCCGAGCGGCAGGCTGCGCACGAACCGGTCGACGAAGGTTGCTTCCGCTGCGGCGTGGATCTGCTCTTCGGTGGCGTGCGGGTTGCCATAGGCGATGTTGTCTCGAATGGTTCCGCCGAACAGCCAGGTGTCCTGCAGCACCATCCCGATCTGTGATCGCAGGTCGTCGCGGCGCATTGTGGTGATGTCGACGCCGTCGAGGGTGATCGCTCCCGCGTCCAGCTCATAGAAACGCATGATCAGGTTGACCAGGGTGGTCTTCCCCGCGCCGGTCGGGCCCACGATCGCGATCGTGTACCCCGGCTCGGCCACGAGGGAAAGGTTTTCGATCAGGGGCTGGTCCGCGAGGTATCGGAAAGACACGTCTTCGAACTCGACCCGGCCGCGCCGGCTGGTTGGGAGCGCCGGGCGCACTGGGTCGGCCATCTGCTCCTTGGCGTCGAGCAAGTCGAAGACGCGCTCGGCTGACGCGACCCCGGACTGGAGCAGGTTGGCCATGGATGCGACCTGAGTCAAGGGTTGAGTGAACTGCCTCGAGTACTGGATGAACGCCTGCACGTCACCAAGGCTCATGGTGCCTGTGGCCACGCGCACACCCCCGATGACGGCGATCGCGACATAGCTGAGGTTGCCGATGAACATCATCGACGGCAGGATCAGCCCTGAGATGAACTGAGCCCCAAAGCTGGCCTGGAACAGCTTCTCGTTCCTATCCCGAAAAACCTCCTCGACTTCGCGCTGGCGCCCAAAGACTTTCACCAGCTCATGCCCGGTGTAGGCCTCCTCGATGTGGCCGTTCAGGGCGCCGGTGTGCGCCCATTGAGCCGCAAAGAGCTTCTGCGAACGCTTCGCGACCTGAGTCGTGATGACAATCGACACCGGGACTGTGACGAGCGCGATCACCGCGAGCAGTGGCGACACCACGAACATCATCACCACGACGCCGACCACGGTGAGGACCCCGGTCAGCAGCTGGCTCATCGTCTGCTGCAGCGACACCGAGACGTTGTCGATGTCGTTGGTGACCCGGCTGAGTAGCTCGCCGCGCGGCTGCCGGTCGAAGAACTGCAGGGGCAGGCGGCTCAGCTTGTCCTCGACGTCGGACCGCAGCAGATACACCGTCCGCTGCACCACGTCGTTGAGCAGGTAGCCCTGCGCCCAGCTGAACACCGACGAGGCCACGTACAGGCCCAGGGCCAGCAACAGGACGCTCCCCAATGCATTGAAATCGATGCCCTGGCCCGGAACCACGTGCATCCTCGCCAGCAGGTCGGCGAGGTTCTGATTGCCCGACGCGCGGGCAGCCGCGATCACCTGCTCGGTGGTCAGGCCGGCCGGCAGCCGCTTGCCGATGGCGCCGGCGAAGATGAGGTCGGTCGCGCGCCCGAGAATCTTCGGCCCGATCACGAGGAACGCAACACTGGTTATGCCCAGCCCGAGGACGGCGACGAGCCTTGGGCCCGCGGGCTTCAATCGCGCCAGCAAACGCCGCACCGAGGGCCCGAAGCGCATCGGTTTTTCCGCGGGCATGCCGCCACCACCAAACGGTCCGCCGAAGCCGCCGCGCATGGGCGGCCGCGGCCGCGCGACCGGTTCCGGCTGGGCTGTGGTGGCCGTTCGATCGCTCATGCCGCGGGCTCCGCGGCCAGCTGCGATTGGACGATCTCGAGGTAAGTCGGGCACTTCTCCATCAGCTCGTCATGGCGGCCCAGCCCGACGATGGCTCCATCGTCGAGGACGACGATCTGATCCGCGTCCGAGATGGTCGAGACGCGCTGGCTCACGATCACCACGGTTGCATTCGCGGTGTGCGGGCGGAGCGCGGCCCGCAGCCGGGCGTCGGTGGCCAGGTCCAGGGCCGAGAACGAATCATCGAAGAGAAAGATCTCGGGCTGCCGAACCAGCGCTCGGGCAATCGCCAGCCGCTGGCGCTGCCCGCCGGACACGTTGGTGCCGCCCTGCGCGATGCGAGCTTCGAGCCCATCAGGCATTTCCCGAACGAAGTCGGCCGCTTGCGCCACCTCCAGCGCCTGCCACAGCTCCGCGTCTGTGGCCTGGGGGTTGCCGTAGCGGAGGTTGCTCGCGATGGTGCCTGTGAAAAGGTATGGCTTCTGGGGGACCAGGCCGATGCGATTCCAGAGCATGTCGGGATCGAGGTCGCGCACGCTCACGCCGTCTATCAAGACAGTTCCAGATGTGGCGTCGAAGAGCCGAGCCACGAGGGATACCAGCGTCGTCTTGCCCGCTCCGGTGCTGCCTATGACGGCCAAGGTCTGACCGGCAGTGGCGCGGAACGAAATGTTCTGAAGCACCGGCGCCGCTGCACCTGGATACCGAAACTCGACGTCTCGAAGCTCGAGCTCACCGCGAGAGTGCACCTCCCGGACCGGGTTCAATGGCGGCGTCACCGAGGACTCGGTGTTCAGCACCTCGCTGATGCGATCGGAGCTGACCGCGGCCCGCGGAATCATGATCGCCATGAAGGTGGCCATCATCACGGAGGTCAAGATCAGCATCAGGTACATCAGGAAAGCGGTCAGGGCACCGATCTGCATCTCACCGCTGTCGACCCGGGCGGCGCCGAACCACAGCACGGCAACACTCGACCCGTTGAGGATCAGCATCACCGTAGGGAAGATCAGCACCATCAGCCGCCCTGCATGCAAGGCGGTCGAGGTCAGCGCAGCGTTGGCCTCGGCAAATCGCTCGGCCTCATCGCGCTCCCGGACGAATGCCCGCACGACGCGGATGCCTGAGAGCTGCTCGCGAAGCACCCGGTTGACGACGTCGATCCGTGCCTGCATCGCGCGGAAAAGGGGCACCATGCGGACCACGATCAGGCCGATCGCGATGACCAGGACGGGGATGCAGACCGCCATCAGCCAGGACAGTCCGACGTCCTGCCGGAGGGCCATGATGATGCCGCCCACGCACATGATCGGTGCGGAGACCATCAGCGTGGCGGTCATGAGGACGAGCATCTGCACCTGCTGGACATCGTTGGTGTTGCGCGTGATCAGCGAGGGCGCGCCGAACTGGGCGACCTCGCGGCCGGAGAACGTGCCCACCCTGTGGAAGATGGCTGACCGGACATCACGGCCGAAGGCCATCGCGGCGCGCGCGCCAAAGTAGACCGCTGCGGCGGAGCACGCGATCTGCGCCAGCGTGACCAGGAGCATCCAGCCACCGGTGGAGACGATGAAGCCGGTGTCGCCTTTGGCTACGCCCTTGTCGATGATGTCGGCGTTCAGGCTGGGCAGGTAGAGCGAGGCCATGGTCGACACCAGCTGCAGCGCGACCACAACGATCAACGCTGTCGTGTAGGGCCGCAGGTACGTGCGCAGCAGCTTGATCAGCATCGTGGCCTCTTCACTCGGCTTGCCTGGCGCGCGCGAGCAATGCTGCTCGATCGATCCCGGCGATCGCGAGCGCGCGGGGCACGGTTCCGAATTCGGCCTCGAGGATGCCGGCGAGCAGATCGGTGCCGCGCAGACGCGCGCGTCGCCGCTCGTGCCGCGACCCGATCAAGGCGCGCCTCACCGCCATCTTCGCCGAGGTCCCGAGCGACGGCCCGCTGTCGAGCTCAGTCGCCTCGCCGAGCTTCGTGTCCGTGGCTTTCATGCCGACAAATGCCAGGGTCTGGCGACGCTCTTCATGCAGGGCGTCAGTCAGCCGCGCGTGATCCAGGCCGAACTCTTTCAGCAGCCGCCCGGCATCGCTGTCGACGCCGGCCGCCAGGGCGAGGAGCATGTGCTCGGCCTCGATGAACTCCGCCGCTTCTCGCTTCGCCTCGACCACGAACTGGCGACCGACGCTCGACCCGATCTCCCACGAAACGAGGAGGCGGGCCAGTCTCGGGGGATTGAAGACCCTATTCATTGTTCCGCCGCCGGAGCTCGATTTGAGCCATCAAGAGCCGCCTTAGATGCTTCTTGTGGACGGCCTGGCGTGTGACCCCAAGGGCCTCGGCCACCTGCGACCACGACCAGCCCGCCCGCATCGCCCTCTCGACCTCGGCATCCTCGAGCCGGTCTGCGATAGCCCGCAGCGCGGATGCAGCGGCGAGGCCGTCAGCCGGACCGCCAATCGGCGATGGGGTCGTGGACATGTAAGCAACAGTAGTTGCTTAGAGGCTGCTTGTCAACCCCAGTTGCTTAAGCAGCCGACTCCCGATTAGGTCAAGACACTGTTTGGGCGCCATTTGGGCACGTTTGGCGCTTGCGGTGCGCTTCGTGTCATCCAATTGGGCACGCTTGGCGCCAGCTGTGCGCATCGTGATCAGGATCCGTTAGACGGCCTCCAGCACCTGCCCACGGGCTTTGACCTCTTGCTCCCAACGAGCCTCGGCCTCGCCGATCGGAGTCGAAGGTGGTCCGCTGACGAAGGGCCAGATCTCTTCGGAGATGCGCCGCCAGTTG